>Ga0210390_10000294_pt1 | contig 54150 bp, 44 predicted proteins | sample IncBWH11OmetaG_FD_161050 | JGI IMG/M metagenome (GOLD analysis project Ga0210390, IMG submission 161050) | Forest soil microbial communities from Barre Woods Harvard Forest LTER site, Petersham, Massachusetts, United States - Inc-BW-H-11-O ... | reverse complement strand
TCGCTGGGCGAAAACAGTGAACCGTGGACCGGCCGTGTGGTGAGCGCCTCGAACGTCGTCTTGCCGATGAATTTGCGGGCGGCGCGAGTCAGAACCACCGACACCGACGCCCCCGCTTGAACGAGCTTGCTCGTCAAGTCAGCCGACTTATACGCGGCGATCCCCCCGCTCACGCCGAGCAGGATTTCACGCCCCTTGAGCGAACTGCCGGAGGTCATGGTTTATCGGCAGGCCGAGCCTGCCCTCGGCCTCAATCGCGACAACAACTGCGGAATTGATCTTAGAGATCGTCGAGGCTGGGCCCCGTGTCGCCGACGTCAGGGCTTTCGTCCGAAGACACCGCCAGGTTGCCCGACGCGTCGAGGAAGATTTTGTCCTGCATGATCTCGGCGACGACGATTTCCATCTGGTTTTTCGTCGGCAACTCGACCAGCGGGCGAGCCCCGCGATTGAGGGCGACGAGCCGCTTCTGGATCAGCGCCGAGAGCTTGAACCGCCCCCCGACCTTGTTGACGATCATCTCTTCTTTAAATTCAGGCAGCATTCAGCTCATTCTCCCGTGTCATCAGAATCTGCGCGATTTCGCCGACCGCGCTGTCCAGATTGTCGTTGATCACCTGGTGACGATAAAAGCCGGCCGAGGCGAGTTCGTCGCGGGCAATCTCCATGCGCCGCCGGATCGTGGCCTCGCTCTCCGTGCCGCGGCGTCGCAGCCGCTGCTCGTATTCCTCCTGGGAGGACGCGCTCAGAAAGATCGTCACGGCGTCCGGATATTGCTCGACGATCCGACGGGCCCCCTGGACGTCGATCTCCAAGAGCGCCCAGGCCCCTGCCCGGGCAGCCCGGTCAAGCTCCGTCCTTAACGTACCATACCAGTATCCCGACCCGAATACCTCCGCGTACTCGAGGAATTCCCCCGTCAGGCGTTTTTGCTCGAAGTCGGCAGGCGCCAGAAAATAGTAATCCCGCCCTTCGGCCTCGCCGGCGCGAGGCGGGCGGGTGGTCGCTGAAATCGCTTTGACGAGCCGAACCGGAGCCTGCTCAACGAGGCGGTTGACGATCGTCGACTTCCCGGACCCGCTGGGACCGGAGAGGACGACGACGCGCGCGTTTTCCTCGACGCTCCCGTCTCCACTCGACCTGTCCACTCCGCCACTCACCCGGACCCCCACAACGAGCGTTCCCTCATTCGACATTCTGCACCACTTCGCGAATCCGTTCGATCGCCGATTTGATTTCGACGACGGCGTGGGCCACCTGCACATTGTTGGCCTTCGAGCCGATCGTGTTCGCCTCCCGGACCATTTCCTGTGTCAGAAATTCGAGCTTGCGTCCTTGCGACTGCGGCTCGCGGACAAAGGCCTGAAATTGATCGATGTGCGACCGCAGCCGCAGAATTTCCTCGCCAATGTCGCAGCGGTCGGCATAGACACTAACTTCGCGGATCAGGTCCGCCGGCTGCAGCGTCGCGTCGGTTCCCCTGAGCAGCTCCCGGACCCGCTCGTGCAGCTTGTCCCGAAATTCGCGGACGATGTCCGGGGCCTTGACGGTAATCTCGTCGAGCTGCGTGCTCACCACTTTCAAATTGGCTTGCAGGTCCTGGGCCATCGAAGCGCCCTCGGCCGCACGGAACTCGCGCAGCTTCTTGAGCGCCGCGCGGAGCGACGATTCGATCACCGGCCAGGCTTCACGGGGGTCAGATCGGGACGCGTCACCCTCGGCCACAACGCCCGGCAATCCCAACAGCCCAGTCAAGTCGTGCGGCGCTGCCTGGCCGAGGGACGCCGAGAGACCGTTGAGTTCCTCCCAATACAATTTGAGCACAGCCGCGTCGAGCCGATACCCGAGCGAGGCTCCGATTCCGTCGACCCGCAGTAGCACGTTGACGGTGCCGCGCGTGATCGACTCGCGCACGACCCGCTCAATCTCCCCTTCCAGGGGCTGAAAGCGTTCGGGCGACTTCACCACCATTTTGAAATGGCGGTTGTTGACCGAACGGACTTCGACGGCAACGCACAGCCTTTCATCCTGGCCGCGAAAATCGCCAAAGCCCGTCATGCTCAACAGCAAGGCCGCCCACCTTCCGCCTAAAAGCTACGAGATCCGCCCCCCGCCAAGTCGGCCGAGGTCATCCGCGCGCGGATTCCAATACTCGCCCCAAATGAAGTCGCTCGCGCTCGCGACCCCTCGAGTCCCCGGACAGATTATCGCGCGGATGCCGTCATTTCGTCGGCGTCGACGGAGTGGCTGGGGGCGTCCCGGTCCCTTGTTTCGTCGGCGCTGGGGCGTTTTTGTCCTTCGCTGCTGCCGCCGATTTTTGCGGAGGCGATGTGGTCGTCTTCGGCGATTCTTTGGACGCAGGTGGTGTTGGGCTCTCGCTGCCGTTCTCGAAGGGATCGGTCTTACCCGGATTCGCCGGCACGGCCTCGCCCTCCGCGGCCGCGTCCTTCGACTCGGTGACTTTCGACTGGAAGCGAACCTTGCCACTTTCGTACGTCATGGCGTAGCCGGTGAGTATCGCCATGATCACCCAGACGAGCGCAATACCAATCGTGATGCGCGTGAAGACGTCGCCGGCCTTGGTGCCAAACGCGCTTTGCCCGCCCGCGCCGCCAAAGGCCCCGGCGAGACCACCCCCGCGGCCCCGTTGCAACAGAATCACGAAGATCAGCAACAGCCCCACAAACATAAACACAATTGAGGAGATATCAGTCAGGATATGGGTCATGCATTCCCTTCCGCGCCCCGTGTCGCAATCGCCGCCGCTTCAATGATGGGCTGAAAGCACTCGACTTTCAGACTCGCACCGCCGACGAGTGCCCCATCGACGTCGGGTTGCGACAACAGCTCCAGCGCATTCTTCGCGTTAACGCTTCCGCCGTAAAGAATGCGCATGTTCTGGGCGCGCCGCGGATTGTAGCGATCAGCCAGCCACTTGCGAAGGTAGAGGTGCACGTCTTGGGCTTGCTGTGGGGTGGCGGTCCGACCGGTCCCGATGGCCCAGACCGGCTCGTAGGCGATCGTGAGATGCTCGCACACCGTTTCGGGAAGATCCCGGAGCCCGCCCGCCAACTGGGTGTCAAGGAGCGTTTCGGTTTGGTTCGATTCCCGCTCGGCGAGGTGCTCGCCCACGCAAAGGATCGCATTCAGCCCGCCGGCGACAGCGGCTGCGACCTTTCGCTGCAGCAAGGAGTCGGTCTCGCCCAGAAGATGCCGGCGTTCGCTGTGGCCAATGATCACGTAGCGACAGCCAACGTCGGTGAGCATGTTGACCGCGACTTCGCCCGTAAAGGCTCCGGGCGGCTCAAAGTAAACGTCCTGGGCTCCGAGGCTGACGGAACTCCCCTCAATCGCAGCAGCGACCGCGCAGAGGTAGGGAAACGGCGGGCAGACCAGAACGTCCACTTCGCTGCCGGGGGCCTGCGCGATTTGGGCGGTCCCTCGCGCCAATTCGACGGCGCTCTCGCGCGTCGTGTTCATCTTCCAGTTGCCGGCCACGAGCTTGCGACGAGACGGTTCGCTCATTCCAGCGGCTCGCTCCGCGGGTAAGAACCGAGCACTTCCATGCGGATGGCTCGGCGGGCCAGCTCCTCGAGGGTTTTCTTGGTCCGCGCTTCGTTCAGATGGCCTTCAAAGTCGATGAAGAACAGGTAGCCGGTCTCCGGCCCACGGAGCGGGAAAGATTCGATCCAGCTCAGGTTGAGCTTGTTCTTCTTGAACGACTGCAATGAGTCCGACAGAGAGCCAGGCTCGTGGGGGATTTGCAGCAGGACGGCCGTGCGGTCGTGGCCGGAAGGCCGCGTTTGCTGGTCGCCAATCACGGCGAAACGAGTGACATTGTTGGCGTTGTCCTCGATCTTCTCGGCCACGACCTGCAGATCGTATTCTACGGCCGCCTGGCGGCTGGCCACCGCTCCGACGCCGGGCTTGTCACGGGCCAGTTGTGCTGCGGTCGACGTGCTGGTGACTTCGATCAGACGCGCCTGCGGCATATTCCGCGACAGCCATTCGCGACACTGCGAAAGTGCCTGAGGCTTGCTGTAAATCTCGGTGATCTCGCTCCGCGGCGACTTGGAGCACAGGTTGTGGTGCACGGCGATCTGGACTTCGCCGCAAATCCGGAGAGGCAACCGCGTAAACATGTCGAGAGTGTCGACAATCCGCCCGTCGGTGCTGTTTTCGATCGGGACCAGACCGAAATCGGCGTGTCCGCGATTGACCTCCTCGAAAACCGAGGCGATCGTGCTGACCGGGATAAGGTCGGCCGACTCGCCGAATCGCTCGATCGCCGCCAGGTGCGTGAAGCTGAACTGCGGTCCCAAATAAGCCACGCGGTGGGTTTTGACCTTCTGCCGCGACGCGCTGAGGATTTGGCGGAAAACTCCCCGCACAGCCATGATCGGCAGGGGACCTGGGTTCGCAGCGGTCAGCTCTTGCCAGAGCAAATCATCGCCGTGCAAGTCGAAGACGGCCGCACTCCGATCCGGAGCGCTTTCGAGCAGCCGAATCGTCCCCTCCGCTCGCTTGTTGATCAGTTGCAGAATCTGTCGATCCAGGCTGCGAAGCGAAGCCTCCAGTCCGCCGGTCGCCTTCCGCGGCTCGCCGGCGGGCTTTTCCCTTTCGGTCGCGGGCTGGGCTTGGCCATTGCGTTGCGGAGATGGTTTCTTGACCAAAGCCTTGGCCTGGGGCGGCTTTGGGAGCCGTGAGACGGGACGGCTTGGGCCCTTTTTCGCCAGAGCAGGCTTCGGCACACGCTTGGTCGCGACCGGTTTTTTGGCCATTGCTTTCCCTACACTCTCGTTCGGCGGGCCGGAACTGTGCCTGGCAGGGAGGTTCGAACGGCGCCCACGCGTAGCTGTACCCGTTCGTAACCGCGCGATTAACTGCGCTGCAAAGCCCTGGTGCAAATAATCTTAAGTTAAATTCTACCGGCGCGAACGAAGACAGGTGTCGGGTCGGATCGCGAGGCGGATCGAAGAAGCGTCCGATACCCGTCCGATCTCCCTAAATTGGGCATCGATTTTCGTTTGTACAGACGGCCAGAAAGAGTGTCAAGCAACCGAGACGTGCTTAACTGCAAGACTGGCAAGCGGATCGCGCCACGCGTGCAAACGCGGATCTGATTACTACCCGACGCGCGCAGAATTGATGTAAGACAATGGCATTAAACATCTTACATCAGATGGAACGGGGTCGCCTGGGAATTTCACCGAAAAGCCCCTCACCCGGTCAATTCGCCATCCAAGGGATGGAGAGTGGCCAGGGAAAGCGTGCACTCACCAGGGAGCGGGCGCGAATTTCGCTCGTCATCACCAACGCCGCCGCTTTGTTCGATGTCCTCGATCCACTGCCGGACATCGGCATGGTACTCGCTCGAGAGATCGCCCTTCACGAGTTGTCGCATGAACTCCGCCGCACCGTCCTCTGCCAAGTCGGCAGCTTCGGCACTCGGAAAACGTCGCGACGGATCGGGATCGACCAGCCGGCGGATTAGCTTAATGAGCGGCTCGCTATAGGCGAATTCCTCCGGCGGCAAGAGCTTGGGAAGTCGCTCTAGGATCTGCCTCTTGGCGCGCAGCAGCTCGGCGAACCGTGATTTGCCCGCGAAGGGCTGCTCGCCGCGGAGCATCTCCAGGAGGACGTAACCAAGACTTGCCAAATCCGACTGCGGCGAACCGGGCTTGCCCTCGAGAACCTCGGGAGCCGCATAGGCCGGCGTGCAACGGCCGGCGGGTGGCGAATCGTAGAGATCGAACGCCGACCCGACGTCAATGATCTTCGTGCTGCCGGTTCGCTTCAGCATGATGTTGGACGGCTTGAGGTCCGAGTGAACAATCCCGTCGCGATGCAAGGCTGCCACTGCCGCCAGACAGCCGCGCAGCACAGAAATCGCGATTCCCGGTTTGAATCGCAGCGATTCTTTGCCCTGGGTCACGGTAAAGCTGTTGATGTGTTCCCATCGTTCGGCAGTGACATTCGCGCGGATCTGCTCAAAGACGCGAGGCCGGCAGAGCCGCTGCAAGTCGTAACCGTCGACCCACTCCATCTCGAGCAGGCGAATTCCTCGGTGCTTGATAAAGTTGTGGACGTCGACCAGATTGTCCTGTTGGATGCGGGCCACGCGGCCGGCCACGCTCGCGATCCGGGCCATTTCGGTTTCGTAACTGCCAACGTCGTCGTAGGGCGCGGGCGAAAAGACCTTGAGCGCGACGCGACGCTGAAAGTCGTCGGCGCCGAGCCGTTGGCTCAGAAACACAATTCCCTGGCCGCCAGTTCCGAGGCAGCGCAAGAACGGTCGACGCGACACCCAAACGAGCTCTTGCCGTTTGAGGATCGTTTCGTAGCGGGCGATGAGCGGATTGGCGCGCACGGCGGCCGCACCTTTTTTCGGGGCAGCTTTCAGAGAGACACTTCCTTGTTTTGACAGCTCACAGCGGAAAGGAACCGAGAAGACAAAAGCTTCCGTTGCTTCGATCGCGGGACCACCAGCTGTGGCTGAATTGAGCGGAGTCATTTTAGCGGTCACACTACTTCGCATCCACGGGGTTATCCCTTACTTGTTGCACACATGCCCAGACATCCCAATCTGCCTCGAGGTTCGGGCCGCCGGAGTAATGCAGAACGGCCAAAGTGCGACGCGGCAGAGGTTTGCACGAAATCGGCCCGCGCGGCCGCGCTTGACAGCGCGCGGACACTTTGCAAACAATCGCGCCGACATCTTAAGCGCACATTTTTTCAAGGAGAGACAACGATGAGCGGACCGATCGTACGGACAGGCACCACTCCCAAATTCTGGCAGAACTGGGACCAGGTATTCGGCAAGGGCAGGAAGAAGTCGACCTCGGGCGAAACGAAATCCTCCGCAGCGAAGCTCACCAAAAGCATGAACAAGTCCTCCACCAAATCGGCCGCGGGTAAAAAAACCAAGAAGACGGCCGGGAAAAAGAAATAGGATCGTGCCCTATCGTTACACGGCGGCACGCGACGACCCATTTTCCGGAACCAGTCTCCGGTTGCGGATCGTGGTGACGGCCGCCGTTTTTGCGTCGTTCGCCCTCAGTTCGTTCGTCCGATACCCGCTTCCGGGGCCTAACGAACCGCACTACCTCTGCAAAGCCAAGCACTATTGGGATCCGGCGTGGTGCGCTCGAGATTTTTTTCTTGAGTCATCCAACGCGCACTTGGTTTTTTTTCAGACTTTCGGATTGCTCACACGTTGGTTGTCGCTCGATGCGACGGCATTCATCGGGCGATTGGTGGGCCTCCTGATATTCGCGACGGGTTGGACCCTGCTGGTCCACACCCTGGTCCCCGCCCGTTGGCCGCCGCTGTGGGCTGCCTGGATCTATTTGCTCATCGCCGCCTGCGCGGGCAATCTAAGCGGCGAATGGCTGATCGGCGGCATCGAGGCGAAGGTCATCGCCTATGGTCTGCTGTTCGCCGCCATGGCTTGCTGCACACAGGCCCTTTCTACGCGGAATCCCCGTTCGTTGCTTGTTGCCGGAGTTCTGATCGGCATTGCCATCAGCTTTCATCCGGTCGTGGGAATTTGGGGGGCCGCGTGCGGAGTTTTTGCCACACTCGGCGTTCTTATGTTGGGCCCTAGGTCATCTGAAACAGGAACGCGTAAGCTGTCTTGGCGATCGATCATCGCCGCGTGTGCGAGCGCCGGGCTCCTGGGAATCCCGGGGATTGTGGCTGGACTCCGCGCGACGAAGGGCAGCTCGTTCGAGTCGGACTACATCCAGGTTTATTATCGTCTCGCCCACCATCTCGACCCGCTCCATTTCGCGACCACAGCGTGGACCATTTATGCCGTGCTGGCGCTCACGTGGCTGGTCGGCCGCTGGTTCATGGCCCGCCGAGTCGAGGAGTCCTGGTTCGTCTGTTTCGTCGTCGGCAGCACGCTGATCGCGGCCTGCGGATTACTCGTCGGCTGGAGGCACGGTCCTCCCGAGAATATCAAGAACTATTCCTTTCCCTGGTTGATCGATGTGTCGCTGCGGTGGAAGCTTCTCAAGCTCTACCCGTTTCGTTTGGTCGACGCGATGTTGCCGATTGCAGTCGCGCTGACGGCTGCCGGGCTTCTCCGTCGCGGGTGCGAGTTCGTATGTCGGTGGCCGGGCATCGCACGGAAGGTCGGCGTTGTGGGACTTTGGTTGGCCTGCGGTGTCCCCGTGCTGACGACCTTGCATCTGGCAGACGACGCGCGGCCCACTTTCGATTCGGACGAACTCGCCGATTGGTACGATGTCTGTCGGTGGACGCGGGATCACACCCCGCCAGACACATTGATCCTCGCGCCCGTGCAGGAAAGCTGGGCATTCAAGTGGTACGCGAAGCGCGCCGAATTCGTTTCGTTTAAGGACTGCCCGCAGGATGGCCCTGGAATCATCGAGTGGAACGAGCGGCTCCTGTTTCTGCGGAATTGGTCGGAAGCCAGCCTGCCGGACGGCTACTCCCGCGCCGAGGTCGACGTGTTGCGCAAACAGGGCATCGCTTACGTCATCGCCCGGCGTCTCGGGCCGTTTAATTTTGACCCTGTTTACGTGAACGACACGTTTCGGGTCTACCAGCTCACGCCCTAAGGAATGCGCCGTGCGCGAAAACTTGGACCGATCGCGAATTGATAAAGTGCCGGCGATATTGCGCAGCCTGCTGGCCCTGGCGATGGTCGGAGCGTTGGCATCGACCGTCCGCGCTCAATCCAAAGTCGAGAGTGTTGCTCCGAAGCCCGCGCAGGCTGCCCTCGATTGGCCGGCCTTTCTTGGCCCCTCGGGTACCGGAGTGACGGCGGACGCCGGGTTGGCCGATCATTGGCCGAAGGGCGGGCCGCCGATTCTTTGGAGCAAAAAGATCGGTTCCGGGTATTCGGCTCCGTCGGTGCGCGAGGGCAAGCTGGTCTTCCACCATCGCCTGCACAACGAATCGATTGTCGAGTGTCTCCACGCAGACAGCGGAAATGCGATTTGGAAGGTGAGTTACGAAAGCACCTTTTCCGATCCCTACGGCTACAACAATGGTCCGCGCTGCACCCCGCTTTTGACCAAAAAGCACTGTTACGCGTTTGGGGCCGAGGGGAAATTGCTGTGCGTGGAGCTGGCCACGGGCCGGCGCGTCTGGGCGCGGGACGTCTCCAAGGATTTCAACGTTCCGCAACACTTCTTCGGCACGGGCTGCACGCCGATCCTCGAAGGAGACTTGCTGATTGTCCTCGTGGGCGGACAGCCGAACTCGGGCGCGGTGGCGTTTCGCGCGACCACGGGCGAGATCGTCTGGGAAAGCGTCGGCAAAACCACTTGGAACGGCATCGAAACCGACTGGCCCAATGAACCCAAATACCGCTGGACAGGCGAAGAGATGTCCGTCAGCTATTCTTCGCCCATCGTCGCTACGATCCACGGCAAACGGCAGATCGTGTGCTTGATGCGGCAGGGGCTCGTCTCCGTCGATCCGCGCGACGGCCACGTGAATTTTCGATATTGGTTCTGCTCGCGCGACTATGAATCCGTGACGGCCGCGCGACCGGTCGTGATCGGCGACAAGATTTTTATTTCGGCCGCTTACCGGGTTGGTTCGGCATTACTGGAGGTCCAGCCCGCCGGCGATTCGGTGAAAGTGCTCTGGCGCAATCGCGAGAATCTGCTCGCGCACTGGTCCACGCCGATTTATCGCGACGGTTTCCTTTACGGATTCAGCGGCCGGCACGAATCCGAAGGCGAGCTGCACTGCGTCGAGCTGGCCACCGGCAAAGTCGCCTGGGCAACACGGGGATACGACTCCGTCAACGACCTCGGACTCGATAAGAAAACCGGCGGATTCATCAACCGCCTCACCGGCGAGGCGATTCCCTTCCCGTTTTTCGGCCGCGGCTCGCTGACGCAGGTTGGCGACCGCTTCCTGGTGCTCGGCGAACGCGGCACGTTGGCGCTCGCGCAGCTCTCGCCGCAGGGCTACAAGGAACTCGCCCGGGCTTCGTTCAAGGACATCCAGTACCCGGTTTGGCCGAGTCCCGTCGTGGTGGGCACCAAGGCCTATCTCCGCGACGAAAACACGCTGCTTTGTTTGGAGCTGGGGAGCGGAAAGTGAGCCAAAAGTGGGACCGTTCTAGGGCCCTGCTCCATTTCGGAGCACTTCGCGATAGAGATCGGCATGGGCGGCGACCATGCGTTCGATGCTGAACTGGGACCGCATCCGCTCGCGGCCGGCGGCACCCAATCGCCGGCCCAGGGACGGGTCGGCGAGAATGCGATCGGTGAACTGGGCCATGCCGACGCTATCGCCGACGCGGACCAGAAAGCCCGTTTCGCCGTCGACGACCAGCTCGCGGTTGGGTGGAATGTCCGTGGCGACCACGGGCACGCCCGCGGCCATCGCCTCCATCACGCTGTTGGACATCCCCTCGAATTCGCTCCCCAGCCAAGAGACCTGACAGAGGGCGATCAACTTTGCCGCGTCTTCACGGTAGCCGGCGAAACGGATCAAATGCTCGCAGCCGACGTGTCGCGCGAGCGCGATCAAGTCGTTGCGCTCCGGGCCCTCCCCAACCAACAAGAGGTAGACGCGATCGGTCAGCTGCTGCAAGAGTTGCATGGCCCAAATTAAGTCTTTGACCCGCTTTTGCCGCGCCAGGCGCCCAACGAACCCGATCACGCGCGACCCGGCTGGAATCTGGAGTTCGCCGAGCAGGCGGTCTCGATCGGGCGGCGGCGCGTCGGGGATCTCGACGCCGTTGGGAATGACCGTGATCTTGCCGCTCGGGACCCCCAGACCTTTGTAGAACTCGGCAACGCTGGCCGAGTTCCCAACCAGCCGCGTTGTACGTCCGATTTGTTTCCGATCGAGCCAGAGCTGCCAGCCACTTTTCCACGAGTCGACGCAGCGCTCGGAGACGACAACTTTGGGCCGCGGTCCCCTCCCCGTCACGAGCCGGCCGTAGGCGTTAGCCGCAAAGATCCAGGAATGCAGAATGTCGGGTTGCTCCGCGTCGAGCAACGATTTGAGCCGCCACAACGCGACTGGGTCGACGCGCATCCGCTTCTTGAGATTGGAGAGCCGCACGCCGGCGTCGCGCAGCACCGATTCATAGGGGCCGCTCCGCGTGAGCGTGACGGCGTGCACGTCGAATTCGTCGCGGGGCAGCCGCGTGGCAAGCAGGCTGAACTGCTTTTCGGCCCCGGAGCGGTCGAGCGTGGGGATGAACAGCAAGAGCTTGATCACGGGCATCGCGCCAATGTTGCCCAGTCGATTGAGATCGCCGCACCGTCCGGCCGCGTCGGCGACGATCGGCCGTGCCGGAAAATGCCGAGCACGGGAATCTTCGCCCGTCGCTCAATTTCGACGGGATTCTCTTCACTTCCTTCGAGCGACGCAAGCGGCTCTGCTTCGTTGAGCACGACGCCCGCCACCGCGAGCCCACGACTGCGGGCCGCCTCGACCGTCAGCAGCGTGTGATTGATCGTGCCCAGGCCCAGCCGGGCTACGATGAGCAGCGGATACTTGAGCGCGAGAGCCAAATCGGCAATCGTGTCGCGCTCGGTCAAAGGACACAACAGTCCGCCGACTCCCTCGATCAGGAGAATCTCCACTCGGCTCTGCCACCACTCGGCCCCCTCGCGGAGGCGATCAAACTCGATCTGAGAATTCTCCAAGCGTGCCGCCACGTTGGGAGCCAGCGGCGCGCGGAATCGCCAGGGGCAAACTCGCTCCGAGTCGAACTGCCCACCGATGGCCGCCGTCAGCGTTTCCGCGTCAACCCAGCGGGCATTTCCGTCGTTGTCGAATTCAGCACCGCTGCAGACCGGCTTGTATGCCCCCACGAGGCGGCCGGAACTCCTGAGAATCGAGGCGATAAGCGCAGTCACATAGGTTTTGCCAACGCCCGTGTCGGTGGCCGTGACAAAGAGGCCGGCGGTCGGACAGGCCGTTTGGGTCACGAGGCCAGCCCTCGCACCACGACTTTGTCGCCCGACCAAACTGCCAGTATCTCCCCCGCATGGCCGCAGCAGACGGCGATCTCCAACATGCCCGAGCTGCCGATCACCGCCAACAGTTCCCCCGTCGCGCGATCCTGGTAGGCCTGTGAAATGCCGCCAATGAGTTGCGTGCCGATCTCGACCGTCAGTCGCGTTCGATCGGCACCGGACAAATCGGCGGCGCTGATATTGGTGATCAGGTTGCCGAATCCATCGGTTCGCACAACCTCTCCGTGGAGGTTGCTTCCGTCCCGGACGGGGCGAGGCAACACCAGCTTGACGAGCGGCGAATCGAGTGGCGGCCCAAACTCGGCAAGATCGGCACCGCGGCTCCAGTGCGCAGCAACCGGTCCAAACACGTCGCGGCCGTGAAAGGTTTGCGATACGGTCGGACGCCAGAATCGGCGCTCCCTCAGCTCGACGGCACGGACAGTCGGTCGGGCTTCCAGAACGCGAGTCAACACGCCGTTGTCGGGTGCGACGAAACGCAACGGGGCCTCGTCCCGCTCGCCGCGCGCCTCAACTGCGATCGCGCGCCGCGGGGTGCCGACACCCGGGTCAACGACCACGAGATGGATCGTCCCGGCCGGAAAGGCGCCGACCGCATCCGCCAGCACGGCGGCCGCCACGGCACAATCCTGCGGGGGAATTTTGTGGGTCACGTCGATCAAGATCGCGTCGGGAGCGATCGACAAGATGGCCCCCTTCATTTGCGCGACATAACTGTCGGTGATGCCGAAATCGGTGGTCAGCGTGATCAGCGGGGACGTCATTTGCGAGTTTCGATCGCCCACTCGGCGGGCTCTTGCCGAGGTCGGTGGTGCGTGACGAATCGTTTTAGTCGGAAGGAGGAGGCGTCGCACCCGGTGGCGGGACACCCTTTCCTGCGCGGATGTAGGCCCCGCGGGCCGACGCGTACTCCTGCGACGAGAGTCGATCGGGCTCTGGAGTCGCCCCCGCCTTGCTCCGGAACTCCTCAAAATAACGCTTGAGGAACGGAACGCACCAGCCGCACCCCGTTCCGGCGCCGCCGCACTCGCTCAGCTGGCTGGGCACGCGCGGCTGATGGACGCGGAGGTGATTGAGAATTTTGCGTTTGGAGACGTGAAAGCAAAGGCAGAGTTCGTCGTCAGGCTGCACAGTTCGTCTTTTCGTCAGGGCGAGCCGGCCCGGCCGGAGACGGGACCCAGGCGGTGCAGTTGGATGGCGTCGGCCTGCACCTGGTAAGTGAGCTTAGCCGGCGCGAGGACTGCCTCGAGAATCGCCGCCACGGTCGTGTTGTCGAGCGTCAGGCTGACAGGCGTCTGCAGCAAGTCGTCGAGATCGGGAATCTCCTGCCGGTCTCCGCGAATCGGCGCTGTCGCCAGCTCTTCCAACACATTCAACACCTCGCGCAACGGCACGGGCTTGATCTGCTCATAGTGAACCACGCGTTGTGCTAAGGTCGCGGCGAGATCGGGCTTGATGACTGGAACGGGAACCGCCCCCGGTTTTTTCGCCGCGGGCTTTGAAGCCGCAACGGGCGGCTGCGGCTTCCCGGCAGGGGAGGCGGCCCTTGCGTCGGCAGCATTCGGCGCAAGAGCGGACGGCGTGGGTGGGGCTGGCTTAGGCGCCTGCGCCATGCGTTCGGGCGCGGGCGGCCGCGGCGATTGTTCGCCCGGCTCGCCGGGAACTTTGGGATCCAAGGGCAGCCCGTCTGCCATGGCCGCCATCCGACGAAGAATCCGCGGATCGGTTTTGGCCGAGAATTCCTGCAGGCTACCGTCTGCCTTTAAGACGAGCATACGATCAGGCGAACCTGTGCCCATGCCGTCCGGGCCGTTGATGTACGGCTCGCGAGTCAGCGCTCGCATGGTTGGCGTACCGGAAGCGGCCCAACTTCCCAACTCTCCCGTAACACCCACGACCATCAGCGTGTTCGATGCTCCGTCGCGAATATCCTGGATCCGAGTATTGCGATTGTTGCCAAAGATCCCGGCCCGGGGATGGTCGATCGGCAAATCGGCGGCATCCGCGCCGACGCCGCTGACGCCTGCGAAATGCGTGGCTGGGTAGTTGTCGCTACCGATCAGACGATCGACAGAGGGATTGAGGAACTCAGGAATCCGCTGGCGAACGAATCGCTCGTTGTGCGGGCTGCGCCAAGAATCGGTCCAGGAAGGAGCGGGGTGATCGGGCAGGAGCACTGTCGCGACCAATTCTGCCAACCAGCTCAGGCGATCCGCTGGCGGCAAACCATCTCGGCCCGGAGCGGCTGACGGATAATGGCCCTTCTTCACTCGATATTCGATGATTCGCTGTCCGAGCGCCATCAAGCGACCCGAAACTGTCGGCGGAGACTCGACCTTGTTCGCGGCGGCCGTTGGGTTGGGCGACGCCGTCGGTCCGCCCGCGTGTGCTTTCCCCTTCTCTCCCGACGCGGTGGCCGCGCCAGCCGTCGCCGCTAATTCAGGCTTTGCGTCATCTGCCGCAGTGTGCGCACCGCGCGGCCAAAAGAAAACGCCGGCAGCCAGGATGGCGACCAGACAAACGACGGAACCGGCCAGCACCAGGATCGAAGTTCGCGAAACGCCGCTGGTCGAGGGTGGCGATTCGACCGCGTGCACGGTCTCCTCTCGTACGATTGGGGCGGGAGAAGACTTCGTACCCGGCACGCCGGCCGGCTTACTGGGAGCCGACGATTTCGACCCCTTAGCCGCCTTCGCATGGCCGTCCTGCGGTACAGAAGCGTTCGCCGTCACGTGCCCGAACTCGTCTCGCGTGATCACGATCGGTCGTCGGCAATCGGGGCAGTTGACCGGAGCGGCCGTGATCTGGTCGTCCCGCACCTTGAGATCGGCGGAACAGTGAGGGCAGCGAAACGTAATCACGGGCATAGTCAGACTCCGCTCCCGCAACGTAGGACGGCCGTTATGCGGCGGGACCGTCGTCCTTAATTGTAGTCATTGGCGATTGGGACCGCACAAGGAAAGCAAGTGGCCAGCTCGCCCTTCCGCTCAATTCGGCAAGGTGCCGGCGAACTCGGACACTGACTTCACGAACGTCCGCGCGGCTGCCAGGTTCTGCCCGCCCACGTCCTGAAGCAGCCGCTGGATCAGAGGCGAGCGCCCCAGGCGGTCTGCATAGGCGCGGGAGACCCAGATGGCAATCACGATTACCAGCAGGCCAAAAACCAGGTTCGCAGCTACCCAAGCGAGGCCAAAGGCTGAGTAAACATCGACCCCGATCAGGCCCCTCATCGCGACAATCGCCAGCGGAGTCCAGGCCAGCGGCGAGAGGATGAGCGTCCACTGCATCGTGCGAATCCGCTGTAACCACAGAGTCTCCAAACGACGCTGAATTTCGACGATCGGGGCGGCGTAGTCGATGCCGGCGATCGTCGCCAATTGACGCGCGCCCGCAACAATGACCGCAATCAACCCGAGTTGCAGCGCAATTGCCGGAATCAGGTATCGCGTTTCGGTCACGTGATCGCCGAGGAACGAACCCACCAGGATCGCGCCGGCCACGTTGACCACGAGCTCGAACCACAAAAGTCGCGACAGACGCCTCAGGGCGGTGTCAGACTTACCGAGCAGCGACTCCCGTAGCAACCGCTGATTCAATCGCAGGCAATCGTCGAGCTTTTTGTCCTGCTCTTGCCAACGAGATTTGAGTTCATCGAGTTCCATGACCGACCGCCTCCCCTTCGTCGGCGGCACTCATTTCGCGGAGCTTCTGCTTGATCCGGCCGATTTTGGTGCCGACGTTTGTTTCCGAGATTCCCAGGATTTCCGCGATCGTGTCGTGACGATTGCCGTCGAGATACAGGATGACCAAAGCGCGATCGAAGTCATTGAGCTGTCGAATAAAACTCTCGAGCAATTGCCCGTCCGCGTCCCGCGACGCCGCTTCGGATTCGCGACTTTGGGGCGAGAGCTGCAGAACCGCCTGCGCGTCGAGGGTGGTCGTGCGCGGCCGCCGCGTCTCGCGTCGATAAAACGAAATGGCGACATTGAGGGCGACGCGATACATCCACGTCGTGAAGCGGCTCCGCGGATCGTACCGGCCGAATGACCGCCACAACTGCAGCACCATCTCCTGAATCAGGTCCTCGCGATCCGAAGCCTGGCGACAATACGAATTGGCGATTTTGAACAGGATCTTTTTGTGCTCGTCGAGCAGGATGAGAAACTGCTCTTGGCCCGCTCGTTTCGACATCGCCGCCCGCATCGTCCTAACAGTTGGATTGACTCAATCCACCTTATGATTCGCCCGCCCCAGACGAAAATCACAGCTCGCCCGAAACAATTGCTGAAATGCGGCCGTAAGTTGCGACGACTTCGGCGTTAGGGGGCGCCGAAGAGTGAAACTCGGCGTCGGCGATGACATCGCGACGCCAACGCTCAGTTGCCGAGAGTCATCGGCGTTTTCTTCTGGGCAGCCGCGGCTTCGGCGGTCGTGACGGTAATCGTGCGACGGGCTTCGTCACCGACGAGCGCCAACTTCGGGTAAGCCTTCAAAATTCTCTGCAATGACTGGCTGGCGGGAGCCGCTTTGATTTGAAATGTTTGGGGCATGTTCTTCGTGTATCCAGCGAGCTTGAATGCGCCGCCGTCGAGCTCAAAGGTCACGCCGATGTCGCCGCCGATGGAATCGAACGCGTCCGAAAGCGGCGTCCGCTTAAAGTCGACGTCGATGACCGTTTGCAATCGGCCCGCCAGAGTCTTCGGCCCCTCGCGTTTGGGAGCGACGGGAGCGGCCGGTGCACGGCTCAGCTCCGTCGGGCCCTCCGCGAGCAGCAGGTAAGTTGCCAGCGTGAGATTGGGGGCAGCCCGCTCGGGCAGAACCGATTCGAGCGTCACCAACCGCGGATCGGAGCTGACCGCCGAGCCCAGCGCGACGGCTTTGTACATCGCCGGCAAGCGACCGATGATCTTGCGCGAGCCGGGTCCGCTCGGCTGCAGGCGTTCGACGTATTTGAACAAGTCCGTCGGCAAGCGATCGAGTCGTTCTTTCAGTGTCTCCGCCAGTCGCGGGCCGCGGACGACCGGGCGCGTCCGCGCCGTCAGCCGGACGCGCAAAGGATCGTCCAGCCGCACGCTGAAAACGGCTCCTTCGACCGCCTCGGGATCGAGCCAGCTGGCCAATTGGTGCAAGTCGTCCGACCACTGCGGCGACAGCAACGTAGTGCGAAAACGATCGAGATCGTCGGGACGGAAGACAACGGTGAGATCGCGGCTGCGATCGGTCTGCTTTAGCAATTCTTCGATGCTAGCATCGGTGGGATTGGGCTGATCGCGCGCTTCCGCCATCTCCTGCGCGAACTCGGCCGGGCCGACGGCGAACGTTTTCTCGTCCCGGACGACCAGAGCCCGGTCGCCCTTCAGAAAGATGGGTAGCGACCCCTTCGAAGAGGGAGTGCCGCCGAAACGATTTTCGACTTCCGAGCGTCCGGCCGGGCGCTCCAATCGGACCAGAACGGCGACGTGGGGAGGCTCGCCGGGTGATCGCAGCGTGAAAGAGAATGCAGCCTCTTCAATTTGGGTCGGCGGGTAGAGGCACCAGTTTTCGATTTGATCGCGGCCCCATTCAGCCAACGCGGGGATGCAGAGACGCAGCTCACTCGCTCTCCAGGTTGCCGCCTGCTTGTTGCCTCGCTCCGCCGCGTCCGAATTCATCGTCGTCCACAAGCGTGAGGGTCGCAGATGAATCACAATGCGGGCGCCGGCCGGAGCCAGCAGGAGCTCGATCGGCTTGCGCTGGGACGGCGCTGTCGAGGCTCGAGACCCTTCGCGAGGGTCGTGGCTGCGCGCAGCCGTGACGTCAGTTGCGTTGGTCCTGTCGAGGCGCCGCTCATAGCGGTCCCAAACAAAGAGAATTCCGACGCAGGCCAGGGCCGCGACGAAACCGGCCGGACCGAAGAGCCGCAACGGAGTTCGCTTGGCTCGCTTGGGCCGAATTATTGCCGGCGCACTGAGCAGGTCTTCGGGCGAGAACTTCGTCGGGGACGCGCTGGCCGGCTTTGCCGGCTGGGCCGCCGCCGTTTCTTGCGAGGGTTGTAGGCTGAAGGGCTGACGACAATGGGGACAGAGGTAGCGCTGCCCGGCTTGCCGGTTGCGAATGGCGAAGGCTTTCCCGCAGCGCGGGCAGGCGAGCGTGAGGTCAGCCATTGTGGAAGGGTGCCGTCACGCGGAAAGGAGGCAAAGAGTCATTTATCGGTGAGCCAGTGAACCATCGTCTTGGTGACGACCGGCGCCGCATCCTGCTGCACGAAATGTCCGGCATGCGGAATGGTGACCAGGGTGAGCTGATTATCGATCCAGTTCCACGTGTCGTTGAGCGCTCCGGGCAAGAGGGCCGTGTCATTCAACCCGTGAATCATCAGGACCGGGCACTTTACCTTGGGAAGACCCGTGAGCGGCTGGTACGGCTCGCGCGGGTAGTTGGCCTTGTAGTAGTTGAGCATCCCTTCCATCGATGATCGCTTGAACGCTTCCAGATACTTTGGGCGCGCTTCGGGATCGGTGACCCAGAAGGTCAACATGCCGGGGGCCATGTGCTTGGCCGCGTCGGGTTTCTGGAAGTTGCGGGCGTATTGGCTGGCCTTCTGCTGGGCGGGGTTATGAGCCAGTTCCCGCGACAGCCCTTGCGGGTGCGGCAAATTGAGAATGATCAGACGATCGACTTTGTCGGGGAATCGCATGGCGTATGTCCAGGCCACCATGCCACCCCAATCGTGACCGACGATGATCGCCTTGGGCGCCTTGAAATGCTCGACGACCGCGTTCAAATCGCCGACCAGCTTTTCGAGCTTGTAGTTGTCGACCCCCTCGGGTTTGTCGCTGAGGTTGTAGCCGCGCTGGTCGATTGCCACGACTTGAAAATGCTTGGCCAACTCGGGCATCTGCGCCCGCCACGTGTACCAGAAATCGGGAAATCCGTGGACCAGGATGCAGGGCTCGCCGCTGCCCATCGTGACGTAGTGAATCTTGACTCCGTTCGAATCGACGTAGCCGTCCTCACCCAATTCCGCGGCAATCATTGGTTGTCTTCCGGCGACCAGGACGATCAGAGCAAGCGAACCACAGAAAGAAATCAATCGCAGACTGCGAATCACGGGGTGTCCTCGAAATTCAATCTTGCCGACGACGCTGTACTCCTGTTGCAGCATAACGCAGAGCGCGCCGCGAAGCATCTGTCGCGGAATCCCGTCGCTTAAGGCGCTCTCCATTCGCGATTAGCTCGAAGCCTGCCAGTTCGCGCGAGTTTTGGCCAAGACCTCGGCACTCCGGGCACCCAGGGCGGTCAGACGAAACTCGCGAGTCGTTGCCCCAGTGACTTCGATTTCGATCTGCAGTCGGTCGGCCGGCAAGACCTCGTTCACGCGGTCGGCCCACTCGATCAGGCAGACTCCCCCGGATTCGAACATCTCATCGACGCCCAGGTCCAAGAACTCACTGACGGTGCGCAGCCGATACGTGTCACTGTGAAAAATCGGCAACGGCGCAGCGTATTCCTGGACGAGGACAAAGGTCGGGCTGGTCACCGTGCGCCGATCAACGCCAAGCGCGGTCGCGATCGATTGCACAAGTCGTGTCTTGCCGGCCCCCAACGGTCCGATCAGCGCGACCACCCCTCCGCCGCCAAGCGCCGCACCCAGCGCGCGACCGAGGCCTTCGGTGTCGACCTCGTCGCGTGCCGAAAACAGCCACGCCTCGTCCCGCTGTGTCGACGGACCAGCAACATCCGCGGCCATACCCACCAATGCTCAAACGGTCTTGGTGACGCCGGGAATCGCGACGGGATAGCTGCCGTCGGGGAATGGCATCACGCGAGGTTCCGCGTCCCAGGCGAAGCGCTCCGGAGCGAGCACGATCTCGGAGTTGAGAGCCGCCTCCCAAGCGACGGGCTTGCCCGAGTATGTGGCCATCCGGCCCATGATGGCGGTCAACGTGCTGTGCGCGCCGTTTTCGACCTCGTTGTACGGATGGTTGTCACGAATCGCGGCTCCCATGTCCGCATGCTCGATGCGATAGGGGAAATCACGCCGCCCATGCGGATCGAAACGCCATTCGTGCGAGCCCGACTTGATCTTGCTGCCGCTGCCGTCGGCGATGTCGAACGTGCCCTTGGTCCCGATCGCGTGCTCGGAGACCGAATTCCAGTTGCTCGGCATTTGGCGGCACTGGCTGAACATCCGCGCGCCGTCGGCGTATTCGTATTCGACGGCGTGATGATCGAAGATTTCCCCATACTTCTTGTCGGTCCGCACCTGGCGGCCACCCATTCCCCAGCAGCGGACGGGATGGTCCTTCTTGATCCAGTTGCCGACGTCGAGATTGTGGATGTGTTGCTCGACGATGTGATCCCCGCAGAGCCAGACGTAGTAGTACCAGTTGCGCATCTGGTACTCCATTTCCCCTTTGCACTGTTCGCGGGACTTCCGGGGATCCCAGGGGGTGGTGCCGTTCCAATAAACCCGCAGCGCGGTGACGTCGCCGATCTCGCCGTTGTGGATCCGCTCGAGCGATTCGAGATACATCGGCTGGTGGTGCCGCTGCAGTCCGACGCCGACCTTCAAGTTCTTCTGCTTGGCGATTTCGTTGGCGGCGAGCACGCGGCGGATCCCGGGGCCGTCGACGGCGACCGGTTTCTCCATGAAGATGTTCTTGCCCGCTTTGGCCGCCGCCTCGAAGTGATAGGGACGAAAGCCCGGCGGCGTCGCCAAAATCACAAGATCGATGTCACTGCCGAGCACTTTTTCGTAGGCATCGAAGCCGGAGAAACGATGAGCTTCGTCCACGGCGATGCGGCCTGCTTCGGAGCCAAAGGCCGACTGCAGACCGGCCAGTCCGGCTTGGAGACGGTCGTCGAAGATTTCGCCCACGGCCACCAACTTGGTCGCCGGGTTGGCACGTAAACAGTCGCCCACGGCGCCGCAGCCACGTCCGCCCGCTCCGACCAGGCCCACGCGAACCGTGTCCTCACCCTTTGCGAAGGCGCGCGGCGAAAGCGCGCCCAACAAGCCGGCACCGACAGCAACGGTGGTCGACTGCTTCATGAAATCACGGCGCGACGTGGGTTCATTCTGGGGACGCTGCATGGCACGACCTTTCGGGTAGGACGATCAGAAAGTGCAGATTCTTGCGGCGCGCGGCGGGATCAACCCGCCGATTCACGAGCAACGACTCGGGCAATGAAACAGGCAAAGCCGCGCACTTCGTCTGCGGCCGACCTTGCCCAGGACAGTCCATCACTCTTTTATCAAATCCTTCGGCGCGGGTTCTAGGTTCAGCCGATCTCGCTCCGCCTGATCGGGAACGCGAAGCGGGCGAATCACGCGAAAACCGACGAAGCGGGCGTCGGTGAGGTACCAGATGCTCTGCGGAATTTGCGGATCCTGAATTTTCCAATCGGGGATCGAAAACTCGCGGGCCGCACAGCGGGCCTTGGCGGCGTCCTGATCCCACGATCCACCGCGAACAATGCGGCCGTAGACTTTCTTCGGCGCGGCCAGCGGCTCGAGAACCGGCTGCTGCATCTTCGACAGTTTGCTGTAAAAGTCCGGCTCGTACTGGTCGAGCACCCACTCGGCGACGTTGCCATGAATGTCGTAAAGGCCCCAGGGATTCGGCTTTTTCTTGGCGATTTTGTGGTAGTGCTCGCCCGAATTCTTGTCGTACCAGGCGTATTCCCCGAGTTTGGCTGGGTCGTTTCCGAAGAAATAGGCCGTCTTGCTTCCCGCGCGACACGCATATTCCCATTCCGCTTCGGTCGGGAGACGATAGAAGCGACCCGTCTTTTCACTGAGCCATTTGCAGTACATCTTCGCCGCGAGCTGCGTCATGCAGATGGCCGGAAAGCCGTCATGCCCCATGTCGAACGTCATGTCCGTGTAAGGCTTGGTCGGCCGGGTGACCGCATCCGCGACAACGTCGTACGGACCGGGCTTCTGACGCGTGAGCTTGCGACGCTGAATGTCGAGGGCGTAGGTCCACAGATCGTATTCGTCCCAGGTGACTTCACACTTGCCCATCCAAAAGGGCTCGATTTTGACGCCGTGCTGCGGCTCTTCGTCGGGCTTGTGCCCCTTTTCCCCCGGCGGACTGCCCATCACAAATTGGCCGCCCGGAATCGGCACCATGTCGAAGTCGACGTCCGTCCCGGCAATCTTTTGCGTGTAGCGCTTCATCTCCTTGGGAATGAGCGCGTCCCCGGGGTCGGCGGGCGGTTCGACAGCCTGAAGCGGTGCGGCCCAGCAAATCAGCAACGCCACGGTGGCCGCGAGAATCACTCGGACTTGCCCCAGTCGAAGGCTGGGCACTAACTTCGACATAGCGAAACGACTTTCACAGAGACAATTGAACAAGGGCGGTCGAACTCGTTCGGACGGTTGAACAGAGTCGAGACCACCAATTCGGACAAACATGAATACCACGGCGGCCATCATGCTGCTGGCGGGAGCCGTCATTCCGGCGGGGTCGGCGGCTGGCGGGTTGGAGCGCTTGGAGTTCCGGCAGATCCTGATGGGGGTGCCGGTTCAGATCTCAGTATATGCCGCTGATAAACAGGCCGCAAACGCCGCCGTCCACGCAGCCTTCGACCGAATTCGCCAGCTCAATTTGATCTTCAGCGACTACGACGAAGACAGCGAAATTTCGCAGCTGACCCGTCGCGCTTTGCCGGGAAAACTGGTTTCGATTAGCCCGGAGCTGGCCAAGGTCCTCGATGCTTCGCTTCAGATCTCTCGGCAGTCGGGCGGAGCTTTCGACGTTAGCGTCGGACCCCTCGTCAAGTTGTGGCGGGCATCGCGGCGCTCGAAGCGGCTACCGACGACTGAGGAACTCGCTGCCGCCAGGAAACGCGTCGGCTACGCGAGCATTCATCTCGACGTCGGCCGTCGCGCGGTGACGTTCGACAAAACGGGCATGCAGCTCGATTTCGGCGGCATCGTGAAAGGTTATGCCGCGGATGAAGCGCGGGCCGTGTTGCGAGCGCACGGATTCAGTCAGGCACTCGTGGCGCTGTCAGGCGATATTTCCGTGGGCGACCCGCCACCCGGAGAATCGGGATGGAAAATTGGAGTCGGAGGACTCGAGCCGCGTGACGCTCAGCCGAGGGAATTCATCTCGTTAGCGAATCGAGCCGTTTCGACTGCCGGCGATGCCTACCAATTCGTCGAGATCGGCGGCAAGCACTACTCGCACCTGGTCGATCCGCACACCGGCTTGGGGATTACGCGGCGCGTGAGCGTCACCGTGATTGCCCCCACGGGGCTCTTGTCGGACGGGTTCGACTCAACCGCCGCGATTCTGGGACCGGAGCGAGGACGTCGACTGCTGGAATCAGTTTCCGGCGTGAGCGCCCGCTATGCCGAGCTGACGCCGGAGGGCCCCAAGACTTTCGACGTGGGGCAATTCTCGCAGTATCTCGTGCGGCCGGCCAGAACCGAAAAACGACCCTGAGCGGCGCGGCGAACGCTACTTCGCGGGCAACCGACTAGCTCGAACGACGTCGCGTGCTGCGACCGGACGAATCGGCGGTGGCCCGCTCCGTCGTCTCGACATGCACCGTGCCGAAGACCTGGTACATCGTGGTAAGCGGGACGTGGAAAATCCCGTGCTCGGCCGCGAAGCCGTTCTCGCGTCCTTCCGACCCTTTGGGGTGGAAGGTCTGACCCCAAGGGTTCCAAACCGTGACGCTGTCCTCCTTCGCATCGAAGGCCGTAATCGCGTACGCGTGGTGGTAGCCGAGGCCCGGAACCTTGGGCCGGTCGGTGGGTGGCGCGCCCATCTCCAAGCCGACCATCCGGCCGTGAGCCAGCGTGACCGACAGGTCGTGACGCAATTCTTGCAGACGGGCGGACGCCTGTTTCGGATCGCGCAGTTTGATCACTTTCGCCTTGTGGCCGGAGTACAACGTCATCACCGCGGCCGTGCTGCCGCCGAAGGCCATTGCGTCGGTCGGCTCAGCCGTGCGCTTCGCGGGATCTTTGGAGATCTTTCGCAGCCGTTCCCCGATCGCTTTTTCCAGGACACAGAGCCAGATTCCGTCTGACAGGCTGCTCGACGAATTGTTGATGAGCAGCTCGGCCTCCGTGGGAGCGGAGACCGAGAAGGTTTCACCATCCAGGAATTGGACCGTGTAATTTCCGTTGGGGCCTGACTGGATCATGTGCCGAATTTTGTTCGGATGCTTCAGGGCCAGGTAGCCCGTCATGCAGAAGAAGTAGCAGTCGCCGATCGGACCCTGCTTCATCACGGAGAAGTCCGGCCCTTCGCCGGCATACAGCTTGGGAACCAGAGTTTGCAGCGTCTTGCGATAGCGCCGGAACTGCGTCTCAGAGTGGAACGGTTTCGGAGGGCCCTTAGCCGGATCGATGGCGGCACCGTCATCCGTCAGCGAATCCAAGCCGTCCACGTCCTGCGACGTGAGTGTGAAGCCCTTGCGAATGGAGGCGGGTGTGCGGCGCTCGCGGAGTTTCAGCACTGCCAGGGCCGCGGCCGCGTCGCCGTGAATCGACCGCTTGGTCATCAGTGTGTCGATTTCGCGCGCTTCGAGCTTGCCGTCGTGATCGAGGTCCCAGGCCTCGAAATGGTCGTGCACCACGTCGGCGAATTGCGGCGAAGACGGCGACGGCGGCGTTTTCGCCTGCGCAACCGCGACAGTGACCGCAAGCACTAAAGACGGTACGAGCGCAAATCTCATGGCATCATCCGGCTGTTGCGATTTCACCGCGTGTCAGACGATCCGACTAACTTCTGATCATCGTACGTTGGGCGGCGAGAATTCGCGCGCATCAATTCAAGTTTTTAACTCTGGCAAGCAGCGTTCTTGCCAGCAGACGTTTAAACGGTGCGCACGGATCATTTTTCGCATGACTCTGCGCATTCTTAGGTTTCGTTCGCGCGGTTGGACTGCGGAGCGGCCCGATTCGGGGAGCGATCCATTCTCAGTGTGACTTCGCGCAAGGAATCGTAAATCGGCGCGTTGTTCAGCAACGCCGGCACCAGCATCGCGGCAAAGCAGGCGGCTAGCATCGGGAGCAGAAGCGTGAAGTTTGCCGTCATCTCGGTGACGAGAACGATGCCCGTCACGGGGGCCCGGACGGCCCCGGTGAAGAACGCGGCCATTCCCACGACCGCGAGGGCCTTTGGGTCTGGGACGGCGTCCGGCACCCAGTGTTGGCACAACAGACCAAACAGCAGGCCGCTCTGCGCGCCGAGCACCAGGAGCGGCGCGAACAGACCGCCCGGCGTTCCGGCCGAGTAGGAAATTGCACCCAGAGCGAGTCGCAGTACGAACACTGCGAAGAGCCAGCGCCACGACTCGCTCGCGGCCAGCGTCCGCTCGGTGATCGCGTCGCCGCCGCCGACAAGATTCGGATGAAACCACGCCAGCAATCCCACCAAGCCGCCGATGATTGCCTCGCGCAGCTCGACGGGCAAATGGCGCAGTCTCGCAGTCGCGGAGAGGGCGCCCAGTGTTGTCTTGTTGTAGAGGACGCCCAGCAGCCCGGCGACGACTCCCAACGACAGGTAGAGTGGCACCGTAGCAAAGCCAGGATAAGGCTGCAGTTCGACGGCAAAATCCGGCCGGTCTCCGAGCATAAGTCGGCTGACTGCAATCGCGCCGGTCGACGCACCGAAGGTGGCGATCGCGATCCGCGTATCGAACCGTCGGACCAATTCTTCCAGGACGAAGATTGCTCCGGCGATCGGCGCATTGAAAGCCGTCGCGAGACCGGCTCCGGCCCCAGCAGCGAGCAGGACCAAGCGATCGGATGAATCCCGACGAAAGATCGTCCCCAGGAAGTGAGCTGCGCTTGCCCCCATCTGCACGCTCGGTCCTTCGCGGCCCAAGGCCAGCCCCGAACCGATCGCCAAAATTCCGCCGATGAACTTGACCGGGATGAGCCAAACGGTGGTCTGCGGCAGTTGTTTGAGAATCACGGCTTCGACGTGCGGAATTCCGCTGCCGGACGCGTATGGCGCAAAGCGACGCACCAGCCACGCGGCCAGCGCCACCGCCGCGGCGCAGCCCGCGATCACCAAGACTAAACCGACCAAATGGAACGGTTGTGCGCGGGTGATCGCAGTTGCTCGCAGCCCGTCGGCCCAACCCAGGGCCAACCGGAACCACGCACCGATCAGGCCCGCCGCCGCACCGGAGACAAAAGACAAAACGGCCAGCATCGCCAGGCTGTCTGGCTGCTTTCCGAGCTGCTCTGGTTCGTTTGTCATCAGAGTTCCTAAAATACGATCGCAGCTCGCGATGACAGGCTAAGTCTCGATCCCGACAATGCCCGTGTTACGAAGCTCACAGATTCTGGCCGCAACGATCGCGCGCCGCTAGCTCCCGCCGACGCCGCCTCGAGACTAAAGTACGGGAAGGGCTGTTTTTGCTTCCGCGTTCCAAATCCGGAAAACAGTTTGTCCACCGAGTATGACGCCATCCTGATCGTCGGCTTTGGAGGGCCGGAGCGCCGCGAAGACGTGATTCCGTTTCTGGAAAACGTCACGCGCGGTCGCAACATCCCGCGCGAGCGGCTCTTGGCCGTGGCGGAGCACTATTATTATTTCGGCGGCAAGAGTCCGCTGAACGATCAGGTTCGCGACTTGATCGGCGCCCTCCGCCCCGCGCTGGCCGAGCGCGGCATCCAGCTCCCCATCGCCTGGGGCAATCGCAATTGGCATCCGTTGCTGGCGGACGCCGTGCAAGAATTGACGAATGGCGGCGCGCGGCGAGTGCTGGCCCTGGTGTTGGCGGCCTACAGCTCCTATTCGAGTTGCCACCAGTATCGAGAAGACATTGAGCGGGCTCGGGGCGCCGTCGGATCGAATGCGCCGGTTGTGGAGAAGATTCGCGTCTTTTTCAACCACCCGGGGTTCGTCGCAGCGAATTCCGATCGACTCCGTGCCGCACTGGAGGCGATTCCCGTCGAGCGACGTCCCCGGTCGCACATTGCCTTTACGGCCCACAGCATTCCGCAGTCGATGGCGCAAACTTCGCGCTACGCCGAGCAATTAAACGAAACTTGCCGCCTCGTCTGCGAACTCCTGGGCATTGCTTCGGAGCGTTGGGCGCTGGTCTATCAAAGCCGCAGCGGACGGCCCGCTGATCCGTGGCTCGAACCGGATATCTGTGACCACCTGGCTGCTTTGGCGGCAGAGGGAGTTGCCGACGTCACAGTCCTGCCGATTGGATTTCTCTCCGATCATCTGGAGGTCTTGTACGACATCGACGTCGAGGCACAGGATAAGAGTCGCGAGCTGGGCCTGAATCTCGTCCGCGCAGCGACGGTCGGGACGCACCCGCTTTTTGTGGCCGCGCTCGCCGACTTGGTCGAGGAACGGGTGCGGTCGTTGCCCGAGCGGCCCGCGGTCGGCAGGCTCGATGCCTGGCCCGATCAGTGTCCTGTCGATTGTTGCCCGGCTCCAAGACGCGGCTGATCGCCCCACGGTGCAATACGCGATTCCCAGCCGCGAATTGCCGCGGTATTCTAGCTTGATTGGAGGTTTTCGCTTGCCTTCGGATTTGGGACGGAGATGCGCGATGAAAAACCGTAGTGCGCAGTTTGCGTGCGGATGCGCTTTGGCGGCGGGTGTGGCGCTACATCTCGGATTAAGTGTGACGGCTTGGGCCGCTCCCCCCCAACCGCCGGCGACTCAATCCGAGACGACCCGCGCGGTGTCGCGGCGCTTTGCGGCGAAGCCGATCATTGAACCGCTCACGTATAAGCAGCAAAAGGATGTAGTCTTCGGCGAGGCCGACGGAGTCGGGCTGCCGATGGACATTTTCCAGCCGATCGGCAAACGCAACGGCTTGGCGTTGATCGACGTCGTTTCCGGCGCGTGGTTCACCGATCGGGGAAAGATCCGGGATCACGAGCAGGCGCAGTTCTTCCAAACGTTCTGTGGTCGCGGCTATACGGTCTTTGCAATTCGCCCGGGCTCCCGGTCACGGTTTAGCGCCCCGGAGATGGTGCAAAACCTTCGCAAGGGCATCCATTGGGTTCGCGATCACGCGATCGAATACGGCATCGATCCTGACCACATGGCCATCTGCGGCGCTTCCGCGGGCGGACACCTCGCCTGCCTGGCGATGGTGACGCCCGATGTCGCGAAGGATGGCAAGGTGATTCAGCCGTTTTCTGCCGCGCTGATCTTTTTCCCGCCGACCGACTTCCTGGAGTGGGGCGGTTACTCGATCGATTACTCGAAGGACAACGAGTGGGGCCACTTGGTGCAGAGCCTGGCGCTCTCTCGCGAAGAGCGACTCAAACAACCCCTGTCTAAGAAAGATCTGGCCGAACGGGTGCGACGGATTTCGCCGGCCCGCCTGGTCAACGGCAAGCTACCTCCCTTTCTGATCATCCATGGCGACACCGATCCACTCGTGCCGATGCAGCAATCGCAGGTTTTCGTCAAAGCGCTGCAGGCGGCCGGAACCGACGTGCAGCTGATCGTGAAGCCGGGCGGCGGACATCCCTGGCCCACCATTCATGAAGAAGTGGCCGTGATGGCGGACTGGCTCGACAAGCGGCTCACTGCCAAGTCGGTGCCGGACCTTAAACCCGCGCCGCCAGTCGCTAAGCGCACACGGCTCTACAATCAGCAGGAGGACGTGGTCTACGGAGAGGACGACGGTTCCGTGCTGGTAATGGACGTCTTCACGCCAACGGGGCCGAAGAACGGCTTGGGCATCGTCGATGTGGCATCGGGTTCGTGGCGTTCCGACCGCAGCAAGATTCGCGATCACAGGCTCGCCCAGGTCTACGACATTTTTTGCGGTCGCGGCTACACCGTTTTCGCCGTGCGGCCGGGCTCCATCACCTCATGGACAATTCCGGAAATGGTGCGGCACTTGCGAACCGGAACGCGCTACATTCGCGCGCACGCGGCCCAATATGGAATCGACGCCGACAACTTGGGAATTACCGGCGGCTCGGCGGGCGCCCATTTGGCCGCACTGATGATCGTTTCAACGCCGCGGGACGCCGCCGGCAACGTGCCGCAGCCCTTCAAGGCGGTCGGGATTTTCTTCCCGCCCACTGATTTCCTGCACTATCACGGCAATACGGCCGACTTTGGGAAGGACGAACGCTCGGCGCGGCAAATCCGCGAGATGGTCGGCTCCGACAGCGAGGGAATCCCGCAAAAAATTGATTCGGCCAAGCTTACCGAGTTGGCGCGACAGATTTCACCGGCCTTGTTGGTCGACCGCAAGCAGCCGCCGTTTCTGATCATTCACGGCGACGCGGATCCGCTCGTTCCCCTCCACCAGTCCGAGATCCTGATCGAAGCTCTTAAAAAATCCGGCGGGCAAGCCGAGCTGATCGTCAAGCCGGGCGGCGGCCATCCCTGGCTCACAATTCACGAAGAAGTGAAGATGATGGCCGACTGGTTCGACAAAGAGCTGAGGGGATCTCGCCCGCACTAGACGGCGAGATGCCGCGCCGCCTGCGCTTTGTCGCTATGCATCAGCTGCCGAAACAGAACAGCGACTTGCTCGTCCGGACGTAAAGTCGGCCGTCAGCGATTGCCGGCGTGGCGACGCAGGGTTCACCGAGTTCGATCGTCTTCACCTGTTGCCAATCGCGTCCGGCCTTGACGACGCTCAGCCAGCCGTCCGCGTCGACCAGGTAGATCAATCCGTCAGCCGCCACCGGCGACGCGTCGACCTGGTGCCCGCCAGGTTTCAGCCGAGCCTGCTTGACGAGTTTTCCGGTCTCCGCCTCAAACGCGGACAAGATCCCGCCGTCCTTCACCACATAGAGCAAATCGTCGTAGACCAATGCCGACGGGATGGTCGGCATGCCTTTGCGATACGACCAGCGGACGTGTGTTTGAGTGGCATCTCCGGATCCGCCAAGATCGAGCGCGACGAGTCCCCCCTTGTTGACCATTCCGCCGAAGGCCTTGTCCCATTCGGCCGCCCCAATCGCGCCCGAGTGATTGCCCCAGCCCGCGTCGATTCGTTCGACGAGCCGCTTCATCGGAACATTGGACTTCACTTCATCCAGCGAGATTTTTCCGTCCTTGTTCTTGTCGAGCGATGCCAGGAGGGAGAACGGGACGGCTTCGCCGACGTCCTCGCAAACGAAAACGCGGTCGTGCCAGATCACTGGCACCGAGATCGGCGAGTTGGTAACGCCATTGATCCACCACAGCCGTTTGCCCGTGAGCGGATCGTAGGCGACGACTTCGAGGGGCCCCGAAACAATGAGCTGCGGCGGACCGTTCTTCGGGCGGTAGACAGAGGGAGTCGAGTAGCCACCCGTCAGTCCGTCGGCACGCTCGGACTTCCACGCAATCTGGCCGTTCTCGGATTTGAGGGCCGCGATGTACGAGCCGGCCAGTTGATCGGCCAATACGATCACCAGGTTGTCGATCGTCATCAAGGAGCTGGCGATGCCGTGCATGCTGTGGAACGGCTGCATGTCGATTCGCCACCGTTCGACCCCCGCGGCGGTGTAGCAGATCACACCGACGTCGGGATACAGAACGAACACGAAGTCGCCATTCGTCACGGGAGTCGGTGTGGCCGGCCCATTCGGCGGGGTGGCATTCTCCTGGCGGATCCTTTTCACCGTCTGGGCCCAGTGCACCTTGCCCGTCGCCGCATCGAGGCAGTGCAGCGTGCGCTGATCGCCGTCGAACGACGAAAAGTAGAGTTGTCCGCCGGCCACGATCGGCGACGACGAGCCGTGTGAAGAGGCGACTTTCCAGCGGACGTTTTTCCCCGAGCCGAAGTCGGCCGGGAGCCCGCGCGACGTGGAGACGCCGCTGCCGTTCTTGCCGCGAAACCGGGGCCAATCCTCGCCGCCGCGAGCGCCGTTGGCCAGCACAGCCGACACCAGCAAGACGCCCAAATGCGCGCGGTTCGAGAGAGAGTGCATTGGCGGCTTCCGCAAAAAGAGTCGGGGTTCGGGACGGATTCTGCAACGCCGCTACATCCTTGCCAGTCTGCGGGGAAGCGTCAAGCAGCGCCCTGCACAGCTAGCGCGACGGCTCGCGGCACAGTGGAACCCAGTCACAGTCAAAACTCAGCACAGTGGAGACTCAGTAATCGCGCTCTGCCGCCTCGAGCAAGATGACGCTCGTCAGCAAGGCGCCTATGAGCACCAGCAAGGGCAGACCCAGCAGCCACCAATCCGGCACGTACTGCAGGAAGAACGCGCAGGGCGCCACGGCCACCAGCGGCAGCAATCGCGAGCCGTACCAGAGGGCCGGGCGAATCCCGGTCAGGAACGCGCCCAAATAGAGAAGCGGCATCGTGAGCCAGATCTGAAACACCGGCCGGGCCATCGACCATGCAAAGGGGGCGGGGTGAGTTCCCGGAGTCGACGCCCAGGCTCCATACGCGACGAGCGGCAGCAGCGAGCAGCCCAGCAGCATGCCACCTCCGACAAGAAGCTTTGACAAGAAGATGTTGGACCGCGAAAGGGGGAGATGCAGCAGATAGTGCGACGTTCCCTGACTCGGCTCCCAGGCCGACTGCCGCAATCCGAGCACGATCGCCAATCCGGCCGTCACGAACGTGTAGGGAGTCTGAAAGCTGTCGTACAGGAACGGAAACACCGACGGGCAGGCGCACGGTTTTAATCCGGGGATCCACCCCAGAAGGTAACTCAGCAGCGGGCTCCACTTTCCGATCTGATTGCAGACGAGGCCGGCGAAGAGCGCGACGCCAAGCGCCGCGAACGTCCACGTCTCTCGCAATTCTTTGAGAGCAATCGCCCGAAACATCTTCTTTCCTTCCTATTGTCCCCTGCAGCAAGTCGCTCGGCCGGCCGAGTCACCGGGCGACGTTCATCAGGCGAAGACCTCGGTCCCCTTCGGATTCGGTCCCGGAAAGCGTTTCATGCACCAGGCGCAAGCTCCCGTTGCGAGCGGAGTGATCGCCAGGCAATGAGGACACTTTTGACGCAGCGGCCAACGGCGGTGGAGCAGGTAGCCCGCAAATCCGGGGACTCCCATCAGCGCGACAAAAACCCACCAGACGAGTCGCTCATGCAGCGGCAGCGCGAAGCGCTCACAGTGTCGCCACGTCGCGGTGGCCAGCGCCAAAGAGACGAGGGCAACGCCGACCAGCGAAAGCCACGATTGCCCCAGCATCAGGCGCCAGCCGTCTAGATAACTGTTTGTCATGTCCCCGAGGACCATGAGCAGCGGTTGAAGGGCAGGAAAGACGGCCGGCACCGGGACCGCCCAGGCCAGCAGCAGCCCCTCACTCCTTTCATTCCATGCGAGATCGCCGATCTGGGTTTCCACGTCCTGTTGCTTTTGCACCACTCCGGCGGGTGACAGCCAGTAGACCCTGTCGCGCACGATGTTTCCCTCCCAGCCGCGGCGGATCGTCATGACGATCTGTCCGTCGGAGAGGAGGTAAACGATCACGACGCGCTTCCGTTCGGATTCGTCGGAGCACGGCAGCGTCCAGATCACGCGGTGATCGTCGGCGAGGCCGGAGATGCTCCGCTCAGTCCGCACCAGAATTGCAGGCCGCTGCGTGGGCGCGGGGCGCAACGCGCTTGGCTCGTTAATCAAATTGATTCCGACAATCGGAGAGTCGCCTTCGAAGACCGTCCGCACGGTTTGTTGGGCCAAATCGACGAGCTGCACGCGATTGCCGGAGGGAACGTAAATCAGGTGCGCGGGGATCCGCGACTTGATCTGATACCGTTCGCGCTCGACTTGCCCGCTGTCCTGGTCCAATCGAACCGAGCTCCACTGGTTCCAAATCAGGCGATCGCGCTCGACGGGAAACCACTGCTCCGTGGGGAGGGGGTTGCGGCTGAATCCCGAGTCGCCGATGAAGCCGATGCGGTCGAAGGTCGCCCAATTATATCCGACGAAATACCCCGAGCCTTGCTCCTTGCCGTCGTGGATAAAGAACCAGTGGTTCGACGCGTGCTGATCGTCTTCGAACGCCTTGAGTCTCCATTTCCAGTCGACTCGGCCCGAGCTCAAAAAGTCGTTGATTCCTTCCTGACCTTGGGTCCCCATGAGCCCGATCGGCAGAATGAGCGTGGGCTGTTTCGGGTCGGCAAGCGGCCGACCATCGAGATCGCGGTAGCCTTCGACCGCGCGACCGCGTCGCGTTTCAATCAACGGTTGCCCATCGCTGCGGACCACGATCGATTCGCGAGCCCGCGATTCTCTGCGGAAGCACGCTTCCAAGACGATCGTGCCGAGAACTGCGACCGCGATCAGCCAAAGCACTCCAAATCCGGTCGCCAGAACGGTCGCCGCCAAGAGCCGCCGCAGGAGCAAAAGCGATTCACTCTTCATGCCTGCGCCCCTCCTCGCGACTTGCCGTGACGCCGTTTGGAGGACCGCTGTCGGCGGTCGCGAAGAGCGGCGGCCGGCTTCCCCGCGTGTACTCGATGAAGGCATCTTCGAGGTTCAAATCCAAAACGTCCCAGGAAAGGGGCGAAAGCGATTCGATGATTTCTTGTTGTGCCAGCCCGAAATCGACGATCAAGAGCTCGAGCCGCCGGCCATCGACCGCCGCGTTGACCAGTCCCTCACAACCGGGGAAGGCGGGAGGCGTGCCGCCAAACTGCAGGACCACTTTGCGGACCGTCTCCTTGAAGTGGTCGGTCGGGCAATCGACGCGCAACACGCCGTCCACCAGGATGCCGATCCGGTCGGCCATCCGTTCGACGTCGGAGAGAATGTGAGAGCTGAAGAGAATCGTCCGGCCTTCGCGCTGAATCACGTGAATCAGCGAGACCAGAAACTCGCGCCGGGCCACGGTGTCGAGACCGATCGTCGGGTCGTCCAGGATCAGCAGGTCGGGATCGGGAGCGATCGCCAGCGCCAAGGCGACATGCGCCCGTTGACCGTTGGAAAGCCGCCGGATCTTCTTCCCCAGCGGCAACTCGAAATGTTCGAGCACCTGGTCGAGCAGGTTTTGGTTCCAATGCTGCGGATGAAAGGCGCGGATGAAGCGAATGGCCTGACCGACCGTCATCCAGCCGAAGAGGGGATGCCCCTCGGCGAGGTAGGCAATTCGACCGCGGACCTCGGGTGGCAGGCGGGTGACGTCGTGCCCCAGGATTTCGGCCCGCCCGTATGTCGGGTGCGCCATTCCCAACAGCATGCGAATCGTGGTCGACTTTCCGGCCCCGTTGCGTCCGAGAAGCCCGTAGACCCCGCCCGATTGGACCCGCAGGTTGAGGCCGTTCACCACGCACCGCGTTCCGTAATACTTCGTGAGCCGTTCGGTGGCGATGACGTCGGACATTGGTGCGCCTTTATCTCTATCTCTTTCTACGATCGGGTCTCGAGCCGGGAAGGCTCCCATTGAAACTGTTCGGAGCGCGCCGCGACGAGCCGCTGGACTTCAGCCTCGGAGAAGCCAAGATGGACAGCTTCGGTGAGGAATTTGTCAACGAGCTCGATCAGTCTGCGGCGGCGGACTTCCTTCGCGAGTTGAGCGCGGGGCTCCGCCACAAACACGCCGCGGCCGGGCTGGTTGTTCAGGATCCCTTCGCGCTCCAGCTCCACGTAGGCGCGCGCGATCGTGTTTGGATTCACGACCAGGATGCGGGACAGTTCTCGAACCGACGGCAATTGCTCGCCGGGCTTGAGCTGACCGCGCGCGGCCCCTTGCCGGACTTGCTGCACGATCTGGCGATAAATCGGAAGCCGTGACGATGCCTCGAGCCGAAATTCCATCGGATTTCCTTCTGGCGACTACACCGGCAACTGTACTAATAATACTAATACAGTTGAGCGTGTCAAGCATTCCCATGCGCTCGAAGTCCGTCAAGAGCAGGATGACGACCCGCCACCCGCCAGTTGGCGACCTCCGCGGGTTCGCAGGTCGATTCGCGCGTCGTGCGCTCGATTCATGCCGCGTGCCCGCTCCGCGCGTCCGGCGGGACCGCCTTGTTTCGCTCGAAAACGACTCTTAGAATAGCGTCGGTTCGCGAAGATCTTGGGCGTGCACTGTCGCCGGATTCCCGTCTGCAATCGATGCCCACGTGGTCCCCAACGCGGAGAAAGTGTTGATGTCCGGCCGGCGTGAGTTCTTCCCCAACGTCATCGAAATGAACCACCAGGCGCGTCGCCGGCTGGGCTGCTGCGTCTATCTGGTGCACGATCAGTCGCAGTGGATCCTGATCGATATCGGCTACGAAGACACCGTTGCCGAAATCATCGACATGATTCGCCGGATGGATTTTTCGCTGGCCAGTTGCCGCTACTTGGTCGCCACGCACGCCGACGTCGATCACGTTCAAGGGCTGAAGAAGGCCAAAGATCTGCTCCCCTCGGCGGAAACAGTGGGCCACCCCGAAACGCAGCGGCTGCTGCTCGAAGGGGACCGCATCATGACCTACGCCGAAATCTCCGCCCAGCAAATCTCGATTGATCTGCCGATCATCAAACTCGATCGCACAATCGACGAGGGGGATGTGCTCAAGATCGGCGAGAAAAAGATCGAGGTTTGGCACACGCCCGGGCACACCCACGGACAGCTGTCGTTTCGCATGGACGACTTGCTCTTCTGCGGCGATAATATCTATCGCGACGGCTGCGTGGGAAACATCGACGCGCATCACGGCTCCGACATTCCCGCATTCATCCGCTCGCTCGAACGGATTCGAGACAGCGACGTCGAGTGGCTCTTGCCGAGTCACGGGCCGATCTTCCGCAAGGACAACGCCCTGCTGGATTCGACGATCGAGCGGTTGAATGGTTATCAGCACATGGCCGACTTCGGCACCTGCGCGGTCGATTGGCCGTTGCTGGACGAGTGGGATGAAGAACTGGCGCGCGGGGATGTTCCCTCGAAAGCCCGGCTCTTAGGCTGAGTGACGGGGATAGCCACCAACTCAAAGTGGCGGCTTGCGAAACGCCGGGCACATGCCGCGCGCCGGCAACGTACACTGATATGCGATTCACGACTTTCGTTTCTTATGGAGATCTCTGCATGGCGGGCCGTCGTTTTCCCATCCAAGTCGTGGCATCGTTCCTCGCAATCTTGCTCGTGTTCGCTTGCTCTGACTCGGCCCGTGCGGCGAAGTACAATCGTAAGGTCGACGTTGGCAAACCCGGGCCGAAGTTCGAGGGGCTGATGGGAGTTGACGGTAAATCGCATAGCTTGGACGACTACAAGTCCGCCAAAGTGCTGGTGATCGCCTTCACCTGCAATCACTGCCCGGTCGCGCAGATGTACGAAGATCGTTTCATCCGCTTCGCCAGAGCCCAGAAAAAGCGGGGCGTCGTCTTCATCGCCATCAGCTCGAGCCTGCTCCCTCCAGACAGCCTCGACAAGATGAAGGAGCGGGCCAACCAGAAGGGATTCGATTTCCCCTATCTCAGCGACTCGACGCAAGAAGTGGGCAGGGCCTACGGAGCAACCGTCACCCCGCAGCTCTTTGTCCTCGATCGCGAACGCAATATCGCCTACATGGGAAAGTTCGACGACGATATCGAGCCTGAGAAAGCGCAGCGGTCCTACGTCCGCGACGCCGTCCATGCCCTGTTGGACGGAAAGCGGCCCGATCCCGACGAGACACGGGCCACCGGTTGCGGCATCGAGTACGGCAAACCGCAGTAACCGCCCTCGCCGCTGACAAGCCCAAATCGGAAAACGCGGCAATCGGAAGGAATCGAGCAATGTTGAACGGAACTCGCTTTGAGACTGCGCGCGTGCGGACTGCGTGGCTGGCAAGCTGTATGTTTTTGACGGCGACGCTGCTCGCTGGCTGCGCTGGAAACGAACCGCCTGCGGCCTCGTCCGGCACCGCTGGCGCGGGTGCTTCCGGTGCGGCCAATACCAGTGAATCTCCCCCTAGGGGAAAACCCCTAGTTGCCCCCTCAGCAGTCGCCGACGCCCACGGAACATCGCAGGTCAAAGTTGAGCCGGCCTCGCCGGAAGAGTATCAGAAATATGTCGCCAGCCAGCGCGGTAAGGTGGTCTTAGTCGATTTTTGGGCCACCTACTGTCTCCCCTGCCGCGAGAAGTTCCCGCGCACCCTTGCATTGGCGAAAAAGTATGCCGATCAGGGGTTTACCGCGGTTTCGATGAGCATGGACAGTCCCGATCCGTCGTATCAGAAAAAGATTCTCGAGTTCTTGACGCAACAGAATTCCGAGATAAAAAACCTCGCCAATCGACTCGAAGATACGGACGCGGCCTTTGCGGCCTTGGATATCGACGGTGGTGCGCTACCGCACTACAAGATCTACGGGCGTAATGGAAAGCTCAGAAACAAGTTCGGCGGCGACCCCGACCACCCGTTCGACGACGCCGACATCGAGAAAGCGGTCGTCGCTGCTCTCAAAGAGCAATGAGCGAAAGCTTAAGCCAGAGTTAAATCGAGAATACTTCTTGGTTTAGCAGGAATCGTGGGGTATTCTGATGAAACTTTGGCATTTTCCGACTCGTAATTCCTGTAGGCGAGTTTAAAGAAGGTGCGGGGGCAGACTTCGACTTTTTGAACCGTCGTGCTTGCTTTTGCGTTAAGCGATCGACGAAGAGCCAGTTAAATCGAGAACGGCGTCGCGGTGGTCGCGGCTGAGTAATGGGTCGTGTGGGCCGTGCGACGTTTTTAAGTAAGTTTTCGGCGCTTGAGCTGGGCAGGAGGGCTCATCCGCATGCCACAGACGCACTCGGTCGCTTGCCCTGCTTGCGGCGCGTCCCTCAAGATCACCAAGGCTTCACTCGTCGGCAAGAAAGTTCCTTGCCCGTCGTGCAAGAAGCCTTTCGTGATCCAGGTACCGACGGACGTTTACATTCCGTTGGCCGACGACATCCCTTTAAAAGCATCGGATGGGCCGTCTGACGCGCCGACCAAGGCGGGCGCGTCCACTTCGAGCGTGATCAAGATCGCAGTCGACGCGCACGATCTTCCGCTGCTGGACGACGAACCGAAAAAACCGTCGCGCAGCCAATCGAGCGTACTCGATGTCCCGCTGAAATCGTCGAGCCGACGATCCGACTCCAAGGCCGACGCGCCCGTTCGCGAGCGGCCCAAAGAAGGATCGGGCGAACGCATCAAGTCGCGCGGGGACGCGAAGAGCGGAGCGTTTGCTTCGCAAGCCGAGTCGAGCGAATTCGACGCGATGCTTGCCGACTCGTCCGGCACCGATCTCTTGGACGAGGACGACGCGAAGCCCACGGCTAGACGCAAGGGCAAGTCGGGCAAGCGATCGGCGCCCGACATCGAAACGTCCGAGATCGATTCCATGCTCGCCGACACGGACGAGCAGGATGAACGGGTGGCCGATAAACCGATTCTCCGCCGCAAGAAGGCGCGAACCAATCCCGAGCTCGACGAGACGGAATCGGAATCGATTGCCGTAGCTGTCCCCGATTACGATGACGATGATTTGCCCCCTATGCCCGCGCGGACGCGATCGAGCGGCGGCTGGAACGTCGCGGAGCACGGCCCCTTGGTCGTTTGGACCAGCGTCGGCGCCGGTGTGCTGATCCTGCTGTTGCTGTACATCTTCTTCAGTTCGCGACCGTCCAGCGTGCCCTCTGCTCCCGCGAATGCAGTCGCCACGGAGACATCAGAGACGAAGGACGCGGAGGTGGCTGAGACCGAGAAACCGGCCGTCGACGCGTCAAAGGCCACGGATGATACGGCTGAACCGTCTGGCGGGTCGTCATTGCTTCGGCACAAAGACAAGGCGAACGGAGCGAAGACACTCAAGTCGAGCGGAAAAACGGCCGAGCCAGCCGCGGGAACTTCGGACAGCCCGAAGACAGACGATGAAGGAACGCAGAAGCCGGCCGGATCGCTCAAGCGCGAATCCTCGTCCTCTAAGGAAGGCAGCAAGGATTCCAGCCATGCGAGCAAGAAGGGTTCCAGCCCCGACGCCAAGTCGGGATTTGACGTGAAGACGGCCGTGGCGATGGCCGGCACCGCCCACGGTGGAGGCGGGACTTCCGCCAAGATCGGACGCACGATCGCCCCCTTCTCGGCCGCCGCGGTCGACAACACGACATTTCATTCGGCCGACCATAAAGAACAGGTGTTGGTTGTCGCGTTTCTGGGTGTCGAGTGCCCGCTGGCAAACCTGTACGCCCCAAGTCTTCGCGCGCTCGCCAGACATTACCAGGGCAAGTCCGTGGCGGTGATTGCGGTCAACGCCAATGCCCAGGACACGCTCGAGCAAACTCGGGCACAAGCCCGGGCCAACGGTCTGACCTTCCCCGTTTTGAAGGACGCCGGCAATGTCGTGGCCGACGCGTTCGCTGCCGAACGAACTCCCGAAGTCTTCGTGCTTGATGCCGCTCGCACCGTGCGCTACCGCGGCATGCTCGACGATCAATACGGCTACCGCGAACGGCGGGCGCAAGCCACCAAGAGCTACGTGATCGACGCCGTCGATGCCTTGTTGAAGTCCGAAGCGGTGGCAGTCGCCGAAACGCCGGTGCAAGGCTGCCACATCGGCCGAATCACGAAACCATCCGAAACGGCAAAGTCGAGCTACTATCGCGACGTGTTGCCGATTCTGCAAAACCGCTGTCAGCAGTGTCATCGTCACGGCGAGATTGGGCCGTTCGCGCTCTCGGATTACGAGGTCGTCCGCGATTGGGGTCCGACCATTCGCGACGCGGTGACCGAGCGACGGATGCCTCCCTGGCCGGCTGACCGGAAGATCGGCAACTTTCAAAACGACTGCAGCCTGACCGACCAAGAGATCAACGCGATCACGCAATGGGTCGAAGAAGGGTGTCCGCAGGGAGACTCCGCTGAAAAGCCAGCGGAAAAAAAGTTTGTCGAGGGCTGGAACATCGGCAAGCCAGACCGCATCTTCAGCATGCCCGAGTCGTTTCACGTCCCGGCAACCGGAGTCATCGAATACAAGAACTTCTATGTCTCACCGGTCTTCACCAAGGACACGTGGGTGCAGGGAGTCGAGTGCCGATTCGGTAATCACAGCGTCGTGCATCACATGCTGGTGTTGCTCGACTTCCCGAAGGACCATTCGCGCTCGCAGGACGGGCTCGTGAATGGATTCTTCGCCGCTGGGGCACCGGGGGGCAGCTATTTCCTCTTCCCGCAGGGTTATGCCAAGAAAATCCCTAAGGGCGCCCGCCTGCGGTTTCAAATGCATTACACGCCCAACGGAACCGCGGCCGACGATCTTTCGAAATTCGGGATCGTGCTGGCCAAGGGAAATTCGTCTAAAGAGATTCAGACCTTCGCGCTGGGCAAGCCGGATATCCTGATCCCGGCCGGTGACGCGGACCACATGGAATGGGCCTCGCAAACCGTACCGGCCGATATCACGCTGACCGCGCTGATGCCGCACATGCACGTTCGCGGCAAGTCGTTCAGCTTCTTTCTGCAGCGCCCCAATGGCGAAAAAGAGCCCCTGTTGTCCGTACCGCGGTGGGACTTCAACTGGCAGTATCAATATGAGCTGGCCCAACCGCTCGTCGTGCCGCGAGGGTCGAAACTGATCGTCGAGGCGCATTGGGACAATTCGGCGAACAATCCCAACAATATTCTGCCCCTCGTTGACGCGCGGTTCGGAGAGCAGACGTTCGACGAGATGTTCATCGGCTACATCAACGCGATTCCCGCCAAAACGGTCGCCGATACGGGCCACTCAGGCCGACCGCATCGCCGCGGCTGAGCGTCGAAGCAGAGAGCGGGCTACGGCTCGAGATTCCGGCTTATGCCGCGCGACAATGCTGCCGAGTCGTCCGATCCCGCGGACGAGCTTTTCGACGTGGTCGACGCTGACGATCGCGTCATCCGGCAGGAGCGGCGGAGCGTCGTTCATGCTCAGGGGCTCGCCCATCGAGCCGTCCACGTCTTTCTTTTCAATTCACGCGGGCAGCTCTTGGTCCAACGGCGATCCGCTTCCAAGGACGAATACCCGCTGACTTACACCTCGTCAGCTTCCGGGCATGTCGGCGCTGGAGAGACCTACGAGCAATGCGCCCCGCGCGAGCTGCTGGAGGAAGTCGGCATCGAAGCCCCGCTGGAGCGGCTGGTCAAGCTGCCGGCCTCGCCAGAAACGGCCCAGGAGCAGACCGTCTTGTTTCGCGCCGTGAGCGATGCGGTTCCCGCGCCAAATGAGATAGAAGTCGCCAGCCTGACTTATTTCACTCTCGACGAGCTCCGGGCGCTCGCGGCGGCCGACCCGGCCGCATTCAGCCCCCCGTTTGCCACGCTCTTAGACTGGTACATCGCGCACCTCGGGACTGCGCCCGGGGCACACTAGGACCGGCAGCCGCCGGGCTAGCGCTTCACGAGTTGCGTGACGGCGTGCGGCCCCGCATGGGGATTCGGCTCCTTGCCGGCGACGTCCAGGTTGAATTCCCAGTCCGTCTTTCCAGGAGACGCGATGTCGACGTGAAACGGCGACGTGTCGGGGTCGTTGTAGAGGTTCTTGAGATCGTCCGGCCCGCTGAACTGCGATCCGCGACGAGGCACGAGTTCCGCGAACAACACCGTGTATGCCCCCGGAGGCACACCGTCCCCCTTGGTATAGCGGGTAAACTCGAAATGCCCGTCCTTGTCGCACGCCGTGTAATAGAGCGTCTCATGACCCGGCTGCGCGTCCTTCGCGCTATAGAGGATCAGGACGAGAGCTCGCTTGCGCGGAATCGAGGGCGTCTGATGGTCGATCGTCGCGGTCCCGGAGAATCGAGCGACGCCGATCTGCGACCCCTTGGTTTCCGCGAGCTGCTCTTTGATTGCTTCGTCGACGCCAGGCCGCTGATTGCATCCGGCCAGTGCGATCGCGGCCGCGAAAAAGAGCGGCAGCCACGTCAGGAGCGAACGAAAGCGTTGGCTCATGCAGGACTCCCGAGATTCCCGGTCCACCCCGTTACCTGAGTGATCGGATTCCCAACTCGAGAAATTGGGCGCGGGCCCGACCCTACGAGCGTGTTTGGACGCTCGCGGGCCGGATTGTTCGCGCCGCAGACAGCTTAGAAGTTGTCGGTGACTGGAGCGCGGCCGCAGTACGTGATCAAGCGGCAGAAGGTGACGACGCTGATGTTCTCGCTCACCATGTGAGCCGATCCGTCGCACATCGCAATTCCGCATGAGCCCGGATGGAAGCTGTACAGGCCGAGATTGACCTCGTTCGTGCAATTGATGAAGCATGCCGGGGCGGCTCCGTTCGGATTGTGCGTCGGACCGCCGGGGGTCGGCGCGGGCGCCGTGCCGTCAAACGTCGAACCATTGAGCACGACCCAGGCGTTGTCGATGCAGGCCCAACATCCGCCGGCGTTGGGCGGAGTGGCGGGGGCATTGGCGACTTTCACGCCGCGCTCCCATAAGTCGGGGCGACCGCCAAGCTCGGCGCAGAAGATAGTGGACGACGTCCCGTCGGTGATCAGGTCGATCGAGATCGGCCTCACGCCGTTGCGAATCACGTTGAAGTTGAGCACGCCCAAGCGGCGCGTCTGAGCTGTGAACGCTCCCGGCCCCCCGGCGTTAAATGTCTCGACGCCCTGCGGGTCGGTCGGGCCGGCCGCGCCGTCGTAGGCGCACGCCAGGCCGCAGCAATAACCGCCGACGGCCGTGTAATCGCTGGCCCCCGCAAAGTACGACGGATAGGCGCAGAACGGGAAGAATCGCAGGCTCTTCTCCAAGAAAGGATTGGTGGTGCGGGGCGAAGAAGGGCAAACGAAGGAGGGAACGACGCCCGCTGCCGGACGCTGCGCACCTGAAGGCGAGCCGTTGCAGCAGCTGCCCGAGTTGAGGGCGGTGTAGACCTGGCCTCCGTAAGTCGCGCAGCACAAGTTCGCGGGAGAAAAGATCGGCGCGTTCATGCAGATCCGGTTGTAGAGCGTCGTGGCCTCCATGAACTCCAGCAGCCGCTCGCCCCACACGTGGACGTTCCAGTCAGTGTAGGGCTGCGCGCAGGCCCCGTTCGTGAAGCAGCAGCAACCGCAGAAAAACTCATGGGTCGACATCTGCACCGGCCCGAGCAAGAGAGTGAAGGCCGGAGGGAACGTGTTGTTGACGTCGTGATAGTTGTGGGCCGCCAGGGCAATCTGCTTCAGATTGTTGCGGCACTGGCTGCGACGGGCCGCCTCGCGGGCGGCTTGCACGGCAGGTAGGAGGAGCGCGATCAGTACGGCGATGATCGCGATTACGACCAGCAATTCGATCAGCGTGAAAGCGCGTCGACGATGATTCATTGCAGTGTCCTTTTCAGTTCTTTAGAGAGCCTCCCATGAGGGGAATCAGGATGCGGCGGCCCGGACAATTGCAACGCGGCACAAGCGCCAAGTTTCGTGCAGAATTCAACGAATTTCAAAGCTCAAATCTGTATTTGTTTACACGTTTGAGCGCTCATCCCAGGTATTCAGCCCGGACGGTGAGAAATCGCACGGATTGGTGCCGAAGACTGCGCCCGAGCCCCTGGGGCTGGTCGGCTAAACCCTACCTCTCCAACGTCCGTGAACCCTTGGCGGGCCTAGATTTACGCAATCGTTGACAGGCTTTCCGCCCTGGTCTAGTCTGGCGAATCGCGCTTTAGGGCGGTCCGCTGTCGCCGGACTGGGCCGCCCTCCAAAACCGGAATTGACACCAGAAGGATTCACCATGGCTCGACCTGTCACCCTTTTTACCGGTCAATGGGCCGATCTGCCGCTGGAGACGTTGTGCAAGAAGGCCCGCGAGTTCGGTTACGACGGACTCGAATTGGCCTGTTGGGGTGATCATTTCGAGGTCGACCGCGCCATTTCCGATGATGCCTACTGCGGCCGCAAACGCGACCTGCTCGAAAAGCATGACTTGAAGTTGTTCGCGATCTCGAACCACCTGGTCGGTCAGTGCGTGCTCGACAACATCGACGCCCGCCACAAGAGCATCCTGCCGGAGCCGATCTGGGGAGACGGCAAGCCGGACGGCGTCCGTCGCCGAGCCATCGAGGAAATGAAGAATACGGCCCGCGCCGCGCAAAAACTCGGCGTGCAAGTCGTTAACGGCTTTACCGGCTCGAGCATCTGGCACCTGATTTACGATTTTCCGCCAACTCCGCGCGAAATGATCGACGCCGGCTATCGGCTGCTGGCGGAACTTTGGAATCCGATTCTGGACGTCTTCCAGGAGTGCGGAGTCAAATTCGGGCTCGAAGTGCATCCCACTGAAATTGCCTTCGATATCTATTCCGCCGAGCGGGCCATCGAAGCTCTCGATCGTCGCGAGGAGTTCGGTTTCAACTTCGACCCCAGTCACCTCATTTGGCAGGGGGTCGATCCGGTCGAATTCATCCGGTCTTTTCCCGACCGCATTTACCACGTCCACATGAAGGACGCGGCCGTAACACTGAGCGGCCGGACTGGCATCCTGACCAGCCATCTGCCGTTTGGGGACCCGCGCCGCGGTTGGGACTTCCGCAGTGTCGGCCGAGGCGGGGTCCGATTCGAAGAGGTCATCCGAGCCCTGAACGCGATCAAATATGCCGGCCCGCTCTCAGTCGAGTGGGAGGATTCCGGCATGGATCGCGAAGCCGGCGCCCGGGAGGCTGCCCAATTCTGCAAAAACGTCGACTTCGAGCCCTCAAAGCGGGCGTTCGATTCCGCCTTCGCCGAGTAGGATTTGGCCGGCTTGCGACGTACGGCAATTGCGTTCCGAGGGCCGGTTTCCCTCGGCAACTGGTAATCCATCCGGAAACTACCACGGCGCGGTGACTCACCTTTCGGAAGCCCCGCGGCTGGCGTAGAATGAAGGCAATCGCAATTTTCCGAATCCTCTGAACCAGCCGAGGAGCTGCATCCGCGCGAATCGCCCCGCGTTATCATCGAACGGATCGATAACTTCATTTCGTTTCGCGGAGTCGTCGCGGTCAGTTGCCAAGAGTTTTCTCTCGATGCTCTTCCCTGCCACGAGACGCTAAAACGACAGGCGTATCAGTTGAGCTGATCTTGGCCCGCAGCCGCTCAAGGACGAATCGCTTGGCTTCATCGCATCTCGGCCTGCGACCGCTCACGCGCCGTTGCCGACCCTCGCTGGGGCGTGGCACCCGTGCGCTTTGCCTCTTGATCGCGTCGTTGCTGGTGGTGGCCGTCGCCGACCAGACCATGGCGGATGTCGATCCGTCAGTCGTCGGTCCCGCGGCCCGCAACGCATCCCCCAAGCATCTCGAGGCCGTTCAGACCGAATTGCAGACGCTGCGAAGGCAGCATGCCGCGCGGCTCGATACGCTCGCGCAAGACTTCACCGATCTGGGCCTGGCAGAACAGGCTCAACAGTGCCGGGAACTGGCGGCTCCGCTTTCGACCGCCCTCTTCCGCGTGCAAAAGCTGCCCAAGGAAAAGCAGGCTGAAATCCCCGCTGCGGTTCCGGCTAAAGAGCGCGATCTCCGCGTCACGCTGCGGGATGTGCAATCGCGCTACGCAACCGAGCTCTATCGACTTTCGCGTAAAGCCCTGTCGGCCGGGTATCCCAGTTATGCCTACGGACTCGTGCAAGAAGTCGTCCGGCAGGATCCCGACCACCAATACGCGCGGCGAATTCTGGGCTACAAGCTCCGCAATAAAGAGTGGGTGACGCCGTATGCGGCCGACCGGCTCGACAAAGGCTTTGTCTGGGATGACCTCTACGGCTGGCTGAGAAAACTCGACGTCCCCCGCTATCGGGCCGGCCAGCGGCTTTACGCCGGCCACTGGATGAGTGCCGACAAAGAGGCGGAGATTCGTCGCGATTTTCGCCATGCCTGGCACGTGCGGACGGAGCATTACCTGATCCACACCAATGTCAGCCTCGAGCGCGGCGTCGAAATCGCCAAGTCGCTCGAGCAATTCCATGCCTTCTTCATGCAGACGTTCGCCGCGTTTTTCAGCACGCCCGAGCAGATGGCGCGGCTGTTTCAAACCTCCGGGCCTAATTCCAACCTGCAGATCCGCCGCGATCCCTATGACGTCGACTACTTCCGGACGCGGCAGGAATATGCCGACCGGCTGCGGCTCAAGATCCCGCAGGTCGACATGACCAACGGCCTGTATTACACGCGCGATCGCGTCGCCTACTTCTTCAACAATCCCGACCAGAAGGAGCAGGACACGCTCTTTCACGAGGCGACGCACCAGTTGTTCTACGAGAATCTGAAGGCCGACCGAATGGTGGCCGTCGACGCGAACTTCTGGATCATCGAGGGCATCGCCTGCTACATGGAGTCCTATCGCACCGAAAATGGCGAGTCCTCGGTGGGAGACCCGCACCACATCCGCATTCAAAACGCCCGCGAGCGTTGCGTTCTGGACAACTACTATGTTCCGCTGGAAAAATTCGCGGCGATGGGCATGACCGAATTCCAGCACAGCCCGAACATCCGCAAGAATTACAGCCAGGCGGCCGGTCTCGCCCACTTCTTCATGCAATATGAAGGGGGCCGCTATCGGGACGCACTGGTCGAGCACCTCGCCGAGATTTACCGCACGAACGGGCGGCAGCGGGCCTACGTCCGCGGCCTCGACGAACTGACAGGGGTCTCGTATGCCGACCTCGACAAGCAGTACGTCGAATACATGCGCTCGCTACCGGCCGGCCTTGTCCAGGCCGCGGCGCCCGCGGCTGCGCCGGGCGTTAATCCGCCGGGCGTGAACCAGGCAGCTGCCGGGCGTTGATGTAGACGTCACCGTCCAACCGCTCGACCGAGATGGTCCGCAGCTCGGCCGCGAGGTTCAGTGCGGCGAGCCCCGATCCGCCGACGGCCCCCGGGGACCGCTCGCCTCCCAGGATCTTGGGAGCGATGAACACGTGAAACTCGTCGATCCGCCGCTCGTCGAAGAGAGCGCCTAAGAGTGCTGCCCCGCCCTCCACGAGCACGTTGGTCAAATCGCAACGGCCCAACTCTTTGAGCAGCGCACCCAGGTCGACGCCGAATTGCGCCGGGTTCAAGGCGTCGTTCGGTCGCGCGACGGGCAACTGCAAGACTTCCGCGCCGCGCTCTTTGAGCCGTCGCACGTTTTCAGCGGGCGCCTCGGCGCCGCAGGCCACGAGAAGCGGCGCCTGCGCGACCGTGCGCACCAGTTGCGAGTCGACGGCAAGGGCCGCTTTTGAGTCGATCACGATCCGCGTCGCGATCCGCGGGCCGGGCGGCCGGGCGGTTAGCAATGGATCGTCGAGCGCGGCTGTCCGCGCGCCGACCACGATGGCATCCATGCGTCCGCGGAGCCGGTGCACGACTGCGCGGCTCGCTTCATTCGAGATCCAGCGCGACTCGCCCGTGGGCGTGGCAATCTTGCCGTCAAGGCTCATGGCCCACTTGGCGTGCACCCAGGGTTCTCGCCGTTCGACCAGTTTGCGGAAGGGGGCCGTCAGCTCGCGGGACTCATCTGCCAGGAGTCCTTCTTCGACCTCGACGCCCCCCGCGCGGAGCACAGCAAATCCCCGGCCGTCCACTCTAGGGAAAGGATCGCGGCAGGCGGCCACGATCTTGCGGATGCCCGCGCGGAGAATGGCCGCGGCGCACGATCCCGTTTTGCCCTCATGGCAGCAGGGCTCAAGTGTGACAAACAGGGTCGCGCCGGCGGCTCGCGAGCCGGCGCTGTTGATCGCCTCGATTTCCGCGTGCGGACCGCCGAATCGCTGGTGCCAGCCCTCGGCAATGAATGCAAAAGAGTCGTCGACGAGGACCGCCCCGACCGCCGGATTGGGCTCGACGAATCCAATGCCCCGAGCGGCCAATTCCAAGGCGCGGCGCATGACGCCGGCTGCATCAGTGAACCGCCGCATGGCGGTCACTCCTGTCCGGGGAGCCAGAGCTTTTTGGATCCCGCGGCCGGCTCGCTCGATCCCGAGGGCGTCCACAGTCCGCCGCTGGTGGGCGCCGCGCCGCTGCCGACCAGGAGCTCGGCCGAACGCAGCCAGCTCAATTTTTCGGCGTTGGCTGCGGTGAATTGTTCGAGCATGCGCGCGACTTCCGGAACCTTGGGGGCATAGTAGTCGTGCAGCGTGAGATACAAGTTGGGCAGTTCCGCGTCGTCCGGATTTTCCGCCCGCAGTAGAAACTCCATCATCGTCCATTTGCACAGGCGCTCGAAGTTCTGAGGCGATCGGGCCGCATGCTCGCGACCTTTCTGGGCCCAGGCGATCGCATCCGCGAGCCGCTCGTCCTGGTGTGCAATTTCGAGCAGCCCTTCGAAGACTCGATCGGGGCCAATCTGCTCGAGACACTGCGGACGGGCGACGACTTCGTTGAGCACGCGCGTGGCGAAGCGGCGGTGTCCAATTACGGCCGCACGCCGGTAGACGTTCACCAGTTGCGCGTCGGACAGATCGGCAATCGGCAAACGTTGCAGCTGCATCGGCGACAGCGAGCTCAGCGGTTCAGCGGCGGCCGGTGAGAGCGGTTGCAGAGGCTGAAGTCCCAAGCGTGCCAGGATCGCCTCGATATCGACGATGCCGTTGAGCCGCTCAGAGAGCGCATCGAGCACGTAGACCGCAGCCGTCAGACGCACGCGGAACCCCGGGTCCGCCGCAATGGCACCCGGGCTCTTGCCGTCGAGCGCAGCCTGCGGAGCGTTCCACCAAATATCATCGACCAAGTGCTTCCACCATCCCTCTTGGATGGCGCGCTGGGACGATTCGGGGGCCGCGCTGAACAGCTTGCGCCGGAAGTACGGGGCGAGCTCGCGGGCGATCGGCTCGACTTCGGCATCCGTCAGTTCGTTCCGAGTGGCCGGCTTGGTAATTTCGTCCGCGACTAGTTTCTCGAAGTCCGCCACCCGGGCGTCGAATTCCGGTGTGGCAAATCCCGTGACAATCGCCGCGGCATCCAGATTCTGCTCCGGGAGCGCATCGTAAACCGTGAGCGTTCCTACAACCGAAGGCAGCGCCTCAAAGGCGTTCTGGCCCAGTTCCGATTCCTTGGCAACTGCTCGATCGAGCACGATCCATCGCCCGGAAACAGGCGGCCCCTCAGATTCTTCCGGCTCCACGGGCAGCGGAAAATAGAGCTCATTGCCTTCCAGCAGGCCGAGCAGCCGCGACGCGGACTTAACCGGAATGTCGACCTCGGTCGACAGAACTCGATCAGAAGAGTGCTTGAGATCGAGTAACTGCGCGAAGGTTTCGCACTCGACGGCAAATTCAACGTTCGCGGACGCGGCTGCCGCTTTGTGAAACGCCTGGGCGGCTCCCGGCTCGTCGGCGTCCCATGCGCGGCACAACGCGGCGCTGCGCCACAGCTCGGCGTTGTTCGGCTCGAGTTCGGCGATCTTGGTGAACGTGCGGCCCGCTGGGCCAAAGCAGGCGATTTTCGCCAGCGACGTGGCCTTGTTGGCCTCGGAGGCATTGGGTCCGTCGCCCGCGTAGGGATGGAGGTTCTGCACGCTGCGCAGGGGGTACGGCGTGCGGACGTCGCCGTCCAGCTTGAGCAGTGCGAGGAACGTATTCTCGCGCGATTTTTCCCCCAAAAGCCGCATCGCGACCGTGAGATACTGGCGTGCCGCCATCATGAACTGCGAGCGAGCCATCACGTCAAAAAGTGTGAGCGCCAGCACGCCGACATGCTCCGGCGAGCGCGTGAAACACTTTTGGAAGGCCCGCAGAATCGTCGGTTGAGCCGCCCGGTAACCCTGGTTGAGCAAGAGCACCAGCGCGGCCCGCGAAACGACGTACGGATGGTCGGGATGCGCCTTGAGGAGCTGTTCGAGGCGGCTTTGCGCCTCCTCGATTTGCCCGAGCGAGAGCAGTATTTCTCCGTGGACCGTGCCGACCCAGGGATTTTCTGGGTTCGACTTTTCGAGCTTCTCGATCGCGGCGAGGGCTTGGCGCGGCTGGTCGTTGGCCTGCAACCGGTTGATTTTCGTCATTTCGTCGATGATGCCGGCGCAGCAGAATTTCAGTTTCTTACCGCTGCCGCACGGGCAGAGCTCATAGACGTCGATCGCCATTGCAGGTGCTTCCTCCGTTCGCCGGCTCCGGCGACAGGCAGACGAACGCATTAATAATGAGAAGCTTCCAACGTGAAGCCTGGCGCATCCCGCGCTCTTTACGGATGGTAGCGGATCAGCAACCGCGAATCGACGGATCGCTGTCGGTTTTCACGAGCGCTCGTCGATGGGCGATGAAATGTGCCAGAGCGGGCTTCGGTGTCCCGTCCGGTCGGATCAAACCGGCGTGCGGGAATTCGTGCGGCACGCTGTCGGCGAGCTGCTTCCAAAAGATCCCCACGACCGGTTGCTTGGCCATTAGCACCGGGAGAACACCGTCGATCCAATCAACTTGTGCCGCCTCGTTCCAGGCTTCCTTCCAGCGGTTCGGTTCGATTTCGATGCCGTGCGAGGCCTGCAAATCATCTGCCCGCGATTCCGAGGGGCAGGCGAGCGTGATGTAAATCGGAATTCCCAACAACGACCACAAATCGAGAAGCCTGGAGAGTTCGAGCAAGTCGCGCGGAGCCGATCCGTAGGGCCGAAATCCGACAGCGATCTCCAGATCAACGGCGGAGAGTCCGATGCCCGCCCGCAACAGAGCATCGACGAATTGGAGTGGTGCCAGTCGATGGGCTCCGCGGGCCTGATATTCGCCCCACGGTTGTCCCACCCGAATCATCACCTGCACTTCCTCGTCGACTTGCCGCACCACTTCCAGGGCGCGGGCCACCAGCCACAGCCGGCTCTCTTCGGATAAACCGAAGGCCCCCCCGGTATTTCCCCGCGTACATACGTTCCAGGTGCGGATTCTTCCGGCGTAGCGTCCGACGGCCGTCTCCACATAGTCGCAAACGAGGCTCTGCAGATTGGGCAGGTCGCCGCCCCACGAGCCGACCCACGCAGGCATTCCGTCGGCCGAAAGATCGAGTAAGGGTCCGCCGGAGACAAACAGGCGGTTCGCCAGCGCCCACTCCAGCTGAGCGTCCGCCAGATCCCAGTTGGTCTCGCCGGCCGACGTTTCAATGTGCTTCCATTCGACGGGAATCACGGCTGCGGCAAACGATTCGCGAAAGACCGCAGTCGCGCTTTCATCCGGCAAGTACTGGCCCAGGGCGCAGCCAGTCGCGGCGGCAGGCTGGGGCGACCTCTTGCGGCGGGCAGAAAGCCGCTGGCCGGCGTAAGCGCTGACGGCCATCTCGGCCGCTTCGAAGGCCCGCGCCAGCGACTGCCTGACGGGCTCGACGGTCTGTGCCGGCTGGCCCTGCAGGGCGACGGCTTCGCGAAACTTGCGTTGTGCCGCCTGAAATGGAGCGTCGAAGGAGGGAGGAATCACCATCCCGCCCACTTCCCAAGCGGACACCTGGTCGCGCAGCTGGGAGATTTTCCCCCGGGCCAACTCCAGCGGCAGCAGGTACGGTTCCTCTCGCTCCGGCAAGGAAGCCGTCGAAGTGACCGGTCGTCCGAAACCCTCAACCGGCCAGGCGACATGCAATCGCCCGCTTTCGCTCGACGTCCGGCGACAACTCACGACGTTGCCGGCCACATCAATCTGAGTGGAAAAGACGCGGCCATCGGCGCCGCTAAGATAGGCGTCGAAAACTTCCGGCCAACCGTCGAGCATCTCCGGCGGATAAACGAAGAACCGCATCACCCCCATTCTGGATCCTTGCTCAAGACGGCAATTTCCCAGTCTAAAGCACTCGGGGCCAACTTTCGACACGTTTCCCGGCCCGAAAGTGAGAAATCGGCTGCGACCTCTCGGTTTCGAGCCAGCCACGGTCGAGACGTGGCCGCGGTAGTCGTCCGCAGATCGTTGTCACGCTTTTCCCACCACGATACAGTGGGTCCGGACAGGGTGTCCCGATCGCGTTCCGAGGCGTGTTTTCCCGGGCGCCGCCGCGCAAATGTGCGGATGGCTCGCCCAGGGCTCGGACGCGGCAAGGATCGGCATTTCGCTAGCGAACGGAAAGGTGCGATGGCTCGCTCGGCGCTTCTGCAAAGTTCGATTTCCGGTTTTCCTGTGCGGCGCGGCAAAGTCCGGGACATCTACGATTTCGGCGATCGCCTTCTGTTCGTGGCGACCGATCGCATCAGCGCGTTCGACTGGGTCTTGCCGAACGGCATCCCCGACAAAGGACGCGTGCTGACGCAGCTCAGCGAAATGTGGTTTGGTCGCCTCGACGTGCCGCACCACCTGTTGAGTATGGACATCGGCGTGTTGCCGCTGCCGGCCGGCGTCGATCGCGAAAGTCTCAACGGCCGCAGCATGGTCGTGAAAAAGACGGAGGTCGTGCCAATTGAATGCGTTGTGCGGGGATACTTGTCCGGCTCCGGCTGGAAGGAGTATCAAAAGACCCGCGCGGTCTGCGGCGTTGCACTTCCGGCCGGGTTGCGTGAAAGCGAGCGTTTGGCCGAACCGATCTTCACGCCCGCCACGAAGGAGGAATCGGGACACGACGTAAACATCTCGTTCGAGCGGATGTGTGAGATCGTCGGCAAGGACACGGCCGGACGTCTCAAGACGTTGAGCCTGGAGATCTACCGCCGCGGGGCCGAGCACGCCCTTCAAAAGGGGATCATCATTGCCGACACGAAGTTCGAGTTCGGCTCGATCGGCGGCCAGCTGATTTTGATCGACGAAGTGTTGACGCCCGACAGTTCGCGATTCTGGCCGGTCGATTCCTACGAACCAGGCCGTTCGCCCCCCTCGTTCGACAAGCAATTTGTCCGCGACTGGCTCGAGACGACCGGTTGGGACAAGAACAGCCAGCCGCCGACTCTCCCGCAGGAAGTCGTGGACCGGACGCGTGCGAAATACGTCGACGCCTACACGCGGCTGAGCGGCAAAGAGTTCGCCTATCGCTGATCGATCCCGGTGAATGGCAACGACTTCCGCGGCGTAGTCGGACGCGCGATCCCCGCAGATTGGCCCGAGTTTTTGCCGCGTTCTAAGCCGAGAATCCGGGGGAGTCGTGTCGGAATCTATTTGCGATTCGCTCATAAATTCCGCATAATAAGCGTGCTTTTATCGGTGTTTGGTTCGCTCCCAAAGCCCCGGAGAGCGAAGGGGTCGTCATGGCATCCGCTGATCCACGCCGCACCAAGGGTGCCGACAAGACGGTCAATCAAGCGCTTGCGGAAACAAGCGTTCCCGGGTCTGGGCCAGCCGTGGGAGACACGTTCGTGCCGAGCGACCAGGAATCGTCGCCGGGCGCTGCCAAGGAAGCCAAGCCCGCTTCGGCTACCCCGTCGACCCGAGTCGGCGCTCCCGCGCCCAGCAAGCCGTCCAGCACCGACGGCGAGGCAAAAAAGAGCAAAAAGATCACCCAGCTGGGCGACTTCAAGCTCGAAAGGAAGCTCGGCCAAGGGGGCATGGGCACCGTCTACCTGGCGACTCAGACCAGTCTCGACCGCAAGGTCGCCCTCAAGACGCTGTCGCCGGAATTCGCCAAGAAGCCCGACTTCGTCCAACGGTTCCTGCGGGAAGCCCGCTCGATGGCCCGATTGCAGCATCCGAACGTGGTGCAGGTCTACGCGGCCGACAGCGTGAGCGGTGTCAATTTCGCCGCAATCGAGTTCATCGATGGGCGGAGCATGCAGAACTGGATGAACGACGTCAAGCAGCTGAGCGTCGGGGACGCGCTGCACGTGACCCTGGTTTGTGCCGACGCGCTCAAGCACGCGCACGACCAGAACATGATCCATCGCGACATCAAGCCCGACAACATCCTGGTGACGAGCAAAGGCGTCGTCAAAGTCGCCGATTTCGGGCTGGCCAAGGCCCTCGACGAAGACGTGTCGATGACTCAAAGCGGCACCGGCTTGGGCACGCCGCTCTACATGGCCCCCGAACAGGCCCGCAACGCCAAGCACGTCGACAAGCGGTCGGACATCTATGCTTTGGGAAGCACGCTCTACTACTTTGTCACGGGCAAACTCCCATTCAGCGGCGAAAACACGCTCGAGCTGATCATCGCCAAGGAAAAAGGAACCTACACCAGCGCACGCAAGGTGAATCCCAAGGTTTCCGAGCGGCTCGATCTGATCATCGGCAAAATGCTGCTGAAGGATCCGAAAGATCGCTACGCCGATTGTGCCGACATCATTCGCGACATTGGCGGCCTGGGACTGGCGAACCCCGCGCTCAGTTTCATCGAGTCGTCCGGGGGAACGGCCGTGGTCAACGCGTCGGTCGCCGCCGCTTCGGCCGCGAGCCTCTCGCGCATGCAAGGCGGCCAAGGCCCCGGTGTCAACTCGACACGATCGGACGTCCGCCTACCCCCGCCCAGCGATCGTCTGACGTCCGCCCAAGACGCGGCCCGCAACGCGACGAAGGCGGCTGCAGGCCCCAACAGAAACTGGCTCG
>Ga0210390_10000293_pt1 | contig 54288 bp, 48 predicted proteins | sample IncBWH11OmetaG_FD_161050 | JGI IMG/M metagenome (GOLD analysis project Ga0210390, IMG submission 161050) | Forest soil microbial communities from Barre Woods Harvard Forest LTER site, Petersham, Massachusetts, United States - Inc-BW-H-11-O ... | reverse complement strand
TTTCACTCCTCTCGATGGCTTCATGGGCAAGGACGACTGGAAGAGCTGCTGCGACGACTATCAACTGCCCAGCAAGAACGGTCTGTTCTGGCCCATCCCGATCACGCTCTCGGCGGACGAGGATCTGGCGAAATCCATCCGCCGAGGCGAAGAAGTGGCCCTGTGGGACGCCGCGACCGACGCGCTTGTGGGCACCATGAAAGTGAACGAGAAGTACACCATCGATAAGGAGCATGAGTGTAAGCAGGTGTTCCGCACCAACGATTCGAAGCATCCGGGCGTGCAAAAGATCATGAAACAAGGGCCTGTGAATCTGGCCGGGCCGATGAAGGCGCTGTCCGAGTCATACTTCCCGGAAGACTTCAAAGGGATTTATCAGCGTCCCGCGGAAGCCCGCAAGCTTTTTGCCGATCGCGGCTGGAGCACGGTGGCGGTTTTGCAGCTCCGTAACCCGATGCACAACTCGCACGCTTATTTGGCGTGGATTGCGATCGAAGTCTGCGACGGAGTTTACGTGCATCAGACGCTGGGCAAACTCAAGCCTGGCGACATTCCGGCCGACGTCCGCGTGAAAGCGATCGACGCGCTCGTGAATAAGTATTTCCGCAAGGAACGCGTAATCCAAGGTGGCCACCCGATGGAGATGCGCTACGCGGGCCCACGCGAAGCCTTGCTCCACGCCACTTTCCGCGAGAACTACGGTTGTTCGCACCTGATCGTAGGACGCGACCACGCCGGCGTGGGCGACTATTACGGACCGTTTGACTCGCAGAAGATCTTCAAGGAGATCCCGCCGGGGGCGCTGGCCATCCAGCCGCTTTGCATGGACTGGACCTTCTACTGCTATGCGTGCGGGCGCATGGCTTCGATGAAGACCTGTCCCCACGAGAGCAAAGCGGTGATTGACGACAATGGCAACTACAAGGGCGGCGCCAGACTTCTGCTTTCCGGTTCACTGCTTCGCAAGCTGATGAGCGAAGGCAAGCCGGTTCCCGCGGAGTTCTCCAAACCCGAGGTGATCGCGGTGCTGAAGCAGTACTACGACACGCTGGAAGAAGAAGAAAAAGTAGAAGTGAAGTTGCACGGCGCAGCCACGGGCGTGGTGAAGCCACGCTAAGAAGGCTACGGAGAGTATAATCGCGGGACAAACGCGCCGACGGGACCGGAAACGCGGATGCTGGAGGCGGTCAGTCCGATGAGCGTCGCCTCATGAACTCAACAGCGTACGAGTCTTCGAAATCTGCCGCGGCTGTGAGCCTCGCTCCGGGGCCACTGTTCATCGTGGCCACGTGGCGCAGTGGCTCCTCACTTCTTTACGCCCTCCTGAACAAGCATCCCCAGGTCGCACTGACTTTTGAGGCTGATCTTTGGCTGGTACGCTCGGTGTTTCGCAAACCCGCGGGTTATTGCGATTGGGCAACGCGTTGTGAATTCTGGGATCATGGATTAACCCGGCATGGAATAATCGCGAACGATCTGCCTCGCGGAGTGGCAGACTATCCAACGGCGTTTACTGCCATGCACAAGGCCTACGCCGTGCGCAAAGGAGCCGTGATCTGGGGAGACAAGTCTCCCAACTACTACGACTCCCTGCCTGCACTCGCCAGACTGTTTCCTCAAGCGCGATTCATCATTCAATGGCGGGATCCCGCGACGACAGCGAATGCCATTGCGCGCGCTGCCCAAACCGGCGAACGTTACTTCCGACAGCGGGGAGCCTATCTCCGAGGATTGATCGGGTACCACGTTCTCAAGAGCGGGGTTGATCATCTTCTGTCCCGCGGATATCCAGTCTGCCAAGTGACTTATGAAGAGTTAACCAGCGATACCGCGAAAGTCATGCAGCAGGTCTGCCGCTTTCTGGAGATTCCCTACCGCGACGAACTGGCTGACCTCGAGGGTGCCGATCGATCCGCCATCTTCAAGGGAGCACACCATACTCTGATACGCGGAGATGAAATCGTCAGTACGCCTCGCACGGTTGTCCTCGATCAGGCAATTCGTCAGAAGATATACGGCTACGTGAAGCTCTGGAAGAGCCGCTATAACAACCAATGGCCGCCATCCGTTCTGCCTGATGCTGATGACGTTGCACTGCCGCGGTTGCCACAAAGGATTGGCAACCAGGTGGCCTATCGCGCGGTACGCGCTTTCGACCAATTCCGGCAGGTTTGCTTCGCCTATGCGCCCCTGGCTTGGCTCGAAAGCTACCGTAGCCGAACACGCGGCGTGCGATTCCCTGCTGACAAGCAAACAGGGGACGCTCAAAACTAGATCTAAGCCTTCCGCGGACGTGCCCCGTGAGCCCGCTAAATGCATGGTGCGCCGCGAGCGATGATTGATTGAGCGAAGCATAGTCAGCGTAAATCTATCCGGCCTCTCGTTGGGGACTGGCCTCCGGTCCACGATGATGATCCGCGTTTATTCCCGATTTCGCCCCCTGGAATCACCAATCGCCTTAAAGCTGTGAATCACGCCGTGGCATTGGCAGTTGTTCTGGTGCAAGGGCAAACCGTTGGACAATTCCTTTCCATGCGACGCGCGGAGCACGGCCTTTCCGCTGCGATGCCCCCACCATTCGCCTACCCGGCGACAGCCAATGGTTCCGACGATTCCCCCTCGGTCAAGACTCATATGCCTGAGCGCGGCAATGACTGCAAGACTTTTCAGCTTGGCGGCAACCGGGGTTCGCAGGAAATTCTCCCTGTCAAAAGAGCTGCCGCCTCGGACAAAGGAATCGACGGCCCGCTGAGTGCGGGCCGCCGGACCAGACTGTTCTAAACCGCTTCGCGAACGACAACTCCGCTCAGGATGACAGGGCGGCTGATGACAGGTGTTGGCTGATTCAGGCTGGTTGTGTCGTCGGCATCCTCTCTCTCATCTACATAAGCGATGCCATTCCAAAGCTTCACTGCGCACCTGCTTCGCTCTGCCGGCCTCTCTGAACTCACCAAACATCTTGAATTCGAAATGAATGGCCTACCACGCTTTGGCTTCGTCGCCGGGCAATGGCTTTCATTCAAAACCAACGTCGCCGATGGCGAAGAGATTACTCGCGCTTATTCAATTGCGTCTCCCCCTTCGGACGACAACCGCTTCGCGCTTTGCCTGAACCGGGTGCAGGACGGCTTCATGTCCAACTTTCTTTGCGACATGAAAGAAGGCGACGAGATCCGCTGCCAGGGGCCGTTCGGCGATTTCATTCTGCGCCCGCCCATGCGCGACACCATCTTCATCGCCACCGGGACCGGAATTGCTCCCATCCGATCCATGCTGCACTGGCTGATTGGTTCTGTTCCTGAATTTGCGAAGGACGGACGAGGAAGTCCGTCTTCCGTCGACATGCAAGCTAGACATCAGGGACATCAACTCTACCTGATCTTCGGAAATCGGACTGAGAAAGACATCTACTACCACGACGAGTTTCTGCGCCTGGCACAAGAACATGCGAACTTTCATTACTTGCCTACGTTGAGCCGCGGCGGCCCAGAGTGGCAGGGTCTGCGTGGTTATGTGCAGGAACATGTGCCCGCAACCGCGCAGGTCGGGACCGACATGCATGCCTACATCTGTGGTCTGGACAAGATGGTCAAAGCCAATCGCGAATTGCTGAAGTCTCTGGGCTGGGACCGGAAATCGATTCTGTACGAAAAATACGACTAGAGCGATCCTCGTGACACTGTGGAGTACTGCCCTCAGCGGCAAAAGCCGGAACTTTGCAGGCCTTGGAGGGCACAACTGAACTGTGCCCTACCCGTTCCCGGGTGCGCTGACGCCCTCAGTGTGATCATAGCGGCTGACGTCCGTCGAGGTACGGACGAAAACCTGACCCGAAGACCGTGCAAGCTCTGCTAAGGCATTCGGATGTGAAAACAACTCTTCAACCCTACGCTCACAGCATCAGTGAAGACCGGATAGGCCAAAAAAGAGACCACGGTTTACACTCCTGCCCGCGGGCGGCGACATGAAGACCTGCGGGAACAGTTGCCTCTCGCCGCCGCCAATATTGTCGACTGCTTACGAGGGTAACGCCGTTCCCGGCCAACTGTTCGGTAGGGTTGCGCGTATCACATCCAGCAATTCGCTATTGTCCGCAGGCTTCTGGAAGAAAGCCGTGGCCCCCGCTTGCAATGTTTTCTGTTCGTTAGATTGGGGGTCGCGGGCGGTCAGCACAATCACTGGAATGCTCGACAGCGTATCACTATTCTGCAGGCGGTCCAAAACCACGTAGCCGTCCCCTGCGGGCAGGCCGAGATCGAGAATAATCAGATTCGGCTGCTCCTTCTGCGCCACAGAAATGGCCGAATAGCCATCCGAGGCCTGTACAGTGTCGTAGTGGTTGGCTCGGAGACGTATTTTCAGTGCCCGTCTCAGGTCTGGGTCATCATCCACAATCAGTATCTTTGATTTTTCCATTTGAATCCTCCATTGGGTTATTTGGTCTTTCGTTCCACTTGCGTGGTCGTTTTGCTCTTTAAGAGTCCGTTTTAGACACAAGTGCTACCATCGCCGTTTCGGTAATGCGATCCGCGACCGCTCGCACCAATTCTTCCAGTGGTCCGCCGTCCTGGCGAGACGGCAGCGACACCGCAGTCGCCGACACTTTCAGGGCCCCGGCGGCTTTGAATCCAGTGCCATTCTCCAGTTGTTCGCGGATGCGCTTCATCATCACCTCTGCCCTTTCCAGATCGGTCGACGCGGCGACGAAAAACGTCTGGCTTGTTCCGACATTTCCCATTACTGGAAGAACGAGGTCTTTATCGAGATAAACGCAGCGATGAAGGGTGTGCAGAGACTGCCGACAGATATCCTTCCAGTTGGTTCGAGGCGGGTTGGAAAGCGGTGTTAGTTCCACCTTGACTAGAGCAATGGCATCCCGTAACCGACCTTCATAAGTGACGAGTGGAAAAAGGAGCTTTGCCAGCGAATATAGCGGTAAGGTGAAGGAAAACGTGCTGCCATTTCCGATTTCGCTCGCCACCCAAAGTCGTCCGCCGTGAAGTTCGACCAGTTCCTTCGCAATAAATAGCCCCAAACCCAGCCCAGCGCAACGATTATCGATGGAATTCGGGTCCTGGTACAAGCGTTCGAAGATCAACGCTTTGGCTTCCGGGCCGATACCGCAGCCGCTGTCGGTCACCGAGAGGTAAACCATGGTCGGGTCGGCCTCCACAAGGCAGGCTTTCACCATGACTCCCCCGCCGGGTGGCGTGAACTTAATGCCGTTGTCGATGAGGTTGATGAGCACTTGCAGAACGCGGTCTGGATCGGCATACACAAATGGAATTCGGGTATCCGACCCAACTTCCAGACCAACTTGCTTTTCCTTGGCGGTGGCGGCCATCATCGAAACTGCTTGCCGCACAAGGTCGCCGATGGTGATGCAACGTTGTTCGATACGGATTTTCCCCGACTCGGCGCGGGTCGCCTCCAGCAGATCGCGGATCATGGCTCGCAACTGATGCACGCTATTCAACACGGTTCCCAGATGGTAGCGTTGCTCGGGATTGACTTCGCCCGCCAAGCCGTCCAGCAGGATGGTGACGAATTGATGAATGCAGGTCAGCGGTGTCCGCAGTTCATGCGAAACGTGAGACAAGAACTGATTCTTGAATTCCAGTTGCTGCTGGCGGCTCATCTCCAGCGAGCGAGTCAGGGCTTGTCGTTCGATGGCATAGCGCATGGCACGCTCCAGGTGGTTGCTGGTGATATCGCCTTTCACCAAATAGTCCTGCACGCCCTGATGCAATGCCTTCATAGCCAGTACTTCATCATCCTGGCCAGAGAGGATGACCACCGGCACGCTGGGTGCCTGCTCCAGCACTTTGCGGAACGTATCCGCGCCGTGACTATCGGGAAGATTAAGGTCGAGCAGCACGACCGAGGGTGGTTCCTTGGCCATCGAGGCAAGCCCATCCGCAAGCCTGCTCGCACTGCTAATGCTGACCGCGGAGTCGCCCTCGATCAAACGTAAGCGAACCAGATCAGCGTCCCCCGGGTTGTCTTCAATCAACAAAACATGAGTATGCCCATTGTTCATCGTTGCTCCTTGTGTGGTAGACGTACCAAGCCAAACCAAAACTCTGCGATCGATGTTACGGCGGAGATAAAGTCCTGCAGGTTGCCGGGTTTAGTCACATAGCAGTTCGCTCCTAGTTCATAACTGCGCACAATGTCTGGCTGCGCCTCGGACGTGCTGAAGATCGCAATCGGAATCTTCCGCAGAACTGGGTCGGCTTTGACCTCGGCCAATACGGAGCGCCCGTCCTTCTTGGGCAGGTTTAGATCAAGAATCACGAAGTCGGGAGAAACTGCGTTGGCGTACTTTCCCTCCCGGCGCAGGAATGCAATCGCCGCGACCCCGTCGGCCACGGCGTGGATGTGACTGGGACAGCCGTTGTGAGCCAGGACGTCCCTGGTCAAGTCGATGTCTGCGGGGTTGTCGTCCACCAGCAAGATCTCGGTTACTCTCAAGCTTGTGCTTCCTCCATTGCCGTAGTAGGCGGTTCGGTAGGTAGTGTGAACTTGAAAAGACAGCCGGGTTTGGCTTGGGCTTCGACCCAGAGCTTCCCGCCATGCCGTTCGATGATTTTTTTGCACATGGACAGGCCGATCCCATTGCCTGCGTATTCGGCCCGCGTATGCAGTCGGCGAAAGATGACAAAGATGTCTTGCCAGCTCTCGGCCGGGATGCCGATACCGTTATCTGAAACCGTGACCACCCACTCGTGGTCTTTCCTTTCTGCGTCGATCTGAATCACGGGCTTTTCCGTTCCGTGAAACTTGATGGCGTTTGCGATCAAGTTCTGAAATACCTGTGTGAGCTGGGAGGGGTCAGCCATGACCTCGGGCAAACTATCCCAACTCACCACCGCGCCGCTTTCTTGTACTGCAGCCTGCAGGTTCTTCAAGGCTTGTTCCACCACCGCGCGGCACTCGGTGGTTCGGAACTGAATTTCCTGTTTACCGGCATGGGAGAATTTCAGCAGGTCCTGAATCAGACCCTGCATGCGCACCGCGCCATCCACCGCGTAAGCGATATACTTGTCGGCCTGCTCGTCCAGCTTGCCGCGATATCGTTCCGCCAACAGTTGCGTGTAGTTGGCCACCATCCGCAAAGGTTCCTGGAGGTCATGCGAAGCCACGTAGGCAAACTGTTCTAACTCTTTGTTGGAGCGGGCCAGTTCCCCTACTTTCTGCGCAAGATCCTGCTCCGCCTTCTGGCGCTGCTGGCGCAGGCCCTTTTCCAGCAAAGCCCTTCGAACTGAAGTAGGCAGCCGGGTCAGAGAGTCTTTCAGAACATAGTCGGTGGCTCCTTGCTTGATGCACTCTACCGCCTTCACATCACCCAGCGAGCCTGAGACCAGAATCAAGGGGACATCCAGGCCTTCCTGGCGCAATATCTCCAGCGCTTCCATGCCTGTCCACTGCGGCAAGTTGTAGTCCGCCAGAACGATATCGGGACAATTCGACCGGACCACCCGGCGGAAGTCCTGAGCCGACTGAACCAGGTCGCTGATCACTTCAAACCCACTACCCCGTAACTCACGCAAGACCAGCTCGGCGTCCGCCGCGTTGTCTTCCACCAACAACGCCCGCAGCTTGACCCTAGCCTCGACGAAGCTTCCGGTCTCGCAGCGGATCACGGTTCCGACGCTGGTCATCGAGACGCCTGCCCTGCGACTATCGTCACGCTACTGAGTGGGACCGGCTGGTTGATTACTAACCAGTACAGTCCTATGCTCTTGACTGTCTCCCGAAACTGGTCGAAGTCGACCGGCTTCTGGATAAAGCTGTTAGCCCCCAGGTTGTAACCACTCACTAAGTCGCGCTCTTCTTTAGAGGAGGTCATAATCACGATTGGGATGGTTTTGGTCCGGGGGTCGTTCTTGGCCTGCTTGAGCACTTCCATCCCATCCGCCTTGGGAAGTTTCAAATCCAACAGCACAAGTTTAGGCGGATGCTCAAACGTCCTATTCGAGAACGTCCCGCGGCAAAAGAGAAAGTCCAAAGCTTCCTCGCCATCGCGTGCGACAAAGATGTGGTTCGCCAGCTTCTCGCGTTTCAGTGCGTGCAGCGCAAGATCCCTGTCGTCCTGATTGTCTTCCACCAACAGTATGTCGAGATCCACTGAGTTCATGATTGGCCTCCGGCCATAGCTCCGCTGCTTTTCAATTCGACTTGTTTTCCTGCCCCGAGGGTGAAATAGAAGGCGGCACCCCTGTTCGGTTCCCCCTCCGCCCACACTCGGCCTCCATGCTTGTGAACGATGCGCTGCACCGTGACCAGGCCTATGCCCGTGCCTTCAAATTCCTCTGCGCTGTGCAACCTCTGGAAGACTCCGAATAACTTGTCGACATACTTCATGCTGAAGCCGACGCCGTTGTCTCGGACCATGAAGACCGGTCGCCCATCCTCTTCTTTGTTACTGACTTCAATGACCGTGTGTGATGTAGTAGTGAGGATTCCAGCCGGTGCACTTCCATCTGCGCCGACGCGCGGACGGGTGAACTTGAGCGCGTTGGCCAGGAGGTTTTGAAAGACCTGCTTAACCAGAACAGGATCACACTCCACAGCGGGTAGGTCGGCGATAGCCCATTCCACCTGCCGCCCTCGTGTATCTGGCTGGAGCATCGCTATTACTTCCGCGACAATCGAGTTCAACCTGGTCGATTTCAGGCGCAACGCATGGCGGCCGACCTGTGCCAGATTCAACAATTCATCCACCAGCATGCCCATCTTTTGAGTCCCTGCCTGGATGCGCTCCACGTAGTGTTGGGCGCTAGGATCAAGGGTGGAACCGAATTCCTCCACTAGCAACTTGGAAAAGCCGCCGATATGTCGCAATGGCGCCCGCAAGTCATGGGACACCGAATAACTGAACGCTTCCAGCTCTTTGTTGACGGTTTCCAACTGAGCCGTCCGTTCAACCACTCGGTGTTCGAGTTCGTCATTGAGGGTCCTGATCTCGCGCTCATCTTTCTTTCTCTGCGTGATGTCCCGGAACGCGACTACTGCGCCGCTCGAAACACCGTCATTGTTCTTCAAGGGACTGGCGCTGGACTCGATCCAAACGCCCTCGGCAAGTTGCGCATTGCGTAGGAACATCTCAGCCGAGCACGCCTCCCCGTGAATGGCGCGAAACAATGGATTTTGCTCAGGCGGGAAAAGTGTCACCGTGTCGGGCAAGAAAACTCCGTAATGTTTGTTCCATTCGTTGCTGGGCACATCAGCTGCGCCCAAACCGACAATCCTCTCCGCCGCAGGGTTCCAGATGATGAACTTTCCATTCTCGTCGGCGGCCACCAAACCTTCCGACATGCTGTCCAGTACCGACTGCAACATTAGGGTCTTGCTTCGCAGCGCCTCCTGCGAAGTGTTCAATTCTTCCGCGTAGCGCGACAATTCCAGTGCCTGCCCAACGAGAGCTTCTGCCGCTTGTTTGTGTTCGGTGATGTCCGCGCGGATGGCGACGTACTGCCGCGGTTTTCCGTCGGCTGCGACAAACGGGACAATCGTCGTGTCCACCCAGTAAAAAGAACCATTCTTCGCCCGGTTCTTGATCTCGCCGTGCCAAACCCGACCGTTGGCGATGGTGTGGTACATCTCCTGGAAAAACTGTGTCGGATGATGGCCTGAGTTGAGAATGCGATGATTCTTCCCGATCAACTCATCTTCCGAATATTGACTGATGGCACAAAACTTATCGTTTACGTAGGTAATCGTACCCCGGACATCCGTGATCGCCACGATGGCGTGTTGGTCCAAAGCGAACTTTTGATCGGCCAACTCTTGCAGCGCGGCCTCGCTGGTGGCGAGACTTTCCCTCAACGCCTGCTCCGCCCGCTTGCGCTCGGTCATATCGCGCGCAATCTTCGACGCCCCAACAATCGCGCCCTGGCTGTTCTTGATCGGCGAAATCGTCGCGGAAATGTCGATCCTCCGCCCATCCTTGCGGAGACGGACGGTTTCAAAATGATCAACCGCGTCGCCGTTCCCGATTCTCGCCAGAATGTCGGCCTCTTCGTCCGCGCGCTCTGGCGGCAACAGCATCCGCATGGATTTGCCCACGGCCTCGGCCGCGGAGTAGCCGAATAACTTCACTGCCCCCGGATTCCATGAAGTGATCGTCCCGTCCAGGGACTTGCTGATAATGGCGTCATCGGAAGATTCGACCACCGCCGCCAGTCGTCCCCGCATTTCCTCCTCCCGCTTGCGCTCGGTGATATCCGTTCGGATCGCTACGTACTGACGCGGCTTGAAATGCTCATCAATGAAAGGAACGATGGTGGTGTCAACCCAATAGAGCGAGCTATCCTTCGCCCGGTTTCGAATCTCTCCGTGCCAGACTTTGCCGTTGGCGATGGCGTGATACATCTCTTGAAAAAACTCTTTGGAATGGTGGCCGGAATTGAGGATGCGGTGATTCTGGCCGATCAGTTCGTCCTCGGAATATTGACTGATGGCGCAGAACTTATCGTTCACATACGTAATAGTGCCTTGGACGTCGGTAACAGCTACGATGGCATGCTGATCCAGAGCGAACTTTTGGTCGGCCAGCTCTTTGAGCGTAGCCTCGCTGGTGGCGAGGTTCTCCTTCGCGGCATCCTCGGCCTGCTTCCGCTCGGTGATCTCGGATTGCAGAGCCGTCGTCCGTTGTGCTACGCGCTGCTCCAGACTGGCGTTCAGAACCGTCATTTGCGCCCGTCCCTGCGCGCTGACGTCAATCTGGCGGATAATCGCGAGCCGTGCTAGCGCCAACAAGCCTGCCCCGACAGAGATGCCCACAGCAATTACGAAACCTGTGAACCGCCGTTCCGTCTTGGTTCTCTGGGTGCGCCGGCTCAACAGCTGCATCTCTTCAGCGTGCATCTCTTGACCCGTAGCCAGCGCTGCATTCATGAGCCGTTCGATCTCGTGAATCTCGCTAGCGCCAGGAGCTACTTTCAATTGACGGCGTTTGGCAACTATCGAGTCGGTGAGCCTTAGCGCAGAGTTTACCTGCGGCTCGAGCACATCCATTCGTCGCTGCTCATTTGGATTGTCTGCCGTCAATGAGCGTAGCTCGGCCTCGTCCTGTGTGATGGTGGCTTTTGCAGCTTCGTACTGGGTTAGCGACGAGTCTTGTCCGGTCAAGGCAAATGCCCGTACCTCGGTTTCCGTGTCGGTCAAATGTTTGGATGTAAGTCCGATTGCGTCCATCACGGCATAGGTGTGGGTTACCCAGTCGGCGTCGTTCGCAGAGAGTTGGGCGCTGCGCCAGGACAGAAAGCCCAGTAAGATTGTCATTAGCGCAGCGAGGATGAAACCGCCGGTGACCCTGCGCCGAAGGTTGGCTTCAATCGGTTCTTCGATCCGCTTGAGCTTGGCAGCCCCCCGTTCTACTTTGCGATTCTCTTGCGGCAAATGGATCTGCCGAACAACTTCAGAATCGGTGACGAGGGCCATTTGGTTGGTCCGATCTGTCACAGTGGGGGAACTGGACTGCCAGAATGAGGCTAGTAGTGGCTATCGAAACTGTAGCCCCGGATTGGGATAGCACCTAACACCTAAGGTTCAGCATCTAATTTCCCGGGCCGAATTGAGGAAGCGCCACTCCTCCCGTTTTCCTTCAGCCTTTTCAATCAAGGGGCGCGTCTTTCCTCATCCCGAAACAAGCCAAAACACAGTACGCCAAGCCGCAATGAGGGTGCACGGCAACCATGGTCATCGCCGCAGTCATTTCGATTCTGGCAATTCTGCTAGCTCCGAATCTCCTGATCCGGTTCCGCAAAAGGTGGGTAGCGGGCTTCAACCTGGCGGTCACGAACCGGATTACGAGCCGATTCGCCGCCCGATTGCCGGGTTTCGCCATTCTGACCCACGTAGGTCGAAAGTCAGGCAGGGTCTACCAGACGCCAGTGAATGTTTTTCGAGTGCCAGAGGGATTTGTCATTGCGCTCACCTACGGTCGGGAAAGCGAATGGGTCAAGAACGTACTAGCGGCCGGGAGGTGCGAGCTTGAGACTCGCGGCAGAAGGTATCAGCTTTCCTCACCTACCATTGTGCATGACCCCACCCGGCGACGGTTTCCTATTCTAGTGCGGATAATCCTGCGGCTTAATGGTGCGAGCGATTTCATGCGGCTTTCAACGTCTCAGAACTCCTTGTAAGAACCTGTTTTCATTGCGCTGAGACGGCTTCTGATGCTTTTGCCGCATCCAAAACGCTCTCCAATGCCTGAATCAGGGCTGATGAACCGTTCTCGAACGATTTCTCTGACTTCATAAAAAACGCTGCTGCGCCCTCTTTCAAGAGTTTTGTCTCATTGCCTTGGCCAAGTCCGCTCAGCACAATAACGGGAATGTGTTTTACGAGCACGTCGGCTTTGAGAGCGCGAAGAACGTCGAGCCCGGACAGTTTGGGCAACATCATATCGAGCAGGATAAGATCGGGAATGCTCTCCCGGGCCATGCGGAATCCTTCCTCCCCGTCCCCGGCGTGGATAACAAGGTACCCGGCTTTGACGAGCGCCCGTTCATTTGCAATCCTCTGGAACTTGCTGTCTTCGATCAGGAGTATTTTCATTTTCTGTCGCTGGTGAACCTTGGGCTGATGTGCACTCTCTAACGGGCGTGCCACACCCGCGTGTGCAGGGGCGAAGCGGGTGCGGCACGGTAATGTACAGCCGCAGCGTGCTCGTTCATTGCTCTTGCCGCTTGGGTGCGACGGCTCCCGTCCTCGCTGCTGAACTCCAATATTGTCACGGAGTGCTTACAATGAGGGCAGGTGAACGTAGTCACGCCGTTAATTAATTTGATGGAGTAATGTCTCACAGCTTCAAGTCTAGTCCCTAATCGGGCACGACCGCCGAACCAAAGTTACCTAAGCTCGGAATGGGCATCCAACCCATGTGCCAACCGCGCGAGTCAGTCGATCCCATTCAGTTCTTCATTTTGTGCAGGCAGGATGATGGCAATCGCATGCGATTTCTATCTCGTTCGATCCCGCATCTTTGCAGAACTGGGTGCCATATTTTTCGCCTGCAGGTGGAACGCAGACGCATGGCAAGTGGGCGCATTTCGATTGATCTGTAGGCATAATTGTTCTCCTAACCGGACCTGTTGGATTCGGTTAACCAGTGGTAGCGGCGGCACGAGCACGCTCGGACGAGACCCGTTTTCGGACTTTGTCGCCGAATTGCTGAACGCTCCCCGCGATGGCTCTTCGAGTGTCTTGACCGCTGGCAGGTGCAAATAGCAGGCCCAGGCCGATGCCGACCCCTATTCCGGCCGCCAGGCGCACAGCGTTGCCGAGCGCTGCGTGGTCCTCTCCACGAATGGCTCTTGATGCTTTCGCCACTCGCCCAGCCGCGTCTTCGTACTTCTGCTGGACGGCATCGCGGAAATCATCAATCCTGCTAGCCGCACGATTGCGCCCTTTTTGTGCGCCATCCGACTGCTCAAGTAAATAGAGGCTGGTACCAAGTAACGTCTTGAGTAATTTCTTCATTTTTGTCCTTTCAATGTACAGAGGCCATATTGCTTCGGCGAAGTGAGGCGGCACATGTGAATCATTAAAAGTCCCGCCGCTGAGTGTGGAGCCTGCAGACATAAATTATTCCCATCAAGTCTTACCCAGACAAATCAGAATCAGCATTCTTCAACTCTGCATTCTGATCACGGTGTCCCAGTTGACCCTTCATGCTGGTATTGCCTTCCTCGCCCTGATTCTGTGGATTCTGCTCCGTCGCGCCCTTGCCCCGATCCTGATCCTTCGATTTGTCCATGGATGCTTTCTCTCCTTGCTCCACTATGGTTCTCTCAATACGGACGGCGGCCAGCCGTCGCAGCCGCCCTTCTTCCGCGCCGAAGCATAGTCGCGGGAACTCGTAGCTAGCGAATGCGTTCGCTTTTCGTCGTCACTTGAACAACCCCATTGGATTGAATACATGGGGTCGGGAACGGCCGTGAACCCCTCGCCATAGAGCCGAACGCGCCTGGCAACCGCGTCGCAAAGCTGCTTGAAGCGTGCGCAGATTTTCGCGACTGAGGGAAAGCCGACACGGTGGTTGGTCATGACAGATCGTGGATGGTAAGTTCTACTGTACTCGGTTGGATGACGAGCGTCTGAGCTATAAAGCTCACATCCAGCATTCGGCCTGTGTGAAACTAGGGGCCACAGGCGGTCGTACTCTGCCCCGCACTTGCTTCAGGCTGAGAGGAGAAGGTCACCCGATGCCACTGTCATTTCATCCTTTCGGCTACTTGAAGGTTCCGTTCAGCGTACTGCATCTCCAGCTTCTCACCGTAGTAGCCGCCGACGCCTCGCAGTTCTCGCGACCGCTCTTGCAGTGCCTTATTCGCCAGAGCAATCCGTTCCGGCATTTTCTGCAAATCCAACTCCAGTAGAGCAGCCTTATATAGGGCGAGCCAATTTTCTTGTTTGTTGGGAAACATCGGACTCCTCGCTTGGTCGAAGCATTCCTAGAGAGTCCCAAACTATACAGACTCGACCTCGCCCAGTCAGTTCAATATTGAACACCCGAGCCGAAAACCAAGCCAGTTGTGAGGAAGTTCTGCCTGCGCTTGTCGCGTTTCGTGCATCCTTTTTCTCAGGTGTATTATTTCGGGAGTTGGAGGTGCTGCATGGGCCCCCGCAAAGAAACTACTATCGAGCGAATTTTTCGAGAAGTCATGGGGCGCAAAATGCCTCTATCCGTGAAGCGCATCCTGTTGCCCAAACCAATCGCCAAACGCAAATCGCACTAGACTCAAATGGACCGCGATCCCGGAGTACCGCGCCAGGGTAGGGACAACCGTTGGGGATCGTTTCTCGGCTGTTTTAAGACCGGCAAACGTGAAGATTGGGTCCGCTTTAGTAGCGAATCCATGGGCTACGCTGCCGCTGGCTTCAGTACGACATCCATGTAGCTGTCCATCGCCTGTGTCAACTGCGAATCGACCTCATCCGCAATGGTCATTATATCGGGCAACAGCAAGCTGAAATCCAGAGCACTTAGATTGTTCTGCAACGTCTCGAACAGGGTCACCTGTAGTATTCGTGAGTCGTGCACCAGCATCCCGGGAGTGTAGCCTTGCAGTTTCCGCATCTTGCCATGGGCTACGGCGGCAGCGGAACGAACGGAATCACTTTCCCGGCCGGGGACGCCGGGCTCCCTCAGGCGGACAATCAGGTCTTCAATCAGCTTAGGAAGATATCCAGTACGCTCCTTGTCGGTAAGCGGCACGCCATCGAGGTCTTCAGTTCTTTTTACCCGCGTTAACCAGTTTTCAACGATACCGCTGGTGCAACGCTGCAAAATCGCCGCTACTCTTTCCTTTTTTATCCGAGCGGAAGGTTTGCGGGTGAGGAGCTTTTGCTGAACCATTGCAGCGAGTTTCCCGGCCTCGAACGGTTTCACGATGATATCGTCCGCTTGCAAAAGGATGGCATCCATGGCGCTCTTCACGTCGGGATAGCCGCTGACCAGCAGCGTAAGAGCATTTGGCTGGGCGTGGCGCATGGCGGTAACGACCGCGAACCCATCACTTGGGTTCGGCATGTGCAGGTCCGTGATGAGCACATCGAAGCTCTCAGCAGTGATAAGTTTCAGGGCTTCAGTCACGCTGGCGACAGGCACTACCTCAAATCCTTTGCCTCTAAGGGTCATACTCATCATGTCGCGAACCGCTTCATCGTCATCCACCAGCAGGACTCGGTGCGAAACGCTGGTTTTGGTCTGGGTCATTAACACCACCTTTACTGATATGGCGAGTATGACCTAGCTCCGTCTCCGGACATGTGCAAAATTGAACAGTTCTTGAAATTCGTTCTGCGCTTGACCCTTGCATCGAAATGGAGAACGGAAGGCACACTCAAGACAAAGGCGGCGAGACTAATCCTTTCCGCCGGGGTTCGAATCAGTATCGCGAAGCCGACCTTGGCTTTCATGACGATCAGATCCCATTTTCGTTACTGCCAAAGGGTAGGGTTCCTTCTTGTGCTGGGAGCGGTTGTTTCACGTGCTTCGACGGAGCAACAGAACCCTGAAAGTTCCAAAGCGGATCACCGAACACCTCGCGAATCTTCCCAGGCCATTGCACCTTGGCTCGTGAGTCCAGACCAGGGGCTCGCGATTATTGGCGCCGCACTAGAATCGCGCAAGTCCACGGATTCCAATGCCGACTGCTCAAATCTCGTACACGCAATCTATGAACGGGCCGGCTTTGCGTACTCCTACTCGAACTCTTTCGAACTTTACCTGGGGATCAAAGAATTTCGGCGGGTCTTACATCCGCAACCGGGTGATTTGGTGGTATGGCGCGGACATGTCGGAATCGTGATCAGTCCGGTGCAGCACTCCTTCTTCAGTGCGATGCGTTCGGGGCGGGGCGTGGAATTCTATGATTCCCCTTACTGGCAGACGCGTGGACGGCCGCGTTTCTTTCGTTACCTGAAAGCGGCTTCGCGAACTCAGTTTTCCGCTTCGACCCGAAACGCCAACTTGAAACCGAAAATTTTGAACAACAGTGAATCGCATGACCAGGTTCCCGCGGATGAGGACGTCGCTCTAGCTTCCGGCGTTTCCAGCGCTGGACAGGCGACCGCGGGGGTTAGCAAAGCGGGTCCTCCAGTGTTACCTGAGATTGGGGGACAGCAAATAGCGTCGGTTCAGAAGTCAGAGAGCCAGGCGACAAGCGACGCGCAGAGTGCGATGGATGGGAAGCCGAAAACAGCCAGTCACAAGATACAAGGTCAGGGGGAGGGAGTTTGGGTAAAGTCGGCGACCAAACCTTCTCCGGAGATACCGTTCGACTCCGTGCTTGCGCCTGCGCAACCCCGCGAGCCCCGGCCTGCGCAGGCTCTGACGACGTCGACCTTAGCTGCGAAGGCCAGTCACGCAGGCGGCGCCAGTCCGCCTTCTGGAGGCAGGCCGCTGGTCGATGAGTCGAAGTCCGAACCCGTTCAGTGGGCAATCAGCCGCTACGTGCCGCGTCCTCCGTGGAGTTCAAGCAGCGGAAGGACTTCAGAACCTTCGGTTCCCCGCCCGCCCGCAACAAGGGTTCCGCATGCATCTCAAGGTTCGGCGTACTGAAGTGGGAAGTTCGGTAGTGTCTGGCGTCCCACACTCCGGCAATTCCAGCTTTACTTTCTGAGTGGGAGTACCCCAAGGGCGCCGATTTAGCTGTCCTTGCGGTACAGGAGGTTGCGCATCGCTTGCCTGCGAGCCTCGTTGGCTTCACTCAGGGCCTTGCGCTCGTCGGCGTCCATACGGCGCTCGGTTGTCGGGACGGTTGGTTCCGGGGCGCTGCATGCGGGGCAGGTGTTGGCGAAACCGGGTTTATCCGGCTTCAGCTCGAACTCTTCTCCGCAGGTTGTGCAGATTTTTATGGGAAAACGCATTCACGCTCTATCATACGAGATCAAAGATACGAGCTCAAACCCTCTCATGATGTTCGCTTGAGGATGAGGCTCAGCGATGCGCCGCCTTGCTTCCAGGTGCCCGTGATTTCCGAATTTAGCTGATGCGTCCGCGACTGTAATGAAATTGTGATGGTGGACGGATCAGAGCGCGTCAAATCGAGTCCACATGCGACAGAACGGACTAGGTTTTAAGTAGTTGAAGAATCGAATATAGTAGTGACCCTTCAAGACGATGCAACCCCCTGCTGTGTTCTCATAATCCGTGGTCGAGGGTTAGAGCTCTCCCACTGCCATTCGTGTTTTCTGTGTTCCCCTTGATGGGGAAATTGTAGTTTCCTAACCTTCAGACTTGGCAGCATAGGGGGCATCTGAACGAGGTTTTTCTTGATGCGAGCAAGTCACCGTCTTAAGCTGGAAGCGAGTGCGCTTGGCGTACCGACCCACGGGGGTGCCTTCATAAGAAACAGGTGGCGCGCAACGTCTGCTTGAAGCATAATGTCCAAACAGTGCCCGTGGTCGGTTTCTTGCAATGGAGTACAGCAATCCAGATGCAAAGACCATTTTCATTCCTGACTAAAGCCATTTTGTGTTTGGTGGCCTTCGCCGCAAGCTACGCCACGGCTGAGGATGACAATCCCAGTTCGGCGCACCCCACGGAACGCCGTATTTCCGTGGTCCACGCTCATTTTGGCAGCAACTGCGCAGGCTATCTTTACGTTAGTCAGGAGAGCGTGCGCTACGAAGCGCTGGCTCCAGAAAACTACAAGAACCACTCGTTCCAAATACGACGAGCGGAAATTATTTCCCTGCAGCCCTGGGTCCTCATGGGCCAGGTGCAGAACGTGACGGAAATCAGGACGGCGCATGCGACCTATCATTTCTGGGTGCTGCCCAAGGGAACTGATCCAGCGATTGCGCGCACCGGCAACCTGAATGCCATCGCCGCCCCTGCGGAAAAGCTCATTGCCGCCATTCGTGATCCCGAGGGTGGGCTTCAATCAGCAGCGCCGCCCAGCGCGCAGGCTGACGCCGATACTGCTTCGCCGGTCGCGCGCAGCCAGACTTCAGACAAGAACCGCCAGTCGCCCGCAGGACAGGATGGGCCCGGCGACTCGCAAGCGGACTCATCGATGCAGGCCGCGCACGGACTGCCCGCAGGCGCGCTGGAGGGCATCTATGTAGGCTTCACTCTCGACCATTCCCATATGGGCCAGCATGAGTACTACTTCACCACCGATGGCTGGGTTGCCAACAATATTCCCCGGGTCAATATGGAAAACTTCGATATGGCCGCTTACCGCAACGATCCGAGCAACAAGTTATTTGTCGGCCGCTATCGGGTCGATGGGAAGCTGATACACATCGTCTGGGCCAACAACGCCGATCGCCGCGACGTCATCAAGTTCGACGAAGCTGGCGGCAGCCCCGGCATCGACACATACGTCCCTACCTGCGCCTGTACGGGAAAACGGTTTTCAGGGAAGTATCATTGGTCGTCGCCTACGGATGAGAGATATCTTCAGTTCTTTCCCGACGGCACGTTCTTTGATCACGGGCTAACCGATCAAGTGGTCGGGATCCCCAACCCCCATGGCTATAGTGGCATTACCGATCCTCCGCGAAACTTTCGCGGCACGTATTTCGTCCGCAACCAGAAACTGACCTTCAATTTTGCCGATGGCAAACAGTCCACCGTGGCCTTCATCGTGCCCAAAGCATTAGAGAAAGCGCCGGCATTCGAATGGATCGGCATGGGACACGGCACAGGCGTCCGCGGCGCCGAAACCGTCATCGTGCTGATGCTGTATGAGGAGCACTATCAAGTCCAACCCTAAGCTCCATGATGCCGGGTGCTCCACTGTTCTCCTTGCTAATCGGTGGTGCTTTTGCACGAAGGAGAGCAAAGCTTCCCCAGTAAGCCGCAAAGTAGTAAGTAGCCTCCTCTGGGCGATTATTCGTCCTGCCCGGAGATGAGGGTCCAAAGATCCTGTCTCGCATATATCGTAGTACGATATATAGCTATCGTAAACAGCCGCTCCAACCACACCACAATAGCATCGTCAAGATTTCTGTCAAAACGAACCCAACATTTGTCTTGTCTTCATGGACTTATGGAATTGTCATGTCGAGCCCTGAAGTCCGCCCTCAAGCTCAATTCGGCGCGGTCAACCGCAGGGCGAGTCGGTAGGTGCGGATCTGCAATGGTTCATCCTCGCGCGTGGTCCAGTTGTGCTCGAGTGGAGTTATCTCGTGGCGTTCAAGCGCTTGCGTAGTACGGACATAATTCTGGAGCGCATAGTCACAGCGGAACCACCGCGAGCAAACTCGACCTTTCCGAATTCTGTATTCTAGGGTTGCGGCCCGGTTGCGAATTGCATCGCCGCCTCGGAGTAATCGATGTGCGGAATTGCCGGTATAGTGCAATTTGGGAGGGAAGCGCAAATAGATCCTGATGTCTTGCGGCGCATGTACGCGACGATCGCGCATCGCGGCCCGAACGACGAAGGAATCTACGCCCAAGGCAGGGCCGGACTCGGCGTACGCCGCCTCAGCGTTATCGACCTCGCGACCGGGCATCAGCCGCTCAGCAACGAGGATGGCACACTTTGGATCGTATTCAACGGTGAGATCTATAACCACTGTGCTTTGCGCGAGCGCTTGATTGCGCTCGGCCATCATTATCGAACCACCAGCGACACCGAAACCATCGTTCACCTCTATGAAGAATACGGAGAAAACTGCGTCGACCATCTACGGGGCATGTTCGCCTTCGCTATTTGGGACACACGGCAGCAACGCTTGTTCATGGCCCGCGACCGGATGGGAATCAAGCCACTGTATTATCGTTTGACCCCGGACTGCTTTCTCTTCGGTTCGGAAATCAAGGTCATCCTCGCCCACCCTGGAGTCGCTCCAGAATTGAATCGCGAAGTTCTCCCCGAATATCTCGCCTTCGGATATCTTTCAGGCCCAGACACATTCTTCTCGGGCATACGCAAGCTGATGCCAGGTCACACCCTCGCGCTGGAAGAAAGCGGAGAAATCAAGATCGAGCAATATTGGGACCTTGCTCTCTCCGATGACACATCTCGCCATACCGAAAGCTACTACGTCCGGACTTATCGCGATCTGCTCGAACAGGCTGTCGGCAGCCATTTAATGAGCGATGTGCCCCTCGGAGTTTTTTTGAGCGGGGGATTGGATTCCAGTGCTGTGGCTGCGCTGATGACAAAAATCAGGCGCGGGACGGTCGAGACATTCTCGGTTGGCTATGCTGAGCAGTCGTACAGTGAACTGCCCTATGCGCGCCAGGTCGCCAAGCATCTGAATTCCGTCCATCATGAGGTCCAAGTCAGTTCTGAGGAATTCTTCAACGTACTCCCCAAACTCATATGGCACGAGGACGAACCGATCGCGTGGCCTTCCAGTGTTGCTCTTTATTTCTTGGCGCGGCTCGCGCGCGAGCGCGTTACCGTGGTCCTAACCGGAGAAGGCTGCGATGAGACGCTGGCAGGCTACACCCGCTATGCCTTCACTTTGAAGAATGCCGCAGTCGATCGCATTTACCGTCGCTTGACTCCACAGGCTATTCGGCGTGGGATTCGGCACTCGATTTCCGATTCCACGTTGATGAGTGCAACAGTTCGCCGAAAACTGGCACACACGTTCCTGGCCCGAGACGGAGATTGTTGGACCTCATTTTATTTCGACAATTTCTTTTCTGCATTCAGCGAGAGCGACCAGGCACAACTGCTGACGGATGATGTCGCGCGGGAACTCGCTGAAGGAGCCGCCTATCGTAACGTCATGGAGTATTGGAACCAGTCGTCCGGTGACCCGCTCCGGCGAATGCTTTACACCGACATCAAGACGTATCTCGTCGAACTGCTCATGAAGCAGGACAACATGAGTATGGCAGCATCGGTCGAGAGCCGTGTGCCTTTTCTAGATCACGCTCTGGTGGAATTCGCCATGCGCATTCCACCGGAACTCCACCTAAGCGGTCTTTCCGGCAAGCGCATCCTCAAGAAAGCTGTTGCGGATCTGTTACCTCAATCCACTATTAACCGACCGAAGCTGGGTTTTCCCACGCCTTGGTCGGGATGGTTGTGTGGACCGGTACTGGACATTATCCAGAACCTACTTTTGGAACCTCGTAGCATCAATCGGGGACTTTTCAGATACAAAGCGTTAGAGCGCCTGTTCCAGGAGCAACGGACAGGATGCCGAGATCACTGCGACCGCATTTGGCGGCTGTTGAATTTGGAACTCTGGTTCCGGGTTTGCGTGGAAGCGGAACCGCATGGTTCCGGACTGCAATCGGAATTGTTCGCCTCGGCGGTTTGAAGAAGCCAGATTAATGTCGTCCACCCCACCGGCAACGTTGTTTACCTTTAAATAACCATAAACACTGGCTATAACAGTCGACATTCTTGCCTTCTCGTCTTGCTGAAATCGTCTGCGCGGGAATGCTGGGACGTTTCTGTGTTTTGCACCCAGCATGATTTTTGCAGTCTTCCTATGTGTTTCCGTTTAGTGGCCGACCCAAGCGAAGCCGGCAGGTCCCTGCCCAGCTTCGATGCCGCCTGCAACTTCGAGCGAATGCAAATCGATTACAGCGACATAGCCCTCCGGCGAACAGGCCACGTAGATGCGCGATCCGTCAGGTTGCATAAGAATTCCCCCACCGCCATCTCCCACTTTTATACGCTTCACCTCTTTTCGTACCCCAGGGCGATACCCCGGCCACGCAGGAGCCAATCGGAACTAAACGATTCGAAGTCCGGACCACCCAAAACTGAATCCTTTTCGCGCCTACTACGATCTATTTGGAACAACTGCAGTTGTGTTCTGGGGTTCCCAGAACGAGAGGCAAGTTGTTGAAAGCTTGGGAGTGTATATGACGAAACGACTCATTATTACGTTAGTGGTAATGGCTGCCATCTTAGGCGCGCTTGGATTCGTGAAATTCCGGCAGGTCGAGGTCGCAGTCGCGCAGGGCGCGTCGTTCCAGATGCCGGCGACGGCGGTGACTACGGTGGTCGCCAAGCGAGAGACTTGGCCCTCCAGACTATCGGTAATCGGCACGGCGGCAGCGATCGAGGGTGTCACCGTCAGTGCCGATCTGCCAGGCACGATTGACAAAATTCATTTCGAATCGGGCCAGTGGGTACATGAGGGGGACATTCTGGTCGAACTGGACATTCGCCAGGAAAGGGCGCAACTCGCCAACCTGGAAGCCCAGCGGGATCTGGCGGTCATTAACTACGGCCGCGCTCGGGAACTGGACAAGGCGGGAGTCATTTCCCACTCGGAATACGACAACGCCACCGCTCAGCAGAAGGCGACCGAAGCCCTGGTAGGAGACACGAAGGCGGCGATCGCCCGCAAGACGATTCGTGCTCCGTTCACTGGGCTGCTAGGTATTCGTCAGGTAAGTTTGGGTCAATATCTGGCCGCAGGTCAGGCGATCGTCTCGCTGCAATCTGTGGATCCTATTTATGTAAACTTCGGAGTCCCGCAGCAGCAAATAGCCCAGATGAGGGCTGGCCGGGTAGTGCGCGTGACCAATGGCGAACTGCCGGGGATGGCATTCACCGGCACGATCAGCGCGCTTGATTCAGTCATCAACGAGCAGACGCGAAACATTCAGGTGCAGGCGACCCTTGCCAATAAAGGCAACAAGCTCCGCCCCGGAATGTTCGTGCAGGTTGAAATGCCTGTTGGGCAACCTCGCGAAGTTGTGCCGCTTCCGGCTTCTGCGATCAACTACGCACCCTACGGGGACTCCGTATTCGTCGTCGCCGAAATGAAGGACGCAAAGGGAAACACGTATCGCGGTGTGCGCCAGCAAGTAGTGAAGATAGAAGGTTCTCGCGGCGACCAAGTGGCGATCATTTCCGGGATTAATCCAGGAGACGAGATTGTAAGTTCGGGCGTCTTTCGGCTGCGAAATGGTGCTCCGGTTCAAGTGAACAATACGGTCAAACCGGAAAACAATCCCAGCCCGAAGCCTGAGGATAGCTAGACTCAATCTGCCGATTTTGAGGAGTGTAGCGTGAAGTTTACCGACTTATTCGTTAAGCGCCCCGTACTGGCGATTGTCGTAAATCTGGTGATCTTGATCGCCGGTTTGCAGGCCATCCGCTCGCTCAGTGTGCGTCAGTATCCGCGTAGCGACATTGCCGTCGTGCAGGTAACGACGGTATATGTCGGCGCGAGCGCCGATCTGGTTCGCGGTTTCGTCACCACGCCGATCGAGCGGGTCATCGCCAGCGCGGACGGCATCGACTACATGGAGTCGACGAGCGCCCAGGGGCTGAGCACGATCCTGGTCCATCTGAAAATCAACTATGACACGACGGCCGCGCTCACTCAGATCCAGGCAAAAGTGGCGCAGGTTCGCAACGATCTACCTCCTGAGGCTCAAATCCCGGTTATCGATCTGGAAACTGCGGACACGGAGTTTGCAGCGATGTATATCGGGGTGTCTTCCGCCGACCTCGATCAGAACCAAATCACGGACTACCTGACTCGTGTCGTTCAACCCAAACTAAGCTCGATCAGCGGTGTCCAGCGTGCCGACATCCTGGGCAATCGGACATTCGCCATGCGCTTATGGCTGAAGCCGCAAGAAATGGCGGCGCGCGGTGTTTCGCCCTCGGACGTTCATGATGCGCTGTCAAAGAACAATTATCTTTCGGCCCTCGGAGCAACCAAGGGTTCGATGGTTTCTGTGAACCTGATCGCAAACACCGACCTGCGCACTCCAGAAGAATTTCGTCAGATGGTCGTAAAACAGCAGAATGGGGTGGTTGTCCGGTTGGGTGAAATCGCGGACGTACAACTAGGCGCAGAGAACTACGATCAGGATGTTCGCTTTAATGGAGAGACCGCGACCTTCATGGGCATCTGGGTGCTTCCAACCGCGAACTCTCTGGAAGTAATTCGTAATGTACGCAAAGAGCTGCCCGCGATCCAGCAACAACTGCCCACTGGCATGAAGTTGGGCGTTCCCTACGACTCGACGGAGTACATTCAAGACGCCATTAATGAAGTTCTGCACACGCTCGCGGAAACATTGCTGATCGTGGTCGTGGTTATTTTTCTTTTCCTGGGATCATTCCGCTCCGTTTTGATTCCAGTGGTGGCTATTCCGATCTCGCTGATTGGCGCCGTCTTCCTAATGCTCGTGGCCGGCTTCACAATTAACCTTCTGACCCTGCTTGCCATTGTGCTTTCGGTCGGACTGGTCGTGGACGATGCCATCGTCATGGTGGAGAACGTCGAGCGCCACCTGCAGCTGGGTAAGTCTCCATTTCAAGCAGCGAGGGACGCCGCGCGTGAGTTGGTCGGACCAATTATCGCCATGACTATCACTCTGGCGGCGGTTTATGCCCCGATCGGAATTCAAGGAGGGCTGACCGGAGCGCTGTTCCGTGAATTCGCCTTTACCCTGGCTGGAGCTGTCATTGTTTCGGGCGTTGTGGCGCTTACTTTATCGCCGATGATGGGCTCGAAGTTGCTGCGCTCCGGCGACGCCGATCGTGGCTTTGCTGGCGTCGTCAACCGGCGCTTTGAAAGCATCCGCGGTCTGTACGTGCGATTGCTGACCGGAACTTTGAACTATCGCCCTGTAGTGCTCACGGTTTGGGTAGTCGTCGCCGGGCTGATGGTTCCTTTGTACATGTTCTCGCAGCACGAACTGGCGCCGTCAGAAGATCAGGGAGTTGTGTTCGGCGTTATTCAGTCGTCCGCGAACTCGACTCTCGACCAAACCAACCTGTTTACGCAGCAGGTCTACGACGTCTACCATTCATTTCCCGAGAGCGCGAGCATATTCCAGATCACGAATCCCGGCGGTGGATTCGGAGGCATGGTCACGAAGGCCTGGAGCCAGCGAAAGAAGACCGCGCAAGAACTGCTGGTGGAGTCATCGGGTCCGCTGTCCAAGATCGCCGGCGTCCGCGTGATTCCTTTGACACCGCCGCCGCTTCCGGGAGGCGGCAACTTCCCAGTCGATTTTGCGATTGTATCCGCGGCTGAACCGGAGCAGGTCAGTCAGCTCGCCGAGCAGATCGTGCAGAAAGCGATGGCCAGCGGCATGTTCATCTTCGCCGATACGGACGTGAAGTTTGACCAGCCACAAACCGAAGTTGTTTTCGATCGTGACAAGCTTCGCTCCCAAGGAGTGGATTTGAGCGAGGCGGGAGCGGATCTTGCCACCATGTTGGGTGGGAACTATGTGAACCGTTTCAGTATTCAGGGACGCAGCTACAAAGTCATTCCGCAAATAAAGCGAATGGACCGCCTGACCTCGGATCAGATCTCACAGATCTACGTGAAGGGTTCCGCGGACAAACTCGTCCCGCTTTCGACGTTCGCCACTCTTAAAACCACCACCGAGCCCAGATCGCTGAACAAATTCCAACAGCTGAACGCGGTGCGGATTCAGGGCGTCATCCCACCGAATGTTCCGCTCGACAAGGCTCTGACTTTTCTGGAGGATCAGGCGAAACAAACCCTGCCTCAAGGATTTACTGTGGACTACGCCGGTGAGTCTCGCCAGCTTCGTGTGGAAGGAAGTAAGTTTCTGGGGACGTTCTTACTCTCGGCAATCTTGATTTATCTCGTGCTGGCGGCGCAATTCGAGAGTTTCCGCGATCCCTTTATCGTCCTCGCCGGTTCTGTGCCGTTAGCGATCTCCGGTGCGCTGGTGTTTTCGTTCCTGAACTTCACAACTCTGAATATCTACAGCGAGGTCGGCCTGATTACGCTGGTTGGCCTCATTGCGAAAAACGGAATTCTGATCGTTGAGTTCGGGAACCATTTGCAGGAAACCGGTCTCAGCAAGCTGCAGGCGATTATTGGCGCCGCGAGCACACGGCTGCGCCCCATTCTCATGACAACAGCGGCGACAGTTTGCGGTCATTTCCCGCTGGTTCTAGCCAAGGGCCCAGGCGCCGGAGCGCGAAACAGCATCGGCATTATGCTGGTTAGCGGCATGATCATCGGTACCGCTTTTACACTATTTGTGGTGCCGTCCATTTACATGCTGGTCGCCAAGACCCACGTAGCGATCGAGAGCAACGAAGAGTTTGCACTCGATGAGCCGGCAGAAACCACAGTTTAGATCGGAAATGAACTCGTCGGGCTTTGGGCCGACTAGGGCGCGATCGCATTAGTTATCGGTTCATTCGTGCGGATTACTCCGGATAAACGCACATGTGTTCGTTGTCCAGACGCGGGCTTCGGGGAGATCTCCTGTGGCAAAGGAATCGGCCAGCAAAGTTCTATCGATCGACGGGCAAGAAGTCCAGATCACGAACCCTGAGAAGTTGTACTTCTCGGCGCAAATAAAAGTCACCAAGCTCGAACTTGTTCAATACTATCTCTCCGTCGCCCCTGGTGCGCTGGCGGGGATTCAAGATCGACCCATCGTCCTAAAACGTTTCGTCGACGGCGCCGAGGGGGTGGCGATTTATCAAAAGCGCGCGCCAGGGAAGCGGCCAGCCTGGTTGCGTACGGTCACTTTGTCGTTCCCTTCCGGCCGAACTGCCGAAGAAATCGTGGTTGATGACACGTCCGGGCTTGCCTGGATCGTAAACCTTGGCTGCATCGAGCTGCACCCGCATCCGGTGCGCTCCGGCGATCTCGATCATCCGGATGAATTACGCATCGATCTGGATCCGATTCCCGGCGTTAGTTGGGATGATGTTCGCCGCGTCGCACTTGAAGTTCAGGGCTTTCTCGATGAAGTTGGTCTTCAAGGCTGGCCGAAAACCAGCGGCTCGCGCGGCATGCACGTGAATGTACGTATCGAACCGCGTTGGACGTTCACGCAAGTTCGCCGTGCAGCTGTTGCCTTATCGCGCGCGGTCGAGCGCCGCGCTCCAACACTGGCGAGTTCGAAGTGGTGGAAGGAAGAGCGTCATGGCGTCTTCCTTGACTACAACCAGAACGCGAAGGATCGGACGACATGCTCCGCCTATTCAGTGCGTCCGCTCCCAGATGCTCGCGTTTCGACTCCTCTTTATTGGGAAGAAGTACCCGATTGCAATCCGGCGGACTTTACTATCTTCACAGTTCCTGCGCGCTTCGCGAAAATCGGCAATCCGCATGCCGACATGGATGGATCGCCTGGCTCGCTGGAAAAATTGCTGGAACTGGCCGATAAAGATGAAGCGGCCGGTATCGCCGACGCACCCTGGCCTCCACACTTTCGCAAGATGGAAGGCGAGGCTGCGCGCGTAATGCCTTCCCGCGCGAAGTCTGCCGCGAAGAAGATAACAATAAAGAAGCCGCGCGTGAAGGTGCCCTTGATTACGGTCGCGAATTCGCCTGATAAAGCGGCCGCTCTGGCGGGTCTTGAGCGCTGGAAGGCTAAACATGCGAATATCACAAGTCTGCTTGCCGTCGACGATGTGCTGGTCGATTCCATGCGAGGCCGCTCATCCACGTGGACACGCATCCGCATCAACCTGCGTCATGTCCCCGAAGAACAACGGCCGCCGCAGGAAACTCCAGAGCCAGACGATGATCCTACACGGGAGTGGCGGGAGGGTCGGAAGCACAGGGGGCCGGAGTAGTGGGTTCCTAAACTTTTCACCGTCCGTGTGGAAAAATTGCCGCCAGTTCCTGGGGCGGAACAACTTCAAGCTGGGCGTAGGTACAATCGCTGGGCTTTTTGTCGGTTCGCCATCTGCGGAATTGCGCCGTGTGCCGGAAGCGATCTCTCTGCATGTGATCATAAGCAACTTCTACAATTAATTCAGGCCGCACTGGCTCCCACGACAAATCTTTGCCTTGGCTCCAACGACTCTGTCCGCCGGGCATTCGCTTGACACCTTCATCATTCTCGGTAGCGTACTCAGCCCAAGGCTTCCACGGATGGTTCATCAGCGCATCTTTTCGATACGGCTGGAGAAACTCCACCAGCTCTTTTCGTTTTCCCGTGCTGAAACTCGCACAGACTCCGACGTGTTGCAAAGCGCCGGTATCGTCGAACAAACCGAGTAGCAGCGAGCCCACCATTGTGTGCTCGCCTTTTTTGTGCCAGCGGAATCCAGCAACTACGCAATCGCAGTCGCGTTCGTGTTTCACTTTAAGCATCACTCGCTTATTCGGCTCGTAAGTTCCTGCAGGATCTTTGGCCATCACACCATCCAAGCCAGCGCCTTCAAAGCGGCGAAACCAATCGGCAGCAATACTCCGATCGCTGGTTGCAGGTGTGAGATGAATCGGCGGTGAAGCTAAACCAAGCAGCGACTCCAGTTCGCGCCGCCGCTTTTGAAACGCCTCGCCGCGGAGATCGCGATCTCCAAGGCAAAGCAGATCGAAGAATACAAATGATGCGGGGATCTGCCCTGATAAAAGCTTTACTCGCGATGCAGCGGGATGCAGACGTAATTGCAGCGCATCAAAATCAAGCCCATCATTCTTGACGATTACCATTTCTCCATCGAGCACACAACGTGCGGGCAGCGCAGCGCGCAGGGGTTCGAGCAACTCAGGAAAGTAACGATTGAGTGGTTTTTCGTCGCGGCTTTGGATGAAAATCTCATCTCCATCGCGAAACACGAGCGCGCGAAAACCATCCCACTTGGGCTCGAAAATCCAATCGCCCTCGGCGGGCAATTCATCTACTCGCTTCGCGAGCATTGGCAGTATCGGCGGATTTAGTGGAAGGTCCACACCCCATGGTATAACGGCTCCATCTTTCGATCCCGGCTGAAAACGAACCCTGTCTGATGAATCTCGACTGCCTTTGACGTTTCGCCGTCAACCAAAGTCTGTTCGCAGCCCCAATCGAAAAGCATCGTCTGCCTCTTTGCCATTGATGGCTACCGCGGCGCTCCTTACGGGCAGACCGGAAGTTTACATTTTCTTCAGGCGGGTTCCGAGCGGCGCGAGACACTTACGACGAGAATTCACCCCAGGGCCGGAGCTGAAAAAGTCTTGTCTAAATCCAGGAGCCAGCGGCACCTCGTCCGCGCTATCCAGAAACACCTTGGAGGACACCAATGGCGGTGTCCCCGAAGCCGACTTCCAGCCAGCGTCGTTGAAAGTTTGTTCCCTGGCACAGCTTCTCGGTAGACCGTGATCCGCGCTTATTACATGTAAATCAGTCGGGATTGAATTCGGTTACGCCACGATTTTTAGAAAACCGGATTCTTCGAAGCGGTATTAGCTTCCGCCAACCATTTCGATTCAGGCGAACCCGGGCTCCCGTGGATAGGAGAACCCAGCCTTCCGCTTGTCCGTCCCGGTGAATCTCGCGCATGGTCGAGGTTTACGATCGCTGACCTGTGCGGGCGAATGAACTTCTACGGATCCAATTTCGTTTCAAGCGCCCGAATACTCTCCCGCAACAGGTGCTGCTTGCCGCCGGCGTGCAGACACACGTAATAATCGGCAGCTTCAATCCACCCGATCTCACACACCTGCTACTCCAGCTTCGCGTCCTCCGCTTTCGACTGCTTCAGTATCGGGGTGCTGGGGTCGGCGTCTTTCCAGAGCGTGAGGAAGTCTTTGTACGCAGCCAGGGCACGGACCCGGGCGGCGTCGGCATCTGCACCGTGCGAGGTTTTCGCCAGCAAAGCGTTCGACCGCGCTACTCCCAAACGCGCTAGTGCTCCCGTCCAGCAGTTCCACACGATGCCGCGGTGGTTCAGGATTTTCTGAAACTCGGCAGCGGCCGCCTCTGCTTGACCCGCTGCGAGATATGCCTCTCCGTGAATGTAGGTCGGATAGAGACAGGAAAGATTGTTAGTGAAACCTATTTGGCCAAATTCCAGAGGAACTGCGATCCCCTGCAAACTCTGGAGAGCCGCGGTGGGATTTCTTCGGTTAAGCGCCGCCTGGGCGCGCACGGCCGGGAGCCACAGCAACTGCATCTGGGTGTCTACCGAATTCCGCTTGTTCAACTCGGCCGCGAGTGATTCGGCCCGGGCTGTATCGCCGGCCATCGCATAAGCCAGCGCAGCTTCCGCCACAACACCCTGACTCGCTGGATAGAGCTTAAATCCTGCCGCTGCAGCCTGCTGTGCTTCTCGCGGATTACCAAAAGCGGCTTCGCGTATCGCTGAGTTTTCCTGCCAGATGGCTCCCGTTTCTTTGCTGTCCGCGCGGACTGCGGAGTCCACGGACCGCCGTGTCAAGTCGCGCGCCTTGCCCAGATGTCCCGAATAGGCCTCGGTATCGGAGGCCAGCGACAGACCATCGTTTTCTTCGGGCCTGTCCGCAAACCACTTTTGCTCCTCAGCCATGCTGGGGTCATCCGAGGCAAGAAAAGCCAGAGCATATCCCTGTGCATGTAATATGAAGTCGTCGAGCTTACGCGCCTGGGCATCGCGGATTATCTGACGCGCGTCTTCAAAGCGTTGCAAGGCTATGGCGGTGTTGCCGAGGTTGCCATAAGCTTCGGCGCTATTTGGATCAAGGCGCATACTTTGGCGGTAGGCCTCAGCGGCTTTCTCATACTGTCCTTGCGCTGTGAGCACGTTCCCTAACTCGTTGTATGGACGGCTGTCTCTCGGGTAGCTCTGGATGAGTTCGTTATAAGCCCGAGCCGCTTTGTCCAATTCTCCGGTTACATTCGAGTAGTAATTCGCGGTGATGCCCAGCTTCTCCCGTTCGCTGGCATGCTCACGCAACTCGAATGCTCTTGTGTAATAGTCGCTGGCGCGCCCCACTTCGCCCAGACTGTTGTAGTCATCACCCAATGCCGAATACCCCAGGGCAAAGTTGGGGTCGAGTTCGATCGCGCGTTGAAGAAACGGCAGCCCATCGGCAGCACCTTTCTCACCGAGTGCCTTCACACCCCGGCTAAAGGTCTGCAACGCTTCGAGCGAAGAGGTTGTGGCCTCCGGCAGCGGAACATCGAAGTTCTGCACAGCAGCCAGTGACTCCCCCAGCTGGCCGCGCAGCTTGGAAGCTGCCTCGCCCAATGCATCAAGCACCTTCTCTTTGGTGGGAGCGGTGATCTGCTCTTCCGCCAGCAGGTCGCCGCTCTGGCAGTTCACAGCTTTTAGGGCCAACACATACTGGCTACCGAGGCTGGCAATGGATCCGGCAATATAGGCCTTACAACCTGCCCGCTCGCACACCTCGCGGGCTACGTCGGCAGTGAGAGGAGCGGTGGCAGGGCGCGCCATCAACCGTAGCGTTGCGAAGACCTTGTTCTCAGACAGCACGTTCAGGAACCTCGATTGTCTCAGGGAAACCGCGAGCGCTGTTTTCAGAGCATCATCAAAGACTGGATCGCCTGTGGTGTTCGTGAAATCGGCGAGGACGGTGGTGTCTTTCTCGGTCAGGCGCTTGCTTTGATGTGAGCGGTAATAGACTCCGCCTCCAACAAGCAAGACTACGGCTATGACTGGAACCACGCCCTTCCAGAGCTTTGTCCGGCGCACCGAGATACTTTCTGTCACGGCCACTGTGCCTGAATCAGACAGCGCTTGGAGCGCAAAGGCCAAGTCCGATGCCGATTGGAATCTCCGCTCCGTGTTCTTTTCCAGACAGCGCCACACCGCGCGTTGCAATCCCAGAGGAACGGTTGGCAAAAGCTGCGAAATGCTGGGCGGGTCTTGGTTGAGGATCGCACTAATCGTGTCAGCGGTCGTGGGTTGGTTGAACGCTCGCTGGCCCCATAACATTTCGTAGAGAATGGCGCCGAAAGCGAAGATATCGCTGCGACAATCCACCGCCTGACCCCGCACTTGCTCGGGCGACATATAGCCGACGGTGCCCATCACCATCCCGGCTTCCGTTGCTGGGCCCGGAAGTTTGGACTCAGCAGCCCCAGTGAGCTTTGCTAACCCGAAGTCGAGAATCTTGACGTGACCGTCTTTCGTCAGAAACAGGTTTTCTGGCTTCAAATCGCGATGCACGATTCCTTTACTATGCGCAGCGGCCAAACCACGCGCGATCTGGACTCCGTAATCGATCGCCCTGCGCCAAGGCAACGGACCTGGCTTCACCAGTTCGCGCAAGGTATGGCCTTCGAGCAACTCCGAGACCAGATACGGTGCACCCTGGTAAACGCCCATCTGATGTACGGCGAGAATGTTCGGATGATTCAGCGCGGCGGCTGCCCGCGCCTCCTGCTCAAATCGGCGCAGGCGATCGGCATCATTAGTTAGAAACGCCGGCAGGACCTTGATGGCGACGTCTCGCCCCAAGAGTGCGTCCCGTGCCCGATACACCTCTCCCATTCCTCCGAAGCCGAGGAGCGCGAGGATTTCGTATTCTCCAACCTTCTTCCCAGGTTTTATAGCGGTGGATTCAAGAAGCGAGTTCGTTTCTTCCAGGATCGCGGCCGAGATTTGCTCGCCGTCACTGTCGTGGACGAGCAACGACTCAAGTTCACGGCGCATTTCTGCATCCCCGGCGCAGGCGGAATCGAGGAAGGACGCGCGTTCCTCGGTAGGAAGATCTAGTGCTGCCAGGAAAAGACTCTGAATGCGCTCCCAATTTTCCGTCATCGCGATTAGGTTTCCGACTCGGCCGAGAGCCCGGTGTCGCGTGAAGCCTGATTCAATTCCCGATGGAGCCAGGCTTGAGCGACGCGGAGGTCGCGCCGCACACCGTGGACCGGCACATTGAGCAACTGAGCCGATTCTTCGGCGGTAAGCCCTCCGAAAAAACGCATTTCGATGAGGCGGGCTCTTTTCGGGTCAAGACGGGCCAATTGGTTGAGCGCGTCATCGATCCGAATCATGATAGCCGGCTTCTCCAGGCACGCATGCTGCGCTTCATCGAGCGAGAGTGCCGCCTGCCTGCCTCCCCGTTTTTGCGCGTACTTGGTGCGGGCATGGTCGATCAGGACCTGTCGCATCACGCCAGCCGCAATGCTCAAGAAATGAATGCGGTCACGAACATCGGGGGCAGATTGGTCGGCCAGCCTGGCGTACATCTCGTGAACGAGAGCGGTGGGTTGTAGAGTGTGGCCCGGTTGTTCACCTCGGAGATGTTTTTGGGCGATGCGGCGCAATTCAGCGTAGACCAATGGCAGTAGGCGGTTCAGGGCGGCTTTGTCGCCCTTGGCGTATTCATGAACAAGCACCGTTATGGGTGTGGTCGGAGAGCTCACGGCTGCTATCTCATGAACCTACTCACGTGGTACGCATCAGTTTCGCACGAGTGGCAGCCTTGGGGCTGCAAACTGCCAGGAAAGCACCCGCCTCTAATCCGCAGGAAAGAGGGGTGCCATCCCCCCACTCGGATAAGAATAATACAGTATCTCAAGCGCTAGGCCGGTCAAGCGAATTGGCGTGATGAGGGAATTTCGATGAGTTTCAGTGGGTAGCTAGACGAGCGGCGGTTGACCTAATCCACCAAGTAAGGGTGTCGCGGATTGTTTTGTTGTCGAAGTGCAGCCACCCAGGATCTCACTGGGTGGCCGCAGGCTGGTTGCGGATCTGAACCATAAAGCCTCTCAGGCTCCCCGCTCTCAGAGCCCGTTGGCGTGGCTGAGCACCCAGGGACTGCCGTAAGCAGCTTCGATGGACACGCCGCCGAAGATGATCATCGAGTTAGTGCCAGGATCGCGCACAGCAGTGAAATAGTCCCGGGTACCCGGCAGCATCAGTCCATCCCCGGCGAATTTGGGGTGGATCTGAGTCCAAGCCGGTGTTCCACCGGAACCATTGGCATTGGTCAATACCCACACGTCGTTGAAGGTCCCGACGTCAGCATCGGGAGTGGTGGGACCGAAGTCACCGTTTCCGCCAAAAATCGTCATGCGGTTGCTCGCCGAGTCATAAACGGCTTGTGCCCCGGCACGACCCCGCGGCGCTCCCTTTGCTCCGTTGGCGATGAGGTTGCTCCACGCGGGAGTTCCGGTCAGCCCGTTTGCGTTCGACAGCGTCCAGACTGAATTGACGAAGTTGCCGCCACCAAAGGCGATCAAGCTATTGCTCACCGGGTCGTACACGGCGGCTGATTCATCTTGCGCGTCGGGGGTTCCTCCGGTTGGAGTTAACTGCGTCCAAGTGGGAGTCCCGCCAAGACCGTTGGCGTTGGTCAGCACCCAAACATCGGACAAACTTGTGTAGCCTGCGGCTTGACCGCTGTACACGATCATGCGGTTGTTGGTGGCGTCGTAGGCCGCATTGTGAAAATACCGCGGGGTGGGCAGCGCTCCAGTCGGGCTCAGTTGCGTCCAGGTTGGAGCGCCACCGGTGCCGTTGGCGTTGGCCAGCACCCATGTGTCGTTGAGGGGGAGATCGCACTCGAGGTCCGCACATCCGCCGAAAACAACCATGCGGTTGTTCGCCTGGTCGTACACCGCACTGTGCAACATGCGTGCAGGTGGGAAGATGTTCACGTTCAACTCAGACCACGTCCCCGCTTCCATACCTGCGCTTCCATTCGCGTTGGTTTCCAGCAGCACGGTGTTGCGCAGCGTATCGTCCTGGAGTAGCCCACCAAAAACAATCATGGTGTTCGAGCCGGGATCGTAGACAGCTGAATGCTCCGAGAGCAGCGTTTCAAAGAAGAGCTCGGAGGTGCTGTAGCCCGGAATGAGGAGGGACCACGTCGGCGACGACGTGGGCGGCTGTAGCGAATGGCTTAGTAGCGACCCGTGTCGGGAGATCTCTTGCCAGCGCATACGCGCCACTCCCCGCGACCTCAGGACGGGCGTGTCTTGGGCCGCCGAATTGATCGTAGTAGTGATAAGTGTGAAGGCGGCCAGCAAGGCCGCTGCGAACAGCGTTTTAATATTTCTCGAAAGCGTTTTGGTAGCTTCTGTTTTCATTTGATTCTCCTTCTCTATCTCGTATATTTATTGCCCAGTAGTGCAGGCAGCCCAAAATGATTTCCTTCTATCGATGTAGGCGAAAAAACCGCTCAGATTTCGCAAAGGGACTGAACTCTCAAATAACGACCCGTCCCGCGTGACGACGGCACTCGTGCCCTTCGTCGCTCACGAAAGCGTAGAGACGGTGACAACAGGCCCGGATCAACGAATGAACTCCTGCCCTACGGGACAACCAGCGAGCAAAGACGGGGCTCGAAACGATTTCAGAAGCAAGCTGTTCTGGTGTCAGACGCTTCCACCGCACTTCAATGGGATCGCTTCCCTCGGCCACAAGCTCGACAGTCCTGCGCTCCACCTGGCCACGTTCGATCCGGTAATGCAGCGGTGGAGATCCGTCGTTGGGTTCGATGTGGAGCCTCTGGACCGCCATCCTTACGCGCTCTGCAGGCATGCGAATTCTCTCTTCTCTCGGTTGATCTTGTAATGAGGGAATGCAGAGCCGGAGGGCTGTTGCAATCGCTCCGGCTCGACCATTTGGTCTTGAGATTCCCTCTATATAGGTAGGCGAAAATCAGTGGGAGATTTTGCGCGGTGGGAAACGATTCTTTGCCGCTTATGGAGCTGGAACCTTTCTTACAACAATGAAAAAAATGGGCACGGTCGAAACCGTGCCCCGTTGGCGTCGAAACTTACGTTTAGTTCGCTCCGAATTCTTCAACTTCCGACTGCGGCGATACCGCGGTTGGACCAGCGCTGCCTCGACAGCATTCCCCCGAAGCTGTCAGTAATCGCTGGTCCATGCGGTTTCACATTCCCTTCTAATTAGGTAGGCGAAACTCAGTCGAAGATTTTGCGCCGAAGACGAACAAAATATTTGAGCGTTTAGGTCTTTGCTTGCTTTTTCTTATGCGCAGGCGATCCGATTTCCCTCCGTTTTTTGTGGTTTGCCGGTCGCGGCGGTGCATGCTGATTACAGCCTTGCTCGGTGCCGCCCATGGGTCGTACCAAGCCGGGTCGATCTCTTGCTGGCTGTAGGCCGGAACGATCAGAGCCAGCATGACGATGCCTCCCAATAACCTCGCATTCAACGCAATCTTTAGGACGAATCGTCGGAATCCCCTTGCCAGCAGTGAACCCGGGTTGCGCGTGATCTCCTTACTGCGCGCGGCCCTCGCCGGGGCGCGGTTTGGATGCGTATTGTCTAACGCGAAATTGCTGGTGCGTCTTCTGGAAAGCATTTTGTTTCTCCTGATCTCTTCAATCTCCCGACCGCGGCGATCGCCGCGATTGGACCAGCGATGCCTCGACAGCGTTCCCCCGAAGCTATCGGTATTCGCTGGTCCGTGCGGGTCTGACATTCCCCTCTAATTAGGTAGGCGAAAAATCCGGAGAGAATTTGCGTGGTCGGAGAAAAATTCTTACGCGGAGGTGCGATCCTTGGCCACCAGTCGATATCTAGTGGTCGTCCACTGTTATTACGGAGGCGTCATGTCGAACCTTGAAGTCCAGATCTATACCTCGATCAGCCCGGCCCTTGGCTCTCCAAGCCTGCCCGCAACGCTCTCGCGAAACCCTCCAACGAAGTCACGCGAGGTCCCGCCCTGGATTTCGTCAAGGTAGTTGTTGGGTCGGCAAGGGAGTTACTGGTTAAATCAAGTCTTGGTAACTACAGTTTAGAGCGCTCAGGATGCCGAATTCGACCCTTCAAGAGTGGTGCATAAACCTGGGTTTGCGGACTACTTTGAAACCTTCTTAGCGCTAGGCTGACCCTGTCCGAAATCCTCGGTCACGTAAACGATGTTTGCGCTGCGGACGACCGCAAATCCTGCCACGTTGTAATCGGGATCAAGCAGATTCTCGCGGTGATGCGGAGAACGCATGAAACCCCGATGCACCTCCGCTGCGCTCGAAGCGAGGCCTACGTTTTCTCCCTCTGCGCCGAGTTGCAGGGTACTGGTGGCCGCCAAGCGTTGCGGCAGCTGGTGGCGTGTACAAGCTCATCAATAACAACGGAAGTTACAGCTTCGTTCTCCTCCACAGCTTCAACAGCGCCGAAGGTAGCCCTAGCTTCAATGAGCTGACCCTTGGAGGAAGCACCCTATACGGCGCGACTCAATACGGCGGCCCTAATGGATGCAACGGCAATCTTTTTTCCATGCAGACCGATGGAAGTATGTTCACGACCCTCTACCAGTTTTGTAGCCGTGACACTGACGGTGCTTACCCCGTTGGTCGCCTGGCAATCGACCGCGCGGGCGACGTGTATGGCACAACAAACTTGGGAGGCCTGTACGGTCTTGGCACCGTGTTCAAGTACTGGGGCGGGGTCCTTACCAAGGTTATCGATTTCGATGTCAGCGACAATGGGGGGTACTTCCCCGGCGCTGGGGTCAGGTTCGATCAGAGCGGGAATCTCTGGGGCACAAACACTTCCGGCGGATCGGGGGGAGACGGCACGGTATTCGAACTGACACCCAACGTCGCGGGCGGATGGAATATCAACACGATTCATGGTTTCTCCGGCACCGATGGTGATTTTCCGGCTCCTAGCCGCCTGGCCTTTTTCAAGGACAGCAACATTTTCGGCACGACCGATTTCGGTGGGAAGGGGAATGGAGTTGTATATGAATTGCAAAGAAGGAATAACTATAAGGAAATGATTCTCCACAGCTTCACTGGTCAGAGCGATGGTGCCCACCCCGACGGTCCAGTAAGAGCTGAAAACGGCCACCTTTTTGGCACGGCTCAAAACGGCGGCGATCAATCGTGCTACGAGGGCTGTGGAGTTGTTTTCGAGCTAATGCGCACCAGTAGTGGCTGGCACGAGAGCGTTTTGCACACCTTCAATGGCCTCAACGGATGCTTCCCCACTTCCGTCATCTTGGACACGAAAGGTAATGCCTTCGGAACAACGATGGACTGCAATGACAACGGTACGGTTTTTGAGATTTCGGGACTGCAATAGATCACAGCGATCCGCCAACCAAGTCTGACGGTCGCCCGAAACCCTCTTGGACTATGTGTCCGTGGACATCTAGGGGATCGTGAAGCCATCATAAGGCGAACTCCATTTTGGCTTGCGCTTGTTTGGCGAAGATCATCATCGCACCCGCAACCCAGAAAACGCCAGTGTGCGGTAACTGCCAAATCTGAAGAGAACCAATCCCGTTTTTGAGTTCCGCAGGGATTGGCGCGATGATTTCTGGACGATGAAGTCGAACTCCAACGTCGGTCTATTGTGCTGTTCCCGGTAGAGTTTTATCCGCTATGTTTTCTTTTTGCTTGGCCGAGGGAGGAACTATTTTGACATGAGGCTGCACGGGGCGAGCATTGAAGGCTGGCTTCGGGCTGCAGTAACACAATTGCGACCTTCTCTGCCGTGGTCAAAGAATTGATCGGGTTTAGGTTACAGAATCAGCTTTTTACGTGAAAGAACAAGAGGAAGAATTAGGTTAAGAGAAGAACGATGAGTTCTTTTCTTGCTCTTTAAGCGTGTGATAACAAAGGATCGCAAGTTGCTATTTGGCATCAAGACAAAAAGAAACTTATCTATTTTTTCATTTCCTCATCAGGTTTTGGGTACATTTAGCAAAACGAAGACAAACCCAGCGTTGTTTGCTAGTTCCCGGATTCCGCTTCAACTCTTCGTGAGTCGTTTTAGATTATCGAGAACGCTTTTGCTCTTCTTTGGAGGGCTGGACAGATTGGGAAATCGCGCTGGACTGAGGTCCCTTCTCCACCAAACGCCGCAGAGCGTTTAGGGGCTTCTCCTTCTCTTGTACATGCTTTCCCTTTATGTATTGTTTCCAAGCGTCCTCGGACTGAAAGGCGCTAGGCGGTATTCGGGGGGTCGCCAAGCCTTTCAGCTTGGTTAGTATCGCAATCCTCGCCTCGCGAAAGACTCCACCATCCTTTTCCACCAGAAAGCCCCAATAGGCCGCCATCAATATCCCGTTCAGATCGAAACTGATCCGTCTTGCGTTAGCTGCCGGATCAATTTCTTTGCGAGCTTGCGCCTTGAAGACAGCGTTTTTTAGGCTTTTCCACCATTCTCGCGCCATGGCGTTGATCTCTTCCTCGATCATCCCGGATCTCTCAGCGCATTCGAAGAACGCTCCCGTAAAGAAATATCCACCGGGGAAGACCCGGCGCTCGATGTGTGCCAGCCATGACTCACATAGAATCCACAACTGCTCAATGCCCTCGTTGCCCAAGGTGGCGGGCGCAAGCACCTGACTGGTGAAGACCGTCCGGGCTTCGTTAATCGTGGCCATCTCAAGTTGTCGTTTGGAGCGGAAATGAGCAAACAGCCCGCTCTTGCTCATTCCTAGATCTCGGGCCAGACGCCCGATGGTTAAACCCGCCAATCCATGACTGGCGGCTACCTTCAGCGAGTGCGCGAGAATCCTCTTGCGCGTCTCCGGCCCTGTCGAGGCGTCGCTCGCCTTCTTAGTTCCGTGAGACTTCCTGCGTCCAAAGAGTCCCATAGCTTTATAATAGCACGATCGTTCGTGCTATCGACAGAATTTCACCCCCTCGAAAATTAGGCGCGGATCGGGCTTTCCCTGGCAAAAACCAGTTGGAAGGGTTGGTCGACGCTTAAGCACAAAGGACGCTGCTGGAATATGGCATAGAACTCGTGGATAGCCTGACTTTCCTAAAACAAATCACTTCTTGGTATTACACTTATTATGTATAATAGTGTGTGTATGGCGAAGATCGACTACCATCGCACTCTATACGAGGCCAAGCAAGACCTGGCCCATCACCTGGTAAAACGCCAGAAGCTCGACCAGAAGATCGCCCGGCTCCATGCTGTCGTTACCAATCTGCAAAATCTTTGCGCCGAGACGGACCAAAAAAGCTTTGAGAAACGGGTCGATCGCGTCATCAAGAAAGACTTGAAAGTGGGGATTACGCAATCGGCGCGCGTTATTTTGCAAGAGACGTTCTTCCCCATGACTCCTGGCGATCTGCTGAAAAGCATCGAAGCCAGGAAGTACAACCTCGCTAGATACGCGAATCCCTTGGCTGTAATCCACACGCTGCTCAAGCGCCTGGTGCAGAGCGGCGAGGTGAGACTGGTCCTCCAACCGGACGGCAAAAAAGCTTATCAGTGGGTGACCACGGCGGACAGGGCCTTATCTGAACTACGGAACAGCAATCAACCCGTCGTCCAAGGCGGCATGAAGGAGTCCCAATGAAAATCTCATTTCCAAAACCAGATAGTTCGCGGCTTTTCCCGTGCCGAGTTTGCGGGGAGACACGCGATGTGGGAACTAGGTGCCCTGACTTCAGGATGCGGCGAAATGCCAAATTGGAAAAGGAGGCATCAGAAACTCACACTCTTAAGAATGGCCGCGATCCTTGGATTCGTGCGGTTGTTGACCATATTACTGAGCATCTGCGGGACAACCCTGTGGAGCTAAATATGAGCAGGGAAGAGCATGCCGACCGACACTGAACGCGAACCTTTCGTTGACGCGGTAGCGGCAGCCGATTTTCTTCATTTGCGCCCGCGCAGAGTCTTGGAAATGGCTCGCCAGGGCGTGATTCCCGCTTATCCTCTGGGGCAAGGCAAACGTCGCGTCTGGCGTTTCCTACTCTCAGAACTTGCCGCTTGCCTCCGCGCACGCAGTGTAGACTACCCACGGCAGTCTCCCGCGCCAAGACAGGAGACAACCTAGTATGGCGCGGTTTCAGCGTGGAAGTTTGCGGATTGAACCCCGCAAGAATGGACAAAACTGGGTGTTGCGCTATTTCGTAACCCGAATGTCCGATGGCCGGAGGGTCGAGCATAAGATCCCGATTGGGCTTGTGCATGACTTCCCTACCGAATCGGCGGCCTGGGCGGAAGTAGAGCGGCAGCATCTACAACTCAACGGACCAGATTTTAAAGCTCGCATGACGTTTTCTCACCTCGCCCAACACTTTATGACTCACGAACTGGGCGAGCAAACCGAAACTGCCGATCCAAAGTCCCACACCACGATTGCAGGCTACAAACGCATTCTCAAGAATCGCTGCATCGATCGGTGGGGCAAACGGGCGGCACTGAGTCTTGAGCCGCTTGAAATCGAGCAATGGCTAAAGGCTCTGAAACAGGAACAGAATCTAGCAAATCCCACGCTCGACAAGATACGAAGAGTGATGAGTCTGGTCTTCAAGCACGGGCAACGATATGGGCTGATTCCTCGGACTGAGGAAGCAAACCCTATGCGATTCGTTCGTTGCAAGACGACCAGCGGGTATGAAGCGATGATTCTGACTCCAAAGCAGGCATTTGATGTTCTCATGCACCTGCAAGAGCCAGAACGCACGCTTACTTTGCTGGCTTCTGCCACGGGACTTCGCATCTCGGAATGCTTGGGCTTGCAGTGGAATGACGTGAATTTCGAGCAATCACAGATTCACGTTCGCCGTACCTGGACCTGTGGCCAAGTCGGAATGCCGAAGAGCAAGGCTTCGCACGCTCCCGTGCCGCTTCATCCTTTGCTTGCGGAGTTCATGCACGCATGGAAGAACGCAACCTCTTTCTCCCAACCGGGAGATTGGGTATTTGCATCCTTCAAGTGCAAGGGGAAACAACCTCGCGTCGCCAACATGCTGGTCGAGTCTCATCTTCGGCCCGCAGCGGTCAAAGCTGGGGTGTTGGTGAAGGGGGCGAAGGTACGCTTCGGGTTCCACAACCTGAGACACAGTCTTGCCTCCTTCTTAGTACGGACGAAGACGGACCCGAAGACCGTGCAAGCTCTGCTACGGCACTCGGATGTGAAAACAACTCTTCAGCTTTATGCTCACAGCATCAGTGAAGACCGGATGGCGGCTCAAGGACAGATGCTTGAAGCCATCCTGCAATCGAGCAGCGAAGCAGTAAATTGAGCACATGGCCCAGAATCATGGGCTGACAATGGGCTGAGAGATTTTCCTGGGTTGGGCTTAAGTCCTTTGAAATGTGGTGGCCAGGGACGGAGTTGAACCGCCGACGCCAGCCTTTTCAGGGCTGCGCTCTACCACCTGAGCTACCTGGCCACGTTCTGCCACTTCACTGCCGAACCGCTGCGAATTGTGGGCTGCGCCTAAAACGCAGGCGGAATTGCCGGTAATCGCGGACAGTCAAACGCTGGGAACGCGTGGAACAGCCCCGATTATAACAACCAAGTTGGATTCGCTCAATGCGACGCACAGGATCAGCCAGAGGAAGTCCGTCGCATGCGCATAATACCCTTGCGCAATAATTTAGGAGAACGCTTCTCCACCAGCGTTCGCAAGTGGGCGGCCCTCTCTTTAATTTTCTGACCGGGGCGCCCGAGTGAAGCTACATAGCAAAAATGATCTTCGGCCGCGACTCCCACGGTCGCCTTATACACGATACCAATTCACAAGTTCAGCCCAGTTCGGCCGAACCAGCCGACGCAATCAGCGTCCCGTTCAGAACGCTGAAGGCGCAGCGGTTGGATGCGAACCAGTATGCAATTTCGCGATAGTCGTCAGCCTCGAAGACGGCAAGATCCGCGTCCTTTCCTGGCTCGATCGAGCCCTTCCGCTCTCCGAGCTGCAAGGCCCACGCGCCGTTGATGGTCGCAGCAGAAAGTGCTTCCGCCGGCGACATCTTCATGTGGGTGCAGGCCAGCGACATCACAAACGGCATGCTGGGTGTGGGCGAGGAACCCGGATTGTAGTCCGTGGCCAAAGCTACCGGCACGCCGGCGTCGATCAACTTTCGCCCAGGCGGGAACTTGCCCAAGCCGAGAAAGTAATTCGCTCCCGGCACCAGCGTCGCGACGGTGTCAAGTAGTGCAAGCGCTCGAACGTCGTCTTCGTTCACCTGATCCATGTGATCGAGCGACGACGGATGGAAGCGTAACAGGGGCTCCAGCCGAGTCTCGCTCAACTGGCAGACGTGCGCCCGCAGGCCTAAGCCATGCTTTTCCGCAGCCGAAAAGATTCTGGCGGTGTCCTGCGCGCTGAATGCTCCCCGCTCGGTGAACACGTCTACAAACTGGGCCAACTTCCGCTTGGCCACCTGCGGGATCATTTTTTCGCAGACCTCATTCACATACTCATCAGTTCTGCCTTGGAATTCCCGAGGCACGACGTGAGCGCCGAGAAGCGTGGCCACTACTGTTCCCGGCCAGCGAGCGGCAGCTTGTCGAATGGCTTCCAAAGACTTGAGTTCGGAATCCACAGTTAGTCCATAGCCCGATTTGGCCTCAACGGTCGTGGTGCCCTGTTCAGCCATTTCGCGCAGCGCTTGCAGCACCTTCCCCGCTAGCTGGCCCTTCCCTGCCTTGCGAACAACTTCCACGCTCGATCGGATGCCGCCGCCCGCTTCCGCAATCTCTTCGTAAGTAGCGCCGCATATGCGTTTTTCGAAATCGACCAGGCGTGGCGCCATGAAAGCGGGATGCGTGTGGGGATCGACGAAGCCGGGTATAACGACCTGGTGCTCGCAGTCGATCTCGACGACCCTCTTGCGATTCTTCTTCAGCCAGGAATCGCGTAGAGCGTCTTTGCTCTTGCCGACAGAAACGATCTTTCCACCGACGCAAAGCACCGCGCCGTCTTCAACCATTCCGAGTTCGAGCATTTCTGGCCCCCGGCGTGGACCGGAATGGCGACGAGCAGAACGCAGCGTAAGAAGCTGACCGATGTTGATCAGCAGCAGAGCGCGAGCGATGCGCGACCCCTGTTTTTTCACTAAGCTCAAGTTGCAGATAGTTTAGCAGGAGAGAAACTGGTTGATCTTGGCGCCCAGGGCCTTACTCACTGAAGAGAAGTAGCTCGCTGCATCTCAGCGACCTTGCGCGCAATGTCCCTCATGTTGAATGTCCGAGATCCAAGCAGCACCCGGCCTATAATACTGCGCAGAGTTCACAACCTTGAGCGGACCCAGTAACCTGTTTGTCGCCAGTTCGCACTGCAACGCGACCGCCCACGCCGCCTGCGATTCAGCTCTCCAGCCTCCGCTGATCCGCCCCTACATGCCCGAACTCGATTCGATCCGTGGCATCGCAATCATGCTGGTCTTGTTTTTTCACGGGATGTCTCCACCGTTAAGTCCGGAGCTCTCGCGCGGGGGCAAATTCATTCTGGCTGTTTCCCAGCATGGAAGCGCCGGCGTCAACTTATTCTTCGTGCTCTCCGGATTCCTGATTACTGGCATTCTCATCGACAGCCGCAATCACGCTGGCTACTACCGACGCTTTTACATCCGGAGAGCCCTTCGCATCCTGCCCGCATTCTATGCGACGCTTCTCATTTTGCTAGTCGGCGGATGGATTTCGTGGCGGTTTCTTGCCCTGAGCGTTCTGTTTCTCGCGAACACCACGCCTCTCCTCGGAGTGCCCCTGCAGTACGGTCCGCTGTGGTCGCTGGCAGTGGAGGAGCACTTCTACATGCTCTGGCCGGCGATCGTTCGCAGATTGTCGCCGCTTGGCCTGATGCTTTTACTGACGGCCATCCTGGCGATTACTCCGTTGCTGCGCGCAATCGGATATGTCATCACCGGCTCTCCACCAGAAGTAGTTTCTCTTTACACCTGGTACAACCTGGACGGACTGGCGCTTGGGGCGCTGCTGGCCGTCTGGTTGCGACGGCCGTCGTTTCACCGAACGCAGTTATCGCGGGTTGCGCTTCCACTGTTGCTTGCCGGCATTGCATTTCTCCTGCTCGTGCTGGGACATCCCCTGGCTGAATCCGCTTTTTCAGATACGGCGTGCGACCTCGCCTCCGCCGGACTGCTGTCGTGCATGTTGTTGGTGGGCACGAACCGCTGGCGCGCGTTAGTGGACCGGCCTGTGCTTAAATTTCTTGGCTTCATCAGTTACGGTCTGTACCTGATCCATGTACTTGCGTTCAGGCTGGCGGAGAAATTGTTTTCACGTCCTTTGCTGGCACTCTCCTCTGCCGGGAATCCGACCGCCGCCATGCTGTTGCGCTTTGCCGCCGGCAGTGGTCTCGCAATCGCCGTAGCGTACTTATCGCGGCGCTCTTTGGAAGAAAAGTTCTTGCGCATGGGCTTCGCCTCCCGATCCGCACACGTAGCTGCCCCTCCCGTTATTGCGAGGGTTTCGACTGGTTCCTGAATCATCAGGACGATCACTCAGGGTTCCTAACGGCAAGCTTGGGCGGATGTTGCCTGAACATCGGGCAAATCTAAAATCAGGCATTCGGGAGCAGGCGATATTGATGGAATCGGCAAGGGTTGGGAAGCGCGGTGCGATCATTGTGCCGGCGAGGTTGCGCAAGCGTTTTGGCATCGAAGAGGGCAGTATGGTCGTCGCCGAGGAAAAGGGTGACGGCATCCTGATCCGCCCTGCGGTTCTCGTCCCTGTTGGACGATATAGTCCCGAGCGCAAGGCGGAGTTCCTTGTTTCTACGGCGACCCCATCGGCACTTTCACGCCTCTGCTCTTCGCGAAGTCACTGGCCTCGTCGTAACCTGCATCCGCATGCCGGATGATCCCCATGCCCGGATCAGTAGTCAGCACGCGCTCGATGCGCTTGGCCATCGCTTCGCTGCCATCCGCAACCGTCACCTGGCCGGCGTGCAGCGAATAGCCAATGCCTACGCCACCGCCGTTGTGGATCGAAACCCAGGAAGCTCCTGCGGCTGTGTTCAGCAGCGCATTGAGCAGGGGCCAATCGGCCACGGCGTCGCTGCCGTCTTTCATGCTTTCGGTTTCGCGGAATGGCGAGGCGACCGAGCCGCAATCGAGATGATCGCGGCCAATTACGATTGGGGCTTTGATCTTGCCCTTCTTCACCAGGTCATTCATCGCCAGCCCGAACTGTGCGCGCTCGCCGTATCCGAGCCAGCAGATTCTTGCGGGTAGTCCTTGAAATTTGATGCGCTTGCGGGCAAGATCAATCCAGCGGCGCAGGATGCGATTCTCCGGGAACAACTCCAGCACTAAATCATCGGTGACGTGAATGTCGGAAGGCTCGCCCGATAAAGCGACCCAGCGGAACGGGCCGCGGCCCTCGCAGAACAGCGGCCTGATATACGCGGGCACGAATCCCGGGAAGTCGTAGGCGTTTTTCACTCCACGCTGGAATGCGAACGTGCGGATGTTGTTGCCGTAATCGAAGGTCACGGCGCCCATCTTTTTCAGGCGCAGCATTCCTTCAACGTGGCGCGCCATCGCGTCCAGCGAGCGCTCCTGATAACTCTGCGGGTCGCGCTGGCGCAGTTCCAGCGCGGCTTCGAGCGTCATCCCGTTCGGTACGTAGCCGTTCAGCGGATCGTGCGCCGAAGTTTGATCGGTGAGGATGTCCGGGACGACGCCGCGTTCGGCGAGTTCGGGAATCACGTCGGCGCAATTACCAACGAGTCCGACCGAGACGTTTTCTTTCTTGCGTACGGCGTTTTTCAGGATGCGCAGGGCTTCATCGAGCGTCGTGACCATGAAGTCGCAATAGCCGGTCTTGAGGCGTTTCTTGATGCGCTCGGGATCAACGTCAATGCCGAGGAAAGCCGCGCCGGTCATGGTGGCTGCGAGCGGCTGGGCGCCGCCCATGCCGCCCATACCACCGCTCACGATCAGCTTGCCGGCGAGATCTCCGGCAAAATGTTTTTCTCCGGCTGCGGAAAAAGTCTCGAATGTGCCCTGCACAATTCCTTGCGAGCCGATGTAGATCCATGAGCCCGCAGTCATTTGGCCGTACATCATCAGGCCGGCGCGCTCCAGTTCGTTGAACTTCTCCCAGTTGGACCAGTGGCCGACCAGATTCGAGTTTGCGATCAACACCCGCGGCGCGTACTCGTGCGTCTTGAACACGCCGACCGGTTTGCCCGACTGCACCAGCAGAGTTTCGTCGTTGTCCAGGCTCTTCAGCGACGCAACGATCGCGTGGTAGGCCTCCCAACTGCGGGCGGCGCGGCCGGTTCCACCGTAGACGACCAGATCGCGCGGGCGCTCGGCAACTTCTTCGTCGAGGTTGTTCATCAGCATGCGCATGGCGGCTTCCTGCTGCCAGCCTTTGCTGGAAATGGTATTGCCGCGCGGAGCGCGAATCGGCGTATAGGTCGCCTTGGTGATCTCGGTTTCAACCGGCATGAATAGATGTTAGTGCTTTGACGGCAAGTCTTCAAATCCGGTTCGGCTCACCGCATGTACGTTCTTTCTGGCTGTTGAAAAGTAATTACGCGTCGCGGCGCCTGAAGACGGTAATGATTCTGCGGCGGTTACGGCGTCGCTGAAGCAATGCCCTGATACGAGTCGAGGATTTTTCAGCAGCTTATGGAAGCCGCGCCATTTCAAAATCAGGTGTAGCAGTCTAGACGGTCGAGGGGTGAACGCCGACGTCAACGCCGGAGCCGGTAACGGCTTGGAATGTCTTTAAAACCCGCTCCGGAAAACTACTCTCCAGTTGGCGAGCGAGCCAACCCTGAAGCTCGACTCGTTGCAGTGCGGTCTGGGATAAGAATCGGATGCCTACTCGTCCGTGGTCGTCGGACCAAACCACCTCGGACTTCACAATTTGCCGCGAGAGCTGGTTGGGTATTTCGAATCCGACGTCCGCACTGAGCTTGAGGGACAATTTTACGGGAGCGTTCAATGCCATTCCGCCTTCACTGATGTTGATGACCTCACAGCGAATGCTGCCAAATTCATCGCTGCGCAAGGTTGCCACGGTTGAAATTGGGCAGCGGAAGTATCTTCGCCGTTCGCGCACGATGAGTCCGAAAGATACCTTCAGGGTTTTCCGGATCGCTTCCTTTGAGAGCGGGGATTCGAAGAGAAAATTCGCTCTTTCGCAGGAGGAAAAATTCTGCCCGCGACCATGGATGGCGAAAGTGACCGCGCTGCGATTGGAGCGTGAAGAGCGCACGATATCCAGGAAACGTGCCGAAGTATCAGCGCGAGGCGAATCCACGATGACGGCTTCGATTTTTTTCTGGTTGAGAACGCCGACGAAATCCGCATTACAGATACACACATCCGTTGATATCGCCAACTCCTCTAAACATTGGGTTAGTAATGTAACCGTGAGCGCGTCTTCCGACAGCAGAAGCGCGGTAGCAATCGATGCACTATTATTTGCGAGCATTACCGTTATGACATCCTCTAGTTCTTTATGTGCAGACGCCTTTTTGAGGGAGCTCGCCGGTTTCGCTTAGCGCTAGGCAAGTTGGGCCTTCATCGCCGTAGAACCCATATATTCGACTCGATTCCGGCCTTTCCTCTTGGCTTCGTACAGCCCCACGTCCGCTTGTTGGACGAGGTTTTCCGCTTCATCCTCGCCGACACCTTGCGACACGGCCAATCCCATGCTGACAGTGGCGTACCGTTCTGTGTCATTCCTTCTCACCGGAGCGCCGGACACACGTTCGCGAATTTGATCGGCGCGGATCAGGGCCCGGGTGAGATCGCATCCCGGCAGAACAAATAAAAACTCCTCTCCACCATACCTCCCGACGCTATCGTAGTCCCGGACATCACCCCGCAAGCGGTGCCCGATTTCCCTCAGCATCTCATCACCAAAGAGATGTCCGCATTCGTCGTTCACAGCTTTGAAGTGATCCAGGTCCGCCAGCATGACGGTGACGGGTGACTCATCCCGCTTGGCGCGGGAAAGCTCCAACCGAAGCGCTTCGAGCGTCTCCTTCCGATTCAGCAACCCGGTCAGGGAATCGTGGGTGGCAGCGTGCCGCATGGCTTCCCGGGCGGAAATCAACTCGTCGTGCAGATTCAGAATTCGCCTGCCGACCAAAAGGCGAGCCTTGAGTTCAAGTTGGTCAAAGGGTTTGACCAGATAGTCGTCGGCGCCGGCTTCCATTGCCTTGATGAGGTCCCCTTTGCTGTCTTTTCCGGTGAGAAGTATGGTGTAGACGTAAGTCTCCCCGGAAGGCCGCTCGCGCAGCCTCTTGCAAACTTCGAGGCCATCCATTTTCGGCATCACCCAATCCATGAGGGCAAGGCTCGGACTATCCGGTTGCTGGAATACGTTCCAGGCCTGCAAACCATCATTTGCCACAACCACGTCGAATCCCCAATCTCGAAGGTGGTGAGAGATCAATCGCTGATATACAGGGGAGTCTTCGACCAGCAACACCCGCTTGTCAGTGTTCTTCAAAGTTTCACGAATGCTCCTGATAGCAGGCTTGCACTTGGCGTTCCCTTCGGGTGCCCGCTTCGAGTTCCACAGAATGTTAGGTTTGGAGAATCATGGCCACGTCGACATTCTCAGACTCAGACAATCTTCCCAACTCTGGACCGCGGCTGGACAGTGCTTCGCAGCACCTCAGACTCACTACGAATTATCGAGTCGAGAATCGCTACTGCACGACGAGCGTCATGTTCGCGGAAGACCGGACCGAGCCGCTGGTTCCGCTGACCGTAATCCCATAGCTTTGAGGCTGCCCTTTGGCTGCCGTCAACCCCTGGCACCCGGTCATCATCAGTGTGCCTCCTACCAAGATTACAAATGCGAACAGCGGGAATAACTGCTTGCGCCTGCGGCCCATCAAACATATGCCGACCGCCAAGCTCGTCGATGCCAACTGGAACAGCGGATTGCGCACAGGCGGAAGGCTTGAGGTCTGGGTCGCGGTTTGGATGGTCATCACGGTCGCCCGGCCTGCGCTTCCGGGAACGACCGTTGCCGGGATGAAGGAGGCTGTTGCCCCCGGAGGCAGCCCGGAAGCCGACATCGTGACCACTCCGCTGAACGTACCACCTGCTGGCGCCACGCGGACGGTAACTTTCGCCGAACCGCCCGGAGTTACCGTCAGGGGTGTCGATGGGGCCGTAAGCGTAAAGGTCGGGGCGGTCTGGACCGTTAAGGCTAAAGCAGACGAAGTCGAAGGTGCAAAGATGACATTGCCGGAGTAGGCGGCACTGAAAGTGTGGGACCCTAAAGGAAGACTGCTGGCTACTAACGTTGCGATGCCCGAGGATTTAACTGTCGCTGTTCCAAGCAGCGTCGCGCCGTTATGGAAGCTCACGGTTCCAGCCGGGCTGCCGGTCGGTGTGGGCGTTATGGCCGCGGTCAAAGTCACCGCCTGCCCGACAGTTGCCGGACTGGGCGAACCTTTCAGAGTAGTGGAGGTAGGGGTCTGCAGTTCGATAAAGGCCAAAGCAGATGAAGTCGAAGCCGCAAACGTGACATTGCCGGAGTAAACGGCGCTAAGAGTATGGACCCCTAGTGAAAGGCTGCTGGTCACAAACGTTGCGGTTCCCGTGTTAACCACCGCTGTGCCAAGTAGCGTTGTGCCGTTATAGAAGCTCATGCTTCCGGTTGGGCTGCCGCTCGGCGTGGACGTTATGGCTGCAGTCAGGGTCACTACCTGTCCCACACTCGCTGGATTGGGCGAACCCCTGAGTGTAGTTGAAGTAGCGGTCTGCACTCCGGTCAGGGGTACGCTGCTCGATTGACTCCCGGCCCGACTGGTGTCGCCAGGATAGCTGGCCAGCACATTGTGCGTTCCCCGGCCCAATACCGAAACGCCGGTTGCGGTCGCAGACTCCGTGAACTCTGACAGAAGAACATTCACGGTACCGTCGGTGTAATTTGCCGCAGCCAGATCCGGCAGTCCGTCTCCATTAAAATCACCGCTTGCCAGGCCACTGGGACCGTGACCGACCGGGTACACGACCTGCGCCTGCAAGGTTCCATCGCCGTTGCCCATATACAAGCTAACCGTGCCGTCGTTGAAATTGGTGACTGCCAGATCAGCCTTCCCGTCGCCGTTAACATCTCCCGAAGCCAGGATGTAAGCTCCGGATCCAGATGCGTAGGTCACCTGAGCCTGAAAGGTTCCGTCGCCGTTCCCCAGCAGCACGCTAATTGTGTGGTCGGTGTAATTTGCCGCGACGAGGTCGGGGATCCCATCTCCGTTGAGGTCCACAGCCAGTGTGTAGAAAGGATCGTTGCCGACCGGCACGAGAACCTGGGGCTGGAAGGTTCCATCACCGTTCCCGAGTAAGATACTTAATGAGCCGTTTGAGGAACTCGTGACAGCCAGGTCTGGACTGGCGTCGCCATTGAAATCGGCCACCGTGATTCCGTAAGGGAGAGAACCGGCCGGGTAGGCTGATTCAGGCTGGAGGGTTCCATTTCCGTTCCCCAGCAGTACGCTGATCGTACTGTCGCCGGCGTTCGCGACGACCACGTCTGCATTCCCATCCTGGTTAAAGTCTGCGACTGCGACGCCTTGCGGACTGTTCCCTGTAGGATAAGTCGTCTGGGGTCGGAAGGTGCCATCGCCGTTGCCCAAAAGTAGACTCACGGTGTTGTCGGTATGGTTGGTCACCACAAGATCGAGGTTGCCATCTCCGTTGAAATCGCCCACAGCAATCGCATAGGGAGACCTCCCGGCAGAGAATTTCACTGGCGGTTGAAATGTGCCGTTTCCTCTGCCTAACAGCACGCTGACGGAGTTTTCGCCGGAGTTGGCCACCGCCAGGTCAACGATGCCATCGTTATTAAAGTCTCCCTCTGCCACCAAGTCCGGTTGGGTACCGACCCCGGCCGGGGCGCCGGGTGAGGAAATCAGTTTCGACGCAAGGCTGGCGGGATTGAGGGCGGCGCTGGCTACAGCGGAGTTGTTGTCAGTGGTATCGAGAAATGAAACTGTCCCTGCCGGTGCCCCTCGTCCGAACACACTCACGGTTCCCGTCAGCGTGTAATCACCCGTAGTTCCACTCGCCCTGATGGCGGTGGCCGAAGGATAGTTCGCGTTCCCAGATACCGTCAAGGGCTGTCGCGAGGATATGACCAGACTTTGAAATACTGCCTGAATGCTGTAGCTTCCGACGCCAAGAACCAGCCTCAAGGTAGCCAAGCCGCTGCCCGTAAGTTGCGCCGTTCCAAAAATTGCCGCACCCTCACAGTGTTTGGCATTGGCATCGCAGAACATGACCACTCCCTGAGTCACGGGGATCGTGCCATCCATTACCCTCGCGGTCAGGGTCACCGTCGAGCCCGCGACGACGGAATTATTGGGAGCAATGCTGAGAGTGTTCGTGACTTGGGTGAGGGAAGCACGCGCCGGTTGCGGAGCGACTACGGCCACGACAGCCAATACGAGCCAAGCGATATGTGTTCTGAAGACGCAAAGCAGGCCGGTAGGAGAGCTCTTTGCCCAGATATCCATGAGGTTGTCCCCTCCCGAGGCGGGCAGCACTAGAGAAACTGCGCCAGTTCAACAAGAAACGAAAAAGTACCGAGCGCACCCTTACTCACGACTCCTAAAGCTAGGGCACGTCATTCGCCAAGGATCCGTAATTCTGATGTATCTGATAGCAGAGGGCGTGGTGGGCCGGGAAAACAGGAATTCATACCGCGGGTGTCCGGAATTCAGAGAGGAATCCGAAACTCAGAAATCCACTCCGCGCTAGCGCCGTCGAGCATTGCCATGCCATCAGCGCGTCATCAGGGGCGTTAACTCCTGTTGTTCGCACGGGCTCGGCCGCATCCGCAAATTGTTTCTTTGCTGAGAGTTCCGCTTTTCGTGACAAGCGTGCAAGGACCACGTCGTAGGGCTAGAATAGGCGTATACCACGATATAAGGACGCGTTTCCCGTTAAAACGAAGCGCGGTTGTTCTGATGAGGGGGAGATTGGCTAGCGGGCGGTTGTGAATGATGTTGGCTGTGCTTCTCAGGCTGAGGTGAACAAACCGGAAGGCAAGTCGCGCATCTGACCGTCGCGAAGGTGTAGTGATGGCCATGCTGAGTAGGAGCCCTGGGGACCTTGGGGATATCCCTCTGCGAACCCTCCTGTATTCATCAGGTCCCCTGCCCCTTCTCCACGATTACCCTCTCAAATCCGGTCTGAATGGGACACATGTCATAGCGGATGTTCTTCTCTTCTTATCTCACTTCGCTATCTCACGAGATCGCGTCGCGAAATCGACTCTGTGGCAGCGGCATGCAATGGTGGAAGGGTTCGACTATGTCGGAGAAGCGCTCGATCTGCAAATTCCCGAGCGCAGGTCATGCGGGTGGCTACAATGAGCAACTCCGCACGAGCGGCGAGGAAAGAACGGAAGCGAAGCGAGCAAGAGATTGCTGAGTTGGCGGCGATCGTCGAATCCTCAGGGGACGCGATCATCGGCATGACCCTGGATTGCACGATCACGAACTGGAACCGGGGAGCTGAGCGGATGTACGGCTACGTCGCAGAGGAAGTAATTGGCAAGAATGTTTCGGTGCTAGCGCCTCCCCGTCAGATCGAGTTCGCGTCTGAGATCTTGACCAGGATCGGACAAGGACAATCCGCAGGCAGCTACGAAACCGTTACTCTCACCAAACAGGGGAGGCCCCTAACCACTTCCTTTACGATCTCACCAGTGCGGAATCAGACAGGACAAATCGTGGGAGTCTCAGCCGTTGGCCGTGACATTACCTCCCAGAGACAAGCAGAGCATGCGCTGATCCGATCACAAGAGCAGTATCGCTTGCTATTCGAGAGCAGTCCCATTCCCATGTGGGTCCTGGACCGCCGGACTCTGGCCTTTTTGGAGCTCAACCAGGCCGCAATCCAGCTCTATGGATTTTCGCGGGAAGAGTTCCTGGCGCGCACTCTTCTCGAGATCCAAGTGGATAAGGAGTTTCCCGGTGTATCGGAAAACCCGGCGCAACGCTCCACGCGAACTCAGGATGCGCAGATCCGGCGGCACCGCAAAAAGGATGGAAGTGTCATCGATGTGGCGATCACGGGTCACGACATAAATCTTTGGGGCGTCGAGGCGGAGCTGGTTGTGGCTCAAGACGTCACAATAAAGAGGGAAAATGAAGTAAAGCTTGTGCAATCGGAGGAGAGATTCTCCAAATCGTTCCGATGCTGTCCAATGCCTGTCACCATTAGCACGAAGGCAGAGGGTCGATACATCGATGTTAACGAAGGATTTGTGAAAATGCTGGGCTATGAGTGCCATGAGGTGATTGGCCGGACCGCGCATGAATTGAGTATCTGGGTAGTGCCTGAGCAACGAACGGCGCTGATTGAGGGGCTCACGCAGTCCGGACGGGTAAATGGCCTGGACTGTCAATTTAGAACAAAATCTGGAGAAATCAGGGACACCCAGATCTTCGCGGAATTTATCACCCTCAGCGATACCAGTTGCATATTGGGAATCACCATCGACGTTACTGATGCCAAGCGGTTG
>Ga0210390_10000291_pt1 | contig 54516 bp, 46 predicted proteins | sample IncBWH11OmetaG_FD_161050 | JGI IMG/M metagenome (GOLD analysis project Ga0210390, IMG submission 161050) | Forest soil microbial communities from Barre Woods Harvard Forest LTER site, Petersham, Massachusetts, United States - Inc-BW-H-11-O ... | reverse complement strand
CGTTTTTTCAAAAAAAACAAATAGCGCGACCCCTTTAACTCAATTGCACCACAATTGTGCAAAGAGGGCAGTTTTGCCCTAGCCTACCACCTAACCCCTCAATCACATGGGGGGATAGGAGAACGGAGGGGGCGAAACTGCCCTTTTTTGCACGCCCGGTGCGGTTGTTTGCTGATTGGGACGAACTTCAACGCGATGAAAATTTGAATTTTGTTTGCTGCATTCAATTTTACTCACGACGGCGGGCAATTGCGGCGAATTAAATCTTCAACACAGCTATTTCACATTGAGCGGCAATATTTCACCGAATTTAATGCGAAATCTCGTCTATCGAGTATTCCGAATCGGGATTCTAGCTGCAGAGCCGCTCCGACCCTACCCACAGTTGAGCCAGATCTCTGAGGTTGTGTTTGTATGTACGCGTTACCAAGTATTTTTTCCCACCTTTTACACGCAGCCTGTACTCGCCCGTCGATAAGGGTTGGATCTCCTCCACGGCCGCAATATTCACGATGACCGAGCGGTGGATGCGAATAAAACCGTAGGGTTTGAGCTTCTCCGCCATGGACGAGAGGGACTTGTGCACCAAATAGGGATTAGGTAAGTGTTGCAACGAAACGTAATTACCTTCGGCTTGCACGGCCAAGACGTCGGCTAAATCCAAGAGTAGGATGCTACCCTTTACCTTGAACGCGATTCGAGGGTTAGCAGAAACGTCCGCATTAGCGCGAGCAGCTTGTTGAACAAACATATCGCGTGCAATGGCCTTCTGATCCTGAATTTCGCGGGCGCTCATGATGGAACCCCTTGCTCTCTCGTCTCGACGTCCTACTAACCGAAGTGAGATCACTTTTGCCCAGTGCTCACTGCTGACGGAAAGCTGGATTGCGCGCCGAAATAACACTCAATGGATTGCAACTTTCCGTTCTTGATTCGGAGATACTCCACGTTCCGGAGCGATTTACCGTTCTTGGTGTAACAAAGATACTTCACAAAAGCATCATCCGGACCAGTGACGACTCGCTCCAGGTCAAAATGCCCAATGAAATCGATCTGTGTTTCCCAGCATTGCTTTTTGAAAGTGCTCTTGCTGATGTTGTCGTCGCCCGCCGCGCTTGAAAAGGTGAAGTCCTCGGCGAGCAGGCTATCCAATGGGCCCCAGTCTTTCTGCCCCCAGGCTGCGTACCACTTCCGTACAACCTCCTCGTTCATTAAGTTCTGCCCTCCCGATGCGCTGGCACTTGCTAGTCCCGGCACGCTCACGGCACCAATCAGCGCGCAGGCTCCCGTAGCGAGCAGATTCCTTCGCGACACTGCGGTCCTTGTCATTGTTGGTTCTCCTTTTCAGGGATGTAGTTTGAAGCGCTTCGCCCGATTGCTGCCGTTGCCCGGCTGGCGTAGGGACCTCAGCCAGCCCACGATATTTTTGATCCCCGCCTTTATCACTTTCGGATCCTGAGCATTCTTTGCCAGCGAGCCATAGCCTTCGACCATCGCAATCAGCAAGCCAGCGGCGTCGGTGGGTTCCACGTTGCGGCGAACGCTTCCGTGGATCTGGCCCTCTCGCAAAACGGAGGCAGCGGCCTCGCGCCAAGCATCGAAGATTGTCTCCAGCCGCTTCCGGAATCCCGTGTCAAGAGGAGACATTTCCTGCGCCAGATTGTTCAATTGACAGCCGCCGCATACAACCTCGGGCCGAACGGATATACCTTGAACGATGCCGATCAAAGCGTCGATAGGATCCTTGACGCTCTGTAAAGGCCGCACCCATGTGCCGCAGACGTCGGGGGAGATGATCTCTTCGACGACGGCATATCCCAAGGCTTCCTTGTTTTTGAAGTGATAGTACAACGCTCCCTTCGTGACACCAGCCGAGGCCAGAATTGTGTCCAGGCTTGCACTCTGGAAACCCGATCTGTAGATCTCGCGAGAGGCGGCGTGCAGCAAGCGCTCCCGCGTGCGCTCAGGATCACGCAGCCTAGTCGCTCTACGTCTAGAATTCTTGCGTGCTGCCAACATACCAACCAGCATGTATGTTAACTATCAGAGCGTCAAGAGAAATCTAAAATCCATCGTGTTCCGTCACAACCTATTGAATTGCGTAGGGTGATCATGACTGTAGTGTTGCCCGGCCCAATTATTAAATTGGCTTCTTCTCGTGACTATCGAACATACGGACAGGTATGTATGTTCATCATCTGCAAGTCAATTACAATTGAGCGGCGTGACTTTTGACTGCTGACGTTTCTCGAATTTCATAAAATCTCGTCAGTATGTATGGAAAGTTGGAGAAACAGTCACTCTAGCCGTTTTAGGATCGTCTTAGGTTTTTGTTAACCCGCCACTCGTTTTCGAGCTCTGAGATGTTGAGCCTGTTACGTCACGTAATCGCTGTGAACGTGGAATACCACATGCTCCCTCATTTGTGACTCAGCAGGTATTTGTGGAGTTGTGGCCAATTCTGCTCTGAAGACATTGCTTGCATCAAAAGGAGAAGACATGAGCGCACTAAGACAGTTGCGGAATTTCTGGATACCGGGAGTTGCAACGATTGTTCTGGGTAGCTTCAGCAATGTGTTCGCTCAACAGAGCTACAAAATTACCGATTTGGGCATTAACAACAGCAAGGACAACTTCAGCATGGCCATGGGCCTCAATGATCAGGGCTGGACGGAGAACATGGATGGGACCGTGAACCCTCCCGAGAATAGTCTGTTTACGTCAGTTGCAAGGGGCCGCGCGGTGATAAGCATCTACGGATTCAACATTGACCTGGGCACGCTTGGAAAACCCGACGGCAACAGTTGGATTAACTGGGGCGGGATCAACGACCGCGGGGAAGCCGTTGGTATGTCCGAAACAGCTGATCCAGATCCGAACAGCGAAGACATTTGCGGCTTCGGCACACACCTTACGTGCGTTCCCTTTCTTTGGCGAGACGGTCACATGAGCGCTCTTCCGACGCTCGGCGGAAATAATGGGCAGGCCAGCGCCATCAATAACCGCGGAGAAGTCGTCGGATTTGCCGAAGACGGTGCCGTGGACTCCACATGCCCAGCCGGCACAACCAACAATCGGATTGCGTTGCCGGCGTTGTGGGAAAGAGGCAGCGCCGAAGCTCTTCCTCTGGTGGGTAACGATCCAGACGGTTTCGCATTCGGGATTAACGATCGAGGCCAAGCCGTAGGCTACTCGGGAAACTGCAGCGCAGCGACGCACGCCGTAATGTGGAAAGACAACACAGCCTTCGTGCTTCAGGATCTCGGAGGTACAGGTTCCAATTTCGCCTACGCCATTAGTAACCGCGGCCAAATCGTCGGGCAAGTCGGCACTGCTGACGGCACAACCTTCTATGCCGCGGTTTGGCAGAACGGCGCGGACGGCGCAGTCACAAACCTCGGCGTTCTGCCGGGAGATTTTGCCGCCTTTGCCACCGGCATCAACAACCGGGGCCAAGTGGTGGGAAATAACTTTGACTCCAAGTTCAACTGGTCCCGCGGCTTCATCTGGCAGGATGGTGTGATGACCGACCTTAACACGCTAATTCCCGAGGATTCCAACCTCTTCATAATCTCGGCTAGCAATATCAATGAGCGCGGACAAATCTCGGGTATGGCAACGGTGCAAACCGGGCCCCATGCGGGCGACATTCACGCCTATCTTTTGACCCCCATAGACGGACGCATAGGCGCCTCGATGGCAGATTTCGCACGTACACACCCGCATTCCATTTTGCCCGCGAATGCTTGCAACCACTCTTTGCAGAGACTCGGACCCGGCCGATTCCAGCGTTAACGGGCATTTCGGAGCTTCCGCGCCGTGTATTCCAGGCATACGCTGCGCGAAGGCGCAAAGGCGGATGATGTACGGGACATTCTGGGTCACGTCGATATTCGCGTGACCCAGAATGTTTACACGCAATTCAATACGATCGACGGAACGCAAGATGGATCTTCATATTTATGAGCGCGTGCTAGGCTCTCTTGACGTGATTGGTATGTTGGCAGCACGCAAGAATCCAAAACGTAGAGCGACTAGGCTGCGTGATCCTGAGTGGACGCGGGAGCGCTTACTGCGGGCGGCATCTCGCGAGATCTACAGATCGGGTTTCCAAAGTGCAAGCCTAGACACAATTCTGGCCTCTGCTGGCGTCACCAAGGGAGCGCTGTACTACCACTTCAAAAACAAGGAAGCCTTGGGATATGCCGTCGTCGAAGAGGTCATCTCCGCCGACGTCCGCGGCACATGGGTGCGGCCTTTACGGAGCGTCAAGGATCCTATCAACGCTTTGATCGGCATTGTTCAACGCCTGTCCGTTCGGCCCGAGGATGTATGCGGCGGCTGTCAACTCAACAACCTGGCGCAGGAAATGTCTCCTCTTGACGCGGGATTCCGGAAGCGGCTGGAGACAATCTTCGATGTCTGGCGCGAGGCCGTTGCCTCCGTTTTGCGAGAGGGTCAGATCCACGGTAGCGTTCGTCGCGACGTGGAAACCACCGACGCCGCCGGCTTGCTAATTGCGATGGTCGAAGGCTATGGCTCGCTGGCAAAGAATGCTCAGGACCCAAAAGTGATAAAGGCGGGGATCAAAAATATCGTGGGCTGGCTGAGGTCTCTGCGCCAGCCGGGCAACCGCAAGCGGGCCCGCTTGCATCGGCTCTAACGAATGGGTGAGTCACAATACATACCAACCGGTTCGTAGGCTCGTACAGTCAGTATCGCGATCGGACGAAGCGCTTCACACTACATCATGAAAAGGAGATCGAACAATGACAAGCATCGCAGTATCGCGAAGGGATCTGCTCGCAACGGGAGCCGGCGCGGTGTTTGGTCCGGTGAGCCTGTTGGTGCCGGCAAGTGCCGGCGCAATGGGAGGGCAGAACTCAACGAACGAGGAGATCGTCCGGAAGTGGTACGCTTCCTGGGAGAAGAAAGACTGGGGCCCAGTCGATAACCTGCTCGCCGATAACTTCACCTTTACAAGCGCGGCCGGCGACGACCATATCAGCAAGAGCACTTTCAAAACGCGATGCTGGGAAACACAGATTGATTTCATTGGACATTTTGACCTGGAGCGAGTCGCCACCGGCGCGGACGATGCTTTTGTGAAGTATCTTTGCCACACCAAGGACGGTAAATCGTTCCGGAACGTGGAGTATCTCCGAATCAAGAACGGACAGTTGCAATCCATTGAGTGTTATTTCGGCGCGCAATCCAGCTTTCCGTCAGCAGTGAGCACCGGGGAGAAGTAGCCCACGGGCCTGCAAGGAAAGGCGTGGGTGCCGATCTGCCGAAATCACCGGTGATACTGAATCCACAATTCAAACGCGCTCAACCAATCGACGTGTTTGTCATTCCCGTGGGCAGGCGGTCAGAAGGATCCGCAGCTCCGGCTACGTAGGAGCATTACATCTAAAAAGCAGCGCACTCGTCATTCTCACTTCGGGTACCAGGAAGTCGAAACCAGAGAGCAAGGGGTTCCATCATGAGCGCCCGCGAAATTCAGGATCAGAAGACCATTGCACGTGAGATGTTTGTTCAACCAGCTGCTCACGCTACTGCGGACGTTTCGGCTAGCCCACTGCGGGGAACTACGATTTACGCCAATGAGAGCGGACAATCTTACACACGTGAATCGACAGCGGATGGGTTCTGCGAAGCTGCAGATACGTCATTGCTTCGGGTAAACCGAGTTGATGCTACAAACCTCATGCGAGTTTTGCGGCAGTTGGACGTTATAGTAAAGCGACAGGCGCCACGAATCGCGTTCAAGGCAAAGGGTAGCGTCCTACTCTTGGATTTAGCCGACATCTTGGCAGTGCAAGCCGAAGGTAATTACGTTTCGTTGCGACCCCGAACGAATCCCTATTTGGTGCACGAGTCCCTGTCGTCCATGGCGGAGAAGCTCAAACCCTACGGTTTTATTCGCATCCACCGTTCGGTCGTCGTGAATATTTCGGCCGTGGAGGAGATCCAACCTTTACCGACGGGAGAGTACAGGCTGCGTCTAAAAGGTGGGACAGAATACGTAGTAACGCGTACATACAAGCACAACCTCAGAAATCTGGCTCAACTGTGGGTCGGCTTAGAGGGGCTTTGCTGCTAACGGGCATCGAGAGCATTTACCTCGTTATTCCATCGTAGCATTCCTGAATCGCCAAGCGTTTGCTAGGCAGTGGACTTGCGAGTGGCCCGTTGATCGGGACACAATCGCCGAGGTAACACAGCGCAGCCGTCTCCGCTCTTAGGCGACCCCTCAAGTCGGACCAAAGCTTGCTCGTTAGATGCAATTGGTCTTGCCTCTGCGAAGGGCATTTGTCACCATCAACTCGGTTTCATCAATTGCCTGGCGAACCGTGGTGAACATCTGACAGGAGACGATTGATGCATGCGGCCGTACTCGATGCTCTCGGCAAACCGCCGCGCTTTGAGGAATTTCCCGATCCAACTCCGGGCGAAGGTGAAGTGCTCATAAATGTTTCCGCGGCTGCGCTGAAACCTGTGGACAAACAGATGGCGGCCGGAACGCACTACGCCAGCCCGCGCGAATTTCCAGTGGTTTGCGGCATGGATGGCGTGGGGCGGCTCGAAGACGGCACGCGAGTGTTCTTCGGCGGAGCGCGGCCGCCGTACGGTGCGATGGCCGAGCGCACTGTGGTTCGGCGAGTTCAATGCTTTTCGGTCCCTGAAGAACTGGACGATGTCACCGCCGCGGCCGTTCCCAACCCCGGTGTGTCGGCCTGGCTCTCTCTCAAGCACAGTGCGAAGCTCGCCGCGGGTGAAACCGTCCTGATCCTCGGCGCCACTGGAGTCACGGGCAAACTGGCGGTACAGATCGCCAAAATCTTGGGCGCGGGACGCGTCGTTGCGGCAGGACGCAGCGAACACGCGCTGAGCGCACTCCACGGCCTTGGCGCTGATTCCACGATTCGCCTCGACAAACCCGATGAAGAATTGATCGCAGCCTTCCGCCGCGAGGCTGGCGAAAAGCGTTTCGACGTGATCATTGACTATCTATGGGGCCGCCCGACCGAAGCTCTGCTGCAAGCCATCACCGGAAAAGAATTTGCGATTGGGGAATCGGAGACTCGACTGGTGGAGGTGGGCGAAAGCGCTGGATCTACAATCACTCTGCCTGCGGCAGTCCTGCGAAGCACGGCGCTGACGATTCTAGGAACCGGAGGCATGCCGTCTTGGGACATACTCACCGACGCGTTCCAACAAGTGATGAACAGCGCAGCCCACGGCACATTGCGCATCGAGACCGAGCGTGTTCCGCTCGCCGAGATCGAGGATGCCTGGGAACGCCACACACACGCCCGCAGGTTGGTCGCGATCCCGTAGCCTGACAGAAGGGCCGTTCGCGGCGGCTATGATCCCGGGCATATGGTCAGCAACTCGGAAATGATCCCTGCGTTCTAATTGCCTGGTTCCGCTAAATGCGTCGATCAGGACTTTAGCGGACTTCGCGCTTCCGGCAGTACAATGCGCCGTAGAATTTGGCAGGACTGAGCGCGGAAGGTGCGTATTCCATGTTTACAGTCACGATAGTGTTTTTTCTTTTGCCGAGTTCGCTGTTATGGGCGGCGTGGACGTGGAGAGGCTCGGAGAGAGCTGCACGCGAAGGAACGGCGCAAGACGGGAGAGCATACTGCAGCACGGCAGCACTCGTAACCGCGGATTACGCAACGCTTCTGAATTGGCCTTTTTCTTTTCCTGGTTTCACAATGGCGGCAGCCCGCACGGAATGACGATGCCGTCCGCCGGGCCTTGGAAATTCTTGGGCAAGATTGCTGCGTGCGTACTCGTCGCGTGCGTCGTCTTGAGCACTTTCGGAAAGGGTTAATGGAGACTGTTGATTCCCGCCTGGGCGGCTTCCTTAGTTTTTGTTGCGTACGCAATCTTCATGATCGATTGAATTGCGCTAACTCGGAGTGGCGCTTAGTGATCCTGATTAGTCACCGGCCGGCTGGTTTTCGAACAGAGTTCACCTGTCCGATGACGGCTGCGCGTTTATCCGATGAGATGAGAAGGCCGGCCTCACAAAAGAGCATGCTCACCTCCTCTTCGTTGTACAGTCTGAAGCGTTATTGACCGGGGAAGGGTGTCTCAGATGGAGCACGCGAGCTCACGCTTGGAATCCAAATGCACATAACTCTCGCTACATTTTTTGGGATCGACCGCACGGTAGTTTCGATGTGCGGCGCCGGCATCATAGTTTTCGTGATTGCACTGTGGGCTGCCAGAACCGACATCGCGCAGGCCCGCGGCCTGGACAAGTTTGTAGCCTTGAGCAATTTATGTTTCGCCGTCCCCTTGGCGGCGTTCGGCGCCCTGCATCTCTCGGCCGTGGAATTCGTCACGCCCATGGTGCCCTCGTACATGCCGTGGCCATTGTTCTGGGGGTATTTCTTCGGCTTTGCGCTGCTGGCCGCCTCTTTGAGCATTGCCACAAACATTCTGGTGCGCTGGTCCGGCCTCTTGTGGGGCATCGCGATGTTTCTTTTTGTGGCGATGATGGACATCCCTGGAGCTCTCGCCGACCCCAGAGATAGGTTTGGATGGACGTTGGCTATCCGCGAAATGGCATTCGGGGGCGGAGGCTGGATTCTTGCGGGAAACGCCATGCGCGGGCCGGGCGGAAGCAGGCTCATAACCGTGGGCCGCGTGGTGATCGCGATCACCGCCATATTTTATGGCGTTGAGCATTTCCTGCACCCAGTGGCACGCCCCGGAGTCCCGCTGGAAAAACTGATGCCTGCGTGGATTCCGGGGCGCTTGCTCATAGGCTATCTGACCGGCGTGATTCTTCTGATTGCCGGGGCATTCATGCTGCTGGGCAAGAAGACGCGGATGGCGGCAACTTATCTCGGTAGCTGGATCGTGCTGCTGGTCGTGTTCATCTATGGGCCCATCCTGATCGCATCACTGTTGGATCCGAGCACGGCGGTCAAAATTGAGGGGATCAACTACTTCTTTGATACGCTGCTCTTTGCCGGAACGATTCTTGCGCTCGCCAGCGCGACGCCACGCACGGATTAAAATGCCGTCCTCTAATTTGTTACGAAATAGGACGACGACAATCAATGTCAGTGCTGAGGAGCCTCCGGCGACTGTGGCCGTTCGATAAGTTCGTCGGTCATTTTCGATTGGCCGATGCTCAGTGATTCAGGCTCCATAGATACGTTGCTAGCGCTTTCACTTGCGCCTGCGTTAGTTGCGCGCCACCCAGCGGCGGCATCGGACTGCGATATTCTTTCGGCTGCGATACGCCTTCGGTGATCGTTTTCGCAATTCCGTCAACGCTGCCATCGCTCCACAGCCATTTCTTGTTCTTGCCTGCCAAAGGCGGCCCCAACGGGGTGCCCTCGCCGCTCCCGCCGTGGCAGCCCGTGCAGGCCGCGCCGCCCATTTCGCCGCGATAAACGCGCCCACCGAGCGCAACCATTGCCGGCGTCGCGCCCGTAGGAACGGCGCGATTTGCCGCGGCGCCCGCGTTTGGATGCGTGCCCTCGGGCGGTTTTGCGGCTTCTTCGACGGGGGGTCCCGGCGGAGACGTCAAGCTAGGACACGGCGTTCCGCTCGCGGCGCCGCCTTCCGAGGCACCAATATAAACAATCCGATAAATCGTTCCGCGGATATCGTCTGAAACATAGAGCGCGCCGTCCGGTCCCACCGCCAAACCCGTGGGACGATGTTCGGCTTGCGCTGGCGTCTTCACTGTCGCGAAACCGTCCGCAAATATTTCGCACTGGCCGGACGCGCGTTCCCCCGCGAGTGGCTGAAAGACCACGTTGTAGCCGCCTTGCGCGTACGGCGCGCGGTCCCACGAGCCGTGAAACGCGATGAAGACTCCGTCGCGGTAGCGGGCAGGGAATTGCTTTTGATCATATTGGGCCATTGCATTCGGCGCCCAGTGCGCGGGGAACGCCGCGATCGGTTCAATCTTGTTCGCGCATACGCCGATTTTTTTACCGCCGTCGCCGCCGTATTCCGGCGCCAGCACCAGCTTTTGCACGAACGCGTCGTAGTAGCACTCGGGCCAGCCGTAATCTCCTTGCGACTTCAAAAGCAGCAACTCTTCCGCCGGCAGCGTCGCCTCCTGCTCGGGTTTATATAGGTCGGGCCAATTCATTTTCAGTTGGTCGCGCCCGTGTTGGGTCACGAGCACCTGCCCACTGGAATCGATGGCGAGACCCTCCGCGTTGCGAATTCCCGTAGCGAAGCGGTCAGCCGGTGAGAAAGTTTGATTCGTCTTATTCGCGTCATAGCGCCAGACGCCGCCGCGCGTCTCGAGTTCGGTGCAAGGATTCAAACCGGGCGATTTGAGCGTCCGATTCTTCCCCTGGCAGGAGTTGGTCGCAGTGGCCACGTCTACATACATCGCTCCTTCGGAATCAATAATGAAAGGATGCATCGGATGGTCGCCCCCCAGCGGCAATCCGGAGACGATGGTCTCGGCGGAACCGCCCGGCACGATTGCGTCGCCAGACAATGAATACCGCACGATGCGGTCGTTGCTCTCGGCATAGATCGCATCCTTATACATGCCAATGCCCGTGCCGCCGTGTCCGCCGGTTTGGACGGTTTCGCCGAAGCGCTCGACCACATCGGCCTTTCCCCCGCCGCCCTTATCTTGCAACGCAACCAAGAAACCGCCCGCGTGAGGGGTGTCGTTGCCGTAATACCGGCCCGACCAGGTGTTGACGTAAAGCACTCCGCTCGGCCCAACCACCATGTGCCGCGCGTGACCGATGCCGTCAGCGAAGACCGTCGCGCAGAAACCCGCCGGCAGCTTTAACCCGCTGTCATCGTTCTGGCATGCTTGGCTCTGGGTTTCGGCAGCAAGTGCAAAATTGGAATGGTTTCGCGTCGGCGCGAATGAACTGCCGATGTAAATTGCGACAATCGCGATAAGGATCGAGAACAAAACCTTGAGCGGACGGGAATATTGCATTGAATGCCTCCGAAGGATCGATGACGACAAACAAGGGGATTTCTCAACAACAGACTGAAAATATGACCATAGCAATTTTAAAACGCCCGGCAGCCGGATAGCTCCGGGCACAATTTTGTCGAGGACGCCATCGCGTTGCCGCGCCTCATCAAATTTGAGCCAGTGAGTCGCGAATAAGTTTCAGGCCAAGCACATATTTTTTCGGCGTAATACGCGCATCGGTTCGCGCCGCTTATTTCGAGGGTCAGTTGTAAGAAGAGTGGTTCAAACGCTCCAGCGAGATTCTCGGCTAGCGCCGTTTAGCTCACGGCTCATACGCAGGAGCAGTCGTCCCGTCCGACCACTTCGTGATCGGAATCAGGAGGATGGTCAGTCGGTCCTCAGGGACGTCAGCTTGGATAATCGGGGAGCTCGGCAGATTCGCACCCCAAGTTGCAAGGTTTATTTGCGACACAAAAAACATCAGGTGCGGATGCCAGTGCCCGTCACGATCGCTCACGTACCCTTGCTTTGACATCATGTAGCTCATCGCCCCGGTTTCCAGCGTTGGCAATTCTTTCCTGTCGAAAGCAGCCTTGAGGTCCTCGAACATCTGCGCTTTGGATCGTCCAGCCAATATCAGTTTGGTCTTCTTGATCGTAATGGGCAGGTACGTTCGCGCGGCGGGCGGATTGAAGCAGATCGGAGCCCGCAGCTTTGGATTCCAAAAATCGGGGTCGTCGATTCCCGCGGTCCACGATCGTTCCACCATGCAGACGAAACCGTTCTTGCCTTTAGCCGCGATTTCATAACCATGCCGCCCGAGGACCATCACCTCGGCATCACGCGAAATAGATTCCGGCGCAGCGCTCCGCGCCAGCGCTATCTCGGTATTTCGCTCCGTCAGGTACTGCTCGAGCGGCGCCATGTTCGGATACGGCGTTTTCGCGTCTTGTGCGTGCGTCTCCCACAAAGCGCCCGGCACGATAGTAAGCGCGACAACCAGGCTGGAGACTCTTAATGCAATGGTCCTGAGTATCTCTCGCCGCATTGATTTCTCCTGAGATGCAAAATCCCCGTCGCAGCGCACGTTACAAACCATATCGCGTTGCAGACGCCTAGCGCGTTTGCTCGATCTGATGCTGCACCTGGCTGCGAAATTCCAGCGGATGCGCCATTTTGTGAAATGGATCGGAGGTTCCGCCGGTCCCGATGATCACAATCGTTCCATAACCCAGCATCCTGCCCAGCGCCGTCTCGCTCACTTCGATGCTCTCCACTTTATTCAACAGCATTTCGATGGTCTTCCTGCCGATTAGCCCGGTCTTGATCACCACGCGATGGTTCGTCACCGCCATTTCCGTCGCGTTCCGCCGCACCATGCCGATCACAATCACCACCGCGCCGCAAATAAGCAGCGCCACTCCGCCGCCTTCCATGAGGTGAACGTCCCTGTTCTCCATTCCGTTCTGGTTGAATGCGTAGTAAAGCAGCACCAAGCCGGGCGAACCCAACAGCAAGCATCCCACCACAAGGTGCCCAAGCATCACAATCCAATGGAGCCGCGTCTCGTAAATCACAGTCTCGCCAGGCACCAAATTCGAATCAACGTAACTCATTCGCTCTTTCCCTCAACGCTCAGCAGATTCCACCAGATCACGCCTCATCTTAATTCGAAGAGGCTATCACAACGGTCGCACAGTTTTCGCGCCCGCTTACCTTTGACTCTCGGTTAACCGCGTTGGCAGCTTGAGGGAACAAATCACTGAGCGTAAAATCCCGGCCACTCGGGCACTAATCACTTAGGCTTTGCAGTCCAGCGCAGCTTGAACAGTCGGAGGACCGATCATTTCCACCATTTTTTGCCGCGCTTGCATAGTCGTGATGCTTCTTGTCACGGCTGCCAGCGCTCGCGCAACACGACGATCTCGAACCGATCCTCTGCGCCCATTTGTTGCGCAGAGTGGATGAAAAACGGATAGACCTTTTGCGTTCGCTCGAACCCAGCAAATGGGGTCTTCAAACCACCGCGCCGCTGTGGAGCGATGAAAATGGCCTGCGAACAGAGCGCCGATTTTCATGAGTCTCTCGACCCGTTCGCTCCGGCCGCGTTCAATGTCAGTTGGGCAGGCGAAGAGACTTCGCTGAACCGGTTCGACATTGCGCGCATTGACCGAACGCTGGCGTCACCAGCAGCAGATTCGACTGGCGACAAGCCGGACCGAATTTATGACGCCCGAGCTACATCACCCGGTACTCGATTGCTTCGTGCAAGGGCTACCGCACACCTATCGCGACGTCAACGCGCCGGTCGGAACAGTAATTGGCCTCGAGATTTCCGGCGACTGTGGCGGCCAATGGTTTCTGTCGAGGGAATCGGCCCGATGGGAACTGTCCGAGCCAATCGAGCGAAGCGGTCGCGTCGCGAGTGACGATACCGCAGCAATTGGCGTGGCGCGTTTTCACCAAGGGCATTGATCGTGATTCGGCTCGCGCGCAGATTCAGATAGAAGGGAATCGAGATCTCGGAGAAAACGTTCTTCGTCTAACCGCGATTGTTGTTAGATCTCGCCGGCGTCTTCTGCTCATTTCAAAATGCGATGCGATCGCACCGCACCCACTCACAATGAACTTGCGATGCCCGCATCCGCGGATTCTAGGCTCAGGTTCCCCGGCAAAATCGGGACCCTGGCTTCGACGAGTGTGCCGGGCTCCGCGCGCGACACGACCAGTTCGCCGCCGAATTGGCGGAGCCGCTCGCGCATGCCGTTGATGCCAACCCCCAGCCCGGGCGTAGCGCTTTTCCCGCAAAGATCCGCCGGCATGCCGTTGCCGTAATCCCTCACGCGCACCAGCACGCATTCCGGTTGCTTGACGATCTCGACGCGCGCGGCCTCTGTACCCGAATGTCGGTAGACATTGGTAAGCGATTCCTGAACCACGCGAAAGATCGCAGTCTCTACGTCCTGTGTCAGGCGCGGAAAGGTGCTCGGCTGCATAGTCAGGGAAACCTCGATATTGCTGCGTTTCACCATCCCATCCACGTACCAGTGCAGAGCCGCGCGCAAGCCGGTTTCATCGAGCAGCGGTGGATGCAGCAGATAAGAAAGATTGCGCACCGTCGCGAGGGCGTTGTTGGTAAGCTGGCTCGCTTGTTCATTTCCCGCCTTCACGTCCAGCGTCATCTTCAGGTATGCAAGCTGTTGCCCGAGGTCGTCGTGAAGTTCGCGGGCAATCCGGCGCCGCTCCTCGTCTTGAACCTGGAGTAATCGCGCGGAAACCTTGCGAAGTTCCATTGTTCGCAGATCGAGGATCGCGCGAGTTTCGTCCAGCTGCGTCACGCGGTTGCGCAGCTCGGTGTTCAGATTCTGGATGCGCTCGTCCGCCTTCTTCCGCTCGGATAAATCCTGCGTGACTTTTGCAAAGCCGCAGAGCCGTCCGTCGGCGTCGCGCAGCGGAGTGATGATTACGGACGCCCAAAATACCGAGCCATCCTTCTTGACCCGCCAGCCTTCGTCAGCGAAGCGTCCTTCTTTTTCTGCCAGCGCAAGTTCGCGTGCGGGCCAGCCGTTTTCCACCGCTTCTGGCAGGTAGAACTTCGAAAAATGCTGGCCGACGATTTCCGCTTTGGAATATCCCTTGATCGCTTGGGCCCCGTCATTCCAGGTCAGAATGTGCCCTTCGGGGTCCAGCACGAATATCGCGTAGTCTTTTACGGTTTCGACCAGCAAACGAAAGAGCTCGTTGCTCGGGGTTAAATGTTCACCGCTGCTGCCGTTATTGTCTTCGGCTTGTTGCGTAAGACGACTTTGTGCCAAGTGGACGCTCCGAACGACTGAAGGTAGATGCATGCTACGAAAGCAAAACACGCGACGCACGGGCAATACAGTGTTCGCTGTATCACTCGCGCCTCAGACGCGCGAGTTTCTCGTGGGCCTCTCAGTGCGCTAGCCAAGCCGCGGGCCCAGGCCTTGTTCGGTAGAGCAATTGACCCCGCTCGTTGACTTGCCTACAGGCGCACCCTAAGATGTGCGCTAAATGGCGGATTCCCAATCGCTCCTCGGCCAGACCGTCTCACACTATCGCATCATCCAAAAGCTCGGTGGCGGCGGTATGGGCGTCGTCTACAAGGCCGAGGACACGCGGCTTCATCGCGCGGTCAGTTTGAAATTCCTGCCTGGCGAAATGTCCCAGGACCAGGCCGCCCTTGAACGCTTTCGGCGAGAAGGCCAGGCGGCGTCGGCGCTCAACCACCCAAACATCTGCACCATTTACGACATCGGCGAGCAAGACGGCCGCCAGTTCATCGCCATGGAATTTCTCGACGGTGAGACGCTCAGGCAGCGCATTTCTGGCAAAGCGCTGCCGCTGGATGAGGTCCTCGAGTTGGGAATCGAAATCGCGGACGCCCTCGACGCGGCACACGCGAAGGGAATTGTCCACCGTGACATCAAGCCCGCGAATATCTTCGTCACTGAACGCGGGCACGCGAAGATTCTCGATTTCGGCTTAGCGAAGCTTGCCCCTGGCGGCGCAGGCGCCGGTGTTTCCGCGATGCCCACTGCAACCGCGGCTGCGGAGGAATTCTTGACCAGTCCCGGCAGTGCGGTGGGCACAGTCGCTTACATGTCGCCGGAACAAGTGCGTGGCACGCCACTCGATGCGCGCACGGACCTTTTCTCATTCGGTGTTGTGCTTTATGAAATGGCCACGGGCGGCCTGCCATTTCGCGGAGATACTTCCGGCGTCATTTTCGATGCCATCCTCAATCGAGAGCCGGTTGCGCCCGTTCGCCTGAATCCCGAGCTACCCGCGAAACTGGAAGAAATTATCAACCGTGCGCTTGAAAAAGACCGCAACCTTCGCTACCAACACGCCTCCGACCTGCGCGCGGAATTGCAGCGCCTGAAGCGCGATAGCACCTCGGGCCGCGCGCGTGTGTTGCCTTCGGCCGAGACGCCACGCGCGGAGCCCGGCTCGCAATCCGCAATCCCGCTTGTGGCGACGCCAAAATACGCGGTGCGACGACCCTACTTTTACGCAGCGGCCGCGATCCTCGCCTTGGCGGCTCTCGCTGCAGCATTTTTCTTTCACTCGTCGCGCAGCGGGCCTCCCCCGAGTAAAGACTGGGAACAGCTAACTTTTTTCACTGACTCCGCAGTGTATCCGGCTCTTTCCCCCGATGGACGTATGCTCGCCTTCATCCGCGGGAATAGTTCCTTCATGGGGCCGGGGCAGATTTACGTCAAGTTTCTGCCGGACGGCCAGCCCGTTCGGCTCACGCACGACTCGTCGGTAAAGTTAGGCCCGGCCTTTTCGCCAGACGGTTCGAGCATCGCATACAGCACGGTCGATCCTTGGGACGTCGTGGAAGTGCCGGTTCTCGGGGGCGACCCGCACACTCTGCTGCCCAACGCTTCTTCGTTAACGTGGATCGAAGGCGGCAAGCGCTTGCTCTTCTCAGAAATTAAAGAGGGACTTCACATGGTCCTCGTCACCACCGACCGAGGACGCGGGCAAAGCCGCGACGTTTACGTGCCTCCCGGTGAGCGCAGCATGGTTCATCATTCCTATCTCTCACCCGACGGGAAATGGGTACTGGTCGTTGAGATGGGCAGCCGTGGCAACCTTCTGCCGTGCCGCGTTGTTCCTTTCCAAGGCGGTGGTGACGTGCGCGTCGTGGGCCCTCCGAACGTCCGCTGCAATTCAGGCGCGTGGTCCCCCGACGGCAAATTGATATACCTCACGGCAGAGAAGGATGGCGAATATCACATCTGGCAACAGCGTTTTCCGGACGGAGAACCGGAGCTGCTGACTTCCGGCCCGACTTCCCAACAGGGCATCGCAATGGCCGCCGACGGCAAATCGCTGATCACTGCGGTCGGATCGCAGGACAGCACGGTGTGGTATCACGACAAGGACGGCGATCACCAGATTTCCTCGGAAGGTTCTGCCTCGAGACCTTCGTTCTCTTTTGATGGAAAGAGCCTCTATTACTTGATGGCGAACGGCCAAACGCCCGGTTACGAACTCAAGGTCAAGGACTTGACCGGAGGGAGCACAGAGAGCCTGTTACCGGGTTATTTCATGGAAAATTACTCGGTTTCTAAGGACGGGAAGGAAGTCGCGTTCGCCGCGAACGATCAGAGCGGACATTCCAGCCTTTGGGTTGCGCCGACGAATCGCCGCTCCTCGCCGGTGCGTATTTCCCCCCCCACAGCGATCGACGATTCCCCTTTCTTTTTGCCCGATGGCGATATTGTTTTTCGCGCCATCGAAGGTGACTCGAATTTTCTCTACCGCATGAAAGCGGATGGGACAGGCCGGCGCAAGATATCCTCGCAACGCGTGATCGATGCCATCGCGGCATCGCCAGACGGCCGTTGGTTCGCCGCCGGCTCGGAAGGGCCCGATCAGGAGCACACGGCCCAGGTCACCGCCTTTGCCGTGGATGGCAGCGCGTCCGCGACGTTGTGCCGTTCCTATTGCTGGCTGGTTTGGGACAGGTCCGGCAAATTTGCGTACGTCTCGTTTGCACTGATGCATGAGGTAAGTTACGCGTTGCCGGTGCTGGATCATACGGGACTGCCCAAGTTGCCGGCGGCCGGAATTGCGCGAGAGGAAGATTTGAAGGCTGCGGCAGCCGCGGCCGTGATTCCCCAAACAGTGGATTCCGCGATAAGCCCCTCCATCTACGCCTACTCTCGCCAGAATACGCGCCGCAATCTCTATCGCATCCCGTTGCCATAATTCACCGTCCTCTCTGGACGCGCGGCATTCCTGTCGGGCTGCTTGTCGCATCTCTTGGCAATGGGAATTGGATCGTGGCAGCCAGCAGTCGGGCTGAGCGTAATCCGATTCGGCGACACACAAGGTGAACGGATAGAGTGCTATCGTTCACTGGAAAGGGGTGAGCCAGATGAAGATGAGCATGGAGAATCGGATCATTATCATCGCGAGCGCGGTGGTCGCGGCATTATTGGGCTGGGGATTAGTGGAGTGGATATTTTCGCGGCGTCTGCAGTCCACATCCCTATTCAACACGCTCAACGAAGGTATGCGCCGGTTTTTGCAATGGCCGCTTTTTACCATCGGGAAACTGCCGCTCACGCCGCTGTTTCTGATCAAGTGCAGCTTGTTTTTGATCGCATTGTCGCTATTCTCGCGGTTATTTCGGGCCTTCCTGGCAAGGGAACTTACTCGCACCTCAATGGACCGCGGCCACCAATACGCGTTTGTGCGCGTGGCAGGCTACGTGATTTTCGCCCTGGGCGTGATCATCGGCCTCGACAGCACCGGCCTGAATTTAAGCAGCCTGATGGTGGTGGGTGGCGCGCTGGGAGTGGGCATCGGCTTCGGTTTGCAGAACATCGTGGCGAATTTCGTGGCGGGGATCGTGATTCTGTGGGAAGGGCCGATCCAGCTCGGCGATTTCATTGACATAGGCAACACGCATGGGGAAGTGATCCGCATCGGCGCGCGCGGCACGTGGGTGCGGACGTTCGACAACGAAATCATCATCGTGCCGAACTCCGAATTCATAAACGGCCGCGTGGCCAACTGGACCGCGAACGACCGTACTGTAAGGTTTACGGTTCCTGTGGGGGTTTCTTACGACAGCGATTTGGATCAGGTCCGCGCAGTGCTGCTGGATATTGCGAAACGCAATGAAAATGTCCTGGAAAATCCCGCACCCGCCGTGCTGGTTGCTGGTTTCGGTGACAACAGTGTTGATATCAGCTTGCGCGTTTCGACGACGTCCATGGTTGACCGTACGGGCGCGCTGAAGAGTGATTTGTTCATGGAAATCTTCCGCGCGTTCCGTGAAAAGAAGATCACTCTGCCGTATCCCATCGGCAAGTAACAGGTTGTGAAGCTTGGTATCGCGCTAGGCACGCCGCAATTTCCGTAAGAAATAAGGCTGCTCTCGCAGCAGCATCGGCCGGCCCACAATTTCCTCGAATGCCTGCTCGATCAGTTTTTCTTCTTCGGTCGGCGAATTCACCTCATCGACGCGCAGGTCGAGCCGCGGATAATCCAGCTGCTCCACCTGAAACCTTCGCAACACGTAGAGGCAATCGTCCATCGCGGTGCGCTCGTCCGCCTGCAGTGGATAGCATGCGTTCTCCGTAAGGCGGCTGAAAAGAATCCATTCCGCGGCGGCATTGGCTTCATTTGCGTCTCGCGAGGTGGAGAGAGCTTTGTAAAATTGTTCTTCCCACTCAAATCGTGGTCGTTGCGGAATACGACACTGATCGTAGGATTCGTACATGGATGCACTCCTTACATGCACATCTCCGATTGCAGCACTCTCCCGGATGCGACGTTCCGGGCCGGAAATTCACTTGCGCGCATTTTCTCTTCCAAAACTGACTCGCGCGTAGCGGGTAAATATGCCGTTACGCCAGAATCGATTAGCCGGACGTTGCGCCGGGCCAATGTAAGTTTGCCAATGCAGCGTAGCGAATACTGTCGGCTGCCTGACTACGGTTCACAGTGACTCTGGATTAGTACTGTCAGTGGGTGGTATTCAGTAAAGGTGTACTATCGACTCTATAGCGCTCTAGCGGGCACCATAAGAGCATGAAGAGAACTGTGGTGTGGCTGACTGGCCTGCAGGCGAAGCAGCTCGCAAGAATGTCGGAGAAATCACTCGCGCCCGTCTCAGCGCTCGTGCGCCAGGCAGTCCACGAGTTCTTGGCGAAAAACCGGAAGTCCAGGGCGTCCAAAAGTCGGCCCCGCTAGAATCGCCTAGTGCTTCGCCCGGCACCTGAAACTACGCGCAATCGGCCGCTTCACGGCGCCACACCGCTGCCTCATTCACTCAAGCGCCAATTGCCAAGTGCACTTTCGTGCACTATAGTGCGCCATTTGCCATCCGTCAATAAATAACTCCGCAACAGTCAGTACTATTGTGCTCGGACTGACCACGATTTTAAATTTAGCGCGTATGAGTGCACAGATTCGGCCAGCCAGACCACTGCGAAGAAGCAAGCGGCTCAGGCTGTCCATCCGTGTGCATGTTTTTGGGCAGGACATATTCTTGGAATCCTTCAACGAGTTCACCCACATGCTCTCCGTGAACGCTCACGGAGGAGCGCTTGCGCTGGCCGCCAAGGTACGGAAGGGCCAGAGCATTTTGGTTGTTAACAAGAGCACTGGTCAAGAGCAAGAGTGCCGGGTGGTGGACGTCGGGTCCTTGCAGGATGGCAAATGGACCGTGGGAATCGAATTTGTGGAACCCGTAACAAACTTCTGGAAGATCAACTTTCCGCCCTACACTCCCAGGCGGCTATCGGCTCGCTGTTGAGACTTTGCCGATCGGGCATCAAGCGCAGAAGAGGTGCACAGGTCGCACTTCCGCGGATGGAACGCACGCTTTTAGCGCCGGTTGGTGCAAATTGTCTGTCGTCGTCCTCGACGCTATCCCCTGTATAATAGTCCGGCCTCAGGAGGGCAATTCATTGCTGCGCATAAACGACGAAGCTCCCAATTTCACCGCCGAAACTTCGCAGGGCACCATCAACTTCCACGAATGGATCGGCGACGGCTGGGCCATTTTGTTTTCGCATCCCAAGGACTTTACTCCGGTGTGCACCACCGAACTGGGTTACATGGCCGGGCTGCAGCCCGAATTCGAGAAGCGCAATTGCAAAATCATCGCGGTGAGCGTGGACCCGGTGGGCAGCCACAGCAAGTGGGCTGCGGATATCGAAGAGACGCAGGGACATAAAGTAAAATACCCGATGATCGGCGACCCGGAACTCAAAATCGCCAAGCTGTATGACATGCTTCCGGCAGACGCGGGAAGTACTTCCGAAGGCCGCACCGCTGCCACGAACGCCACCGTGCGCACCGTGTTCGTGGTCGGCCCCGACAAGAAAGTCAAGCTGATGCTGAGCTATCCGATGAGCACTGGCCGCAACTTCGACGAAGTGCTGCGAGTCGTGGATTCGATGCAGCTTACCGCCAAGCACAAAGTCGCCACACCTGTGAACTGGAAACAGGGCGAAGATGTGATCATCCTTCCGTCTGTGCCGGAGGAAGAGGCCAAGCAAAAATATCCCGGTGGCTGGAAGTCTCCGAAGCCATATCTGCGGATTGTTCCTCAGCCGAAGTAGCGACCGGAGCGTGAGGATAATTCAGCATGATCCTCAAGCAGTTCTATCTGCCGTGCTTGGCGCACGCCTCCTACGTTATTGGAGACGAGCAGACAGGCACGGCAGCTGTTGTTGACCCGCAACGCGACACGGACCAATACATCGCGTTTGCCGCCGAGCACGCCCTTCAGATCAAACACGTATTCCTGACGCATCTCCACGCCGATTTCGTTGCTGGACATTTGGAACTGCGCGATCGGGTGGGCGCAAAAATCTACTTGGGCGCTGCGGCGAAAGCAGCGTATGTGTCCATTCCACTTCGCGATGGCGACGTCCTCGAGTTCGGACGCGTGCGTCTGAAGGCGCTCGAAACGCCGGGCCACACCCCGGAATCGATCTCGATCGTCGTTTACGACCTCAACGCGAGCGATACGCAGCCGCACGCGGTGCTGACCGGCGACACTTTGTTCATCGGGGACGTTGGCCGGCCCGATCTGCGCGCGGCGCTGGGATGGTCAGCCGCCGAACTTGGCGGCATGCTCTTCGATTCGGTGCATGCGAAGCTCCTGGCGCTTCCGGATCAAAGCCTGGTGTATCCGGCTCACGGCGCGGGTTCGCTCTGCGGGAAGGCAATCAGCAAGGAGACGGTATCGACTCTGGGCGAGCAGCGGCGTTCGAACTACGCACTCCAGCCCATGAGCAAAGAAGCGTTCATTCAGGTGGTTACCGCCGATCAACCGGAAGCTCCGGCATACTTCAACTATGACGCCGTGCTCAATAGCCAAGAGCGCCCGACGCTGGACCAGGCGCTTGCCCGCGAAATGAACCCGCTGACGCTCGACGCCGTGCTGGAATTGCAGGCGGCCGACGCACAAGTCCTCGATACCCGCGATGCCACCGAATTTGCTTCGGCGCATCTGGTAGGCAGCATCAATATCGGCCTCATCGGCCAATACGCAACCTGGGCCGGAACTGTGCTGGATCGCAAGAACCCGATTGTAATTATCGCGGACCCCGGCCGCGAAAATGAGTCTGCGATTCGTCTCGGCCGCATCGGGTTCGATCACGTCGCCGGATATTTGCAGGGTGGACTGCAAAGCCTCGAATCACGGCCGGAACTGATTGCCTTTACCGAACGCCTGAGCGCGCCATTCGCCGCCGAACTTTTGTCGTCAGCTCAGCCGCCGCTAGCCATTGACGTGCGCGCGCCGCGCGAGCGCGATCACAAGCACATCGCCGGAAGCTTGAGCATCCCGCTGAATCATCTGGCGGAAAATTTTGAAAAGTTGCCCAAGGACCGCCGGCTGCTGGTCTATTGCGCCGGAGGCTACCGCTCGTCCATCGCCGCGAGCCTGTTGCAACGCGGCGGATTCGATTCCGTCGGTGAAATTGCCGGCGGCATCGCCGGATGGGAAGCCGCAAAACTGCCGGTGCAAAGCACACAGGCGGTGCCGTAGACGTTTCGCAATCCCTAACTCTAGCAATCAGCCTGGTTCCATGCGTCGCTCGGCCCTCTCGCGGCGGCTCCTTCCGTCCTTTCTTCGCCGCCTGCGATTGCAACCACGATCCAATAGCAGAATAGAACGCGCTCCTACAGCATTTCCTTTACGCCGGGTCCTGGCCGATTTTCGCCGAGTCTTGATGTGAACAAAAATTTATTGTTTCCGTGATTGAAACAAGAGTAGGATGCGAATCCTAGGGGTCCTGTCCGTGGGTTTGGCGACGATCACCATTCGGATTTGAGCCGCAGCCAAGCGCATCTAGCGGTTCTTACCGATTAGTGAAAGTAGCTGCAGGATTTCGTAAGGGCTTTTTGGGGCGCGTGCCATGAAGCATCCCGTCTATCTTTCTGCTCCACTCATGTTTGTATGCTGCGTTTGTGCCTGTTTCACTCCTGCTGTCCGCGGCGCCACTCCTCAGAGTCCCTCCGCGCCGCAAGAGCAACAAGACCAAGTAGTGCATGTGCACGAGCAGGCGACAACGACGATTCCCGGACCGCTGCGTTCTTTCCTGCGCATGGCTGGGATCAGTCAGAAAGTCGCTCCCGAAGAAGTGATGCCGCTGCTCGCCCGCAACGTTTTCATCATTGGTTACGAGGGCTCGGGCGCGAGCGGTCGGCCAACCGAGTTTCTGATTCTCCTCCGGCGCTACGTGCAGCAGGCCAGGGAACTGGCGGCGCTCGCGGGAACCAGCGGCGTGATTCACGTTACGAATTGCGACGACGCCAAGCAATTGCTGGGCATCCTGGGCTATCGCACGCGCCCGGACTGCGGTAAGAGCAGCACCTACGTCGAGACAGAAGACGCGCGCAGAGCGTTCCTCACCATCGACTCCGGTTTTCCGCTTCCCGAACTGGAAAAAACTTTACAGGGCGGCGGTCCCTTCACGTATTCCTACCCCAGCTCTCAGGTGCCCATACTTTTGACGGAACGCGAATGGCTCGGGGGAAGCAAACAGGGCGGCGCCACTTTACTTGATGCGTTTCTGCACGACGTTACTCTCTCTCGTCTTTACTACGCCTGGGCGCACATGGATCCGGAAACCCAGGCCAGTCTGCTGCGACAGCCGGGAATGAAAAAGTTGGCTTCCTACGCTGCCTCCCTGGATTTTTACGGCAGCTACATCCGCATTCGCGCCGATCACGTCGTCGTGCCCGGCGGACCAGCCGAAGAGTCGGCCTGGAAAGAGTTGGTGGGTGCAAATCCGGAATCGCCCGCGGAATTTGTCCCCCGCCTGCTCACGAAAGATAACGGCTGGCTCGCCGCTTACTTTGACTCGCTCGCGCGCGTTACTCCCGAACAGCAAGCGCACTTCGTCGAATCTCCCCGCCTGCGGCACTGCTACGAAGCGCTCCGCGGCAAAAGCACGACCCCCAGCGCCACGTCCTCTGTGTTTCGTCCAGACCCCACTCTTTTGCTCCTGATCACGCGCCTGCAGTGGGAACCCAACGGCGATCCGCACGTTCCTGGAAGCCTCCAGGCGTGGAAGACCATTCTCAGGCAGAAAGCCGTTTCCGACGTCGCCCGCAGCGCGAACGTGGAACTCAAGAGCTGGAACACCCCGGACGGACTCTTAGATGTTATGTTCGCGCTCTCCCGGCTATACATAGACGGAGGGCCCACCGACGCTTTTCTGATGCTGAGTGAAATTGACGCCAAGCGTCCTGCGGGGCGTCGCTTGAGCGCTCCCGCAGTCGAGCTGATGGCTACGAAGTTCCGCGCGTTCCGCGATCAGTATTTGATCTTTTCGGAGTTTCCGGAGCTGAGCGATGCATCCATCACCACGTTTCTAACCACAGCCGGGTCGCTCGGCAAGATTCCAGACCACACGTTGCGCGGCAACGCCATGGGGATCTTCGAAGCGAATATCGGGCTCTGGCAAATCCTGGCTCGCCAGGGCGAAATTCCCGGGACCAAGCTGGACGATTCCTGGCAGGAAATGATCAAGCCTTTCGGGCATGTGTCATCGTCCGGCGCGCTGTTCGATGCCGGTCGCAACTCGCTGGCTCAAGTCTTGCGCGCCGGCGGCGGCGAGCCGCAGCGGGCTCAGGATGAAGTCGTCGAGTTGATGGCCGGTCCGCGCCAGACCAATCCGGAAGCGCAACGCATCCACAGGGAAGTGGCCGATAGGATTCGCTTGGTGCTCGACGATCAGCGCCTGGTTTCGCTCGATACGCTAATCGCGCTCGGCGACGGCCTGCGTGAAACCGCGCGCGGCAATCCTCCGAATAATAGCCTGCTTCCGCTCGCTCAGGAGCTTACAGAGTTCCAAATGCCGCGCCCGATTTTTACCAGCAGCGAGCGCACCGAGTTTACGACCGGCACTTACAACAATCACCACACTGATTTGGAAATGCGCACGGATCTTGCCAAGGTTGTCGCGTCGAAGGCTTCCAGCGCGGAATTGGAACAAGCGCGCGGTGAACTCGTTCCTTTCTTCCGGGACACGCTCGTCGGCTTGAGCTACGCTTATTACGAACCGCCTGGCGCGCAAGCTCTCCACAACAATCCGCTTCTGATTCGCTCTCACGACTTTTCCGGAGAGACGGTGATGGGCCTGGAGGATTCGCTCTGGCAAACTCCCCGCGTATTCGGCGCGGGATCTCCGGCTGGTGGCGGAGCTCATCTGGTGGGCTCGCTCGCCGAATTGCCTTACGTCCTCGCGCAAATGGAGCAGGATTTTATTTCGCCGGAGAACGTCCAGGCTCTGATTTGGCCCGACCTGGTCCCGAGCGTTTTAGCCGATTCGGTTTTGCCGCGCTGGTGGAACGTCAGCCGCGACGAACTCCACGCCGTCGCGCTCTATCAAAGCGCCGGCGAGGAAATCCTCGCGTCAGCCGCGCAGAGCGAAGAACTGCGCACCAAAGTGATCGCCATCTTTTCCGACCGCATGATTCCGCAAAGATCGGCGCAAGTAGAAGAAGCTCTCCGCGCAGGACATCTGACCGAAGTCTCCTCGCAGGTCGCTCCAGCGGACGCTTTCTATTTGACCGCCGAATATCGGCGAAGGTTCCCGAACGATACGAACTCCTGGGGTCCAGCGGGAAGGGAACTCGACGAATTGAACCGCCAGCATGCAACCGAAGTCAGTTGGGAACGTATCTCGCAGGATTTTGGCGTTCCTCATCCTATATTGGCGCGCACCTATGCCCGTGAATTGTTGAACGTCACGCCATTCCCCATGTTCCAGGGTTATTCCAGCAGGTTGCTGGCTGAGACTTGGGATTCCACGAATTTGTGTTGGGCTCGCTTGGCAGACGAGATGGGCTATCCGCCCGTTGCGCTGAACCGTCTGGCTCCCGAGCTCACCGTTCGCATGGTCGCGAAGATTTTCGCCACCGACCTGAACGATTGGCCGGCGTTACTTCGTGCCATGCGCGAAACGGCAGAAGAGTTTCGGCAGAGCAAGCCTCCCTCGCTGCCGCCCAATGCTGGTAGTTCTCAGCCGTAGGCGGAGCTGGCGAGGATCGAGCAATTCACCGCTCGCCAGGCAAGCTCTGCGAGAGGGCCGTAGCCAGTCACATCGAGGTCGTCATGCTCAAGAGACTCGTCCTGTTTGTCTGTTTTTACGTCGCGTATTCTGTTTTCTTTGCAACTCCCGCTGTAGCGCAGGAAATTACCCCGCCTCGCATCAACGTCACCGTGGACTTGGTGCAGTTAAATGTCGCGGTCACCGACAATAAAGGGAAGTACGTTACCGGACTGCGTCCGCAGGACTTCGTCGTCACCGAGGACGGGATCCCGGAAGGAATCGCCACTTTTGGAGAAGGCAACGGGTCGGTCCGCGCTGTGCTGAACCCGCCGCCAGGCTCGGACGTCAAGCCGTCCGACGTTCCGGCCGATCAGCAGCAGGACAACGGCGCGCGGATGTCGGCAAATCAGCTCGCCGATTACGTCGAAGGCGCGAACGTTTTTGTTCTTTTCGATACCAGCAATTATATGTACCGCGGTTTTGTCTTCGCGCAGGATGCCATTGCTGATTTCGTCCGCTCGCTCGAAGGCGCGGACAAAGTCGCGTTCTATTCTTACAGCCGCGATCTTTCCCGCGGTACACTGTTGACCTCCGACCGGTCGCAAGTCGTGCGCGCCGCGCGTACCACTGTCGCCGGAGACGATGCCGCGCTCTACAACTGTCTTTTGCTCACCGTCCAAGACGCCGCTCATTTCACCGGAAGAAAAGTGATCGTGGTTTTCTCGAATGGTCCCGATAACGCCAGCATGGTCCCGCCCGAACAGGTAGCCGAGTTAGCGCAATCCACCGGCACCACCATCTATATGGTCAGCACCGAACAAGCGCACCTCGAGCCGATCTCGAACGCGGTGTTTCAACGCATGACTGCAGCCACCGGCGGCAAAGTTTATTTCGCGAGGAATTGGAAAGACGAAAAGGACGCGTTCGCGTCCATCCGCGACGATCTAGCCCATCTCTACTCCCTGAGCTACTACCCCAAGCCCAATCCCAACCGCGGCTGGCGTACGATTTCCGTGAAACTAGTAGACGGCCAACCCAAGAAGTACCACGTGCGAACCCGCGCCGGCTATCGCCTAAGAAACTCCCGATACACCTCGGAGAATCTCCCAAGCCAGCAACCGCAGGCGGGAACCGGCGACACCTCCGGACGCTGACCGGCAGTTGCCGTCGTAGCGGTGGTCTTCCGACCGCCAGCCTTTGCCTTTGAACTTGTCGCGGACGCTAAGTCCCGCGTTTCGGGACGCACCGGGCGTGTGTCCTGGTTAGCCAACTTGCAGGACGACTGGCTTCATTGAGGCCAGCCAATCAGCGCCGGAGGCGCGGCAGAAGTTAGCCAGTGCGTGGCATCCGGGCGATAACGGCGCGCAGCGCCATTCCGTCACTCGACGCGCCACGGCGATCGCTCCGGCCACTGGCGCATCGCCTCGGTGGCCCAAGCATCGCTCTTGTCCGCATGGCACGACGTGCACGGATTCGGGATCTTGTATTTCTCACTCATCGCCGGCGTGATAAACGCAAACGTATGTGCGCGCACTTTCACATCCGCAATGGTCGTTTCGATTTGCGGCATGTGACAAGCAACGCAACTGCTACCAGCCGATCCTTTCTTGTGATGCGTATGCTCCTCGATCGTCCCGGTGCGCGGTCCGTTCAAAGAAAGCGGCCCATGACAATCCAGGCAAAGCTGGTCCGCCGGCTTTCGCAATTGCGCGTAATTGTCTGTTCCGTGCGTATCGTGGCAACTGAAGCAGGTAACCCCGCGCCGGTACATCACGCTCTGCACGAAATCATTCCCCTGCATGCGGTTCTTGTGCGCGGTGCCTTCGGCGAAGTGCGTGAACGTCGTCTCGCCCAACGTGTGCTCCTCCAGTTGCCAAAAATCCTGCAGACGTAGACCCACGCGATATCCGACCGGCCAGTCGTAGTATTTGCCCTCGATGGGACTCGTCAGCGGACGCCCTTGCGAATGGCACTGGATGCATGCATCGGTCGCCGCGACGTAATCCATGCGCGCCGGATTCAGAATATTTCCGCGCGTCGGATGCCCCACATGCTCGCTTCCCGCACCGTGGCACTTTTCGCATCCCACATTCCACTCTGCCACCTGCTTGGTGTGAATGTTGTAGTCCACCGAGTGGCATCCATCGCACGTCGGGCCCGTCGGCCGCTGCATATTGTTCGGCGGATAAAACGGCTCCCACCAATCCGTGCCCTTAGCGACGAAATACGGCCGCCAAACGTGGTGCGTCACGTCCCACTGTGCGCCCTCGGGAAAATAATCATCGCCGCGTTTCGTGAAATAGCGCTGCTTCCAAACGCTGCCATAAACCAGCGCCACATCGTTTTTTGTGAATTTCGCAATGGTATTCGTCGCCAGATCGGGAATGATCGCGTCTGGATGTTCGCGCGGATCGCGCACCACGTTTGCCATTGGCGTCTTGCGCCAGTGTTCGTAGATTTCCGCGTGGCACTTCTGGCAGGATTGCGAGCCGACGTAGAGCGCCGACTTAGCCGTGGACGCCTGCTCCTGCAACTCCTGGTTGCTCAATTGCCGCAGGCTGCGGATAAAAACCACCAGCTTCCAACTGTCGTCGCTCTGCTCGTCGTGCGGCTTCGCCCAGCCCGGCATGCCGGTAAGCCGCACGCCGTTCCGTATAATGTAGCGGATTTCTCCATCGCTAAGGTTCTGCGTGAGCGGCAAACGCAGGTCCGGCACTCGGGGGTAAAGATTGCGGCCGTCCTGAGTCTGTCCAGCGCCATCCGGCCCATGACAAACCGCGCAGCGATTCAGAAAACTCTCGCGCGCCTCGCGCAGCACATCCGGCGTTGCCTTCCAGGGATTGGTTTCTGAGCGCGCCTTCCGCGGGATCGCCAAGTCGCGAGCTGTGCGCGCGACTACAGTTTCCAGATATGACGGCTCCTGCGCCGTGCTAAGCCCGCGCCAAATCAACCGTGCTCCATAAATCCCCGCCGCGACAAGCACCACCGCGGCAATCAAGCCAAGTATTTTAGAAATTGTCATTCAGGGAACAATTACAACGCAGCCCACGTCGGAAGGCAAATGCGGGCGGAATAAATATCGAGGCAGATGGGGCGGAGGGGAACCGCTTTCAACTTTCAACGTTCGGCTTTTCAACTCTCAGTTGCCCGCGCCACTCTCGCCCTCAACAATTTCTTGATCAGCGCGATCGGCAGCGGCTTGCTCAGAGGGAAGTGAATCGTCCCTTTAGAGGTAGAAAATCCCTTCAGTTCTTTCTTGAACTTTTCGATCACCGCAGCGGTAGGGAACAAACTGCAATGGTTTGCAAACGCGGCGTACCACACCAAAACCACGCCGTGCTTGAATGCGGGAATCCTGTAGCTGATCACCTCGGTAGCCTCGCGCGGCATTGCCGACCGAATCACCGCCCGCATCTTGCTCAAAACTCCGCGCGCAGGTTCCGGCACACCGACCAGATATTCCTCAACACTCGTCGGAGCGGGAGCTCCGCTGCTGCGAACTCTCGAGCCGCGACCGCGCGTACCTTTCGCCGCACCGCCTCGTTTACCAGTTTTCGTCTTCTTCATGCGCACCATCGGCTCCGGCAGCGGCAGGCTAACTGCCGATAAGTTCGCGTCATCGTCTATTTGAATGGCGGTAGGGTCTGATGGGGACTAGGCCGATGTCGCTCGAGCGCCGATTTGTTGGAGGATTCCCAACTGGTCCGAGCTGCCCCACCGCTCGACCATTTTGCCGTCCCGAAATCGCGCGATTTGAACCCCGCGCGCCCGAATCTTCCGTCCCGTCGGAGCTACGCCCAAAAATTCGCCCTCTTGCGTGCCGGTAATCGTGTAGGCAATGGCTATCTTGTCCGCGTCGGTTACCATCTGGTCCACGGAGACTGCCAAATCCGGGAACGATGTTCGCAGGGCGGCGAACATGTGAATGTAGCCTTCCGGACCCGCACCTTGATCGGGCGCCGGGTCGTGATCCACGACATCCGAGGCGATAAGATCGCGCAGCAGTTCCAATTCTCCGCTGTTTACGGCGCTGCCAAACTTTTGCTGAACCGCCAGATTGTCTTGCTTGGTCATGACGTCCTTCCTTGTCGCATGAGATTGCTAGGTTGGATGCCCCGCCCGGGACTTCGTCTCAGCGCAGATCCCCCCGCGCCGCATCATACCATCGCCGAAACGGTAGGGCACGAGCACATCACGCACTCCGCCCGGAACCTACCGCTCCCAGCGGCGAATGTATTGCCCATGCACCGCAGAATTTCTGCGTTATTTCCCCACAAATTCGACTTGGAAGTCGCGTGATCGGAATGATGACCCACTACGCTTTGTTGACTTGCCTTGCCGCCCCTCCTAAGATGTGCGCCAATGACGGAATCCCCGTCTCGTGTCGGCCAGACCATCACGCACTACCGTGTCATAGAAAAGCTCGGCGGTGGCGGCATGGGTGTGGTGTACAAGGCCGAGGACACCAGCCTGCACCGCTTTGTCGCGCTCAAATTTCTGCCGGACGAAGTTGCACGGGATCCGCAGGCGCTGGAACGATTCCGGCGCGAAGCGCGTGCAGCCTCTGCGTTAAATCACCCGAACATCTGTACGATTCACGAAATCGGCGAGGCAAATAGCGAGACCTTCATCGCCATGGAATATCTGGACGGTGTGACGCTGAAGCATCGCATCGATAGCCGACCGATAAAAATAGAAGCCATTCTGGATTTGGCAATCCAAATAACGGATGGGCTCGACGCCGCCCATTCTGAAGGAGTCGTTCATCGGGATATCAAACCGGCCAACATTTTCGTGACCGATCGCGGGCGCGCCAAGGTATTCGATTTTGGTCTTGCGAAACTCACCGCTGTTGGCAGAGGCGTCGGCATCTCCGCGATGCCGACCGCGACGGCGGAAGAACTGCTGACGAGTCCCGGTTCCGCCGTGGGCACCATTGCCTATATGTCTCCCGAGCAGGCGCGGGGGGAAGAACTGGATGCACGCACGGACTTGTTTTCCTTCGGCGCGGTGCTCTATGAGATGGCGACGGGTGCTATGGCTTTTCCGGGAAAGAGCGCCGCAGTCATCCATGACGCGATTCTGAATCGGCCCCCTGTTCCAGTGACGCAGTTAAACCCAGAAGTTCCGCCGAAGCTGCAAGAAATCATCGACAAGGCGCTGGAGAAAGACCGCAGGGTTCGATATCAGAGCGCGACCGACTTGCGCACGGATTTGCAACGCTTGAAGCGTGAAACAGATTCGGCGAAAACGCCACTAGCGACGGCAGCAGTTGTGGGTGTCGGCGAACGACGGGTAGTCCACTGGAAGCTGATCGTTCCCGCTGCTCTGGTAGCTGCCGCACTTACCGTCGGCGGATACCTCTATATTCATCGCGCGCCGAAACTCACCGACAAGGACACTATTGTCCTCGCTGATTTCGCCAACACCACAGGCGATCCCGTGTTCGACGGCGCACTACGCCAGGGGCTCTCTGTACAGCTGGAACAGTCACCCTTCCTGAGCATTATCTCCGATCAGAAAGTCCGGCAGACGCTCAAGCTAATGAACCAGCAACCCGATGCAAAACTCACGCCTTCGATTGCGCGGGAACTCTGCCAGCGGACGGGCAGCGCCGCCGTTCTCGACGGTTCGATTGCGCAGATTGGCACGCAGTACCTTCTGACGCTCAAGGCCGTGAACTGCGAGAGCGGCGAACCGCTGGCGAGCGCCGAAGCTCAGGCCGCGGATAAAAATCATGTTCTTGCTGCTCTGGGAAAAACGACTTCGGAAATTCGGAACAAGTTGGGCGAGTCGTTGAGCACGGTTCGCGCGTACAACACCCCGTTGATGGACGCCACGACTCCCTCGCTGGATGCGCTTAACGCCTATACGGTGGGCTTGCAGAAAGGCAAATCCAACGATGCGGCTGCGGTGCCCTTTTTCAAGAGGGCCATCGAACTCGATCCGGAATTTGCGTCTGCCTATTCCGGGCTCGCCACAGCGTATTTGAATCTAGGGGAGTCCGGCTTGGCGCGCGAAAATTTCACGAAGGCTTTTGCGCTTCGCAACCACGTCAGTGACCGCGAAAAATTCCTAATTGCGGCCCGCTATTACAATCACGTCACAGGGGAACTGCCGAAGGCTATTGAGACCTATCAACTATGGACCCAGGCTTATCCGCGCGATGCCGGAGCCCTGGCGAATTTGGGAACGCTTTATGGTGCCTCGGGCCAGTATGAAAAATCGATCGCCGAGACTCAGGAAGCTATCCGGCTTGCACCAAATGCCGGCGCAAACTATTCCAATCTGCTGCTTGCCCAAGCGGCGCTTGACCGTTTCGACGATGCGCGAAACACGTTTAACCTCGCAACGGCCAAAATGATCGAAGACCCCATCCTGCGGGTGAACTGGTTTGGCGTCGCCTTTGTCCTCGCTGATACCGCGGAGATGCAGAAGCAGATGGCGTGGTCCGCGGCAAAACCACAAGGTGAAGATAATTTTCTGGCGGCAAAATCGGATGCGGAGAGCTACTACGGTCAGCTTAAGATTGCGCGCGAGTTTTCGAAGAAGGCGTTCGAGTCTGCCCTGCGCGATGATGAAAAGGAAACGGCCGCGCAATGGAAGATGGACGAAGCCCTTCGCGAGGTTGAGTTTGGGAATCGGCCGATCGCCAAACAAGAGACCGCCGTCGCTCGGGCGCTTACTTCCAGCCACGACACCGAGATTCTTGCCGCCATCGCACTCGCGCGTGCGGGCAACGCGCAGGAAGCCGAAAAGCTAGCCAAGGATCTGGAAAAGCAATATCCCCTGGACACGCTGGTGAACGATTACTGGCTGCCGGTGATTCGTGCGAGCGCCGAGATTGCACGGAATAATCCGGCGAAAGCAATCGAGCTGCTGTTGCCGTCTGCTTCCTACGAATTGGCGAGTCCGGTGGCGTGGTCCGGATTGGGCGGACCGATGTACCCGGCATATCTTCGCGGCGAAGCGTACCTGCAACTCCGCCAGGGAAGCGATGCTGCAGCGGAATATCAAAAGATTCTCGATCATCCGGGTTTTATGATGGCATGTCCATTGGGAGCCCTCGCACAGCTCGGCATGGCTCGATCTTTTCTGATGGCAGGCGATCCGGCCAAAGCGAGGCCGTGTTATCAGAAATTTCTCACGCTATGGAAGGACGCTGATCCTGACGTCCCCATTCTCATCGCCGCGAAGGACGAATACGCGAAGCTCAAGTAAGCACACGGGCGATGTTGTTGTGTTTGAGGCCCGGGAAGAGAATGGGACGCGCAGACACTGAGCTAGTGTGAGCCTGTCGCACCCAGTTGGCTGAGATGATGGACCAGATGCGTTAGGTAGTCTGTCGCTAGAAAACCGAGAGTAACGGCGTTCCCTGGGCCGATACGGCAAACCGTTTCGAGTTTAGAGTCTGGCAATTGGGCTATGACATGAGCGAGGTAGCGATTGTATGCCGCCCACAGCGCGACCAGGAGTTGCCAATCAGCGCTTTGAACGGCTTGCACCCGCACGCTTCCGTCCTGGTCGTAACCGGGGAAATCCAAAGATGTTTGAAGAGCGGCCCGAACGAATCGCTGGTGGTTGTTTGAGGCTGAATCAATGAGATGCCCAATGATTTGCTTGCGCGACCAGCCGCCCGGCAATACCGGTTTGATACTTTCGCTCTCACTGATCTCGTGAAGTCTTGGCTCTGCTGTTTCGACCAGGGACAGCAGTTCTTTGCTCGCCTCTATCATTTCTTCTCCGTGTGAATTATATCCTCTCGGGTTCGTGACCTGTGCCACAAGCGTGTGCCTAGGAAATCGAATGTAAATCAGTCGGCGCTAAGCCCCATGATCCGCGGACTTGACGCTCGACGAATGCAAATCCTCGCCAGGTGTTCGCCTGCGTATCCCAACCTGCACACAATAAACATTCGACGCTGCAAATCGGTTTTTGTAGAATTTGACATGTACTTTTAGGGGACCGCGCACCGTGAACAAGCGAATCCTGGTTGCCGATGACAGCGCGGAAGCCCGCCAAGCTCTCTGCCGGCTTTTTGCGTCCGAAAAAGGTCTGGACGTGTGCGCCCAGGCGGAGAACGGTCAGGCCGCGATTGACCAGGCCCGGCAGCATCGGCCCGACCTCATCATTCTTGATTTAGCCATGCCGGTGATGAACGGGATCGATGCAGCTCGCATCATTAAGCAAATGATGCCAGGCACTCCGATCATTCTAGCCACGCTGCACGCCGAGACGGCCCTCGAACAACTCGCCTTCGGCGCTCACGTTGACAAGGTAATTTCCAAAGGCGACGTTCGCCGCCTCATCGAGCAGACCAGGACCCTGCTGAACGTAGCGTAAGTCCACATCGCGGAAATTCCGCCGCATCGATAAAGGAGACAGCCATGCCAGACGTCGAGCGCTATGAAGATCTCATTATTGGCACCGGTGAATCCGGAAAGAACATGGCATGGACCATGGCCAAGGCAGGCCGCCGCACCGCGGCGATAGAACGAAAGCTGGTCGGCGGCTCCTGTCCCAACGTCGCCTGCCTCCCCAGCAAGAACATCATTCAGAGCGCGAAAGTAAAATCTTTCGCCACTCGCGCCGCCGAGTTCGGACTTGACCTCGGATCATTCGCGACAAATATGCCGGGCGTCCAGCGCCGCAAGCGAAAAATGGTCGAGGCTGACTACCAGGCGCACCTGAACCTGTTCAAAGCCAGCGGCGCGGAACTGATTATGGGTTCCGCTCGTTTCGTGGCGCCCAAAACCGTGGAAGTGTCGCTCCATGACGGCGGCACCAGGACGATCGCCGGCGACCGTGTGTTCCTCAATTTGGGCTCGCGCGCGGCGATACCGGATGTGCCAGGCGTCGCTGCATCGCAACCGATGACGCACATCGAAGCGCTGGATCTCGACCGCGTGCCGGAACACCTCGTCGTTCTCGGCGGCGGTTACGTCGGCCTTGAACTGGCGCAAGCCATGCGGCGATTCGGTTCGCGAGTTACGCTGATCCACAACGCGCCCCAGTTGGCGAACCAGGAAGATGCCGACGTGGGGGCCGCGCTTTTGGAGCTTTTCCGCGATGAAGGAATCGAAGTATTGCTCGAAACCGAGACCCAGCGCGTCGAAGGGCGCTCCGGCCAGCAGATTCGCGTTCACGTGAAAGACGCGAACGGCGAGCGCGTCATCGAAGCCACCGATCTTCTGGTCGCAGTCGGCCGAGTGCCGAACACTCAATCCATCGGCCTCGATGTCGCAGGAGTCCAGCTGAGTTCGGACGGCCACATCAAAGTCAACGAACGCCTGGAGACTACTGCGGCAAACGTCTGGGCGCTTGGCGATTGCGCCGGAAGCCCGCACTTCACGCACGTGGCCTTCGATGATTTCCGCGTTGTGCGCGACAACTTGCAGGGAGGCAATCGCACCACAACAAACCGCTTGATCCCATTTTGTATGTTCACGGACCCGGAGCTTGCGCGCGTCGGACTGAATGAGTCACAAGCGAAAAATCTCGGCATCGAATATCGAGTTGTGAAGATTCCGATTGCGATGGTCTTTCGCGCCGTTACTCTAGGCGAACCCCGCGGCTTCCTGAAGATGCTGATCGAGAAAAATAGCGATCGCATCCTGGGCCTCACCGCATTCGGCGTAGAAGCCAGCGAACCGATGGCCACGGTACAAACCGCTATGCTCGCAAACCTGCCATACACCGCCCTGCGCGATGCCATCTTCACGCATCCCACAGCAGCCGAAGGCCTAACCCGCCTGCTGGCCAACGCCCCACAGAGAGCATCCCAACAAGCAGCCTGAAGACACAGCTTTAACCCTGGCTTGCCGCCAGCGCCTTTTGCGCCGTCAAAGCAAATCCGTGCGCCTTCGTCTCCTGCGCCAGACGCCGCAGCGTAGCGCGCCCATCATTCGTACGCCCGCTCGCTATCTGCGTTTCGCCTAACGCCAGCCGCGCGTCATACTCGATCTGAACCATGCCGCTCGTTTGCGCGTCTTTCTGCGCCGCAGCCAGCGCCTTCAACGCCGCGTCGGCCTTTCCCAATTTTGCGTCCACCAGCGCCGCTACGATCGCCGCATCCAATTTCGTTCCTTGATCGCCAGATTGCTGCGCGAGTTGCATAGCCTTGTCGCTCTGCTCGCGCGCCCCGGCCAGATTCCCAAGCGCCAACATCGCCCGCGCCAGCTTCCCGCGCGCTTCGGCCTCTCCGCCGGGATCCTTTTCGGCAGCCAACTCCGTCGCGGCATCGCTGGCATATTTCGCCGCGTCATCGGCCTTCCGTTGTTCCAGTGCCAGGTCGGCAAGCGAAATCCGTGCCCATGCCGCGTCGTTCTTCGCGCTCACCGACTCCAGGGCGGACAGCGATTCCCCCAGACTGTTACGCGCCCCATCCAAATCTCCCTGCTGCAGTTGGACGTTTCCGAAACTCATAAGCGCCTGGCCGATTCCTGCGCGATCGTTAGTCTCGCGCCGGATCTTCAGCGACCCCTCGCAACTCTTGCGCGCCTCTGCCAACGCCCCCGCCCCCAAAGACGTGGCGCATTTGCTGTTCAGGATGCGCGCCTCCAGATTCTTGTCGCCCAGATCGCGGGACGACTTCAGCGCCGCGTCGAGCATTTCCTTTGCGCTCACATGGTCGCCCGTGGCGTCCAATTCCGGCGCCAGGTTCTGTTGTGCCAGCGCCACATCGCCCAACTCATTGCGGTCGCGCGCCACTGCGATGGCTCGCTCGTAAGTCTTTACCGCCGTCGCGTGATCCCCGCGCCCGGACTGGACGTTCGCGAGATTGTTTAGCGCGCCCGCTTCGTCGTACGCGTCGCCGATCGTTTGCGCGATGCTCAACGCCTCCTGATACAGTGGCTCAGCAGCAGCATAATTTCCGGCATAGTAGTAAGCATTGGCCATGTCGTTCGTCGCGCGGGCCGCTCCCAATTCGTCTCCCGCGGACAAGTTGATCTTCTTGGCCTCTTCACACAGCGGCCGTGCTTTCTCTGCATCACCCAGATTTACCTGCGCGAAGCATTGCAGAATTCGCGCCCGCGCTAGCAGCAAATTCGCTCCCAGCGCTTGCGCCGTTTCCGCTGCGGACGTCGCCACTTTCAGTTCCTGCTTGTAATCCGCCAGGTCGCCGTGTGCGTGCGCCTCCGCTAAGTCCGCTTGCGCGCGAACCCCGGCCGGGAGCGGCTGGCTCCGCACCTGTGCGATCGTAGTCAGGGCGTCGACCGCTTTTCCAGCGCGAATCTGTGTGTTCGCGAGCAAGAGTCCATAGTCGGGCTCGTCACGATACTCCGCCCAGAGTTGCGCGTACTGCTGGATCGCTTTCGGCCAATCCCGCATCGCTGCATAATATTGTCCGTTGGCCCGCGCCCGCGCTTCAGTGGAAAGGCTCTTGGCGGCGTCCAGCGCTTTCTTTGCTTCTTCCGCCGCCTTCGTTTCGAAACCCAGCGCGTCCCAGGACTCCGCTAGCGCGCTGTGCGCTTGGGCAAATTGCGGGTCGGCTTCGACCGATCTTTCCAGCAGCTTCGTTGCGGCCAGTACGTCAAACGCCCTCAGCTTCTCGCGCGCCTCCGAAAAATCGCGCATCGCATCCGCGTTGCTCGATAACGACGCATCCATCCGCGCCTCTTCCGCGGCCGAAAGCGTAATGCCAAGTTGCCGCCGCACCAGCCTGCCGGAATGAACTACCAGCGCGTTTAGGTCCGACTCGCTACCCGACTGCGCGACTGAACCCAGACTCTCGCCGTCCTCCGCATTCAGCAGGTGAATGTTCCACTGAACGCTCGGATGGTCGGTCGCGCCGGTCACCGTGTAGGCGCCAGTCACCACGATATCTGCACCCAGGAATTTGCGGATCGCTGCTATCTGATCCTTCGTCAGAATATTCGCCACATTTCCCATTCGCAGGTTCTGCTTCATCTCGTCCACGCGCCCGGGCGGAATGAATCGCACTTGGCCCGTATCCAGTTGTGACCACAGACTATCCGTCAGAATGTTCCCCAATGAGTCCGCGTCTTTTCTTCCAGAAAGGTTTTGAAAGCCGAGCACAGCGATGGATTTGCGCGCACCAGATGAGGGTACCTGGTCGGTGTTTTTGGTTTTGGCGAGCGCGTTCTCGGATGCGCGGTGTCGCAGTTCGAAGGCCCCGATTCCCACAAGCGCGAGCACTATCGCCGCGAGCGCCGTCGGAACTCGCCAACGCTCGAACCATTTCGCCGCGATAGCAGTCGAAGGCGCTGCAGCGCTGCCACTTGCCGAAACCGGCTCGCCGCGCAATGCCTTCGCAACATCTTCCGTGCTCGCAAAACGGTCTTCCGGCGCGCGCTCCAGGCATCGCGCTACCACCGTCTCCCATTTCGGATCGAGATCCGGAACGTGCATGCGCGGCGATGGTGCGCTGTGATTCAATCGTTTCATCGCCGTGGCCAATGGCGTGTCCGCGGAAAACGGCAGCAAGCCCGTCAGCATTTCGTAGATCACCACTCCCAATGCATAAATGTCCGTCGCCGGAGTGATCTCCCCGCCGTCGATCTGTTCCGGCGCCATGTACGCCGGCGTGCCCACAATGTCCCCCAACCTCGTGAGCGTCCCGCCCTCATACTCAAGCGCGTGTGCGAGCCCAAAATCGGTGATTACCGCGCGACTCGTGCCTGAGCGCCCTTTCTCGCCGGACCCGGTGCCCGCCGGTGAACTGACCAGCATCACGTTGCTGCTCTTGAAGTCCCGATGAACTACTCCCACGTGATGCGCCGCGCCCAACCCCGCACATAATTGTTCTATCAGCGGCAACGCTTCCGCCGCACTGAACCGCCCTCCACCGCGGATGCGTTTATCGAGCGTCTCGCCCGCCAGCCACTCCATGCTCACAATCAGGACTTGCGTTTGTGGCGTGTCCGCCGAATGGAGTCCGTGCCGGAATACGTCGAACGTCCGGCACACGTTCGGGTGGGTCACCTTGCGCGCCAGTTGGATTTCCCTCCGGAACCTTTCAATGTCGTGCGTGGTCTGCTGGTTTTCGAAACGCGCCGTCTTCACCGCCACGCGCTCGTGCAGTTCTTCGTCCTCCGCCTCGTACACTTCTCCCATGCCGCCGCGCGCAACGAAGCGAATTATCTTGAATCGTCCAGCCAGCAGTTGATTGGGTCGGAAAACGGCGGTGATCGGAGTGCCGGGAGGGAATCCAGCGCCGCGCTCGGTGCCCGGCGCAGGCGATCCGTCGGCGGGGAACACCTTGTCAGCGGTGCGATCTACGCTGGGTGGCTCGGGTTTGCGATCTTCCATCGTGAAGGTACCCAGGCTAAGTGGCCGCATTATGCCACAACGATTCAGCGATTGCGGCGTTGCTTAACGTCTTCGTTGTCGTGGCGAAACACAACCGAAATGTGAAAAACGCGGCTGAATTCGTCCTAGTACTTTTTAACCGTCTAACCGCTAAGCATAGGATTTTTGTTGGACTTTTGCTTGACATCAGCGCCGGGACGGATTAAAAATCTTGCCACATTCTCGCAGGAGGAGTTCCGCACATGTTCAATCGTTCAAGGGTTTTTGCCGTTGTTTTCGTTTTTCTCGCTGGCACTCTTCCCGTGTTCGCCAACGCGGTGCACGCGCCAAAGGGAGCTTCTGGTCAGGGCCTCGCCGCGGACGCATTCTTTCAATCGCCCACAACGGTGAACGGCATCAATGTCACGCCGTTTGACGATCAAGGCACCATTTTCGACATCTTTCAAATTCCCAGTTCGTTCACCTCTGGCACACCTTTCGCCCTAACGTTTAGCAACATCGCGAATGGCTACGGAATCTTCGACTGCGACAACGGCTCGAACAGCTTCGCCATTTCTGAAGACACGCCGCCCCAGAATATCGGCAGCACGTGTACCAAAGGACCGCTGGGCTCGAACGACGCCTTCGTCAATTTCAACGAAGTTGGCAACACATCGACAATCAGCTTTCTCGGCGGCGCGGGCGCGCCTCCCACGTTCTATTTCTGGACCACCGACGGTAATCTGACCGCCATCGCTCCCGTCAACGCTACCGCGCCGGAACCGTCAGCCTTCCTTCTGCTCGCAAGCGGTCTAGCAGCGCTGGCTCTGCTCCGTCGTCGCGCGCTCCAGTCCTAGCCAGTCCTAGCTCAAAGAACGTCCACCTGAAGGTGGACGTGTGTACCCGGACCCCGCGTCTTCCAGCGGCACAAGTGATTCCGTGCGCTGACGACGTCGACGCCCTAGCGCATCGAGCGTCAGTTCCAATGCATCTGGGTTTCAATTCAACTGTAGGCTGGCCACGTTGCCGGGGTTACCGGCCGTTGTTTCCTTTCGACGCGCTGGCGCGATCATTCGCTCGTGGTTGTTCGTTCCGGGGATTGGCATGCTCGGCTGGTGGCGCGTTCACCTTGCGTATCGCCATGGGCCTTTCGAAGAACGCCTTGCGGGCTTTCTCAAACGAATCTTCCGTGATTGGATTAGCGGGGCTCATTATGTTGTGTACTCCCTTCGGTACTCAACTCACAGCCACTGATTGCCATTGCACTAGTTAATAGTGCAAGTTGGGCACCAGAACGTTTCACCTGCCGCGCATTTTTCTTGTTTATAGATACCACAGGACTTAGGCGGCGGGATTCGCAACCATTACAGTTATTGCGGTACGGAAATGGTTGAATTGTCCACGCGGTTGAATAATTCAACGCAGAGTTCGGGAAAAAACTTGCCGTTGCAGGATCCTTGTTTAGCCGTTCCGCGAACAACGTAAACGAAGAAACCGCGCCAGGCCGGCTACTTACCTACGGCCGCTACGGTTCGCGCGTAACAGAATATACAGCGTACCGGGGATGTGACCGGCAACCGTATGCCTCTACATTGAGACTCGAACGCCGAGCCGCCATCGCCCAAGGGAGACACTCAATGAAGCAAGGCACCAAGCATGAGGCCAAAGGGAAATTCCACGAGCTGAAGGGCAGAGTTAAGGAAAAGGTCGGACGAGCGACAGGGAAGCCCAACCTCGAAGCCGACGGCGAGGATGAAAAGGTGGCGGGCAAGGTTCAAAAGAAAATTGGTCAAGTGGAAAAAGTGTTCGGCGAATAGCGAAGAATAGTGAGACTGCCCATCTCTAAACGTGAAATCGCCACTATCCAGGAGATCGCGTGGAACGTCCGACGAATGTAGCAATTATTACCTTCCTGATGTTTGCCGGAGGGATCGTTTTAACCGCGGCTGCCGTGTCCTTGTTGATTGTTGGCGCGATCATAGCGACAGCGGGTGATGGTGGAGAGCCGATGTCTGTGGCAATTACCGGGATGACGGTCGGGGCCGGTTTCGTGTCGCTCGTTCTCGCTTTTATTTTCGCGTGCTTGGGCATGGCTGTGCCGGACTTTCACGACTGGGCGCGGACCGCATCCACCTCGGCCATCGTCGCAGACCTCGAACCCGGCTCTCGCAGCATCCTCAGTTCGGCCAATCGCTTTTGGGCCGCCACGTTTCCTCCACGAGACAAGAATCACAAACTCTCGCTCCGCCCTTGAGCGTAAATCGGGGAAATCGGGCGCGGAACGCAAACCTATCGCGACGCGGTCTTTGAATCGTCGTAGCCGTCGGTGCAACGTTCAACTGGTGCGCCTGGGACTTTGCGGATCGCACCCAATCTCTCCTCGTTGACTTAGCTCTTGCCCCCACCTAAGATGTGCCCACCGCACATGGCAGACACGCTGTCTCCAATCGGCCAGACCTTCTCACACTACCGCATCATCGAAAAGCTTGGCGGCGGAGGTATGGGTGTCGTTTACAAGGCCGAAGACTCGCGCCTCAAGCGCTTCGTTGCGCTGAAATTTCTGCCGCAGGACGTCGCCGGCGACCCGCAAGCCCTCGCGCGATTCCAGCGCGAAGCCCAAGCCGCCTCCGCGCTGAACCATCCCAACATTTGCACGATTTACGACATCGGCGAGCAGGATGGCCAGGCCTTCATCGCCATGGAATTTCTCGATGGCCAGACGCTCAAGCACCTCATCAACGGGCGCCCCGTTGATACCGAAGACCTGCTCACACTCGCGATTGAGATTGCCGACGCGCTCGACGCCGCGCACGCCGAACACATCGTTCACCGCGACATCAAGCCCGCCAACATTTTCGTCACCAAACGCGGCCACGCCAAGATTCTCGACTTCGGTCTCGCCAAGGTCACCTTTACCGCCGCAGGCTCTTCCGCGTCGAAAATTCCCGTGGATAGCACCGAGGGCGTCACGCTCGGCGCCTCCGCCGAACATCTCACCAGCCCCGGCAGCACCATGGGCACAGTCGCCTACATGTCGCCCGAGCAGGTCCGCGGCAAGGAACTCGACGGCCGCTCCGACCTTTTCTCCTTTGGCGCTGTGCTTTACGAAATGACGACCGGCATGCTGCCTTTCCGCGGCGAAACCTCCGGCGTGATTTTCAAAGCGATCCTCGATGGCGCGGTCGCCGCGCCCGTGCGCTTGAATCCCGAAACGCCCGCGGAACTCGAGCGCATCATCAACAAGGCGCTCGAGAAGGACCGTAATCTGCGCTACCAGTCCGCCGCCGACATTCGCGCCGACCTCGCGCGACTCAAGCGCGAACAGGATTCCGGCCGCTCGGCGCGCGTCAGCGACGCCTCCAGTGCCCCAGCGGGTAGTGTGTCAGCAGCGGGCCCCGGTGCGAGCGTAACGAGCGCCGCGTCCACTGCGGTAACGTCCTCAGGCTCCGCAACGGTGCCTGCTGCGCATGCCGGCGGCTCCCGCAAACTCTGGATTGCCGGAGCCGTGGTTGCAGCACTCGCTCTCGTCATCGGCGGCTACTACTTCCTGCACGGCCGCGCGCCTTCGCAGAAAATCACCTCCATCGCCGTGCTACCCTTCGTCAACGCCACCTCCGACCCGAACAACGAATATCTCAGCGACGGCCTCACCGAGAGCCTGATCGGCACGCTCTCGCAGCTGCCCGACGTCAAAGTGATGGCGCGCAGCACCGTCTTCCGCTTCAAAAACAGCGAAGATGATCCGCAAAGGATCGGCAAAGCCCTTGATGTGGGCTCGGTGCTGCTGGGCCGCGTCACGCAGCATGGCGACACGGTCGCCGTGCAAGCCGACCTCGTCAATACCACGGATGGCTCGGAAGTGTGGGGCGCGCACTATGAACGCAAGATGGTCGACGTCACGCGGGTGCAGAGCGACATTACCCGCGACGTCGCGAAAAAGCTGCAAGGAAACACGCCAAGCAACGCCACGGCAGAAATGGGCAGCGCCGGCACCAGCAATCCCGACGCCTATCGTCTGTACCTCGAAGCGCAGCAGCAGTTGTACGGCCGCACGGACACGGGAATCCTCAAGAGCGTCGAGTTGTTCCGCCAAGCCGTTGCCGCCGATCCGAACTACGCGATGGCTTGGGCGGGCCTTGCGAATAGCTATGTCGTCGCCTCGGGTTACGGGCGCTTGATTCCGCCGAATCAATCCTTGCCACTGGCGGATCAGGCCTCCCAAAAAGCCGTCGAACTGGACGATACCAGTTCCGACGCTCACGTGGCGCGCGCCAACGCGCTGGGTACCGCCTGGAAATGGAGCGCTGCGGATCTGGAGTTTCGCCGTGCGATCGAGCTCAATCCCAACAACGCTAACGCACACTATTTTTACGCTTTCAATGACCTGATGCCGACCAATCACCTCGCAGAGGCCCTCGATCAGTTTCGCCTCGCGCTGGCTCTCGATCCGCTCGCGTCGATCGTGAGAACGAACTACGCCCTCACGCTAATGGACGCTCGCAAGTATCCCGAAGCCCAAAAGCAGTTCGATCAGATCCTCGAGCGCGATCCCGGTTTCGGCCCGGCGCTCTTTTATCTATCGCAAATGCAGGCCACCCAGGGCCAATGGGCCGACGCCGTGAGCACCTTGCGCAAAGGGGCGCCGCCCGGCGCGTTGCTCGGGCGTTCGTGGAGCTCGGACGCAAAAGGTTTCGCCGAATTAATGGATGATGTCAGTAACGGCAGGCTGCCCGCTGACGCCGCCGTCGCCCACTCGCTCGCGGGAAATCGCGACAAGGCCTTCGAAAATCTCGAAAAAGCCTACGCGGATCGCGACGACGAGATCACCGCCGTAATCCGCTTCCCAGCCTTCGACCACCTGAAATCCGACCCTCGCTGGCCCGCGCTACTGCACAAACTAAACCTCCCGCAGTAGCCCCGGCGCTACCGTGGGAACCGTCGCGTACATGTCTCCCGAGCAAGTGCGCGGCAGGGAACTGGGCGCACGCAGCGATCTGTTTTCCTTCGGTGTGGTGTTGTATGAGATGGCCACCGGGCAACTCCCGTTTCGCGGCGACACGTCGGGAGTAATCACTGAAGCGATCCTGAATCGCGCTCCTGACAAAGCGAAACAGGTATCATCGGGACGAGAGGACGGTGTTTGGGGACTCGCTTGGACTCCTGGGGATCAGATCGTTTACACAGCTCTCGACTCAGGGCACTGGGACCTTTTTCTTGTCGATGCGGACGGTGCCAATGTGCGCCAACTCATCTTCGACGGCCACTATCTGGAGTGGCCCACTGTCTGCGATCGCGGACGCGCAGTCGTATATTCGTCGAACTTCGACGGCGCGGGCCATCTTTGGAAGCTCGACCTTCACAGCGGAGTCTCCACCAAACTTACGAACGGCTCCTCGGAAGTGCAGCCCGCATGCGATGCCGCGGGGGAATCGGTGGTCTACCGGGCGCAAGCTCCCAACGGGTCGTCCTACATCTTCAAGCTGCCGATTTCCGGGGGCGCGCCGGTCCAGGTTTCCGATCGAATCGCAATCGCCGAGCCGATGGTTTCATACGATGGCCAGCAGATAGCCTTTCAGTCCACCGGCAGGAACGGCAGGATCGTAGCCGTCAATATTGAAGCTGGCGTCGAATCGAAGTCCGACCTCGATCTTGCCGAGACGGTTGATCCCACCGGCCGCCTTGCGCGCTGGATTCCAGGCGAGCGCGCCGTGGCCTTCGTGGACATCCGCAGCAGCGTGCCCAATCTTTGGAAGAAGCAGCCCATGGCCGGCGCTCCCGAGACACAGTTGACCCATTTCACCTCCGGCATCTTCTGGGACTTCCGTTACGCCCCAGACGGAAAGTACGTAGCCATGGCCCGCGGCTCAAACAAAAGCGACGCCGTGCGTTTCAGTGACACCAGCAAGTGACGTATCCAGAGTCCGGTCTGGCACGGCCCGGAGCGATAATTGGGATGACCGTTTCACGGGTGGGCCGTTGCTCCGCTTAATCTTGCTTTTGTAGCGATCACTTCAGGTCGGCGAATCGCCTTTGCTTTCAGCTCTCAACTAGCGTCGCGCCTCGCCAACTGCCCCGCACACACGCACGCATGACGCGCGCGCACCTCCCGCTCAAAATGCTACCCGAACGCGCCCCATCATCGTTCCAGACGCGAACTACAATGTTACTTCCGCGTTTCGCGCGCCACGAACCTGCCTCGCCGGCAGGTGGGCAGGAGTCGCCAGTCGCGAATCACGTCGGTTCGAAGGGTCACAGCGTACGATTAGAAAGGGCCGTAAGTCGCAGAAAACAAGAACTTGGCACACGTTCTAATCGTCACTTTTTTGCAGGTGTCGCGCGCAAGTTTAGGCCCGCTCACGGATTTTGTGCCACGGCCACTGTTGGCCGTGCTCTTGGGGTGATCACAGGTCCGGCCAGCCTTCAATTTTTCAACAGGGAACTGCATTCAAGAGGAGAAGCAAGAGGGAAACGATCGATCCGGCAGGAACCACGGGGCTACAGGTCACCAATCACTACTCACTAATCACTAATCACGCTTCACCACGCGCTGTCACGACGCTTTTTCTTCCACCGACTCCAAATATTCCGAGTACGGGCCTTTGAAGTCCTCGATCTTGCCGCCCTCGAAATGCCATATCCGCGTTGCGACTTCATCGATCACGTCGTGGTCGTGCGTCACAAGCAACACTGTGCCATCGTATTTCTGAAGCGCGATATTCAGCGCATTGATGGACTCGAGATCCAAATGGTTCGTCGGCTCGTCGAGTACCAGCACATTGGGCTTCTGCAGCATCAGCCGGCAGAAAATCAGCCGCGCGGATTCGCCTCCGGAAAGCGCCGCGGTCTGCTTCAACGCGTCTTCACCGCTGAAAAGCATCTGCCCGAGGACGCCGCGCAATTCTTCCTGCGTCGCCTGCGGCTTGAACTGGTGCAGCCATTCGATCGCGTTCATCCCATGGACGATGGATTCGCTGTGGTCCTGCGCGAAGTATCCCACCATCACGTTGTGGCCCCAAATCACCTGTCCACCGTCAACAGGGAATTGCCGGTCGGAATCGTCCACAAATCCCGTCGCGTTGCGCAGCAGCGATTTCAGTAGCGTGGTTTTGCCGGTTCCGTTGCGGCCCATCAACGCGATTTTTTCTCCGCGCGAAACGCTGCCAGAAAACGGCGCCCACACCTTCACGCCCTCATACGATTTCGCGATGCTCTTGATCTCCAGCGGATGCTTGCCGGAATGTTGGTCCATGCTGAAGCGAATATACGGGCGCGCGATATTTGACCGCGCCAGCTCGGTAGTCTGCAGCCGCTCGACTTCTTTTTTGCGCGACGTGGCCTGCGCGGAACGCGTGCCGGCCGAAAAACGCGCGATGAATTCGTTCAATTGTGCGATCTTCTTTTCGCGCTGCGCATTTTCCGATTCGATGCGCGAACGGATGGACGTTTTGGCGACCACCATGTCGTCATATCCGCCGTTGTACATGATCACGGTCTCGTAATCGATATCCGCGGTGTGCGTGCAGACGCTGTTCAAAAAATGGCGGTCGTGCGAGATGACGATCAGGACGCCTTCGTATTCGCCCAAATAGTCCTGCAGCCAATGCACCGAATCGAGGTCCAAGTGGTTCGTGGGTTCGTCGAGCAGCAGCGCCGGCGGGCTGCCGAAAAGCGCTTGCGCCAGCAGCACGCGGACTTTTTGTCCGCCCTGCAGCTCGCGCATTTTTCGTTCGTGCAGCGGCTCGTCAATTCCCAGACCGTCCAGCAAAATCGCAGCGTCCGCTTCCGCGGTGTAGCCGCCTTCTTCGCCGACAATTCCTTCGAGTTCGCCGAGCCGCATTCCGTCCGCATCGGTCAGTTCTTCGTGCGGTTTGGCGTAAAGAATCTCGCGCTCCTGCAATGCCTTCCACAGCGGACGATTGCCCATGATCACCGTGTCAATCACGCGGTGCTCGTCAAAGGCAAATTGGTCCTGACTCAAAATACCGAGCTTCTTCGGACGCGTGACGTCGCCCTTGGTGGGGTCAATCTCGCCAGTCAGAATCTTCATCAGGGTGGATTTGCCCGCGCCATTCGGGCCGGTGATTCCGTACCGCCGCCCCGCAAAGAACGTCGTGGTGACGTCTTCGAACAAGATTCGGGCGCCGTAGCGCATCGTGATGTTGTTAACGGAGAGCAAGGAGTTCTAATTGTAGCATGGATGCACCTGTTCGTGCGTATCGCGCAAAAGTGGTTTTTTCGCGCTGGATCGAGTTTCACAACGGCGCAGCATGGAGAAGGGAATTCGCAACACGCGAAAATCTCGTCACGTCAGCAAGTCTCGGTAGCGCTTCCAGGTGTGGTCTCTGGCGGGTTCGTGGACGCTGCGTCGGCCGGTGCAGCTGGACCGGACGACGATTGCGGCGTCGCGGCGGCGGCGGTCGGTGCCGCGGGTGGCTGTTCCGTCTGGGAGGCTGCCTCATCTGCAGCGATCGCCCTTGGCACCGCGGACGATTGGAAGTACGTGCCACCCCGCAGCAATGTCTCGACAGCTTCGATCAGCAGGTTCGCCGCGGCCTTGTTGACTTCGCCGCTGAAACCTGCGGCACGGAATCCATCCGACAGCTGCGGATCGCCGCCATACAGCGAAAACAGGAGAAGGGGCAGTTGCGGAGCGGCGCTGTGAATCACTCGCGCTACCTGCACACCCGACATCTTAGGCATGCTGAGATCAATGATGACGATGTCAGGTTTAAGGGCAGCGGCTTTTTCAATGGCTTCCAGGCCATTTGCGGCCTCGCCACAGACTTCCCAGCCTGCGTGCAGTTCGAGCACTTCGCGCGCGCCGCGGCGCGCCTGTGGGTGGTCGTCTGCAATAAGAATTCGAGCCATTCCTCATCAGCCGGCCCCTGGGGAAGCCTGGCAATGTTCGGCATCCTACACTGCGTTGTACCCGACTGGAATACCGTGGTTGGTGTATAGACAGGAGCTAGTTATGCGCTAGGCTTGGGGTTGTTTTTCGGGCCCGCCCTAAAGTGTTTCCCGTACGCACGAGGGATGGAGATGAGCCAAAAGAGCGTTTTGGAGCCGATCGAAGCAGAACGAACCGGCCCGCAGGGACACCCAATCACTAATAATCTCCTTTTGTCGCTTCCTGACCACGAGTTCGAGCTGGTCCGGGGAGCTCTGGAATTCCTCGACTTGCCCCACCACCTGAACCTGCATCAACCCGGCCAGGACGTTCAGTACGCCTACTTTCCAAACCGCGGAATGATATCGCTGGTGGTGGCCACCGAAGATGGAAGGGCCGTCGAGGTAGGCGTAGTGGGCCGCGAAGGGTTTTCAGGAGCCGCGCTCGCCGTGGGATTGCGAACCAGTTCAGTGCGCGACGTGGTGCAAATTGCCGGCGACGGATTCCGCATCGGCGCGGCAGCGGTGGAGAAATTGATGCGTACGGCTCCCGAAATGCGCATGGTCATGGGCCGCTATGCCGTGGTTCTGGGCATGCAGATCTCGCAAACCGCCGCATGCAACCGGCTCCATTCCGTTGAGCAGCGCCTGGCTCGCTGGCTGCTGGTCACGCGCGACCGGGTCGATTCCGGGTTCTTGCCAATCACGCACGATTTTCTCGCCACCATGCTGGGCACCGACCGGCCGACGGTGAGCGTGGCCGCCGGCATCATGCAGAAGAAGGGCATTCTCGAATACAAGCGCGGCTCCGTGAAGATTCTGGATCGCAAACAATTGCAGGTGTGTGCATGCGAATGTTATCAAGTAATTGAACAATTTAATCCCGTGCTGGGCATACCATAAATTTCGTTGCGTCTGTTTGGCGTCCGACAGACAGCCATATTCCCCAACATCTAGAGTTCCGGCCATGTCAAAACTGGCGAGAACTTCTAGTGCCTCAGAGTGACCGTAAAAATACCGCCCACTTTCCCGAACGAACTACTTCCGACGGCAAGCCGGTCGCCAACAAAATCCTCCTTTCTGTTCCCGACAACGAATTTTCCGCGATCGGCCCGCACCTGGAGCCCGTAGGATTGCCCCGCCACTCGATCCTGCACGAGCCGAGCGAGAAGCTGAACTTCGCATACTTCCCGAATGCCGGACTGATATCGCTCGTGGTGGCAATGGAAGACGGCAAAACGGTCGAGGCGGCGGTGGTGGGGAACGAAGGAGCGGCGGGAATTCCGTCCGCTGTGTCCCTCACGCGCAGTCCCTTGCGCGAAGTCGTGCAGATTGCCGGTGAGGGATTTCGCGCAAAGGTAAGCACGCTGCAAGACGTTTTGAAATCAGCGCCGGAATTTCAAATGATGCTGAGCCGGTATGCGGTCATTCAGGGCATTCAGGTCGCGCAAACGGCGGCGTGCAACCGGCTGCACGATGTGGAGCAACGGTTGGCGCGCTGGCTGTTGATGGCGCAAGACCGCGTGGATGGCGGGTCCATTCTGATCACCCACGATTTTCTGGCCACAATGCTGGGCACCGATCGTCCTAGCGTGAGTTTGGCTGCGGGCATTCTGCAGCGGAAGAAGAACATCGAGTACAGCCGCGGGGCAGTGAAGATCCTGAGCCGTAAGAAACTCGAGGGATCGGCATGTGAATGCTACGGCGTGATCCAGCAATTCAATGCGGAAATTGGCCTGAAGGATTTAGAGTGAGTGATGGGAGAACACATTAATGTTCCGGCGCTTCCAGCACGCTGCAGAGCCTGTATGACAACCCAAGTCCGTTCCGCAAATCGCCCCGAAGCTGCAGTCACGCCACAGGCGGTTCGGAGTTACCTGGGCGCGCCAGCGAAAGCGCCGACGAGATCGAAATAGCAGCGATTGTGCCCTCCGATGCTGGGCGCCTATCAGCGCCCGGACACACCTGTCGGGTGTCGCTGCAATCAGGCTGACACTTCGTCGTGCAGTGCTTCAGTGGATGTGGTCTTTTACATCGGGAGCTGGATGATCTTCTCTCTCCAGTTCGTGTTCAGCTTCCAGCCAATCTTCGAGGGTGTACCCACCGTAGGTTCCGCCATGGCGACGATGAATCCTAAACGCACGCCTCTGGATCTCGTCCAGAGTGTGCGTGTGTTCGTTTTCCGGGATTTCCTCCGGATTGTGCTGCGCCGGCGTGTTGTGCGCGCCAGCGGAATTCGGTGCTTGGTTAGCTGCAATCATGTTTGGCCTTCTTTCGTGTGCGAGTAGCTCACTTTCGGGCTACATATCGTTAGACGATATATTGCGCCGCTAGGTTGCAGTCTTTGGTAAGTGCATATTTTTGGTTGGTGTGAGGTGAGCCGCACCGTGTCGTGCCAAGAAGCGCCTAGCGCGGGCACAACTCGACTGGTGCCTTGGCGTTGCCACAGGAAATGGTCAGGCGGACTTTGGGAGCGGCGGTTAGGTTACGCGGACGCCTTACGTTTTGCGTCGGCGGGAACCTTGGACGCCAGAATGTCCACTTTGTTGATTTCGGGAGTCTTTGCGAACAGGTCGGGCGCTTTGACCATCAACGCAGCGGCGATTTTGCCGGAAAGATGAGCTTGGCGACCCGATTCGTCGTTGAACGTGTCGAAGATTCCGAAAGTAGAGGGTCCCATGCGCAGGGCGTACCAAGTGATCGTACCCTGCTCTTCTTCCACCATGGGTACAGCACTCTGGAGGAATTGCTCTACTTCTTTTTCCTTGCCGGGTTTTGCTTCCAATCGCGCGTACAAGGCTAGTTTCACCATGGCATTTTCTCCTTTGTGTTCGGCCGGGCGCGTCATATTACGTATACTGGCACCCTGACCAAGGGCGGGCAAGTCTCCCCACTAATGTGACGTTGCGAAAGGATTCGTGGATGCGACTGAATTGTAAAAATCCGTGCAGGAGACGTGCCGGGGTTTTTGCCTGGATTTTATTCATCGGGAGTTTTGTCCCGTGCGCGACTCCCGGCGCAGCCCGCGGCCAGCAGCCGCCGCAACAGCAAGCGGCCGCGCAGGCTCTTGCGGCGCCGATCGTTGTTGACCATGGACCGAACTCCGCCGGGCAGCAGGCCAAGCACTACGTGATTCTCGTTTCGCTCGATGGATTCCGTTACGACTACACGCAAAAATACGACGCCAAGAATTTGGCGGCTCTGGGATCGCGCGGTGCGAGCGCACCCGATGGAATGATTCCTGCGTATCCTTCGATCACGTTTCCGAACCACTACACGATCGTAACAGGACTTTATCCAGAGCATCACGGAATTGTCGGCAACGCTTTCTACGATCCCGCGCGCAAGCAAGTCTACAGCTATCACGATCCGCAGGCGGAAGCCGACGGCACATGGTATGGCGGCACTCCGCTGTGGGTTCTAGCCGAGCAGCAAGGAATGCGCGCGGCATGTTTTTTCTGGCCGGGCTCGGAAGCGGATATTCAGGGCGTGCGTCCTTCGTATTACATGAAGTACGATCCGAAATATCCGAACCACAAGCGCGTGGAACAGGTTCTCGCGTGGTTGCAACTACCGCCCGAGCAACGGCCGCATTTCATCACACTATATTTCAGCGATACGGATAGCGCGGGGCACGCGCATGGTCCGGACAGCCCGGAAGAGGCTGCGGCGGTGCACGAAGTGGATACTGAAATCGGCCGGCTTGAGGCTGGCCTCGCGAAATTGAACTTGCCGGTAGACGTGATCGTGTTGGCCGATCACGGGATGATCAAAGTCGAAGGGGATTGGCTCAATCTCGATCAGTATCTTGATGCGTCGCTGCTGGAAAAATCCGAAGAGTCGTTCATATATGCGAAGTCGGAAGCGGACGCGACGAAGATCTACGATAGCCTAAACGGCAAGAGCGACAAGTTTCGCGTGTACCGCAGCGGGCATGTGCCGGAGTCGTTGCATTTCGACGGCAATCCGCGCGAGGGCGATCCGCTAGTAGTCGCGACAGGTCCTTATCTCTTGCGCGCGAGCGCGCCTCCTCCGCCTTCTCCAGCGCCGCCGAACGCGGCGGCGAATCCCGCTATGATGGGCCACGGGAACGCGCCTCCAGTAGGAATGCACGGCTATGATCCTGCCCACATGCCGGAGATGAAGGCGATTTTTTACGCAGCCGGGCCGGATATTCGCACGGGAGTGAAATTGCCGCCGTTCGAAAACGTGAACGTGTACCCCTTAATCGCACACATTCTTGATTTGGACATTGCGAATCTGAAAACTGGCCCAATTGACGGAAAGCTCACAGTGCTGCAGGGCGTGCTAAAAAATCCTCACTGACGATTACTGAGCGGCTTTGTGCCGTTGCTAACCATGGAAATACATTTGACTGGGATTGAAGCGCGAGTGCTGGGCGTGCTGGTGGAGAAGGAAATTATTACGCCGGAATACTATCCGCTTTCGCTCCACGCGTTGGTGAACGCGTGCAATCAGAAATCGAATCGCGAGCCGGTGATGAATTTGAGCGAAGACGGCGTGACGCAGGCGATGCGAAGGCTGAGCGACATGGAATTGGCCGGCGCGGCGAACACTACCGACAGCCGCGTGCGCAAATACGAACATCGCTTGCAGGAGGTTTTTAACTTCACGCGCCCGGAGACTGCGTTGCTGTGCGTGCTGCTGCTTCGCGGGGCGCAGACCCCCGGCGAACTGCGTGGCCGCACGGAGCGGATGTATCACTTCGATGATTTGACAGACGTGCAAGCGGCGCTCCAAAAACTAATGAGCCGCGAGCCGGCGCTGGTGAAAGTGCTGCCAAGGCAACCAGGGACGAAGGAATCGCGCTACCTACATTTGATGTCCGGTGATGAAGGTGGGTCCGCGGCGAACGAGGCGCGATCCCCTGGAGCGGGGCGCGCGACAGCGGATGATACGGATGCGGATGGATCGGCGCGTGGCTCCACCGGCCGCGACGCAGTCGAAACCGAGCGTATCGCGCGATTAGAGAGCGAAGTCGCCGCTCTGCGGCAAGAAGTCGCGGAATTGAAACAGCAACTCGCGCAATTTCGAAAACAGTTTGAGTGAGCCTGCAGCACGCGGGCGTTACTCAGGGAGAACTTGGCGGCAGAGGCTGTCGCCGTGAGGCGGCGGCAAGCGGCGCACTCCACATAAGTTATGCCGCGTTGGGCTTCACGCGAACACGGGTTGATCCGATTTATGACAGCGAGAGCCCGGGGGGCGCCGGCGCAACGGCGCCACGATTAGGGCCTTGGCGGGGGATTGCGGTCTCTGAATTGCCGCTGATGCCAGTACGGATAGATTGGCGTGGTGGCGCTGGCAGCGTCTAGTCTTGCGACTTGCGCCGGCGTGAGATTCCAGCCTACGGCACCGAGATTCTGGCGCAGCTGTTCTTCGTTGCGCGCGCCCACGATTACGTTTGAGACCGTGGGGCGTTGTAGCAGCCAGTTCAGCGCGATTTGTGGAACTGTCCTTCCCGTTTCTTTCGCGATTTCATCGAGCGCGTCTACAACTTTGTAAACGAGCTCGTCCGAAACTGGCGGACCGTAGTCGGCGGTCTTGTGCAGGCGGCTGACTTCCGGCAAGGGTTTGCCGCGACGAATTTTTCCGGTGAGGCGTCCCCAGCCCAGCGGGCTCCAAACCACGCAGCCAACTCCTTGATCGATCCCCAGCGGCATGAGCTCCCATTCGTATTCGCGCCCGATGAGCGAGTAGTAGGCTTGATGCGCGACGTAGCGGGTCCAGCCATACTTTTCGGAGACGTCGAGCGATTTCATCAGGTGCCAGCCGGAAAAATTCGAGCAGCCGATGTAGCGCACTTTGCCGCTGTGCACGAGGTCGTTGAGCGCGCTCAGAGTTTCGTCGACGGGAGTGAGGGCGTCGAAACCGTGCATCTGATACAGATCAATGTAATCGGTCTTCAGGCGGCGCAGACTGGCTTCGCAGGTTTGAATTAAATGATAGCGGGATGAGCCGACATCATTGGGGCCCGGGCCGACCTTGAAAGTAGCCTTTGTGGAAATCAGAACTTTGTCGCGGCGGCCGGCGATGGCGCCGCCAAGAACCTTTTCCGATTCGCCGTCGGAATAAATGTCGGCGGTGTCGAACATGTTGACCCCGGCTTCCAGGCAGATATCAACAAGCCGAGTGGCTTCGTCAACGCCAGAGTTGCCCCATGCGCGGAAAAATTCGTTCGCGCCGCCAAAAGTGCCGGTGCCGAGGCTTAGAACGGGAACATTCAATCCGGAACGGCCTAGGATGCGGAATTCCATTGATTGCTCCTTCGTGGGATCAAGGCAAATGAGGTGAAAAGATTAACACGGAGAACACGGAGAAAAGCAGAGGCCGCGGAGACAGAGGAGATCGCGG
>Ga0210390_10000289_pt1 | contig 54899 bp, 41 predicted proteins | sample IncBWH11OmetaG_FD_161050 | JGI IMG/M metagenome (GOLD analysis project Ga0210390, IMG submission 161050) | Forest soil microbial communities from Barre Woods Harvard Forest LTER site, Petersham, Massachusetts, United States - Inc-BW-H-11-O ... | reverse complement strand
TGGCGGTCAGCCCCGCCAGCGAGTGGCAGAGCGGAACCATCAACATCGAGAAGACGATCGCGGCTCCGAGCATCAGGCCGGCGGCCGTCAGGTCGCGGCTCCGCGCGACGTTGCCCTGCTCCCGAGCTTCCGTGCGGCGGCGCTCGGTGGGCAGTTCTGTTTTTTCGCCGTATTCATCGGTCGACATGACGCATCAACAGCCGTGGAACGCCGACACAACGCGGGACCCCAAGTGGCACGAGAGCGGCGGCGCGCAAACTCATCCGACGCCGATCGTCCGCACGATGGCGTCAATTGTCGTGGGAACCAAATCGACGGCCGCCCGGGCGATCCCCGACAGCGACGCAATCAGTATGAGCAGGCTGATGCTGGCCCGCACTGGAAAGCCGACGATGAGCACGTTGATTTGCGGCACCGAGTGCCCGAGGAAGCCCATCGTCAGTGCGACGAGCGACATCGCCGCCAAAAACGGCGCACCGACCTGGACGCCCAGCACCAACGACTGATGGATCAGGTCACGGAGCAGATCGATCGTCGGCAGACTGACGAAGGCTTCGCCCAACGGCAGTGTCTGAAACGTCGAGACGATCGCCGAAATCATCTGTAAGTGGTAGCCGGTCGGCTGTAGCACCAACAGGACGGTCACCGCGAACTGAAACAGGAACTGGCCGGTGACGGAGCCGGTAATATTCAAACTCGGGTCGGCGATTTGCCCCAGTGAGAGCCCGGTCTGCTGGTCGATCAAGTCGCCCCCCAGCAGGAAGCCGCTGAGAATTGTGAAGACGCCCAGGCCGAGCGAAAAACCGAGCGCCAGCTCGCAGATGGCGACGCGGCCGTACTCGAGGAGTGTCCGCGCCGGCCGCAGCGTGCTCTGAAACTCGCTCTGTGTCAGGCCTGCGTTTTCGTCTTTTCCGGCGGCTTGTCGCAACGCTTCATAGCGCGGCAGCAGCGATTCGGGGACTTCATCGGCGGTCAGGCGGCCGTCGTGATTCGTATCCAGTCGGTCGAACAACAGGCGGCTGTGGTCGTGCACGGCCGGAGTGATCAGGAATCCCAAGGCCAGCACGAGCAGCACTCGGAGATTCGTCGGCACAATGCGTTCGCCGAACAGCGGTCCGACAATCATCAAGCCTGACAGACGGACGAGCACCAGCGTGAACGCGTAAAACTGCGTGAGGGCTCCCTGCATCAGCAATCGCAGGGCCTGATCGTGGACCGGAGTCACGCTCAGGCGATCGAGCAGCGAGTTCATGCGCCCCCACTCCGCCTCGTCACAGTTGCGACGGGATGTTCGTGAAGATTTCTGTGGCGTAATCGACGATGCGGTGCATCATCCACGGCAAGAGCGCTAGACCGGCGAGGGACATCGCGACAATCTTCGGCACGAAACTCAGCGTTTGATCCTGCAGCTGCGTCACCGCTTGCAGAACGCTGATCACCAGGCCGACCAGGATGGCCATCAACATGATCGGCGCTCCCAACATCATCACCAGGATCACGGCGCTGCGGGTCATCTCGGCGGCCTGCTCAACGGTCATGTTGTCCCCCTTCTTGGGCGAAATCCGTCCGTTTGGAAACACCACTAGCCGGTGGCTGCCCGCACGCTTTCCAGCAGCATGCCCACCGTGAGCGCCCAACCGTCGATCAGCACGAACAAAAGCAGCTTGAATGGCAGCGAAATCAGCACGGGCGGCAGCATCATCATGCCCATGCTGATCAGCACCGTGGCGATCACCATGTCGATGACCAGGAACGGCAGATAAATCTGAAAGCCGATAACGAACGCCGTCTTCAGTTCGCTCAACATGTAGGCCGGCAGCAGCACGACCGAGTCGACCTCTTCCAGATCCTCGGGCAGCGAGGCCTTTTCGTTGGGATGTTGAAACTCGAAGAAGGTGATCAACGCCTCGAGATTATCGGTGCGCTGAATCTGCTCGATCATGAAGCGGCGAATCGGACGGGCCGTTTTGTGGAAGGCGTCTTCCAGGCCGATCGGCTGCTCGCCGGCTGGCGGGTTAGAGTACGGGCGAATTCCTTGCTCGTAGGCTTCTTTCCAGACCGGCGACATGACGAGGAACGTCAAAAACAGGCTCAACGACATCAGTACCTGGTTGGGCGGCAGCTGCTGTGTGCCAAGCGCTTGCCGCAACAGGCTGAAGACGATCACAAAGCGAATGAAGCACGTGGTCATGATCAGAATCGCTGGCGCGAGGCTAATCACCGTTAGCACCAGCATGATCTTGAGCGTCGACGAAAGCCCGGACGGCGAGAGCATCTGCTCGACGTCGACGGGCAGACCACTCTGATTGGGTGCCGGCTGTGCCGGGAATTTCGGCGCCACCAGCGGCCGATCGAGCGACATGCCTTGAGCGCCGCTCGGTCCCCGCGCGGCCGGTTGAGTGAACTGTGGACGCTGCACGGGTTGTTGTGCGGCGGTCCCGCGCGGAATTGCGGCAATCACTGCACCAGCCACCAGCGCGGCGATGGCGATCTTGCCGCGATGGGATCCCAGTCGAATCGCTCGCAGACGCTCAGTCACGGAACACCTCCGCCGGGCCGGCGTACGGCGCATCCGTGAATGGTGCGCTGGGGCTCGAACCGCCACGCAGACGGCGGATCAATTCCTGTGCCGGATCCGGTCCGGGAACGTCGGGCGACTCCGAGGGAACGACGAGCTCGGAAGCCCGCGGTGGATTGCGATGTGGCGGACTGCTATGGGCCGGGCTGCCAGGCGATGGACTGCGACGCGGCGGCTCGGCATGCCGTATCTTCGCGGTGGGAGCCGTCTGTCCCTTGATTAAGTTGAAGAACGAGGAGCCAAGCCCCTGGCCATTCCGGGTCGGTCGACACATCCCGGCCACGAGGTCGACTTCGACGGGATCGCTCAGCTCGCCGATCCCCTGCAGTCCGGCCGGCGATGAGCCGACGACCAGGATCCGCGAGCCGATCCGGAGCAACAGAATCGACTGTCGTTGATCGAGATACCGCCGTCCGAGCACTTCCAGGACCTCGTTCGGCAGGGATTGGTTGAACAGCGGCGCGTGACGGCGAAAGAGGCGGGCGAGGACAAGGATCAGTCCGATCACGACGATCAACGCGCCGACGGCCGACAGGGCGCCGGACATCGAGGATTTTGGAGCGGAAGAGCTCGGCGTCGACGATGCCGAAGTCTGAGGCTGCCGCGCGCGTTCCTCGTTGTGCTTCTGCGCGAGCTCCTTCCAGGTCTTGTGGTGGGACGTGAGCGTCGCTTCCGCAGCGGTCCCAGGTGTGGAAGGTGGCGCGGCAGACGTCGCGGCGGGCGGCGAATCGGGTTCGGGAGCCGGCCGCGAAACCGAATGTCGGGTTTCCGGACGCGGATTGACGATCGGTGCATCCGCGAAGGGATCGCTGGAGCCTGACTGCGCGACAGCCGAGCTCGCAACAGAGACGACGGCGGCCACTGCCCCGAGCAGCCGCAGCACTCGACTACAGTGCCGGTGCGACAATTTCGGCCACCCGCACGCAGAAGTTGTCATTCAACACCAAAACCTCGCCCCGCGCGACCAGTCGACCATTCACCAGAATGTCGACCGGGTCGCCGGCCAGTTTGTCCAGCGGCACGACCGATCCGGACTTCAATTGCAGAACTTCCTCGATCAACAGTTCGGTGCGCCCCAGTTCGATCCGCAAGTCGAGTTCGACGTCCTGCAGAGCGTGGAGACCCACACCATCGCCTGCCCCCGCCGCCCCGTGATCGAAGGGCCGAAATTCGTAGGCCGCTGGAGAACCCAGCTCGGCCGGAATCCCACTGCGCCCCGGCAACGTGGGCGAAACCGCAGCCGCCAGCCCTGCCTGCACTTGTTCGAGTAGCCGTTCGGTCGGCGATTTCTCTTTCTCGCTCGCAGATGCCTGGCCCGGGCGGCCGGCCGGTCTTCCGACGGGGCTGCCCGGAAGCGGACCGGCATCGTCGGCAGTAGCCTGACGCAGGGGCGCCGAGCTTCCGCCGGAGGGGCCGGACCCGGCAGCCTTCAGCAGTGCTTCAATTTCTTCGGGTTTGAGAAGATCGTCCGCCATGACGCTCCCATCATTGCTGCATGACCCGAATTTCGCTGACGATGACTTCCTGGATGTAGGGCTCGGGCATCACGTTGTTCAACTGGCTCTTCATCTCACGCTTCATCAGCTCCAGCTGCGGGTCGCGCAGGTCCTTGATGCTCGACATCCGCACCACCTTGACGACGGCCTGCCGCAGCCGCGCCTTGAAGCGCTCGCTGGCGTCGGCAAAGTGCCCCTGGACGTCCGTGCCGACGGTGGCAAACAGCTTGAAGCTGACGTTCCACATCTGGGCATCGTCAGGCTCAACTGAAACACTGAAGCTGCCGACCTCGACTTCGACGACGTTTTCGGACTTCGACGAATGCGATTCTTCCGCATGGGCTGCCCCGCCCTCCCCGGTTTGCTCCGTCGGAGCGGCAGCGTGTCCCTTGGGCAACAGGAGCGCGGCTCCGACGGCTGGCAGGACCATCACGCCGGCAATAATCGCGATCAGCTTGACGCGTTTTCCGCCCAGCAGCGATTTCTTCGCCGCCGCTGGGGCAGGCGCCGCCTCGGCTGCCGCTGGTGCGGGGGTAGCCGGTGCTTGTGTCATGGCGAACCGTCACTCTTTGCGGTCCCACGGAGAGCGATCGGGTGTCGCGGTGCTCGGCCCGCGGCAAGAGCAGGAGCCGGATCGGTCCGTTGGGCGGCGGAATATAGGACCGAATCCGAAATAGGTCAACACGTTCTGATAAGCGGGGAAAACCCGAGCGGCTCGGCAAGCCGATGCATTACGGAGGCAAAACGCCACCAAATACGTGCCGTTCCGACACGCAATCCGTACAATAAACGGCAGAGCACCGCCGTGCGGTGAGTGGCGGTGCTCGGTTGCCAGTCTCAAACGAAGGAGAGCCAGCTCCATGCAGCGCTTTAGGCAAATTCCTTTGCGGACCAGCGTTCAATCGTCCGAAACCGTTCGCATTGTCCGTTGGGCCGGCTTGCCGACGTTGGGCCGCGGACGCCGGGCATCGAGCTGGCTTGGGCCGCTGGAACTGTGCTGCCTGATACTGGTATACGGGAGTCTTGGCTTTTCGGGCTGCGCGCACCCTTCGATCGACGACCAGGTGCAGGCCGCAGACGACAAACGGCCAGCGGGCGAAAAGCGTCACCAGGAGAAACACCAGATGGTTCAAGTCCGTGTCTTCGATCGCAATGGAAAACTCGTCGGTCCCATCGAAACTCCTCATTTGGATTTGAGCACGGCCGAATGGGAACGGCGGTTGACCAAAGACCAGTTCCATATTCTGCGCGCCCAGGGAACCGAACGGGCTTTCTGCGGCACGCTGTTGGATAACCACAAAGAGGGCGTTTATGCCTGTGCAGGCTGTGGATTGCCCCTCTTCGCGTCCGATGCGAAGTTCAATTCGGGGACCGGCTGGCCCAGCTTTTTCCAGCCGATCGCTCGGGAAAACGTGATCGAGCATCAGGACCAGTCGCACGGGATGACGCGGTCGGAGATCCTGTGCGCCCGTTGCGGCGGCCACTTGGGACACGTCTTCGACGACGGTCCGCGCCCCACGGGACTGCGGTTCTGCCTCAATTCCGAATCGCTGAAGTTCGTTGATAAAGACAAGCTGGCCACGCTGGCCGACCCGGCCGCGGAGGCCGTGACCAAAGACCACAAGGCGACGGCCGTCTTTGCCGGCGGTTGCTTCTGGTGCACCGAGGCTGCCTTCGAACAGCTGAAAGGCGTGTCCGACGTCGAGAGCGGCTATGCCGGCGGCGCGAAGGAGACGGCGAACTACGAGCAGGTGTCCAACGGCGACACCGGTCACGCCGAATCGATTCGCGTCACCTACGATCCGCGGCAGATCACTTACGATCAACTGCTCGACGCCTTCTTCAATTCCCACGACCCGACTCAAATGAACCGCCAGGGGAACGACGTCGGCAACCAGTACCGCTCGGCAATCTTCTACGCGAACGAGAACGAGGAACGAGCCGCGCGGGCGAAGATCAAGCACTTGACCGACACGAAGGCGTTTCCGGATCCGATCGTCACCTCGCTCGAACCGCTCAAGACCTTCTATGCGGCCGAGACCTATCACCAGGACTACGCAAAAAAACATCCGAAGCAGCCCTACATCGCCTCGCATGCCCTGCCCTTGGCGGAAAAGGTCCGCGAGAAGATGCCCAACTTGGTCAAGCCGGAAGACGGCAAGTAGCCGGCGGGCGCGGCGAAGAAGGCGATCAAGGTGCTGCGTGCGCGTCCTATGCGCGCTCGCGGGGGGCGATCGGTCTCGGTGGCGTCTAGCGCCATCGAAGAGCCCGCGCTCACCAACGTTTTGCATCTGCGAGCGCAAGTCGGTAACTCGACCTTGGTTGAACGTTTCGCTTTGGACCACTCAGCCACGCACACTGTTCCCAAGCCGACCGCTCCGCCGTCGGATCCGGAACGACAGCCGAGCTGTCGGCTTGGGAAAGGTGGACGTACACAGCTCGTCGAGAATTCCCCCAAACTGATCTTGGCCGAATCGAGACTTTGTGGCTGAATGAAAGAGGCGGTTGCGCGCGAGCGCCTCCGTGCGCGCGGTGGACGTCCGTGTGCGTCCTGGCGAACGACCTGACCGGGGGCGGCGCGCGGTGGGACCGGTTTCGACTCACGAGTGCTCGCAGCAATCGAGGGCAACGAATTCGTCGTTGTTTCCCAGATCGAACCGCCTGTGCAAACGGAAAAACATCAGCGAACGGAAGTTAGGTCTCGGCGGCCGGTCACATCGCAGCGCCGCCGTTCGCGCTCGTCACGGTGGGTCCAGTTGTCCCGGCGGGTCAACCTGAAGTGGACCCGGCGTGACGGGTCTCTCACATTTAATATAAGGGGGGCGCGGAAAAGTGGTCCCACCGCGCGGCGATCCGGGGTTGGGAAAATTGGTGGTCATTCAGTGGTGTGCCGGCGGCCCGCGAGCGGGGCTTGGTCATCGAAGCTCCTGCTTCGATTCCCTCCGCGCGATAGATCCACGCAAGATGACCGGTCGTCACGACCGTCCGAGAATTCGATGCGATCAAAGAGCTCTCGCTTCCACCCTTCTGGCGAACCTGTCGACCCGTCTTCCGCACCAAATGGTTTCCGCGAGACGCGCCTTTCCCAGCAAACCCGCTTCCCTCGGCGGAAATCGGCTAATTTTGTTGTGGTTTGGCCCGCGGCTTTCAGTGAGTCCGGTCGAGCCGGTAATCGGTCCGTAACGCTCGGACCGCCGCAACTGACCAGTCTCCCCACCAGTCGAGGACGCCGATATGCCCAGCAGCGAGCCAACACCCTGTTCCAAGTGCGGTTCAACCAACCGAAGTTATGGCACTTTGAAGGGCCTTTCCGAGGTCAAGTTTTACACCGGTGTGACCCTGATGGACGCCGTCATCGGCGGCGATACCGTGATCGCGCTGGCCTGCCTGAAGTGCGGCGACATCGAACTCGTGCTGGAAAAGGTGCCACGCGAGTACGCGGAGCGGATGGAGGGGAAGGCTTAAGACGTCGTCTCGATCGGTCTTGTCACCTCGTTTGGACTCGGATTGATGGAGCCTCCGGCAGCCCAAGCGGAGTCGTTGGTCGCTCGCGCGACGATAGCCATGCGGGTGAACCGCTTGCCAATCGTGGTCAGCGGGCTCATTCTGGTCGTCCATCCGATTGTGCTGCGGCTCGAAGGACGCCGCTGGTGGTGCGCCTGCGGTCGGCCACTTCTTTGGTCGGGAAACGTCCACAGCAGTCACAACTCGCAGCACCTCGCCGACCCATACAGCTTCTCACACGTCGAGCACGGGATTCTGTTCTACGGGCTGTTTACGTGGCTCTGGCCGCGGATGTCGGTCGCCTGGCGGTTCGTGCTGACGTTGGCGGTCGAAGCGGGCTGGGAAATCGCTGAGAACACGAATGCCGTCATCGATCGCTACCGCGCGGCGACGATTTCGCTGGACTATTTCGGGGACAGCATCGGCAATTCGATCGGCGACGTGCTCTCTTGCGTGATTGGCTTCTACCTGGCGAGGCGAATCGGTTTCTGGCCGTCGCTCGCGATCGTCGTTGTCACCGAGATCGTGATGCTGTTTTGGATTCGCGACAACCTGCTGCTCAATATCGTGATGCTGCTGCATCCATTCGACGCAGTGAAGCAATGGCAGGGCGGCGCTTAGTTAGTCGCCGCGATTAGTATTTCACGAGCGTGAGCCACGCCACGCCGAGTGACGTCGTCAAGATGGTGAGCGGCACGCCCACCTTCAGATACTCGCGGAAGCGGATTTCGATCCCGCGCCGCCGGGCGCTTTCGACAACGATCAAATTGGCCACCGATCCGAGAATCGTCAGGTTGCCGGCAAACGTGCTCGACATCGCCAGGGCCAGCCAGGCACTTTCCCGAGTGGCGGCAGGCACGCTCTGTACGACCGGTTCGAGCAGGAGGACGGCGGGGACGTTGCTCACGAGGTTGGACAGCCCCAACGTAACGAGGCTCAGCACGTCGACCGGCCGCGTCAACAGCCAGGTCCAGCTTTTGACGTTCCAGCCCTCGACGACGTGCACCTGGAATGCGTGCACAACGATAAAGAGCCCGGTGAACATCACCAGCAGGCTCCAATCGACCTCGCGATACATCTTCTCCGGCTTGATCCGTTCGAGCAGCACAACCGCCGCCGCTCCCAGTGCGACCAGTTCGAGCGGGAGCCCAGCGAAAAACAGCACGACGGCTCCCAGCGTCACCACGATCGACTTGATCTGCAGCGTCAACAGTCGTGAATGGCGGGAGATTCGGCCACCGGACTCGGCGTCAGACTGCCGAGAATCTGGCGTGACGGCGTCGCGATTCTGGACCGGGGCCAGTTTGTGGCGATAGACGAGCCAAACCACCAAGTAATTGATGGCCAGTCCCAGGAAGGCAATCGGCAAGAGCCGCGCGGCGAAACGCAGGTACGAAATCCCCGAGTGAACACCGATGTAAATATTCTGTGGGTTGCCCGTGATGGTGCCGGTCGAGCCGACGTTGGCGGCCGTCGCCAGCCCAATGAGGTGCGGCATCGGATCGACCTTCATGCGTCGTGCGAGGTGCAGCACGAGCGGCGTCAGGGCGATACACACGACATCGTTGATCAAGAATGCCGACAGCACGCCCGACAGGCCAATCGTCACGGCCAACAGCGCCCGCGGAGATGCGAGGGAGCCGGCGGCAAGGTCGGTCAGCCGTTGGAAGACGCCGGAGAGCCGCAGCGACCCGACGACGATCATCATCCCCAAGAGCAGGAACAGCGTCTTCAAGTCGATTGACTCGGAGCTGGTCGCGTCCGCTAGCGAGAGGATCCCCGTGATCAGGATGAGCACCGCCCCCACGAACGCGATGCCGGCCCGATCGATCCGCAGGCCGGGAATTTTGCCGAGCGCCAAGCCGCAATACGTGAGGGCAAAAATGCCCCACGTCAGCCAATAGACCCGATCGTGCACCCTGCAATTCCTGGCTCGAGGACGTGGCCCGTCTTCCGTCCGCGTGGCTCGTCGCTGCCGCCTTTTGTTTCCGGCATCATCGTCAGGAAGACTGTGGCGGCCAGCGCGGCGATTCCGGCGAAAACTAAGAAGAAGCCGTTATACCCCAAGTGCTCCGCCAGAAAACCGGCCCCCAGCGGCCCAATCACGCCGCCGACCGCCAGGGCCGTCGCGATCAGGCCGGAGAGGGCATTAAAGCCGCCCTTCCCTTTCGTCAAATCCGCGCAGATGGCCACGATCACCACACCGTAGATGCCCGCCCCGATCCCGTCAAAGGCCTGCAGCGCGACCAGCACCCAAGGATTGCTCGTCAGTGTATAGAGCAAAATGCGGATCGGTAGCGCCAGGAAGCCGATCGCAAATACGGGCTTGCGGCCCCAACGGTCGCAGAGGAAACCGGCGGCGACGGCGATCGGAATCATCACGGCCTGCGCGACCAGCACGACGGCAGCCACCTGCACGTGGCTGCCCCCGAGCTGCTTGATGTAGGCTCCCAGAAAGGGCATCACCGGGGCATTGGCAAGGTGGAACAGAGCGGTCGCCGCCAAGAGCACGAGCACCCGCCGATCGTGCAGCAATTGCCGCAGTCCCCCACGGCCGTCTTTCGCGTCGCCGGCTCCCGTCGCTCGCTTTTCGTCAATCTCTTTCTCGCGGATCACGAAGACCGAAGCCGCCGCCAAAATCGAAACGGCCGTCACCGCGAAAAAGACGGACGTCAGGCCGAGGGCGCCCACGAGCGCCATTGCCAACACGGCCGACGCCAGATTTCCCGCATGATTCCAACCTTGGTTGTGTCCCATCACGCGACTGAGCGCCGCGTGTCCCACGAGTCCCAAAGCCAGTGCCCCCAAAAGCGGCGCGAAGAACGCCTGCGAGACACCGGCAATGAACAGAAGCGGGTCGAGAGCGAAAGACGACGCCGGTACGAGCGGCAGCAGGCCGTACGCAAGTCCCAGGATCAGCGACGCCCCGGCCAACAACGTTCGCCGCTGGCAGACTCGGTCGGTGATCATCCCGGCGGGAGTCTGCATCAAGAACACACCCAACCCCGCGCAAGAGATAGCCAGCCCAATCGCCACCTCCGACCACTTCTGCTCTTTCAAGTAATCGCCCAGGAAGGGCATGACGACGCCCGTCACCTCGGCGAGGAAGAAGTTGGCCGCATTGAGGCCGATGACACTCTGCCGAGAAACCGGGGGCACGGCGGCTTCGGCACGCTCCGATTTCGCTCCGTCCGCTTCAAAGCCGTCCAAAGGCGCCGCCAGAGCTGTATTCACGGGGGCTCCCTGCCCACTCGGTGGGCGATTCGTTCCCACTCGACGTCGCCCGCGGTGCCGACTTCAACAAAGCACGCGTTTCAAGGGTCGCGGTCCGAGCATCGAGATGATGCGAGGGAACAATGCAAAGGCCATACCGGGAGGCCCGGCTCGACCGATTGGAGCGATGGCGCGGTGTCCGGCTGTTCGCCGGTCCGCATGAAGCCGTGCCCGGCTCGGCGATAAATCACGGAATCGAACTTGTGCCCGCGGCCGCGACTCGCGGATCAGTGACCGATCCATCCGCTTCGACACAACCGCGTGCTACCGCTTCGAGCCCGCCCCTGCGGGAACGCTCTTCGCGCGTCGTGAGAGGGGTTGTGCCAGAGTCGACGCCAACTCCATCTCCCAGAGCTGAGGGAGTACCTTCTTGAGTTCTTTGGCACTCCGCGCGTCGACTTTGTTTCGTTGCGACCACCGGATCATGCGCCCGGCATAGTCCTGGTATGGCAGTAGTATCCCTTCCTGCCAGGCGGACGCGAGATAGAGCTGATATCGGCTTTCGCAGACGATGGGGAGTTCGACGACCCGGCACAGCGGGAGGCTCAGCACGTCGCACATCCCCTCAGCCCACATCGCGCCGCCTTGGCGCAGTGGCTTGGCCGCGAGAAAAGCATGCGGGATCTGGATCGTGAGGCACTCTTCCGGCTCTTGTCTGCGCTTGCGGTAACTCCAAGGGATATTGATGAACGGCCAGCTCTCATTGGGAAACCCATTCTTCCAGCCGTTTTCAAACGACCAGACCGGATCGCAATCCCGCCCCCCATCGTCGCTCGGATGGCGAAATCCAATCACAACTCGTTGGCCGAAGGTTTTGACCGGGTTAATCCCCGTCATTTCTCGCAGCCGATTCCAGGCAGTCTGAATTTGCTTGACGACGACCCGCGCTCGCTGGAACTCCGCGCGAGGAAAGACGAACACCAGGTCGTCAGTCCGCACGACTCCGTCGCATTTGCTGTATCGGATATGCCAGCAGGAGTCTTCTCTGTCCTCCGCGGTTCGCTGATAGGCCGCGAAGTTGAGTTCGTCGGCTTGGACCGCGGTCGTAGCAATCACACAAACCGCCAAAGCTGGGAGCGCAGCGATTCGCACGGACGGAGCCTCGGTTTGTCGATACCGCCGCCTGGCACGGCGAGCCCCCGACTCTTCCGCTCAAACCTTTGAAAGAATTTGTTTCACGCGCTGCCAGGCCTCGGTGCGCGCTTTCGCGTTGTCTGGGATCGCACCCGGCTGCTCACCGGTCCGCATGAACCCGTGGCCCGCCCCCCGATAAGTCACGGGTTCGTACGTCTTTCCCGCGTCCGCGGCGAAGCGTTTGGTGGCATCGACCGTGACCGTGATCCGCATGTCCTTCTCGCCATAAAATCCGTAGACCGGGCAATGCAGGTCCGAGATCTGCGGCTGCTGCGGCGGACGACCGTAGAAGACGAAGGCCGCCGCAAGATCCTTGCGATGAGCGGCGTAGGAAAAGGCCATGCCGCCGCCCCAACAGAAACCCGCGACGACCACCTTGCCGTTGGCAGCGGGGAGACGCTTGGCGTAGTCGAAGGCGGCGTCGAGATCGGTCATCACCTGCTTTTCGGGCAGGCTCGAAATCTGGCGGAGAGGCTCGCCGCCCTTCGGGTGGCCGGACAGAAAGTCGGGTGCGATGGCGATGTAGCCGGCGGCGGCGAATTCATCAACGGCCAGCTTGGCCCAGTCGGTCAGGCCGAAGATCTCGTAGACCACGAGCACGGTCGTCGCCTTGTGAGCAACCTCGGGATAGGCCACGAAGGCTTCCACATTGCGAGACCCCGAGCGGATGTTGACGTATTCGCCGTGCCGGGACGATTTGGAGAGTTTTTCCTTGGCCCAATCCTGGGCGACCGCGCTCGACACGGTCAACCCGCACACTACCGCCAACAGAAGTGCTCGACGCATCGAATTCTCCCTAAGTTGTCCCACTGAGTTTCGACTTCCGGTAGGCCAATCCACGGTGCGGCCGAAAGAATCAGTATGCTTTGCCTCTCGCAGGGAGGCAACCGGGAACACTAGACAAGCGCACGGGCCTCGCCGAGGGAGTTCCGCTCATCGCCGGGTGCTCGCGCCGTCGATTTCGACCCGCGCCAACATCGGTTACAATGCGAGCCCTCTCGCGGGCGAGGCTTCTCGCTAAACGACTTTCCGATCGCGCTTCTCGAGATCGTGCCGTTACCGATGCCCACTGCCCTCTTGACTGGTTTTCCCGGCTTCCTCGCGTCGGCGTTCCTGCCCGATTTCCTTTCGCGCACCGACGCCCAGACCCGCGTCACCTGCCTCGTGCAATCGCATTTTCGCGCGATGGCTGAAGACCGGGCCCGCCGGATCGCTGACCGGCATCCGGAATGGAAGGACCGCATTCAAATCGTCGAGGGCGATATCACGCAACCGCAACTCGCCCTCAAGGACGGCATCAAGGAGCTGCAGGCCGAGACGCACGAGGTCTATCACTTCGCCGCCATCTACGACCTGGCAGTGCCTCGACCGCTCGGCATGCGGATCAACGTCGATGGGACGCGGCACGTGCTGGATTTCATCGCCGGCTGCCCCGCCTTCGATCGCCTGCACTATGTCAGCACGTGTTACGTTAGCGGTCGGCACCCAGGCGCGTTTACGGAGCGCGATCTGTCTGTCTGCCAGCGGTTCAACAACTACTACGAAGAAACAAAGTACTTGGCCGAGGTCGATGTCCAGGAGCGGATGAAGCACGGGCTGAGCACGACGATCTACCGCCCCTCGATCGTCGTCGGCGACAGCAAGACCGGCGAAACGCAAAAGTACGATGGCCCGTATGGTGCGCTTCGCTACCTCGTCAGCTGGAAAAAGACGGCCCCGATGTCGACCGTGGGCAATCCCAAGAAGTTCCACGTCAATTTTACCCCGCGCGATTTTGTGGTCGCCGCGCTGTGCCGGCTCAGTGCCCTTCCCCAGTCGCGAGGCAAGGTCTACCAGCTCTGTGATCCCGAGCCGCCGACGGTGGCCGAGATTTATGAGATCTTCTCGCAAGCCACCGGCCGCCGCGTGTTACAGATTCCAACCTGGGCCCCCTTGATGAAGGGGCTGTTGCGGATCCCGGGAGCTGCGAAGGCCACGCATATCACGCCCGAGTCGATCGACTATTTCACGCATCCGACCGCGTACACGTGCGAAAACACGCTGGCCGATCTCGCCGGCACCGGCCTGAGCTGCCCGCGTTTCCGCGATTACGCGCCGATGCTCGTCCGCTTTATGCAGGAACATCCGGAAGTCAGCGACAAAGCCATGCATTGACGGCCGTCTTCGGCAAGCAACCCGGCTCCCGGCGCGGTTTTTGCAGTCGTCTGGGGCGGGATTTGCGCCCGGATTGTCGCCGCTTTTTCCCGCGAGTGCGCATGAGTTATCAGCCGATCGAAAACTACGGCATCATCGGGAACATGCGGACCGCCGCTCTGGTCAGCATGCAAGGGTCGATCGACTGGTTCTGCTTCCCGCACTTCGATTCGCCCAGCGTCTTCGCCCGCATCCTCGACGACAAAAAGGGTGGCCACTTCAGCCTCGGCTCGACTCACAAGGACGCGCGACACAAGCAAGTCTATTGGCCCGATACCAACGTGCTCGTCACGCGGTTCCTCTCGCCCAACGGCGTTGGCGAAGTTCAGGATTTCATGCCGATCCTGGGACGTTCGGCCGGGAACGAAAACAGTCGCCTCATCCGCCGGGTGCGCGTGTCGCGGGGCGAAATGGAGTTCCGCGTCGACTGCGAGCCGGCCTTCGACTACGCCCGCGCCACGCATGAAACGGAGCGCCAAGAGTACGGCGTCATTTTCCGCTCGGACGGGCTCACGTTGGCGCTTTCGACCCCCGTCCCCCTGCAGCGCGACAAGCGCAGCGCGCATGCCACGTTTCGTTTGCGCGAAGGCGAATCGACCGTCTTCGTGCTGCGGGAACTACGAAGTGACGAACAATGCATCAAGGCGCCCGATGAACACGAAAGCGACGAGCTGTTCCAGAAGACCGTGCAATACTGGCGGAACTGGATCGCGCAGTGCCAGTACGTCGGCCGTTGGCGGGACATCGTCTATCGGGCGGCCCTTACGCTCAAGCTTTTGACCTTCGAGCCGACCGGAGCGATCGTCGCCGCGGCAACCTGTAGCCTGCCGGAAAAAATCGGCGGTCCGCGGAACTGGGACTATCGCTACACCTGGATCCGCGATGCGGCCTTTTCACTCTACGGTTTGTTACGGCTGGGCTTCACCTCCGAGGCTTCCGACTTCATGGGCTGGCTCGATGCCCGCTATCGGGAGCAACAAGGAGAGGGCATGCCGCTTGGCGTGCTCTACGGAATCGACGGTCGCTGTGATATTCCCGAAACCACGCTCGATCATCTCGACGGTTACCGTGGTTCGCGGCCTGTGCGGATCGGCAACGCGGCCTACGGCCAGATTCAGCTCGATATCTTCGGCGAGCTGTTCGATTCCGTGTACTTGTTTAACAAGTATGGCTCTCCGATTTCCTATGACGGCTGGAAGCATTTGCGCTCGCTGCTCGAGTGGCTCTGCGACAACTGGCAGCAGCCCGACGACGGCATCTGGGAGGTCCGCGGCGGCAGACACGACTTCGTTTATTCGCGCCTGATGTGCTGGGTTGCCCTCGATCGGGGCCTGCGCCTGGCCGACAAGCGCTCGTTCCCGGCCGACCGGAGCCGCTGGCTCAAAGTCCGCGACACGATCTACGAAGAGATTCTCACCAAGGGCTGGTCGGACAAGCGGCAGTCGTTCATCCAGTCCTACGGCAGCGATTACCTCGACGCGTCGGCCCTGATCATGCCGCTCGTCTTCTTCATGGCGCCCAACGACCCGAAAATGTTGAAGACGATCGATGCCATCCGCAAACATCCGGCCGACGGGGGGCTGACGTCGGACGGATTGGTGCATCGTTACGACGTCCAGCGCTCGCCCGACGGCGTTTTCGGCGAAGAGGGCACGTTCAACATGTGCAGCTTCTGGCTCGTCGAAGCGCTCACGCGGGCCGGCCGAACCGATCCCAAGCGCCTCGAACGGGCGCGGCTGCTATTCGAGGGGATGCTGGGACACGCCAACCACCTGGGCCTCTACGCCGAAGAAACGGGCCCCAGCGGCGAGGCTCTGGGAAACTTCCCGCAGGCGTTCACCCACCTGGCGCTGATCAGCGCCGCGTTCAATCTCGACCGCAGCCTGGGCACCCGCGGCTGAGGCAACTTTCGCGCGGGAATCCGTTTCCCGGACTGCCCGCACCGACGGGTCGGGTTGATTCATCCCACCACCCGAAGCGTCAGCGAGGGCTCTCGGATCCCATCGAATTCCCGCACAGGCTCGCGGCGCGCCATGGGCACGCCGCGGATTACCGCGGAGACGGCCTAGCCCGTCCGCCGGCCTCGCAGCCAGCGCGGCAGCGGAAACGCAAACGTCGTCGGCTCGCAGCCGATAAAGCCGACGTTGAGGAAGTTAGCCATCTGCCGCGCAATGTAGCGGGCGCGGTTGTAGGTGATGTTCGACAGCAGCACGGTTTGCCGACCTTCTTCGCCATTCGAGCATACGCAAAACATTGCCTGCTGATTCTGCGCCCATCCCATTGTCATTTCGATTGTGCGAATCTCGCGGCGCGGCTGATCCCGATTACCGCGCCAGGGCAGCGGCTGGTGGCGGATGTGGACAAACTCGTCGTCGATGAGAATCCGCGTCGAGTTCAAAAATCCGGAGATGACGTAATAGGTCAGTCCCACGCCGACGGCCACGTGCAACAGCGGGAATAACAGCGGGATCCACATCATGCCCTGCGCCGGGCGGGCCAGCGCCATGGCGTACCAAAAGACGAGGAAGCCGTCCCAGAACACGCAAAAGAAGGCCATGAAGATCAAGATCGGGTGAAACCAACTCAGCCGGATGAAGAGCTCGCCGCCGGGGCCCACTTCCCGCACCACTCCCCCGGGGCAACCCAGCTCCGGCTCCCCCTTGGTCGCCCCGGCCGCCTGTAGATTTTCGATCGAGAGCGGAAAGATCCGATTGCAATTGCCGCACTTGGCGACGAGTGCCGCAATATTGATGTCGGCCGCCGGCACCAGAGCGTGGCAGCCGGGGCAATGAACGCTCTGAGGCTCCATACGCCAAAGAGAATAGCGGACGCCCCTTGTTTCACAAGCGGAAGTTTCTAGCCGCCGTGCGACATCACGGCCAGGCGCCGCGCAAAGCGGCCGCCCTTGACGGCATTTCGACCAAACCGTAAGTTCACGTGAGCCTGCGGTCGCTTAGCTCAGTTTGGTTAGAGCGCCACGTTGACATCGTGGAGGTCACTGGTTCGAGTCCAGTAGCGACCACTCGCCCGCTTCAGGCGCGCGTCCTGGGAACCCCGAGCCGATCGGGGTTTTCTGTTTTTGCGAAACGCCTCTGTGCCCGCGACTGGAGATGAGGACGCGGGGCACTCGAGAATGCAACGCGGTCAAGGTGCGTCGTGTCCGCCACCCAGTTTCAACTCGACGACACGATCGGCGCGCTGGCTTCGGCGGCTGGGCCGACTGTTCGGGGAATTGTTCGAATTAGCGGCCCCCGCGCGCTCGAGAGTCTAAACGATTGGTTCGAGCCCGCGGACTTCGAGCGTTGGCAATCGGCCCACGGAGCGACAGCTCATGCGGGCGGACTGCGGCTCGACGGGTTGCGGTCGCCGCTGGGCGTTACCGTCTATACGTGGCCCAACGGGCGCAGTTACACGGGCCAGCCGCTGGTGGAGATTCATGCCCCAGGGTCGCCGGCGCTCTTGGAAGCCGTTTTGGCCCGGTCGTTCGCGGCGGGAGTGCGGCCCGCGCAGCCGGGTGAATTTACCTTGCGGGCGTTCCTGGCTGGCCGAATGGACCTGCTGCAGGCCGAGGCGGTGCTCGGCGTGATCGATGCCGCGGGCGAGGACGCGCTGGCGATCGCGCTGCGGCAGTTGGCGGGCGGGATTTCCGGCCGCATGACGCAGGTGCGGGGCGACTTGATCGATCTCTTGGCCGACCTGGAGGCGGGGCTCGATTTTGTTGAGGACGGCATCGAGTTTGTCTCGCGGGCCGACTTGGCGGCGCGAATCGGTCACGCTCAATCGACGGTCGGCGAACTCTTGGTGCAGTGCCAATCGCGGGCTCAGTCGCAGGGTCGGCGTCGCGTCGTTCTGGCCGGACTGCCGAATGCCGGCAAAAGCACGCTGTTTAACGCCCTGCTCTCTCGCGACGCGGCACTTGTTTCCGCGGTCGCCGGCACCACTCGCGATTATCTGAGCGGATCCGTCGACTGGTCGGGGGTGGCCGTCGAGCTGATCGATACGCCCGGCTGGGAGTTTTTTGATGCGACCGATCGGGAAGCGGGCGATACCAGTGGTTTCGCGCGTGAATTGACGCGAAGGGCACAGGAGCTCGGGTCCGAACAGCGCGAGCAGGCCGACCTGGTGCTTTGGTGTGCGGCGGCCAACGCCGGTGCAACAGAGCAGCGCGACGATTTCGAGCTACGTCGAAGGGCAATCGAAAGCGGTCGTCCCACGGTGTTGGTCGAGACGAAGAGCGACTTGCCTGAGCCGTGTGCGAATTTCGACGCTGTTGGCAGCTCGCTGCCGGTTAGCGCGAAAACGGGAGCCGGGCTGGACGAGTTGGTTGAACGCTGCGCCCGATTGCTGAGCGACGCGTTGCCAGACCGTAGGGAGGTAATCGGGACCACGGCCGCACGCTGTCGCGAAAGCCTGTCCGCTTGTCGCGATGCGCTCGGACGCTCTCTGTCGGGGGCCGAGTCAAACCGAGGCGATGAAATCCTGGCGCTTGAGCTGCGCGAGGCGCTCGAGCATTTGGGGCGTGTGCTGGGGACGGTCTACACGGACGACATTCTCGACCGCCTCTTCAGCCGCTTCTGCATCGGCAAGTGACTGGCGGCCGCGAGCGTCGACGGCCGCCGTTGTTCACTCGGACGTCGGCTGGGAGCTGCGAGCGGTGCGGACCCACGTATTCTCGCGACGAAAGGGAAACGTTGCATAGAGCGGCAGCTTCATCACCACGTAGACGGGCACGCTGAGCAAGAAGCGAAATGGAATCTGGTCCCGGGCGAACCACCACCAGGCCAGTGCGATAGAGACGGCCAACAGACCGAGCGCGGCCGCGCTCACCAACGCGGGCATACCGCCGGCGCCCAGGGCGAACGCTGCCAGACCCGCCATCAAGCAGGCCAGGTTGAGCGCAACGACGAGTGAAAGCGGCGGCACCGCCAAGTCGACGAGCATGGCCGCCAACCCAATGCGGCCGGTCCGCACAAACGCCCGCGCCAGGCGCGGAACCTGGCTCAAGAGAGTGTGCAAATGGCCGTGCTCCCAACGGCGTCGCTGACTGGTGAACGCGGCCGCTCGGTCCGGCAAGGCGGCAAATAACACCGCCTCGTCGCAATAGGACGGCGGCGAACCGGCGAGCGCCAAATCGACTGCCAGCTGCATGTCTTCGACGATGTTGCCTCCCTCGAAAGAACGCGCTTGCAAGGCCGCCCACGGGAACGCAGAACCCGAGCCGGTGATCAGGCAGGGAAATCCGAGCTGGGCCATCGCCAACGGCCGTACGCGGTTCTTGACGAGCACGGCGAGCGCGGAGACGACGTCGACCGCTCGCGGCTCAGCCGGCGCGGTCATGAGATAGCACGCCTGGGCCGGACGACTCGTGGCGGCCGCGTGAGCGACGAGCGCGTCGAGACAGCCGGGCACAAGCCGGCAATCGGCATCGACGACAACGACAAATTCCGGCGGGCTTCCGGCCGACAAATGTGCCAGGCCAGCCTGAAGAGCGAAGCCTTTGCCGCGCTGATCGAGGTGCGTGCGCTCGACCACTTCGGTTCCGTCCTCACGGGCGACACGAGCCGTGTCATCGGTGCAATTGTCGGCCACGACGACGAGCCGATCGCCCGGCTGCATTTGCGACGAAAGCGATTCGATCGTGCCGCGGATCCCCAGTGCCTCGTTATGGGCGGGGACCAAGAGCGCGCAGGCCGGACGAACGTGACCGAGCCCGGCCGTTTGCTCCCGATCTAAACGACGACGCTTTGGGAGCGCTGCGACAGCCACTTGCCCCGCAATCACCAGCGCGGGCCACGCGACCAGCAGCGCCGCCGCCGTTAACCCGGCCGTGATCCAGAGCATTGCCAAAAGTTCCGCGGCGTTCGCAGGGGACGCGCCGATGTCTCAGCCGATCAGGCCCATCACGGGTGCGTCGAGGTCGATCAGATCCTGGATCACCTCGTGACCACGATTCGAGATCGGCGTGCTTGGAGAGACCGTGAAGAGCATGCCGTCGGCCCGCGCCGCCAGCAGCTGCACGTCGGTCTGATTGTGGGTCGAAGGTCCGGCGACCAGGATCATCGAGTAACGGCCGCGCGACAGCTCGAGCAAATCGGTGACCCGCCGCGAGGCGAGACCCTCGCGCGGCATCGGACAAACACCGCCGTGAATGCAGTCAACTCGCGTGTATTTCGTGTGCAGCACCAGGTCGCCGATTTCCAGATCCTCATTGCAGAGGTAGTCTGAAATACCGAACGTGGCCATCTGCGCCTCGGCCGAACCGTCGACGAGCGTCGGATCGAGGGGCCGACCCTCCGGCGTGCGGTGGGGCGTGCCGTGGAAGAGCGACGCGAGCACCGAGCGGCTGTCCGCCAGCGTCGCCCCCGCGTCAACGACCAACACCAGCTCTTCGCGCTCGGCAAAGCAGACGGCCAGCTTGCAGATCAGGCCAATCGGCGATTCGTTGTGCTCGAGCGGGCTGAAGACGATGACCGCACCGGGCCGCCGCAACGATTGCTGAATTCGTAGCGCCAGGAGGCGGAGCGAGTCTTCGCCATCGTCGCTCGTACGGGCTAGCGAGAATTCGCCGCTGGCCTTGCGCCGGTTGAGGCGGCTGCTCAGGGCGCCGCGACTCAACAGGGGCAGACCGAAGCGGCGGGCCGTCTCGTCTGCCGGGCTTTCGCGGGAGAGGAAATACTCGGCCCCGAACACGGGAGCCACGAGCACGAGGCTCACGCCGATGAACGCCAGGGCGAACAGCTTTTTGAACGTGGTCTTGGCTTTGCCGTCCCACGTGGCTTTGCAGACGATCGACAGCTCCTTGACCGGGCTGGCCTTGATCTGCCGCAGCGCCTGCAACTGCCCGCGAACCATTTGCTTATTGTAGACGGCCGCGGCCAGATCGTCCTGGAAGGCCTTGGCCTCTTCCACCTGCGGCCGGATGGCGTTGTTGGCAGCCTCGAGCTTTTTCTTCGTGTCGTCGATCTTGGCTTTGAGGTCGGCCACTTCATCCGACCGCGTTTTGAGTCCCAGTTCGGCCCGCTTCTCCTCTTCGGTGATCTTGTCGATCTGCGTCGACTGATCGCTCATGTCGGGCGTAACGTAGGAATTCAGCCAGGGGAACGAACTCAGGTTCTTGCCGACGGCGTCGACCTGTTCCTTGAACTTCATGGGCGAATCGTAGTCGCCGATCTTTTTGGCCAAATCGTCCATCTCGCGGCTGAGCCGGGTGAGCGTCTGATAAGGCTCACTGGCCGGATCGTACTTTTCGAGATGCGCTTTGACGTTGCTCTGCTTGGCCTCGAGCATCTTGCGATTGAGGTCTTTGACCTCGGCGATGCGCGACGCCTTGTATTCTTGAATTTGTGTTTTGAACGTGGTCTCGGCCAGCCAGGCGGAATTGTGCGCGGTCGTGTATTGGCGGAGCGTGTCCGGCAGCTGCGTCTGGTCGAACTCGGTGCCGACCATCTTTTCCCTGTAGTTGCGGAGCAGCTTGCGGCTGTTTTCTTCATTGGCTTCCGCGCGGAACAGCTCTTCCTCGGCATGACGCACGTGCTCGGTCGCCCGGTTGCGGCGGTCTTCGACGGCCCGCTGCACGTACATTTCCATCAGGTCGTCAAGCAACTCCTTGCCCTTCGTGAGGTCGCTGGTGGTCAGCAAGAGCGTGATCATTTTCGACTTGCCGTCGGCCGCGACGTCAAGACTGTTGGTCAGGCCCAGCACGTCTAGCTCGTGAGCCATGTTCCGCTTCTCAATCACCGTCTGCAGAAAGGCCGGCGATTGGATCAGCTCGGCATGCGCCTCCACCGGCTCCATCTGGTAGGCGTTGGTTTTGGTCATCTCGGGCAGGCCGTGATATTCCAGCTCGCCTTTGAGGTTGTAGCTTTCGGTGGAGAAGATCTGCCCGACGAAGTACGCCGGCCCCAAGGCGACCAGTCCGCAAATGGCAATCAGCCACCATCGCTTCCGCAGCGTGGCCTTGATGAGCGGCTCGCGCTCCTTGGGGGCCAGCGGGCTGGCCTTGGGAGTCGAGCGGGGGGCAACGTAAGTAGAGAGAGCGGTTCCGGGTTCCGGGCCCGTTGTACCGACGTCTGAACCCTCGGGCACAGACGTGATCTCAATATCACCGGTTGCCATGAAGGACCTCTCGATTGTTCGCGGTGGTCCCGTGCGCTCCATCGCTTCCCGTCTGGCAACGGAAAAGCGTCGGGGATCGGGCGGCCATGCCGCGGGCCAAGTTCCGTCAGCCGCGACTTCCCGGGCGATCTGCGGAACAGGCCCAAACCGCCGGTGCGGTGATGTCCCCCGATCGCCGCATCTCCTGATGCGGTGGAGGCTCCAGTTTAGGCACCCCTTAGGCGAAAGTAAATGACGCGGCGCCCCAGGATTCTAGGAGGGCTGCGGCGACTGAGCGGAAGATGCGGTCCGCCGGCCCGCGCGGCCCAAAAGGCTTCGCGCGCGGACGATTGCGGCAAGTCACTGGCCCCACAAACGCTGAGTGTTTCGTTCGCCTCGCCCTTGTCGCTAGCGATGCTGCGTGAGGTAAACGAGGAGGGCCGTTCCCAAGAGACCGAGAAGAGTGGCAAACGCGATTTTCCAGCCGCTGTACGGCCGCTCGCCGTCGACCTCGCCCGTGCAAGCGTTGACCAAAACCTGATAGGTCCGGTCGCGATAGCGGTAGGCCAACATCCAGACCGGCAGCAGGATGTGCTTGAACGTGATCGCCCCATATTGCGTACGGATGCTGTCGACTTGCTGTTCGTCGCCGCCGATTCGCTGCCGCACGTCCTGCTCGAGGGCCGCGTCGATTTCGCTCCGCGCCAGGCCGAAGCCGTCCCCCAGCTCGACGTCGTACGTCCGCGACACAAAACCCGCGAGCACTTCCTGGGAAAACGGACGGCACTTCTTCAGGGGCCATGGCGCCAGTCCGTCCAGGAGGTTGCGGCGAATTCCGCCCGTCGCGGCGATCAGCACATCGTCGAAAAAACGCTGGAACTGTCCGGAGACCGGCAACCAGCGTGTGCGGCGGACCTGCTCCTCCTTATCGCCGTTGCGTACGGTTTCCCAGTAATACTCGCCTCGCTGGCCATCGTAGGCGCAGGCGGTCATCGCGTCGTACGTCCAGAAGGGCAAGTAGACGCCGTTGAATTTGCCGTTCGCACCGCGTTTACGAAATTCATTCGGTGCGAACCAGCGCGAGCGAATCCACCCGCTGAGGTTGCCGGCCGCCTGCTCGCGAGTGACGGCGAAGGTCAACAAGCCGTCGACGGGGATCCGCCAGCCTCCCGAGTGCACGTGCTCGCGCTGCACCTGGCAGCCGCAGTAGGGGCACTCGGAACTTGTCAATGTGCCCACAAAGACAATGTCGGCGCCGCAGCCCTCACAACGGATGTGGTTCTGGGTTCCTTCCTGTTCTTGCTCCGCGCTCCGCGTGGCCGCCTGTTTCTTCAACTGCGCGACCGTCGCCTCGAAATCTTGCTCGGCGACTTTCGCGTTCGGCGGGACGACGACGTCCTTTTCAAAGCCGCAGTGAGGACACTTCAGCCGCTGGTCGCCGATGTTAAAGACCAGCTCGGCCCCGCACCGCTCACAGGGAAACACGCGGCCCCGCCCGGCATCGATCGTGTGGCCCTCGGACGTTGACGAAGGCGGAGCGGCCGCGGCGACGTTCGGTTGAGCGGGTGCGTCCGGCGGTTCGGCGCTGGCGTTCATGGAGCGTCCGCGAAATGAATTTGCCGACTGAGGGTTGTCGTTCGGCGGTCATGCGGGCGCGTAGACGTTCTGCGCCGCCGGCGTCGATCACAGTGGAGTCGATTGCGGAGTCCGAACGGCCGTGTTATTTCGCCGGCACGGGCGGAGGAGGAGGCGCGGCGGGCGGAGCCGGCGGTGTGGCGAAGGCGCTGGCGATTTGCGGCACTTGTCCGGCCGGTGCCCACTCACCCATTCCCGTCGTCCACACGAGCGTGTCCCGAGCGATTTGCCCCTTCGCGATGCCGTCAGCCAGTTGCTGGGCCGTGAACGGGCCTTGCTGCTGCCCGTTGATGGCCACATGCCAGGCCGCAGCGCCGGGTACCGGAGGGGGACCGGAACTCGGAGCGCCGAATGCGCCGGCCATGCGGTTGGCCATGGCGAAGCCCATCCCGAGCCCCATTCCCTCGGCTGCGCCGCCACCCGACGGATTGTTGGCCGCGGCCGTGATCGCCTGCCCGGTTTGAAATTGCTGAAAGCGGTTCATGTCGCCGATGACGCCCATGCTCGAGCGCGTGTCGAGGGCTTTTTCGACGTCTTCGGGCAGCGAGACGTTGACGATCATCAGCTGCGGAATGTCGAGCCCGTACTCCTTGTCGACTTTCTCTTCGACCTTCTTCCGCAAGCCGTCCGAAAGATCGCGATAGTGAGCCGCCAGGTCGAGAACGGCGACATGCGAGCTGCCGATCATTTCTGCAAATACCGACACGATCATCGATCGCAACAGCTCGGTGACTTCATCGGCGTCGAATTCGGCATCGGTTCCCACGAGTTCCTGCAGCAAGGCCTTGGGATCGACCGCCTTCACCGTGTACGTGCCGAATGCGCGCACGCGGACGGGACCAAAGTCGGCATCGCGGAGGATGATCGGATTGGGCGTGCCCCACTTGAGATCGGTGATCTGCCGGGTGGAGACGAAATAGACCTCCGACTTGAACGGGCTGTTGAAGCCGTATTTCCAGGCTTGCAGCGTGCTCAAGATCGGCAGGTTTTCGGTGCCGAGGGTGTAATTCCCCGGCTCGAAGACGTCGGCGATCTGTCCGCGGTGGACGAAGATCGCCTTCTGCCCCGGCCGGACGATGAGCTGAGCCCCGTTCTTGATTTCGTTCTGATACCTGGGGAACCGCCAGACCAGTGTGCGGTTCGAATTGTCGACCCACTCGATGATGTCGACCAGTTCGGTGCGGAGTCTGTCGAAGAGTCCCATCACAATCTCCTGCCGCGTCTGACGTCTTTCGCTGTCTGAGCCTCAACCACCCATTCGCCAATTTGAGCCGATTCTATCAACCCTCAAGTTTGACCGCTGCCAAGTTCAACCGCCCGTTCGACGGCGGCCTGCCCGGCGGACAGACCCATTTGAAGGGCAGGGCTGGCTGCCGCCGAACCTGACGGCAAGTCGACCGCAAGGCACTAACGCGGAGAGACCGCCATCGGCTCAAGAGAATTCGCCCAGAAGGGGCAATTCCGACGACGACCAGTCAGCGGAACCGGCATTTCAATCGGTCTGAGGCTGGTTGCCAAAATGGCATCTTGCCGACTAAAGTTTAACCCGTCGGCACTTGCCAAATTGACAGGAGCCCGAACCGGGCCATTTGGAGGGAGATCCGCAAGTTATCAATTGGCAATAAGTTATACCCAACACAATCCGTTCGCGAGCTTGGCACGTGCTTTGCCTTATGCGAAGTGTCACTGTCGAAAAGCGCCCAGACTGCGGCTGCTTGAAAGTGACATCCCGAGTGCGTTAGAAGATGGCGAACTCGCTCCGAAATACACAGCAGAGAAGTTGAATGCGGGGTCAGGGCCGCTTCGCGGTTTTTGACCGTGGTTAAAGGAGATCACCATGGCGGTGCAAGGCGAAAAGATCATCGGCATCGATTTAGGGACTACCAACTCGGTCGTCTCCGTGATTGAAGGGTCCGAGGCGAAGGTCATTGCCAACCAGGAAGGAAATCGTCTTACGCCGAGTGTCGTGGCCTTCACGGACAAGGGAGAGATCCTGGTCGGCGAGCCGGCCAAGCGGCAGGCGGTGACCAACCCCAAAAACACCGTCTACTCGATCAAGCGGTTTATGGGCCGTCGCCACAGCGAGGTCGAGACCGAAGAGAAGATGGTTCCCTACACCATCGTCGGCGGACCGAGCGATTACGTGAAGGTGAAGGCGGGCAACAAGGAATACACGCCCCCGGAAATCTCGGCGCTCATCCTCCGCAAATTGAAGGAAGCGGCCGAGTCTTACCTGGGGCACAAGGTCAACCGCGCGGTGATCACCGTGCCGGCGTACTTCAACGATGCGCAGCGGCAAGCCACCAAGGACGCTGGGCAGATCGCCGGCCTCTCGGTTGAGCGAATCATCAACGAGCCGACGGCTGCCGCGCTCGCGTACGGACTCGAAAAGAAACGCGAAGAGAAGATCTGCGTGTTCGACCTGGGGGGCGGTACATTCGACGTCTCGATCCTCGAGGTCGGCGACGAGATGGTTGAAGTTCTCTCCACTAATGGCGACACCCATCTGGGCGGCGACGACTTCGACGAGACTTTGATCAACTTCGTCGCGGATCGGTTCAAGAACGAGAACGGCATCGACCTGCGCAAGGACCCGATGGCCCTCCAGCGGCTCCGCGAAGCGGCCGAGAAGGCCAAGAAGGAGCTGTCGCAGCAGCCGACCACCGATATCAACCTGCCGTTCATCACGGCCGACCAGACGGGGGCCAAGCACCTGCAGATGAACGTCACGCGGGCCGAGTTCGAGCGGCTGATCGATCCGCTGGTCGAGCGGTGCCGCAGGCCGGTTGAGCAGGCGCTGCGCGACGCCAAGCTGTCGCCCAAGGACATCGACGAAGTCGTGCTCGTGGGCGGTTCGACCCGCGTGCCGAAGGTCGTCGACTTCGTCCGCCAGCAGTTCGGCGGCAAAGAGCCCCACAAAGGCGTCAACCCGGACGAGGTCGTTTCGGTCGGCGCCGCCATTCAAGGTGGAATCATCGGCGGCGACGTCAAGGAGATGGTGCTCCTCGACGTGACCCCGCTATCGCTGGGCATCGAGACCGAAGGCGGGATCATGACCACCCTCATCGAGCGCAACACCACGATCCCCGTCGAGAAGAAAGAGGTCTTTTCGACCGCGGCCGACAGCCAGACTGCGGTCACGGTCAGCGTGTTCCAGGGCGAACGGAAAATGGCCCGCGACAATCGGTTGCTCGGCCAGTTCAATCTCGACGGAATTCCGCCGGCGCCGCGGGGCGTGCCGCAAATCGAAGTCAGCTTTGACATCGACGTCAACGGCATCCTCAAAGTCTCGGCCAAGGATATCGCAACCCAGAAGGTGCAGACGGTCAGCATCGAGAAATCGAGCGGGCTGTCCGAGTCCGAAATCGACAAGATGCGATCGGATGCCGAGTCGCATGCCGAGGAGGATCTGCGCAAGCGAAAACTGGCCGAGGCCCGCAACCACGCGGCGCGGCTGGTCTATGAGACCGAGAAGTTGATGAAGGAGCACTCCGACAAGCTCGATGGCGGCTCCAAGTCGGCGATCGAATCGTCGATCGAACGGGTGAACAAGGCGGCGGCCGGCGAAGACGCCGGTGCGATCGAGTCGGCCGTCAAGGACCTCGAGCAGGCAACGCACGCCCTCTCGAAGCACATGTATGAGGCAGCCTCGAAGGCGAGCGCCTCGGCCCAGTCGCAGCCGGCCGGCAATGGTCACGAGGAATCAGGACACACAGGGGACAACGTCATCGACGCCGAGTTCGAGAAGACGTGATCGGCTGAATTCTCGAGTGACCTGATCGCTCACAAACGGGCCGCTCCGCGGTCCGTTTTTTTTGGAGGCATCCCATATGGCATTTCGTTTCGACAAGCTGACGGTCAAGGCCCAGGAGGCCATCCAACACGCGCAGGACGTCGCCGAGCGGCACGGACATCAGCAGTTGCAGCCCTTGCATCTGCTCGAGGCCCTGCTGCACGAGGACCAGGGGATCGTGCGCCCGTTGCTGCAGAAGATCGGCGCAAACGTCGGTCAGCTCGAAACGATGATTGCCTCCGAGCTCAATCGTCAGCCGAAGGTCTCCGGCAGCAACGCGCAGCTGGCCGCCTCACCAGCCACGGGCAAAGTGTTGGACCAGTCCCAAAAACTGGCCGACCAGATGAAGGACTCATTCGTCTCGACCGAACACCTGCTGCTGGCACTGGCCAATTCGGGCGAACAGGCGCAACGGTTGCTCGATCTTAACGGCGTTCGCGAAGCCGACCTCCTAACCGCTCTCAAATCGGTGCGCGGCACTCAGCAAGTGACCGATCAAAACCCCGAGGACAAATATCAGGCGCTGCAGCGGTATGCGGCCGATCTGGTCGAGCTGGCCCGGCAAGGCAAGGTCGACCCGGTGATCGGCCGCGACACGGAGATTCGCCGCGTGATCCAGGTATTGTCGCGGCGTCGCAAAAATAATCCGGTGCTGATCGGCGAGCCGGGCGTCGGCAAGACGGCCATCGTCGAGGGGCTGGCGCACCGCATTGTCCAGGGCGACGTGCCCCAGAATCTCAAAGACAAGCGGGTCATGGCGCTCGACATGGGGGCACTCGTCGCCGGGGCAAAATACCGCGGCGAATTCGAGGACCGCCTCAAGGCCGTGCTCCGCGAAGTCGGGGAATCGGAAGGCCGCGTGATCCTGTTCATCGACGAGCTGCACACGGTCGTCGGCGCCGGGGCGGCCGAAGGGGCGATGGACGCGTCGAACCTCTTGAAGCCGGCCCTCGCCCGCGGCGAACTGCACTGCGTCGGCGCGACGACCCTCGACGAATATCGCAAGCACATCGAAAAAGATCCGGCGCTCGAACGGCGATTTCAGCCGGTGATGGTCCAGGAACCGAGCGTCGAGGACACGATCTCGATTCTCCGTGGCCTTAAGGAACGCTACGAGCTGCATCACGGCGTCAGAATCACCGACGACGCAATCATCGCCGCGGCTACGCTGTCGGACCGATACATCAACGACCGCTTCCTGCCCGACAAGGCCATCGACCTGGTCGACGAAGCGGCCAGCCGGCTGCGGATGGAGCTCGACTCGATGCCGGCCGAAATCGACGAAGCCAATCGCCAGCTCACGCGCATGCAGATCGAGTCGCAGGCCCTCTCGCGCGAGACCAGCGGCGACAGCAAGCAGCGGCTGGGCGAACTCAAACGCGAAATCGCCGACCGCGAGGAAAGCGTTAACGCGCTCAAGAGCCGCTGGCAGGCGGAGAAAGACTCGCTCGGGCAGCTTAAGCCCCTCAAGAGCGAGATCGAGACTCTGCGGCTGGCCTACGATCAGGCGTTCAACAAGGCTCAGCAGAGCCACTTGAACGACGACTACGTGCGCGCGTACGAAGCAGAGCAAAAGCTCCGCGCGGCAGAAAAACGCCTGGGCGAGCTGGAGGCCCGTTTCAAGGAAATCAACCAATCGCCGGGCGAGCGGCTCTTGCGCGAAGAGGTCACCGAAGAGGACATTGCCCGCGTCGTCAGCCTGTGGACGGGCATCCCGGTCACGCGGATGCTGCAGAGCGAACGACAGAAGCTGTTGCGGATGGAGACCGAAATTCACAAGCGGATGATCGACCAGGACGAAGCGATCGAAGCCGTGGCCAACGCCGTCCGGCGCTCACGCTCCGGCTTGCAGGATCGCAATCGGCCGATCGGCTCGTTCATTTTCCTGGGGCCTACCGGCGTGGGCAAAACCGAGCTGTGCAAGGCGCTTGCCGAGTTCCTCTTTGACGACGAGCGGCACATGATCCGCATTGACATGAGCGAATTCATGGAGCGACACTCGGTCGCGCGGCTGATCGGCGCACCTCCAGGCTATGTCGGCTATGAGGAAGGCGGCCGGCTGACTGAGGCCGTCCGGCGCCAACCCTACAGCGTGGTGCTGTTGGACGAAATCGAAAAGGCCCACCGAGACGTGTTCAACGTCCTGCTGCAGGTGCTCGACGATGGTCGGCTCACCGACGGTCAGGGACGCACGGTCGACTTTTCCAATACGATCATCGTGATGACCTCCAACATCGGAAGCCAGATCATCATGGAGTTCGCCCGCCGCGAAGACGAAGAGTCTGACGGCCGCGAACGTGAGAAAGATGAGCGCGAGCTGCGTGAGCGGGTGATGGACGTGATGCAGCGAGAGTTCCTGCCGGAATTCCTCAACCGCATCGACGAGGTGATCTTCTTCCACCCGCTGGGCAGGGAAGAGATCCGCCAAATCGTCGACCTGCAAATCGTCCGCTTGCAGCATCAGCTGGAGGAGGAAGGTTACGCGATCGACGTCACGCCGGCGGCAAAAGACCTGTTGGCCGAAGAGGGTTACGACCCGGTCTACGGGGCGCGACCGCTCAAGCGCGTGATCCAGCAACGGCTGCAAAACTCGCTCGCCAACGAAATTTTGGCCGAGAACATCGCGGAGGGCTCGACGATCCACGTCGACGCCACCCATGGCAGCCTGGTCTTCAACACCGAAGCCCGGCCCGCGGCCCAGAAGACTTGACCGCGAAGGCAGTGACAGCCCGGCGAGCCGCCAGCGTGAGCTGGCGGGTGCTTCTCTTAGTTTTCTCAGAGGCGCAGAGACCTAATTGCGTGCCCAGCGCCAGTTGCTAACGCCGCGCAGGTTCACGATGCGATCGGCCGGCAACTCACCGCGGTAGAGTTCGACGATCGTTTCAGCCGCCATCTTGAACGTGTCGTACTTTGACTCGTTGTCCATGCCGGCAACATGCCCGGCCAGGAGCACGTTGTCGAACTGAATCAGCGGGCTGTCGACGGGAAGCGGCTCGATCTCGAACACGTCGAGCCCGGCGGCCCGGAGATGCCCGGAACGCAAGGCGTCGCACAGGGCCCCTTCGTCGACGAGGCCGCCGCGGGCCGTGTTAATCAGCACGGAGCCCGGCTTCATTTTCGCCAGCGTTTGCGAGTTGATCAGGTGCTGCGTTTGCGGCGTCAGCGGCGAGTGGATCGAAACGTAGTCGGACCGCGCGAGCAGATCATCCAGAGAGACGATCTCGATTGGCCACCCCGCGAGGAATTCGGCGTTCGGCTGCGGCTCGAACGCCAGCACTTTCATGCCGACGCCGATGGCCCGCGTCGCCACGGCCCGCCCAATGCGGCCCAAGCCGACGATCCCCAACGTCGAGCCCATCACGCGCGGGCCGGTCACCCGCTTCCATTTGCCTTCGCGGACGCGGCGATCGGTCAGCGGAAATCCGCGAGCCACGCCGAACAAGAGAGCGAACGTGTGCTCGGCCACCGAGTGGTGATTGACGCCCGGCGTCGTGCAGACGGCGATCCCGGCCCGGTCGCAGGCGGCCAGGTCGATGGCGTCGAAACCGACGCCCGATCGCGAAATCGCCCGCAGCGCGGGGAGCGACTCGATCACCCGCTTGGAATAGGGTTCCGCCCCGGCGATGACCGCCTCGGCTCCGGCGAGCGCCTCGATCAGCTGCTCGTTCTGGCGAAGGTCCCGCGTTCGCGAGACCTCGCTGAAGCCGATGCCGGCGGACTTGAGAATCTCGATGTGCGGCCCAGAGCCCGAATCGATCGACGTTCCGACGACTTGCGGCATCCCCGCTCTTACCTTACGGCCGCGCGGCCTGCGTAGAGCCCTGGATATCGCCCGTGGCCGTGAAGGTGATCGGCTCAGGTCGTCCGGCGATCGTCACGATGAATTTCTCGGTGAACTGCCCGGAGGTGTTCGGCGCGGTGAACGCCAGCGACAGCACGTGCACGGCCTTCGCCTCTTTGCTCAAGGCGGGCATGCGGAAGGCCTGACGGTTCGAATCGCACTCGACCTTCTCGATCACGAACGGTTTGTTGCTCCGCAAGAGGACCGTCTTCGTCGATTCGCCGCCGGGGGAGACGGTGCCGAGCTGCACGACCGACGGGGTAATCGTCACGTCGCCTTCGACCCGGGCCTGCACCAACAGAGGAATCTCGCCGCCAGTCGCGTCGTTAGTCACAAGGGTCATCTGCTTCCGCAGAAAGCCGACCGGAGCGCCAGGCAGCAGCGACACGTCGAGGCGGTAGTTGACCGTGCCGCTGGGGTCCCGCGCAGTCTGCACGACCTTGGCCTCAATGTTCGGATCGCCCGTGACCACCTTGCCGATCGCCCAGTCCGGACGGCCCGCATAGGCGATTTCGATCGATCGATCGGTCTTCGTGCCGACGGTCACCGCGCCGAAGTTCACCGAACCCGGTGTGAAGACGACATCGGAGCGGATATAGACCTGCACCGGAATTTTGACTTCGGCAAACCGCGGCTGGCCGAACTGCACGGTGACGGTCGAGGTCTTCAGGTGCTGGAACTTGTACGTGTCCATCGAGATCTCGACGATCGTCTCGCCGCCGGTCTTAACCGGGGTCTGATCGAACCGCGGGGCCGTGCAGCCGCACGACGTGGTGACGTTCGAGACCTGGATGTCCTGCGTATAAAGGTTCTTGATGTGGAACTTGTGGCTGACTTCCGCGCCCCGCGCCACAACGCCGAAGTCTTTGCTGGTCGAGTCGAACATCTTCTTCGCCCAGTCGTTCGGATCTTCGACGACTTGCTGTTGGACGATCTCTTGGGCCCGGACCGCAACCGGCGCGGCGGCGAGCACCACGGGAAGCACTACGAGCGAGCAGCAGCGCAGGGTCCGGATCATCGCATTCTCTCGATTCTGGGGAAGGGACGATGCACAAAACGCCTACGCAGGCCGGTCCAGTTTGTGCGTCGAGCGCGGGGTTGTTTCTTCAAGAGCTCACAAGCGACGGCCGCTCGGTTCAGAGCGCCTCGGTTCGGCCGCTCCGTTTCGCCTCGATCTGAGCCGGATCAGAACGTTCCACTCGGCGAATGCTTTCCACTGGCAAATCGGCCGGAGACCGCGGGGAAGTTAATGCGAGACTTATGAAATGTCAATGTCTTACGGCGTCAGCGGTTGGCGAAAGATTCGTCGCGAAAAACCGTTCTAATTTTACGCGCCGGCCCCCCTTCACGGAAGACGACTCTGGCCTCCAAATCGGTCGCGGCGCCGGAATCGGCACGATCGTTCGAACCACGTCTGTCCCACGGAGTTGGGGCAGCGGGCGTTACGCGGCAAGGCTTCGCGCATGAAGGAAAGCGTGACGAAAAGGAGGAAAGGAGCCGCCGTGTGCGCGCCTCGTTCGATTCAAAAAGCCAGGCCGCGGTCGGTGATCTCGAAGGGGACGATCGATTCGTCGCACGCGCTGCCGCGGTGCTTGGCCACGTAGAGGGCGCGGCTCGTCCGATTGCCCTGATGGACTTTGCCGAGCAGGATGATCGTGTTGGCGTTGATTAGAACGTCGCCGGATTCGATCGAGCGCGCGATCAGCTGGTCGAGCAGCACCTCCTTCGAGGTGCACAAAAGCACACAGCCGATCGATCGCGGATCGTAGGGGTGCCGGGCGACCTCGGCTTCGTTAGCTCGGAACTGTGCTCGAAAGAGGTCGCGGGCCAACCAGTCGGCATCTTTTCGCAGGATCTGGTGATAGACGTAATCGAAGACGTGGAACTGAAACGAGTCGCTAGCCCGATCGGTCGGCTCGATGCCGTCGATCACACACCGCCGGGCTCCGTGAATGAAGTTTCCGTAAAAAAACGCGATGCTGCGGTCGAGCTTGCGCGACAGCTCAATCCTCCACTCGCGCCATTCTTCGCTCTCAAGGTCGCCGATCGACACTCGCCGGCCAGTGCGGTCGAAAACGTGCAAATAATCGCACCGGGCTGCCGTCGGCTCCCACACCTGGGCCGGGTCGAAGGGAGCGTCGGCGGATCGCTGCGACATCTCCCATCCGAACAGCCGGCGGGCGTATTCGCGATGGTTCTGCGAATCGCCTCGCGACGTCAAATCGAAGACGAAGCCTCTCTGGCCTTCCTGAAATTCGCCAGCCCGAGCGAACTGCAATCCGAGCTGAGTCTTGCCAATGCCCGTGGCCCCCAACAGCACGGTGAGCGTGCCGGGAACGAGGCCGCCACCGAGTAGACTGTCCAGCCGGTCGATACCAGTGCGGAGGCGGGCACTTGAACCGGGAATGGGCTCAGGCATGATTGACTGCGAACAACGGCCTTCGTTTTTCAAGCGAGCAGGTTTTTTTCACCACAAAGACAGAAAGGCACGAAGTAAAGCCCTAACAGAATTATTGTATTTCTTCGTGCCTTTGTGTCTTTGTCGTGAAGTCTCCGTCTGCTTGTAATCAGACGCCCAGAAATCGGTCGCGGGCGGTGACGGGCCAGCGGTCGGTGAGGCGGCCATCGGAGATCACGTAAACGTCCTTGTGCAGAGCCACGGTTGGGCAGATGTGTCGCGGGATGGCCAGCAGCGCGTCGCCCGGCGTGAACTCGTGCGCGCGGGGCGTTTCGAGCACCAGGTGTTCCTCGTTGTGCACGACCTGCTGGGCCTCCGGCAGCTCGGGAATGACGAGTCGGCGGCCCACCGGCGGATCAGTGGCGACCGCTTTCGTGCCCAAATCGAGCGTGAGACGAGTGGCGCTCGGGCGGCTGATCACCCGCGCCAGAAGGACAGCCGCCGGCGTGAATTTCATGTCCGTATATGACTCGGTGTAGCCCGCGTCGTTCAGCACGCACGTGCCGGGTGCGAGTTCGAGTGAGGGATCGCGATTGACGGCATGGATCGGGAACGTGGGCGTGCCACCGACGATGATCCGCGGCACTGACAGCCCCGCAGCAACGAGCCGATCGCGAAATGCCTGCACGGCCTGCCACTCGGTCGCGACCGCTTGCTCGCGTTCACTACGCGACGGTTGATGCACCTGCCCGTCGTACGCGTGCAGGCCGCCGGGCCGCAAACCGGGACTGTTGGCAATCTGCCGATACAGGTCGACCGCCGCGTCGCCCGGAACGATTCCCGTGCGTTGGAAACCGATGTCGATATCGAGCAGCACCTCGATCGTTCGGCCGGCGCTCGAGACCGCGCGACTGAGCGCGGCAATCGCCTGCGGGTGGTCGCCGGTCACCGCAAAGGCGACATCAGGGAAACGCCGGAGAAACTCGACCGCCCGTTCGATGTTCGGCCCGACCGGGTTATAGGCCAAAAAGACGTCTTTGGCGCCCGCCTCGGCGAGCATCTGGGCTTCGGCAAAAGTGGCGCATTTGTGCTTGCGAATGCCCTTGGCCAGCTCGATCTTCGTCACCTCGGCCATCTTGTGCGTCTTGCAGTGGGGACGCAGCCGCGCGGGCGAGCCAGCAATCGCGATCATCGCGTCGATGTTCTGGTTGAGCAGTTCACGAAAGAGCAGCAGCGACGGGCTCAGCAAACCGCTCAGATCGTCGACGCGATACGGGCTGTCGGATTTGGCGAAGCTCATGCAGGCATCTCGGCCGCGACAGAATTTGCGGGCACGCCGGAGACCGGTTCCTCGGCGTCAAAGTATTTTGACAACATCGTCTCGTCGCAGGTTCGCGTCAGCAAGCTCACGCCAACGCCGGTCGCCAGCGAGACGGCCAGGCTCCAGAGGAGCGGGTCGAGCCCGAGCAAGAAATACGGTCGAAAGCGGGTCGCCTCGCCCAGCAGCGGATCGCCCCAGCCGAGCACGGCGCCCAGATAATACAGCCCGAGCATGGTCCCCGCGCCGGAAAGCATGGCGACCACCATCCCAGGCACGGTCGCACGCCGCCAAAAGACCAGCATCAACATGGGCACACAAAACGTCGCCCCAGCGCCCGTGCCGCTGAAGACGACGATCGCCTGCAGGTAGTCGACCGGGGCCAGGTTCGTGACGACGGAAATCACACCGATCGACGTCATCACGCCGTACGACAACAGCTCCAACTCACGCGAGGCGGCCGCCGGCCGCACGAACCGCTGATAAACGTCGCGGACGAGCCCCGAGGCAATCACCACCAGGTATGAGCTGACCGTCGCCATCACAGCGCCGAACGGAGCGGCAAGAATCAGTCCGCTCACGAACTCGCCGAACGGCAGGCCGCTCGTGACCTTCATCGCCAGCATGGGGATCACATCGTCGGTCTTGCCGACCGGCAGATCGGGAAGCAGCGCGCGGCCACAAATCGAAATCATCGCCAGCGGGATGTAGATGAACGCGTTGTAGACGCCCAGCAGATAAATCGAACGGCGGATGTTCGTCGTGCTGCGGCAGGCCATAATCCGCACGATGCCGGCCGGCGAGCCCAGCCCGGCAAACACCCAGATCCAGAAGAACGAAAACGCCAGGCTGAGCGGCAGGAACGAGCGTCCTTCGTGCTTGCCGTCGTAACCGGGGCTGAAGGCGAAATCGGGCCCGGTCTTTTCGATCGCCCGGCGATTCGCAAACTCGAGCGAGTTCATCTGTGCGACGACGGCCGGCGCTCCGCGGGCAACTTCCTCGTGCTGCAGCATCGCCACGCCGCGAAGCGCGAGAAGCAAAAACACCAACACGCCGACCCACATCATCACGCTCTGAAACAGGTCGGTCCAAACGGCGGCCAAAAAGCCTCCGATCAGCGTGTAACCAACCACGCTCACGGTGAAGACCAATAGCCCCGTGATGTAGGGCCAATCGGTCAGCTCCGAGACGGCCGCGATGCGGTGCGCCCAGGCGGTGGCCTGTTCGGGGCTGGGGGCCGGCTTCATTTTCGCCAGCTCGCCGCGGACCTGTTCGGAAAACTGAATTTCCGTGGCGTAGAGCTGGTCCTTGAGAGGATCGAGCGCGGCGACGACGTTGGCCGGCACGCCCTCCTTCGTCAGCCGCGCGATCCCGCCGTCCGTGATGCGGTAGCGGCCGACCTTCTGGTCTTCGGACCACGAGTCGCTGCCGACCCAGGCAATCTTCATCACCAGGGCGCCCGCTTTGAACTGGGCGACCATCATGAACGACATATAGAAGAGGATGAACAGCGACGCGAGCAGGCCGAGCCCCGGGCTGCCGAACCGCTCGCGAAACAGGTCGGGCATGGTGATCGCACCGCACCGCCGCGAGATTTCCGCCAGCCGCTTGCCGAGAATGCCGAAGCCGGTGATCGGCACGACCATGTAAGCGGCAATCCACAGGACGACGGACCAGCCGTGCGTATAGACGAGCGACGGGTATCCCATGAAGGTGCCGCCGCTCTGCACGGTGGCCGTGAGCGCGAGAGCCCACGAGCCAAGGCCGCGGTTGCCCAGGAAGAACCCTTTCATGAATGACCCCGCGCGGGTCGCACGGTTGGCGAGCACGCCGATCCACATCGACGCCAGAATGAACAGCACGAGTGCGGTTAGCGTGCCCCAGGCGGGTTGGGCGGCAATCAGCATTCAGGCGTCCTGAATCTGTTCGTCGGCCAGCGCCGTTGGATTGGCCTCGGTGCCGGGCGGATCCTCGCCCAGATCTTCGTCGGTCATCAACAGCGACGCGAAGATCCACGAGAAGACGACGCAGACGCCCCACGGCACAACGATCCCCCAGAAGACCCAATCGGGGAAACCGAAGATGTACCGCAGGTCTTCGGCCCGGCGGCCGTAACCGTAGCGGGCACAGTAGCCGACCGTGTACGTCAGCGCGACGATCCACGTTGCAAAGACGATCACCGCTTCACGGCGAGCACTTTTGAGGATCGGATCTTCGCGGCGGGGCGCGTCGGTGGGCATAGAAAGGGAGATTTTAACGGCCTGCCTGGAGCGTTTCAAAGAGGTGGTCGCTGACAGCGGCCGCGCCCGCGTTTTATAATCGCGTTTTCGGAAAGAGTGGCGCATGTCGGCGACGAACGAACGAATTCGAGTCGGGTTTCTCGGTGCCGGGCGGATGGCGACCGCGTTGGCCAAAGGGCTCGTCGCGGCCGGTTTCACGGCGGCCGACGCGATCCTGGCCAGCGATCCGTTGGCGGTCGGCCGCGATTCGTTTGCGATGGCGTCGGGCTGTCGCAGCACAGCCTCGAATCTCGAGGTCGTCCGCGGGGCCGATGTGATGGTGCTGGCGGTCAAACCCGGCCACGTCGCCGAGGTGTTGGCGGAAATCTCCAGCGACGTGCAGTCCCGGCACCTCCTCATTTCGATTGCGGCTGGCGTACCCCTGCGGACATTCGCCGCGGCGCTTGGTTCCCAGGCAAGGCTCGCCCGCGTAATGCCGAACACGCCGTGCCTGGTGGGCGCCGGTGCTTCGGCCTACGCTCTCGGCGGAGGCGCTACGGTCGACGACGGCAATTTGGTGTCGCGACTGCTGTCGACCGTGGGAATTGCCGTCGAGCTGCCCGAGCACATGCTCGATGCCGTCACCGGTCTCTCCGGTAGCGGACCGGCGTACGTGTATCAGATGATCGAAGCCCTCAGCGACGGCGGTGTGCTGATGGGTTTGCCGCGCGACGTCGCCACCCGATTCGCCAGCCAGACCGTGCTCGGCGCGGCCCAAATGGTGATCCAAACCGGCGAAGCGCCGGCCGTGCTGAAGGACGCCGTCGCCAGCCCCGGCGGCACGACGATCGCCGGCTTGCACGCCCTGGAAACGGCAGGCCTTCGCGCGGCACTGATGAACGCCGTCCAGGCTGCAACTCTGCGCTCGCGCGAGTTGGGCGAGCTCGCCTGACCAGATCGCATCGCAGCGGAGTGAGGGCGAATTTTCGCCATCTCAGCGCGGTGAAAGCGGCACGGTCCGCACAATCGTCACAACCGGCCGCCTCTTCGGATCTCGCAGCCGCAGATTCTCGACGGATCGGCCCTGCACGCCGCCCGCAGTTTGACACCTGCGACGCCTGGCGTAGATTTTCGCGGCGTTCGTACACGTTTTGCCGGCCGCGAGTCCAATTCCGGCCTCCGTCGCCAGTCACCGCTTCGGCCGTGATCGGCCCGACCGCACAAATTTGGGCGAGAACAAATGCTCACCGAACCGCTCGAGCACGAGCTGACGATCGAAGAAGCTGCCGATTCCGCGCTACTCAATCCGCAACCGCACGACTCCGCGCGGATCCTGCTCGGCTTGATGAATTTGCACAAGCGGGCCGACGCCGAAAGCCCGGCCGTGGCCGGCGATCCGCTGGCGGGCACCATTTCCAAAGGCGTGCTGCGAAGCCTGATGTGCGCCCTGCACTACCGCGACGTCGCGACCATGTGGCATTCCCGTCGCGTGGCCCTGTTGGCGACGGGCATCGCCAAGCACCTGGGCTGGGAGACGCAGCAGACCACGATGCTCGAAGTCGCGTCGCTCTTGCACGACATCGGCAAGATCGGCGTGCCGGACAACATTCTCTTCAAGGCCGGCCGGCTCAGCCCCGACGAAACCGAATTGATGGACCTGCATCACAATATCGGCGTCGACGTGCTGCAGGCGGCCCGCGTGAACAAGGAAGTCGTGAAATTCATCGTGCAGGCGTCTTACGACTATCACGGCTGCATCGGCCAGACGCGGCGGGCAGGCGCCAACTTCTGCCAGGGCGGCCGCATCCTCGCCGTCGCCGACGCATACGATTCGCTCTCGTCGGATAAGACGTACCGCCAGGCGAAGTCGCACGCCGAGATCATGATGATCCTGAAGGAGGCGTCGGGGACGCAGTTCGACGGAAACATCGTGCGGGCCTTGGAACGCTGGGCTGAGAACGACGGCATTCCCTTCGGCGAGCAGCTCGACGAAACCAACAGTGGCCTGTCGCCAGGCAAGACGCCGCCGAACCTCGGCCCCGAGGCGGGGGCGCTCGGACACATCTTCTCGTATCTGTATCTTCTCGAGAGCCTGTACGACGGGTTCTACGTCGTCGATGCCGATCTGAAATTCGTACTCTGGAGCAGCGGAGCCGAAAAGCTGTTGGGCCGCCAGTCGTACGACATGCTCGAGCAGGCCTGGAACGAGGACGTGCTCAAGTACGCCGACGCCTTGGGCGAGCGGATCCCTGAGGCCGACGTGCCGATGAAGCGCGTCCGTGAATCGACGACGCCGTCGACGCAGAACATTCAAATGCAGGCCGCGGACGGCCGCTGGATCGACGTGGAGCTGCAGTCAGTGCCGCTCGTCGATCACGAGGGGCATCTGCACGGCATCGCCGAGATCTTTCGCGACTTGTCCCGCAATAGCATGCGGCCGCGCGAATATCGCGATTTGAAGCTGGCGGCCAGCCGCGATCCGCTGACCTCGCTGGCAAATCGCGGCGAGCTGGAAACGCAATTGGCCCTGATGCTGCACGATCAGCAGGCCGAGGGGGCCGAGCCCTTCGTCGTGATGTTCGGCGACATCGACTACTTCAAGGCGATCAACGATAACTTCGGCCACGCCGTCGGCGACCAGGTGCTGGTCGACTTTGCCAACTGCGTGCGGCACGAAGTTTATTCGGGCGACCTGGTGACCCGTTACGGCGGCGAAGAGTTCGTCATCGTCTGCCCGGGGACCGCGCTCGAACAGGGATTCAAGCGGTCCGAGCGGCTGCGGTTGGCCATCATGAACGGCAATATCGGCGGCAACCCCGATCTGCGGGTGACGACCTCCTTCGGGGTGACCCAGGTCGAGCCGGGCGACACGGTGGAAACGCTCTTGAAGCGGGCCGACCGCGCCCTCTACACCGCCAAAAAGACGGGCCGCAACCGCACGGTGTCGCTCACGTCGGATGAGAACCGGGTCGAAGAACAGCTGTCTGAGGTCGAGGCGCAGAAGCCGCAGGATCCGTACGTCTTCGAGTCGACGTTTAGCGCCTGCATCGCTGCGGACATGATCGTCTACAAACTGGGCGGTTTCGTCCGCGACGAGCACGGCACGTTGAGCGAAGTCTCGGAGACCGAGGCGGTAATCAAGCTGGGCCGCAGCGGGCTCTTCCCGATGTGGGGCCGCTCGCCCATCCGGCAGCCGGTGACAGTGGTGGTCCGCTTCGGCAACGAGAAGGCGACGCCGTCGCGACGGCAACGGGTGGCCTCGAAGCAAGTGAGCATCAAGGTCCGCATCGAGCCGCTCGGCTGGCGCCCCAGCGAAGAAAAATTCCAACGGCGGGCCCAGTCAGTCCTGCGAATCCTCCGCTCGTACTTTGCAGCCGGTTAAACCGCGTCTGGCGAGCGGCGGGTGTCAGCCCGCCGGTTCTAAAGAGGGCGCCGACGAAACGGTCGCGAACGCGGGAAGAATCAGCCAAGAGACCCTCAAAAACCGGCCCGCTGACACCGGCCGCTCGCCCGGGCGTGCGCGCTAGGACATCGAACTAAAGCGGCGGAGCACCAGCGCTCCCACGAGGTTGACGGCGCCAAAGACGAGCAGTCCGAGCGCGGTGGCGAGCACGACTGCGCACAGCACGAGATCCACCTTGAGCTGGGTCGTCGACTCCTGGATCAGGTAGCCGAGCCCGTAGTGCTCGGACGGATCGTAGCCCACGAAGAACTCGCCGACGATCGTGCCGATCACCGCCAGGCCGCTCGACGTCTTAGCTCCCGTCACAGTCGAGGGAACGGCACTTGGCAGCCGCAGCTTGAAGAGCGTCTGCCAGCGTGACGCGTTGTGCAGCCGAAACAGATCGACGAGATCGGGATCGATCGCGGTCAGCCCAGCCGTCGCGTTGGTGATGATCGGAAAGACGCTGACGATAAACGCGACGAGCACCACGCTGCGAAACCCCGTCCCCGACCAGAGCACGATCAGCGGGGCGATCGCCACGATCGGCACCGTCTGCAGCAGGATGGCGTAGGGGAAAAAACTCCGTCGGATGATCGCCGACTGGGAGAAGACGATCGCGGTCAGCACGCCGAGTGTCAGGCTCACGCCAAAGCCGCAGGCAGCCCCGGCCGCGGTAATGCCGGTCGCCGAGGCCAGCTTGCCGAAATTCTCGAGCGCGGCACTGCCGACGTCGGTCGGGCTCGGCAGGAGGAATGCGGGGACTTTCCAGATTCGCACGACTGTCTGCCAGACGCCGAGCACGACGAGAAACAAGACGAGAGGCGGCAGCACCGCCGTCAGCAGCGAGCGTTTTGACATCATGAGGCCGCCTTTCGCAACAACCCGCTCACTTCGCCGACTTGCCGCGCGAACTCTCCCGTCCCCTTCAACTCCGGCCGCCGCGGGTACTCGAACGGGACTGCGACCTCGCTGGCGATCCGGCCGGGCGAGGGCGTAACGACGAGAATCCGCTGCGAAAGGTAGACCGCCTCGCTCACGTTGTGCGTGACGAAGACGGCCGTCGGCCGTCGCGCAAGCCAAATACGAGCCAGCTCGTCATTAAGCTGCTGCCGCAGCAGGTCGTCCAAGGCCCCGAACGGCTCATCGAGGAGCAGAATCTCGGGCTCGGTGACCAGTGCCCGCGCGAGCGAGACGCGCATTCGCATTCCGCCGGAGAGCATCCGCGGTGTTTTGAAGGCGTCGGCCTGGCTCAGACCGACCAGCGACAACGCCTCGTTCACGCGGGGCAGTCGATTGGCCTTCGAGCCGCGGTCCAACTCGAGGGGCAAACCGACATTCTGCGCGGCCGTCCGCCACGGTAAGAGCCGCGGATCTTGAAAAACGAAGCCAATCCGGGCCGAACCTCGCGTCACTGCGGCCGCTGTCCGATGTCCGACGCGGATCATCCCGCTCGAGGGAGCGACGAGACCGGCAATGATCCGCAGCAGCGTCGACTTGCCGCAACCCGATGGCCCCACGATCGAGACAAACTCGCCGCCGCCGATCGTGAAGCTCGCATCCTCGACGGCCACCTGGCCTCCGTCGTAGACCATCGCCACATGGTCGGCGACGACTTCGGCACTGGGATTGGGGTTGGGCATGGCTGCGTCATTCACTCTCTGACCACCAGCCGGTCCACCTCGAGCGACGGCACCTCCACAATCGCAATCGTCCGCGGGTTGGCGCGAAACAGTGCGCCCGGATTGAGCACCAGCGTCTTGCCCTCATAGTGCTCTTCGGGCACGTGCGTGTGGCCGTAGCAGACGAGCTGGTACTTCTGCGAATTGACCGCTTCCTGGAACCGGCGATGATCGTGACCGTGGACGAGGGCGATCCGGCAACCGGCCAGCTCGATCTCGCCAAACTCGTCGTGGCAGTTTTGCTCGACCTGTTCGATCGCAGCTCGCAACTCGGACCATTCGTGATCGCAATTGCCGAAGACGTAATGCCCGGGCCAGCGCGAGAAGACCTGCACGATCTCCGGCGTGCCGATGTCGCCGCAGTGCAGAATCTGCTCGATCGGGTGCTCCGCGAGCAGCTCGGCCGCGCGGCGGGCGCTGGGCAAGTGCCCGTGAGTGTCGCTGACCACGCCGATCTGCATCGCGGACGGTCCCCTTTCCGATCGGCGAGTTTAGCTCGAAAGCTCGTCGACGGGGAACGAATCGCGCTGCGGACTGGTTTGCAGCTGGACCATCGCGCGATACCGGCTGTCGATTTCTATCAGCTCGGCGTGCGTGCCCGATTCGACCTCGCGGCCGTCTTCGAGCACCACGATTCGATCAGCGTGGGTGATCGTGCTCAGTCGGTGGGCGATGACGAAGCAGGTGCGGTCCTGCATCAGTCGCGACAGGCCCGACTGAATCAGCCGTTCGCTTTCGGTGTCGAGGTTGCTCGTCGCTTCGTCCAGGATGAGGATTTTCGGATCAGCCAGCACGGCTCGAGCGATCGCCAGCCGCTGCCGCTGCCCGCCGCTCAGCTTGACGCCGCGCTCGCCGATCAGCGTGTCGTAACCCTCCGGCAGGCGTCTGATGAATTCGTCGGCGTTGGCGATCTGGGCGGCCCGTCGGACTTCCTCTTCACCGGCATCGCGGTTCGCGTAGCCGATGTTATCGGCGATCGTGCCGTCGAACAGAAAGACGTCCTGCTCAACGACTCCCAGCAGGCTGCGATAGCTCTCGACGTGAATCTCCCGCACGTCGATGCCGTCGAATGTGACGCGGCCGACGGTCGGATCGTAAAAGCGGGCGACTAGGTTGCAGAGCGTGGTCTTCCCAGCACCGCTCGGGCCGATGAGCGCGATCAATTGGCCCGGCTCGGCCACCAGCGACACGTTTCGCAAAGCCGGCTGCGACGCGCTGGGATATAAGAAGGTGACGTCCTCCAGCACGACGCGGCCGCGGGCCTGCGCCTTCTCGATCCGCACCGAGTCCCCGGTCGGCAGCATCTCGCGCGGCTCGTCCAACAAATCGAGGATGCGGTCGAGGGCCGAAAGGCTGTTCTGCAGTGTCGCCGCGCTCTCGGCGAGAACCGCCAGCGGCTCGAGCAGCATGGCCAGGTAAACCAGAAACATCATCAGGTCGCCCAACGTCAGGGCGCCCGACAGCACCTGCCAGCCCCCGTAAAGCATCAACAGGCCGCTGCTGAGCGGGATCAGTGCCTCCCAGGCGATCTCGATGATCCGCGCCCACCACCAGACCAGCAACTCTTGCCGGGCCATCAGGTCGTTGGACCGCACGAAGCGGCCGGCTTCGCTGTGCTCGCGGCTGAAACCTCGGACCACGCGCATGCCGCTGAACGATTCCGTCGTGTGGGCGTCGATCGATTCGCGGCGGGCGCGGATGGCTTTGTGCTGCGGCCGGATGCGGTTGATCCAGGTGCGATGGGTGAGAAACACCAGCGGCACCAGGACGAGCGCGCCCCCCAGCAATCGCCAGTCGGCCCAGGCGAGAATGACCAGGCTGCCGGACAACTGCACGACGGCCCGCCACGGGTTGTAGACCATGCCGAAGATCAGCTCGCCCACCGAGCCGGCGTCTTCGCGGAGCACGCTGGCGACGCCCCCCGACTTCAGCTCGTGGACGCGGTGCAACGGCAGCCGCACCGCATGCTCGAAGGCCCGCTTGCGGATCGAGAGCTGCAGCCGTTTGGTCGCGCGCGTCGCGTACCAGCGACCCCAAACGTGCATCACCACCTTGACTAGGTTCATCACGGTCACGACGACCACGATGAACATCAACAGCGCAAACGGGCTGTGCGGCACGTGCAGCCACGCGGGGATCGAGGCCGGCAGCGGCTTTTTGCCCAGCACGTTGTCGACGACGAATTTCGTTGCCGCCGGTGGGCCTAATCCTAGAATCGTCGAAACGGTCAGCGTCGCCAGCGAGAAATAAACGGCCGGCCGCTGGTCGCCCAACAGGCGGAAAAAACTCTTGATCAAAAGCGGGGTCGAGCGGACGCGGGGCCGGCGGCGGAGACTGGAGACCAGCTCCGGCTGGAGATTTTCCTTCTTGCGCAGCCGCTCGCGATACTGGGCGAAACGCTGGCGACTCGACTCAATCCGTCTCGACATACGGCCCTGCAAAGAGAGCACGGTTCGCGACAGGGTTCGTTAATGAACCGGCCGCACCACAGAACCGGCCGGCTGATGCCGGCCGCTCGCCGGACCGCGATCATCCACGGACCTGGCGGGCACCCTATTATATTCCATCGGCAAGCTTGCCGTCTTGCAGGCGCAGCACGTTGTCGGTGTCGGTTAGGTAACGCTGGTCGTGTGTGACGACCACGACAGTTGTTTTCAGTTCCTCGTGCAAGCGCCGCAAATGGCCGAAAACTTCGGCCCCGGTGACGCTATCCAACTCGCCGGTCGGCTCGTCGGCCAGGACCAGCTTGGGCCGTTTGAGGATCGCGCGGGCAATCGCGATCCGCTGCTGCTCGCCACCGGAAAGTTGGTTTGGGCGATGGTCGAGCCGCTGCCCCAGCCCCACGTCTTTGAGGAGCTGAATGGCCCTTGAGCGGAGGTCGCCCCGGATGCCCCGCGGCATGTACGGGACCAGCACATTGTCGACCGCAGTCAGGTTGGCCAACAGATTGAAGCTCTGAAAGACGAAGCCCACTTCCTCCCGCCGATATTGGTCCCGCTCAGTCGCGGTGAATTTTTGCAGTCGCCGGCCGCCCACCACGATCTCCCCGCGGCTCGGCTCATCCAGCGCACCGATCAAGTAGAGCAGCGAACTCTTGCCGCTGCCGGACGGGCCCACGATGAACGTGAACGACCCGGCGGGAATTTCGGCCGTCACGCCGCGGAGGGCCTGCACCTCGGTCGCGCCCAGCCGATGACTCTTTGCCACGTCGTGCAGTTGGATCGCGGTCCCGGGAATGGCCGACTGACCGGAGCCCGGAGCCGACGCGGGACTCGAACCATTAGAGTTGACCGTCACACGCGTCGGTTTGCCGTTGCCGGACGCCGAGCGAAACTGGCCTTCGATGGCCGACTGCAGCTCATCGCGCGTGCGGCGGAAAGCGGCGAGCTGCTCGTCCGGCGTGCCGACCACGTGGCCCGGATCGTCGACTGGCCAGTCCAAGCGACGGACTTGGGGTGGAAACGTGGGGCATTCGCCGGCGGCCGACGTGCAAAGCGTGATTAGCAAGTCGGGAACCGTCCCGTCAGGCGGCAGAAATTCCTGGATCGATTTGCTTCGCTGGGTGGAGACGTCGGTTCCGATTTCGCGCATCGCAGCGATCGCCAGCGGATGGACGAAACCGGCGGGACGCGAACCGGCCGAGAGCGCTTCGATCCGGTCGCCGAACGATTGACGGAGCAGGCCCTCGGCCATCTGGCTGCGGCTGGAGTTTCCCGTGCACAGGAACAGAACGCGCAGCCGCTTTTCCATCGAAACGATTGACCCGCTGTAACCGCCGCCAACCCGAGCCGTCAGTCGGAGCCATTCACTTCCCAGGCTGGCTTCGCCGGTCTGGTTTTCGCTTGCCAGGGTCCACTTTATTGATTGCGAAATGACCCGTCCATCGTTGGCAGGCCGGCCCGGTTCTGAGTATGCTGCAACGCAACCCGCCACCGCTCGGCACGGCCCTTGCGAAACTCTCTCGCCAACGGATCTTCGAGCGTCCCGGGCTGGGCATTTCACGGCACTGCGCTCGCGCCGCCAGGCCCCGAGACGCCGAAGGTGCACGAACTTTGTGCAGCCGTGCCGAATCCGCATGCGCGCTTGAGCACGAACGAGACCCACGAAAGGACCGGACGAATGACCCCGAAGGAATTCTTTGAGTTCATGAAGAAGAGCGATTCCGAGCAAGTCGATCTCAAGTTTTGCGACATGCTCGGAACGTGGCAGCACTGTACCTATCCCGTCGACACGATCGACGAAAGCGTCTTTGAAGACGGCTTCGGGTTCGACGGCTCGTCCATTCGCGGCTGGCAGGCCATCAACGCGTCCGACATGCTGGCCGTCCCCGATCCGAAGACGGCCGTGCTCGACCCGTTCTTCGCCGAGCCGACCGTCAGTGTGATCGCCGACATCGTCGACCCGATCACCAAGGAAAAATACTCCCGCGACCCGCGGAATATCGCCAAGAAGGGAGTCGCCTACCTCAAGCAGACCGGCATTGCCGACACCTGCTACATCGGTCCGGAGCCCGAGTTCTTCATCTTCGACGACGTGCGGTACCAGTCGAAGCAGAACGGGGCCATGTACGAGATCGACTCGGTCGAGGCGGCCTGGAACTCGGGCCGCGCCGAAGCGCCGAACCTTGGCCACAAGCCCGCCTACAAGGCCGGCTACTTCCCGGTCTCGCCGGTGGACACGCTCTCGGACCTGCGGACCGAAATGGTCAACGAGATGCGGAAGATCGGCATCGCCGTCGAGGCTCATCATCACGAGGTGGCGACCGCCGGCCAGTGCGAAATCGATATGAAGTTCCAGGATCTGATCAAGATGGGCGATCAGATGATGTGGTACAAGCACATCATCAAGAACGTCGCCCGCCGCAACGGCAAGACCGTGACCTTCATGCCCAAGCCAATCTTCGAAGATAACGGCTCGGGCATGCACACCCACATCTCGCTATGGAAGGGAAAAAATCCGCTGATGGCCGGCGACGGTTACGCGGGACTGAGCGAGATCGGACTGCATGGCATCGGCGGCATCTTGAAGCACGGCCGGGCCCTGCTGGCGTTCGCCGCGCCGACCGCCAACTCGTACCACCGGCTGGTGCCCGGCTTCGAGGCTCCGGTGACGCTGGCCCTGTCGCAGCGAAACCGCTCGGCGGCCGTCCGCATCCCGATGTACTCGGCCAGCCCGAAAGCCAAGCGAGCCGAGTTCCGCTGCCCCGATCCCTCCTGCAACCCGTACCTGACCTTCACGGCCCTAATGATGGCCATGATCGACGGCGTGCAGAACAAGATCGACCCGGGTCAGCCGCTCGATCGCGACATTTATGACATGTCGCCGGAAGAGCTGGCCGAGACCAACACCACGCCCGGCTCGCTGCCGGAAGCGCTCGAGGCCCTCGAAGCCGATCACGCCTTCCTCTTGAAGGGCGACGTCTTCACCAAGGACCTGATCGAGACGTGGATCGAATGGAAGCGGACCAAGGAGGTCGACCCGATCCGCCTGCGGCCTCATCCGCACGAGTTCGAACTCTACTACAACGTCTAAACGGTCGAACCAAACAAAAACCCCTTACTCCACCCTCGCCCCATTCCGATGGGGAGAGTGTAGGGTGAGGGGATTTTTTGTTGCTTGAATCGCGGGCTGGCGCGCTACTCGCCGATGAACCGGCGCAACAGGCAGACGGCGATTTTCACCACAAAGGCACCAAGGCACTAAGGGAATTCAGCGGACCTGGCTGACGTCTTAATTCCCGTCGTTTACTTCGTGTCTTGGTAACTTTGTGGCGAATAAATCCTGCTAACGGCTTGTCGGCCTCGCTGGCGACGAAGACTGCGTAAAAAAAGAAGGGGAGCAAGCACCCTGGCCGTCACAGCGGGCAACGGTCGGGGGAGCCAGTCCCCTCTTTGTTCTCAGAGATTATTGCGAGAGTTTCGCGGCCGTTCTGTGCCCCGCCTCACAGTTCGCAAAAACCGTCCTCTATCTTCCTTCGAGCCCGATGGATCGTCATCGATCGATTCACCCTCGATTGACTCATCGCCCACTCCGAACGCTGACTACTTCTTCACCGGCGGCTTCACCGGAGCGGCCGGGGCGGGAACTGCTGACGGCGCGGCTACGGCTGCCGGTGCCGGTGCGACGGGACCCACAGGGCTGGCCGGGGCGACCGGCGCGGCCGGGGCCGTCAGACCCGTCAAGATCTGGGTCGGGATTGACACCACGACGGGGATCGCTGCGGGGGCCGCCGGGATGGCGGGCGTCACCCAGGTGGCGGATTTGCCCAGCGCGGACTCGACGTCCGATTGGATCAGTTCCAGAATCCGCAGCTTCGAGTCGATCTCGTCCTGATCGTGCTGGCTGTTCGTGCGTTTCGCCTGCGCCGCCGCTTGGGCGTGAAGCGACTGAGCAATGCGGCTCAACAGCCGCACTTTTCGCTCGGCACTCCGCACCCGTGACTCCGCGACGTGGCGATGGCTGGAGTCGCCGTGAACATCGTCAACGGCGGACCGCGCCTGCTCGAGCGCACCGACCGCGTTGCTCACCAGTTCGGCCAGACGCATCGGATCAGCCGACGAATCGAGCGTGGCGACTGCCTTCGTGGTCCCGTTCTCGGCCGTCGTGACTTCGGTCCGTTCGCCAACGGGGATGCTCAGGCGCCGGCTGCTGGATTCTGCGCGAGCTTTCGCGACCGTGGCCCGCGGCTCGACCCGCCTGCGGATCACTGGCTTGACCGGCTCGTCTTGCACCATGACAGCACGCCCTTCGGTCCGCGCCCGCGTGCTCGGGCTGGTGCTGGTGCTCGGCCCGCCTTCCTTCTCTTCGGACTCCTTGTTCAGCTCTTCCGACTCCTTATTCAGTTTCTCGATGAGTTTTTCCGCTGCCTTGCGTCTGGCTTCCAGCTGCTGCCGCACGGCCTCCATCTTAGCGCGACGGGCTTGCGCGTGGGCGTGGTGGACTTGCTCCTCGATCTGCTCTTTGATGTCCTCTTTCATCTTCATCTTTTCGGCCGCGTCCTTGTCGGCCTTGGCGTGCTTCTTCGTCTCCTTGTCCTTGTTCTTCTCGCCGTGGTGTTTGGCGTCCATCGAGTCGTCATCGATTAAGATTCGGATCTGGCCGAGGTTTTTGAGCTGCTCGAGCGCTTTCAACTGACCCAACTCTTTGAGGTCGCCGAGGTCCTTGAGTTGTTCGAGCGCCTTGAGCTTGCCCAGCTCCTTGAGCTGCTCGGCTGGCGGCAGCCCCTCGATCTTTTGCAGCGACGGCAGCATCTCGAACGTCTTCTTCATTTCTTCGACCTCGGCGGGCGATTTGCCGAAGCCCTTGAATTTCTTCATCTTGGGCAGGTGATCGGGGCCGATTTCGAGGATCATTTCCCCCTCGTTGGTCTTCAGCTCGATCGTGGCCTCTTCTCCGTCCTTGCCGTCTTTCTTTTTCGTGTTGATGGAGAAATTGGCCTTCCCGTCGTTCCCCTTCCCGTCCGGCGTGGCAATCACGAATTGCTTGCCGTCGACCTCGAAGCGGAACACGCCCGCATCGCCGCCAGCATGCCCGTCGTGCGAATGGCCCTTGCCGTCTTTGATGATCACCCGCTTTTCGACATGCACTTTTTCGCCCGACTCGTGGCTGTCTGCCGACGGCGACTTGTGCTCGCCTCCGGCCTTGGCTTCTTCGAGGGCCTGTTGCAGCTTCGCCATTTGTTTTTGCAGCTCGGCCGACTTGCGGGCGAGTCTCTCGTACTGTTTCTTCATCCGCTCGAGTGCTTTGTCGCCGTGCTTCTGCGCCTCGCCCGCGTCGTCGTCATCATCGTCTGTGGCGCGGTCCTTGATGCGGTCGTCGTCCTCCCTCACGATCACGACTTTGTCGTTCTTGTTTTTGTCACTGTCGTCGCTCGTCACGTTGGTGGCGTCGACGTGCACGGTCACCGTCTTGTCGGGATTCGGCGGGTCGTCCTGAGCGGTGCGGCCCAGGCTGGCGGCCATGGCGATAATCAGCCCGCCCAAAACTCCGCTCGAGACGATGCGCCAGGCGGGAGAGCTGTGCATTGCAAGCGGTTGTTCGCGTCGGATCAGCATCTCGATTCTCCTCGAAAAGGGTGTTGTCGAACCCAGAACTCCAGTGGCGCCGGCGGGCAGAATCGTCGCGCGGCGGGTCGCCCGCACGAAGGCGATCAGCTCCCGCGCGTACTCGTCACGCGACGAGCGGGCCGCCGCCCATTCGTCGGCCACCAGCTCGGCACTCAGCCGCGCTCGCGAGCGGAGCCACCAGAAGGCCGGATGGAAAAACAAGAACAGAAACGAAACGTTAAAGAGCCACGTGCCCCACGCGTCGCGACGGCCGATGTGCACCAGCTCGTGACGCAGCACGTGCCGCAAGACCTCGGCGTTTTCGGGCACGCACTGGGCGGCCGGCAGCACGATCGTCGGCCGGAAGATGCCGAACGACATGGCCCGCGGATAACGAGGGGCCACGAGCAGCCACACGCGGTACGTGCCCCGCTCGTCGCAGAGGTCGGCAAACAGCTCGTCGAGCCACTCTTCCGGCGGGCGAGACGTCCGCACGATCAGCGCCAAGAGCACCCGCCCCAGGCCGATCCACGCCGCACAGACCACGACGCCCAGCCCGTACGCGCCCAGCAACAACAGCTTCCACCGCGCCGCCAGGAACGAGCCGACGCGCCCGAAGAACGACGTCGCCGAACTCGTGGCGGCAGTTTGCTCGCTCGACGATTCGATCGCGGTCGAGTTTTCAACGGACGTCGGCGTCGCGAGCGCGCCCGATGGGTCGAGCGTCACCAGTTGCTCGACCGTGACCGTCTCGAGCCGCTTCGTCGACGCTTGATCCGGCACGATCTCGCTCTCATCGGGATCGCTGTCGACGATCAAATTGCCGGGCGACACGCGAATCGGCGCCGCGGCTTCCGGACACTGCGGCCGCGGGCAGTCTGGCTTGAGCTGTTCCTTGAGATTTTTGGTGTCGACCGCGAAGCCCTCGCTCCCCGCCAGCGGCAATAGCCTCGGTACCAGACGAACGACCGTCGGGTCGACCGAGACGCCGCCGGTCGCGTGCGCTGAATCCGCCGAAATCGCCTGGGTTCCCCCACCGCTGTTCGCCTCGGGCGGTCCGGCCACGGACGTCGCTGCCGGCGCTTGTGGTGGTGAAACCTGTAATGCCGATGCCTGTCGCGCGGTCGCGCTGGAAAGTTCGGCGAAGAAACCGCGAGCGAGTGGCCGGGGCAACGGCGTGACGGCCAAGAGCGCCCAGATCAGCGTGGCGGCAATCGCGAATTCGGCCAGTCGCTGTCGATGCACGGGCGAGCGATGCGCGGCCACTGCCAGGCAGGCGAATGAGAGCAGCACCGTGATCCCCGCGAGCAGCACCGCGGCATTGCTGGCAATGGTTTCGATCCGGTTGTTCGCGTCGAGAAAGTCGATCATGAACGGCGCCTTTCGGAACGAGGTTGCTTGCCGCGAGCCGCCCGCACTTCTGCCACCAGCTCTTCCAGCCGCGCCAGCTCCGCCTCGGACGGCGTGTGGTGCGAAAACGCTGTCTCGACGAGCTGGTCGATGGCCCCGTCGAAAACGTGCTGCACAAACTCGGTCGTCAGCTGCCCCGTGGTCTGGGCCCGCGGCGCGACCGGCTTGTAAATGAACGTCCGCCCCTCGACGCGGTGCCGCACGAGCCCCTTCTCCTCCATCGTCCGCAGAAACGCCTGGACGGTGTTCTGCACGATGGGCGCGGTCTCGCGCATCCGCTCGTAAACGTCGCGAACGGAAGCCTCGCCCCGCTCCCAGAGGATTTTGAGGATTTCGAGTTCCCGCTCAGTCGGGTTCGACGCCGCGTTCATCCAGACACCTCCTCGTGTCGCTTAGTACCATACGCTTAGTTGACTAAGCTTACAGGGCAGCCGACACCATGTCAACAGGCCACCGCAGATAAATGCGCAGCTGCCAAAGAAGTGCCAAGCGAGCCCACCCGTGATGCGAGAAGCTCACCGCCCGCCATTCGTCCGACCGCGGCGAGTCTTTGCTGAATTCCGGTGCGCCGAATTGCGCCTCGAGAAGAAGGAGTCGCCCCCGGCTCACGCCGGAGACTCGGAGTCACGCAGAACACGCCAAAGTCACGCAGCCCGGCGAGCGTCGGGCGTCAGCCCGATGGTGCTTTCCCCGAGCGGAGAGCCTTAAAGGAGCCGCGCACGCAGTAAGTGGTGCCTTTCGCTTTCAGACGCCCGTAGCCGTCATACGAATGCATCGCCGGCATCACGGGATCTCCGCGATCACTCCTCCGAAGGAGGCGGCGCGGCGGGTTTTGGCTTTTCGGCCGGACGGATGAGGCCCTTCTGCAGATCGTTCACGACCTCCGCCAGGATGGCCGGATTGGCCGTCTTGAGCACATGCTCGATCCGCGACTTGGGCACGTTGAGCCGCTCCATGATCTCCCCGGCCTGCTTCCACAGCCGGTCTTTCTTCTTCCCTTCGGCCAGGTAGAGATCGCTGGTGACTTCACTCAGCTTGACCGAGTCGATGTCCTCGCGGTTGTCGTAAAACCGTTTGATGATCTTTTTCTGGTAGTTGCTGTAGTCGCGCGGCATTGGCACATGCCTAAATCTTGCGTGCGGCTCTTCCTTAGAACGGCGTCGCGACAAAAACCGGGATGGCCGGCCCGTGCGTTGATCTGAGTCGCTCGCTGAGTCAGCGTCTTTACGCTCTTTGTTAATGTCGCTATGACACTTTGAACTCACTCAGATTTTTAGGCCAGAGGATTGTGTAGTCGTTTCCGCGATTTCACGATAAGCAACACGAGCATCAACCCAATAATCACGGCTGCCAAGGATGGCTTTTACCTGGTTGAATGCCCTTTCTGGGCTATCAGTCCGAATGAAGATATTCATCTCTCCCGATCCTGCGTCGTGGCCATCGACTTCGTTTTCAACGCACAGTTTTTCAATCAAGGCGTCCTCGATCTGGATCATGGCATCGTAATCGGCGATCGACGTAGCTGGCCGTTGCAACACAAGCAAATATTTCATGCCGTCCCGAGTTACCCGCGAAAAACACGCAGCTGCTGGGGGTGTCTTGCACCACAAAACTGCACGTGGCTGAGAACCGCTGAATTAAATGCGGTGTGACGCTCAAAACGAAATCGTCGCAAGTCATTGCGTTTTGACTTGCGACGATTGGTTTAGTACCCCCAGAGGGATTTGAACCCTCGTCACGGGACTGAGAACCCCGGATCCTGGGCCGCTAGACGATGGGGGCCTGCATGGTTCTTACAGCGCGGCCGAAAGAGTGTCAACGGATCGCGCGGCCCATCGCCAGGGGCGGGCGAATTTTGCGCCAAAAGGGGTGATTCGAGCGGCAGGAGCGGTGTTGGAATGACTCGCGGCTATCACTTTCCCAAGCCGACAGCTCCGCTGTCGTTCCGGAACCGACGGCTGAGCCGCAGACGACTTCGCCCCTTTCGGACTTGGAAGGATCCTCTGCGGAACGTTCGAACCTATCAGGCTGGCTCGTTTGCTTTATCGTGATCCGCCGAGCGCCTGTCGGACGACCGCCATGCCGCGAGCGTGAGCCCCAAGAGAGCCACGCAGAGCAGCCATTGGATCGTGCTCGTGGTGATGTAGGCTTCGTGTAGCTGAAGAAAGCTTTGCTCGTCGAGGATGGAGTGGCCGACCGAGTCGAGGCCGCGGTCCATGACGAGATGCAGGCCGATCAGGACGCAGAGGCCGATTGCGATCCCGGCCCAGAACCCCCAGCAGAGCCGACCCAGGCCCGACGACAGTCGGGTGTCACAAGCCAGGGCGACGCCCCATACCGTCACACAAACGGCGCCGGCTACATTCAGGTAATTCGTGACCGACTGCGTGATAAAGCCCTGCTCCGTTTCAGACCCCAAAACGGAGGCTCCCACCGTCACGACGACTCCGCCGTAAAACATGAAGCCGCCCTGCCAAAAGGCCAGGCACAGCAACAGTACAAATCGGCGAAACAGCGTCATCCCCGCACGTCCCTGAAAGTCGGCCGTCCTTTCTTAGCCCTCCTGGAGGCGGGAGACAATGGCCCGCGCCCGCACGAATGGTTTCGACTTTGTTTATGAGCGCGTAGAAACCCGGTCTCCGCGGTCGGGATTTATTCCGGTAGGATCGAGTTTGGCCCCTGGGCAAAAGCCGGTCGGCGTGCGCGCTTGGTCCGCCTTGCGCGACGGGACTGGTTGGGACGGGACTGGTTGGGACAGGACTGGTTGGGACGGGATCGGTTGGGACGGGATCGATTGGGACGGGATCGATTGGGACGGGACTCGAACGGGACGGGACTCGAACG
>Ga0210390_10000288_pt1 | contig 54960 bp, 46 predicted proteins | sample IncBWH11OmetaG_FD_161050 | JGI IMG/M metagenome (GOLD analysis project Ga0210390, IMG submission 161050) | Forest soil microbial communities from Barre Woods Harvard Forest LTER site, Petersham, Massachusetts, United States - Inc-BW-H-11-O ... | reverse complement strand
GGCCATCTGGCTTCGCTGCGCGCGATCCTCGACGATCCCGAGGCCTCGTCGAACGACAAATTCGTCGCCTTCGACCTCCTCAAAAACGCCAACATCGCCGCCGGCAAGGTGTTGCCGATGTGCCAGGACACCGGCACCGCGATCGTGATGGGCAAAAAGGGCCAGCAGGTGTGGACCGGGTCCGATGACGCCGCCGCGATCTCGGCCGGCATCCGCCGCACCTATACAGAGACCAATCTGCGCTACAGCCAGGTGGCGCCATTGTCGATGTACGAGGAGGTCAACACCGGCGACAATCTGCCGGCGCAAATCGACCTCTATGCCGAGCCGGGCGACCAGTACAAGTTTTTGTTCATCGCCAAGGGCGGCGGCTCGGCCAACAAAAGCTTTCTGTTCCAGCAGTCGAAGGCGGTGCTGAACCCGAAATCGCTGCTCAAATTCATCGACGAGAAAGTCCGCACCTTGGGCACCGCCGCCTGCCCGCCTTATCACCTCGCGATCGTCGTCGGCGGCACCTCGGCCGAGATGAACCTGAAAACCGTCAAGCTCGCCAGCTGCCGCTATCTCGACAGCCTGCCGGCGGAGGGCAACCGTTGGGGCCAGGCCTATCGCGACCGCGAGTTCGAGGCCGAGGTGCTCGAGCTGACGCGCGGGCTGGGGATCGGCGCGCAATTCGGCGGCAAGTATTTCTGCCACGACGTGCGGGTGATCCGACTGCCGCGCCACGGCGCCAGCCTGCCGATCGGGATCGGCGTGTCGTGCTCGGCCGACCGCCAGATCCTTGGCAAGATCACCGCCGAGGGCGTCTTTCTCGAAGAGCTCGAAACCAACCCGGCGCGGTTTCTTCCCGACATCGACGAGAGGGCGCTCGGCGGCCCGGTCGTGCCGATCGACCTCAACCGTCCGATGGCCGAGATCCGCCGCACCCTGTCGCAATACCCGGTCAAAACGCGGCTCAGCCTGACGGGCCCACTGGTCGTGGCGCGCGACATCGCCCACGCCAAATTGCAGGAGCGGCTCGACCGCGGCGAGGGCCTGCCCGACTACGTCAAAGATCATCCAATCTACTACGCCGGCCCGGCCAAGACGCCCGAGGGCTATGCCTCGGGCTCGTTCGGGCCGACCACGGCCGGCCGCATGGACAGCTATGTCGACGCCTTCATGGCGGCGGGCGGCAGCTTTGTCACGCTGGCCAAGGGCAATCGCGGCCCCGAGGTGCGCGACGCCTGCCGCAAGCACGGCGGCTTTTACCTCGGCTCGATCGGCGGGCCGGCGGCGCGCCTTGCCCTCGATTGCATTCGCAAGGTCGAGGTATTGGAGTATCCCGAGCTCGGCATGGAAGCGGTCTGGCGGATCGAGGTCGAAAATTTTCCGGCTTTTGTCGTTGTCGACGACAAGGGCAACGATTTTTTTGCCGCGCTCGCTTGAGGCACAAACGTGGCGGCCACGGCCCAGGGGCGTCCCTGTTGGCGTCGGACGATCTGCTCCAGTCGCTTGTTGGCGGGGAAAAGGGCGCTTGGGAGGCCTTTGTGCGGCGCTATGCGGGGCTCGTCGCCGCCGCCGTCCGCGGTGTCGCGCGCGAGGCCGCCGAGGTCGAGGACCTGACGCAGGAGGTCTTTTTGCGGCTCTGCCGGAATGATTTCCGGCTGCTGCGCAGCTATGACCCGGCGCGCGCCGGGCTGTCGACCTGGATCACGATCGTCGCCCGCAGCACGGCACGCGACGCGCTGCGCCGCCACCGACCCATCGCGGTGCCGATCGACGCGGTCCCCGAAGCGCAGTTGTCGGTCGAGCCGGTCGAGCCGGTCCGCAAGCTCAAATTGCCCGAGGCGCTGCTGTCACCGCGGCAAAGCGAGATCCTGGCGATGCTCTACGACCGCGACATGGAGGTTGCCGAGATCGCCGCTCAACTCGGGATCGACCCGCAGACCGTGCGCAGCGCGCACCATAAGGCGATGATCAAGTTGCGTGCGTATTTCAAAGCGGAAGCGGAATGAGCGATCGAACCAGCAAGTTGCGGGGATGCCGGTGCGGCGGCCCGCCTAAATATGCGCAGAGAGCGGTGCGATGAGCCGATTCGAGGACGCAATGGAAGAGCCGGCAGGCTTTGAAGCCGGCCGCAGATTGTGGCGGCGGTGCCGCGGCGCGGACGTGCCGGAGGACGAGACCGAGCGCTTTCTCGATCTCGCGGGCCTGGCGGACGGGCTGATCGACGATCCGGACGAGCAGGACCGGGTTGTCGCCCTGGTGGCAGGGGATTCGGTCGCGATGTCGGACGTTGCCGCGGCGCGGGCAATCTCGGCCGGCGGGATCGCGATGCCGGGCGGCCTCGACCGGATTGTCGAGCGCGCTGTCGCCATCGCCGACGGCGCGCCGCCGCCGGGTCGCGTCGCGCGCTTTGCGCCGCCGGCGACCGGCCGGCGGGTGCTGCAAGGGGTGGCCCAATGGGGCGGCCTCGCGGCGGCGATCGCGGTCGCGAGCTGGCTTGGGTTTGCGATGGGCAGCGGCGCGTCGCTGACCCTGAGCGCGCCGGGTCAGCAGAGGCAACTCGGCGACGAGAGCTTCATTCCCGAATTGCTCGATCCGTCGACCGGTTTCCTGCGCGATCTCGGCGGAGGACAACAGACGTGATGCTGGCCGAACCGGCCGCGCGCAGCGGCCCGCGACCGCATTTGTGGAAGGTTGTGCTGGCGCTGTCGCTGGCGCTGAACTTGTTTTTTATGGTCGGGGCGTTGTGGATCCGCATCCATGCGCCGGCCCCGTTGCCGTCGCCCGAGGACCGGCTTCAGCAGATGGCGGGCGAGCTCAATCTGAACGCCGAGCAAAAGCAAGACTTTGCGAAATACGCGCAGGCCATGCGCGAGCGCCTGCAGGCGATGCGCAGCGCGATCCAGCCGCTGATCGGCGATGCTTGGTCCGAGGTTGGAAAGCCGCAGGCCGACGAGGCCAAGGTCATGCAGCTGTTTGACAAGGCCGCGCAGGAGCGGCGCGGCTTTGTGCGCGACCTGACGACCACGACGCTGTCGTTTCTCGCGACCCTCACACCCGAGCAGCGCGGCAAATTCGTCCAGCTCGCACGCCAGCGGCCGCGACCGTGGTCGCCGCCCCCCGATCACGACCGCTCGCATTAGAAAAGCCGGTCCGGGGCCGCACCGCGGTCATTTTGTGCCGTAGAGGCGGTCGCCGGCGTCGCCCAGCCCGGGCAGGATATAGCCGTGGTCGTCGAGACAGCGATCGAGCGCCGCCGCGACGATCGAGACCTCCGGGAAAACGCTTAGAACGGTTTCGACCCCCTCCGGGGCGGCGACAAGACAGACGAACCTGATCGAGCGCGCCTTCAGCTCGACAAGGCGCGAAATCGCGGCAACCGCCGAGTTGCCGGTCGCCAGCATCGGGTCGACCAGAATCGCGTCGCGTTCGGCCAAATCGTCCGGCAGCTTCAGGTAATATTCGACCGCCTGCAACGTCCGCGGCTCACGGTAGATGCCGATATGGCCGACCCGCGCCGAAGGCAACAGGTCGAGCATGCCATCGAGAATGCCGTTGCCGGCGCGCAGGATCGAAACGAGGCACAGCTTCTTGCCCGACAGTAGCGGGAAGCTGCCGCGTTCCAGCGGCGTGTCGATGTCGGCGGGTTCGAGCGGCAGGTCACGGGTGGCTTCATAGGCCAGCAACAGGCTGATCTCGCGCAGCAGCCGGCGAAACTCGGCGGTCGAGGTGTCGCGGTCGCGCATCAACGACAATTTGTGCTGGACGAGCGGGTGGTCGACGACGGTCAAACGGTCTTTTGTTGTCGGCATGGTTGAGCAACCTCGAAGGTGGACGACCTGCTGTACAATAGCTCGCATCGCGGGCGCCGATCCTACGATAAGCTCGGAGGGGCGTCGAAATCCCTGCTTAACGACTGAGATTTTGTCAGACCGGAGGCGTAGTCGCGCGGGCGCCCGCAGTATTTCCAGGCCCCCGCGAGAAAACCGGCGCGATGAAGCGTCGCCCGCGGGCGACGCCGCCACACCCGACAGCGCCCGCCGCCCGATAGATTAGGCTTGACTTATGCATTAGTGATCGCTAATTTATTGGCGATGACTGAAGCCGCAACCATCGACGCCGTCATGCGCGCGCTTGCCGACACGACGCGGCGAGCCGTGTTCGAGCGGATCGTCAGGTCCGACGAGATCACCGTGGTCGAGCTGACGCGCGGCAGCGGCGTGACGCAGGGCGCCATCTCCCAGCACCTCAAGTCGTTGAAGCAGGCCGGCCTGGTCGCCGAGCGCCCCGAGGGCCGCAACGTCTATTACCGCGCCCAGCCTGACGGCCTCACGCCGCTCGTCGACTGGATGAGCCACTACGGCGTGTTCTGGCGCGAGCGGTTCGCCAACCTCCGAACCCTTCTGAAGGAAATCGACCCATGAACGACGCGACGTTGAAGCCCGACACGCAGGAGATCGTGGTTGACGAGCTCTTCCCGCATGCGGCGGGGACGATCTGGACCGCGCTGACGACCGGCGAATTGATCAGCCGCTGGCTGCTGATGCGGCCGACCGGGTTCGCGCCGGTGAAAGCACGCACTTCACGTTTCAGACGACGCCGGCCGGGGCGTGGGACGGCGTCATCCGCTGCGAGGTCTTGGAGGTGACGCCGAACGAACGCCTCGTCTATGCCTGGAAAGGCGGACACGACGCGAATGTCGGATACGGCTCCCGGCTGAACACCGTGGTCACGTGGACGCTTTCCAGGGTCGAGAACGGCACGCGCCTTCGCCTTGTCCACTCGGGCTTTGTGCTCCCGAGGAACGACACCGCTTTCAAGAACATGAGCGACGGTTGGAAGAAGGTTGTCCGGAGGCTCGACACCATCGCCGCGGAACAGGGCGCCGCGAAACCGCGGCACTAACGCGCCTCATTGATTGCCCGCGCCGCAAGCATCTCGAGAAAACGGAGGTTAACTATGCAGCATCAAGTCGTTTCGCGCGGCGAGTGGCTGAAGGCCCGGACCGCACTGCTCGAGGCGGAGAAAGAGCTGACGCGGCGCAGCGACGAACTGGCGCAGCGCCGTCAGGAGCTGCCGTGGGCCCGCGTCGACAAGGAGTACCGGTTCGAGACCGACGCGGGGAGCGCCGCGCTGGCAGACCTCTTCAGAGGGCGCTCGCAGCTCCTCGTCTACCACTTCATGTTCGGGCCCGACTACACGGCGGGGTGTCCGTCCTGCTCGGCGATCGCCGACGGGTTCGACGGCTTCGTCGTCCATCTTGCGAACCACGACGTCATGCTTTCGGCGGTGTCGCGGGCGCCGCTCGCGAAGCTGCAGGCTTACAAGCGGCGGATGGGCTGGACCTTTCCCTGGGCGTCCTCGGTCGGCGGCGACTTCAACTTCGACTTCAACGTCTCGTTCACCGAGGAGCAGCAGCGCCAAGGGGTCGTCGAATACAACTACCGGCGCGGGGGCCACGCGATGGACACGGCACCGGCCCCCGAGCCCGTCGCCCGGTTTGCGGCGACATGCGGAACCGACGCGGCCACCTACTCGCGCGAGCGGCCGGGCGTGAGCGCGTTCGTGCTCGAGGGCGGCGTCGTCTACCACACCTATTCCAGCTATGCCCGCGGGCTGGACGGCCTTTGGGGCATGTACCAGTGGCTCGACCGCGCTCCCAAGGGCCGCAATGAGACGGGCGTCTGGTGGCGCCGCCACGACGAGTACGACAATCACTGACAGTTTGGTGTTTCCGCATTGCGCCGGCGCGAGGAGCGCGCCGTGGGCCGCCTGATCCGGCGTTCGCCGGATCGGGCGGTGTCGAAATCTCAAAGCCTTGCTGGGCGGCCTTTTAATGACGCCGAGAAGATTCCTCGGACCGCGTGGCGCCGAGGCCTTGGCGGCGCTGCTCGGCTAGGCGGCGCGGGCCGGCCACACCGGCTGGTGATGGCCGAGCGGCGCCGACGGGCGCGCCCAATAGGGGGCGGTCTCGGAGAGCCGCACCGTCGGTCCGAGGTGGCGCAGCCGGCCGACCGGGGTGTCGCTTTCGATCGACCAGCGTGCGATCTCCGCCGGGTAGAGCTCCTTCTCGACGTTGTTGAGCTCCGCCTCGGGCACCTGGCCGCGGTCGACGAGCCATTTGCCGGTCTGGGCGAGCGAGATGCGCACGAGCCAGCTGCCGCCCTCGCGCGCCCGCCGGGCCAGCGCCACCATCGCGCCGAACGCCATCAAATACCCCGTTAAGTAATCGATAGCGGAAACCGGGTAGAACTGCGGGCCGGGAGCGGCGCCCGGGAACAGCTCGCCCTGGCGCGTCGTGATCCCGCTGACCGTCTGCACCACGGTGTCAAAGCCGCGGCGCGACGCCCAGGGACCGGCATGGCTGAACGCGCACATCGACACATAGACGAGACCCGGGCGCAATTTCGTCAGCTCTTCGGGCGAGAGGCCGCGGCTGCCGAGCGTGCCAGGGCGATAGCCTTGGGTGAAGACATCGGCCTCGCGCACCAGCCCAAGGAGGGTGTCGAGGTCGCGCGGCTGGCGCAGATCGAGATGGGCCTGCAATTTGCCGTGGCCGGTGTCGTATTCCTGGTAGCCGATATTCGGCAAGTGGGCTGCGGTGATCTTCATCACCTCGGCGCCGTGCTCGGCCAAGGTGCGGGCCGAGGTCGGCCCGGCGAGGACGCGGGTCAGGTCGAGCACGCGAATGCCGGACAGCGGCCGCTCGTCTTCAGGCAGCGGCTCGGGCGCGCTGTCGCCGATTTTCAGGATCTCCATCACCGGCAGCGCCGCGATCGCGGCGGCCTGCGGGTGTTTCGCCCATTCTTCCATGCTGCGCACCATGCCGCCCGCACCCTTGGCGGCGAGGATCGCCTCTTCCAATTCGAGCGCGTCCCAGTTCGCCACCGCGCGGCGCACCGCCTCCTTCTCCTCGGGTACGTTGAGAACACTCAGCGCGGCGGTGCGGTGGTTCGGAAAATTGGCGTGAATGTAGCTCCAGCGGCCGTTCCTGGCGGGATAGACGCCCATTACGGGGTTGCGTTCTGTCGAGACCGGCGCGCCGTTGATCTGCAGGTAATGCCCGCTGCGCAGCGAGGCCACCGCCTGGCGCAGGTCGACCGCGACCTCCTGGCGCCGGCCGCTACGCAATTCCCACAGATCGGCGGCCGCGAGCCCGGTCGCGGCCAGCGCCGCCGCGCCCGCGGCGCCGATGCGGAATGGCGTCGGCAATATGGGATCGGCGCCGCCGGTGATCTCGACCTCGCGAGCTCGCTCCTCGGGCCAGCCGGCGATCGGCAGGATCGTGCGCAGCGCGTCGTAGGCCATCTCGCGTCTCCCTATTCTTCGGTCGAACAACCGGCGCTTGCTTCGGCGCCCGGCGATGACTGATGATGCCCTGAAACGACGCAGAAAGGGAACGCCGATGAGCCAGGTCATGATCGTCGTCGAATTCGAGGTGAAGACCGAGCATCGCCACCAGTTTCTCGAGCTGATGCGCGCCCATGCCCAGCGCTCGCGCCGCGACGACGGCTGCTTGCAGTTCGACCTGATGCTGCCGAAAGACGATGACAGGCGGGTCTTTTTAGTAGAAAAATGGCGCGACCAGGCGGCGCTCGACGCCCATGCCAAGGGGCCGATGCCCGGCGACACCTATCAAGACTGGATCGCCGGGCGCAAGGTGGCGCGCGGCGCTCCTGCCGATTGACAGGGAGAACCGCCATCCGGCTTGCATTGCGCGCGGCTGCGGTTTGCCTCGCAGCGCTCCTCTTCGGCCTCCTGACCCTGCCGGCGGGCTATGCCGCCGGGGCCGGGGCGCCGACGGTCAAATCGACAAAGCCAAAGACCGAGGTGGCGCAGCCGGCGGAGATCGACGCGCTGCTGAGCCTCTTGGCCGACCCGAAGGTGCAGGCCTGGTTGAGGGAGCAGCACGCCACCGAGGCTGCCGCCCCAGCGCCGCGCAAGACCGAGCTTGCTTCCCCGGCGGAGATGATGTCCGCCCGCGTCGAGGCGGTGCGCGAGCACATGGCGGGCATGGTCGACGCGATGCCAGCCCTGCCGGCGGAATACGGCCGCGCCGCCGACCTGCTTCAGGAGACGGTCGGAAGCCACCGGCCGGGGCGCATCTTGACCTTGGTGGCAGCCTTTGTCGGGCTCGGCTTTGGCTTTCAGGCATTGTTCAGCCGCGCCACCCGGCGCATCCGCGACAATCTTGAAAGACACCCGGTCGACACCGTCGGCGACCGCGTGCGCCTCGTCGGCGAGCGCGCCGCCTTTGCGCTGGGCTTGGTCATTGCCTACGCGATCGGCAGCATCGGCGCCTTTCTGGTGTTTCACTGGCCGGGGCTGCTGCGTCAAATCGTGCTCGGCTATTTGATCGTGTTTCTCGCGATCCGTATCGCGGCCGTTCTCGGGCGGTTTTTGCTGGCGCCTTACAACGAGCGGTTTCGCGTGATCCCGATGGATTCCGCCGCGGCGCGCTACTGGTATTTGCGGCTGCGCCTCATCGTCGGCTGGCTGGTGTTTGCCTTCGTCACGCGCGAGCTGCAAGGGGTCCTTGGCATATCGCCGGCCGCGGTCGACATCGTGGGCGCGGCACTTGGCCTCTGCTGGATTGCCATCCTGCTGGAGGCGTTGTGGCGGCGGCCGGTTGACACGAGCACCGTTCCACTGCCCGAAACGGTGCGGGAAACCCACCATCTCGGCCGGGTCAAGCAGAACGTGTTGCTGACCGTCGGGCTTGTGCTGCTGTGGGGATTGCGCCTCGCGGGGGCGATGCCGGCGTTCTGGCTGCTCGCGGTGGTTTTGGCCTGGCCGCTTGCCGACCGTTTGACGCGGCGCGCGGTCGAGCATCTACTGCGCCCGCCCGGCACCACCGAGACCGTCGGGGCCCCGCCCGTCAGCACGGTCTTTCTGGAGCGCGGCTTGCGCGCGGCGTTGATCATCGGCGCGCTGGCGCTGCTCGCCTGGGGCTGGGGCATCGACATCGAGAGCCTCGCCGGGCAGGAGACAATGACGATGCGCGTCGCGCACGGCGCGCTGAGCGCGGTCGCCATTTTGCTGATCGCCGATTTCGTGTGGCACATCGCCAAGGCCGCCATCGACCGCAAGCTCGCCGAGAGCGTGGACCCAGGCTTGCCGAACACCGAGGAAGCACGGCGGCGGGCGCGGCTGCGCACCCTGCTGCCGATTTTTCGCAACATCCTGTTTGTCGTCGTGATCGTGGTCGCGCTGATGATGGCGCTGGCGGCGCTCGGGGTCGAAATCGGGCCGCTGATCGCCGGAGCTAGCGTCATCGGCGTTGCGATCGGCTTTGGCGCCCAGTCTCTGGTGCGCGACGTCATCGCCGGCATGTTCTACCTGCTCGACGACGCCTTCCGGGTCGGCGAGTACATCCAGAGCGGCAATTACAAGGGCACGGTCGAATCCTTCAGCTTTCGCTCGGTCAGGCTGCGGCATCAGCGCGGCGCGGTCTACACCGTGCCGTTCAGCCTGTTGGGCGCGGTGCAGAACCAGAGCCGCGACTGGGTCATCGACAAGCTCACCGTCGGCATCACCTACGACAGCGACATCGATCTCGCGAGGAAGCTGATCAAGCAGATCGGGCTGGAGCTGGCCGAGGATCCCGAATTCAAGCCGTTGATCCTCGAGCCGCTGAAGATGCAGGGCGTCGATGCGTTCGGCGATTTTGCGGTCCAGATCCGGATGAAGATGATGACCTTGCCCGGCGAGAATTTCGTGATCCGGCGGCAGGCTCTCGCCAGGATCAAAAAAGCTTTCGATGCCAATGGCATCAAGTTTGCCTACCCGACGGTCCAGCTCGCCGGCGACGGGGAGGCTTCCTCCGCCGCCGTTGCCCAGCAGGCGCTCCAGCTGACCCGTCCCACGGCTGCGGCCGCGGAGTAGCGCAGGGACGGATGCGGCAGAGGGGCGAGCGCGGTCGAGAGCATCGGCTTCGCACGCCCGCCCCAAATATCGCACCAAATCTCAGCCGGCCGAGCGAATAGGCCCAACCCTATCGGCCGCCGCCGGCTCCAGCACCGCCACCCGCCGCGCCGCCACCCATCCCGGTTCCGACGCCGCCCGTGCTGGTACTGCCCATCCCGGTGCCCGCGGCTCCGGCGCCCATACTGTTGCCGGCGCTGCCGCCAGGGCCGGTGCCGCTGGTTCCCATCGTGCCCGAGCCGGTGCCGGACATTCCGGTTCCGCCAGCGCTGCCGCCATAACCCGGATTACCGACGCCGTTCCCGGCCCCCTGCGTGCCGCCGGTTGCGCCGGTCGCGCCGCCGCCATACCCAGACGCGCCGGGTGCCGTGGCGCCGGAGCCCGGAGTGCCGGCGGTGCCGTTCGTGCCGGTCGCCAGACCCGGGTTGCCCGCCGTCGGCGCGCCGACGCCTCCGCCGGTGCCGGCACCCGTCCCGGTGCCGGTCTGGGCAAACGCCATCAGCGAGGTCCCGGCTACAAACACCGTCGTTATCATTGCCAGCTGCAACTTGTTCCGCATGCGGAAATCTCCTGGTTAGCCAATGCTGCGATCAGCCTCGGACCAAGCGCCAAGGCCGGGCCGAAACCGTTTCTCGCGCGACATGCCTTCGACATGACGCTTCCGAGAGAAACAACCGCACTCTCAAATCGTCGCGAGATTTCCGTTGAGACTTCAGGGGTGGCGGCGCTTACGTCAGGAGTGGCGGCGCTTGGTCACCGGTTAGGCGGCGGGGTGGCGGCGGTTTGACTTGGCCGGCGGGCGCGCCTAGGGTTCGTTACGCGCATCGGACGGTGCCGCCACTGACTTTCAGGAGGACAAGAATGAGCGCGCATGCGAGCCCCGAACAGGTCCGCTCCCGGCTGAGCCACCCGATTATCGACGGCGACGGCCACTGGATCGAATACACCCCGGTTTTCGCCGAGCGCATGCGCAAGGTCGCCGGCGCCAAGTCGGCGGACGGGTTTCTCGCAGCGCAGCGCCGCATACCGGACACGCTCGGCCTATCGATCGCCGAACGCCAACAGCGCGGCATCGCGATGGAAGGATATTGGGGGCGGCAGACCACCAACACCCGCGACCGCGCCACCGCGATGATGCCGAAGATGCTGTACGACCGGCTCGACGAGCTGGGGATCGACTTTGGCATCATTTATCCGACGGCCGGGCTCGGCATCCCGCGCATCCCTGACGACGAGACGCGGCGCGCCGTCATTCGCGGCTTCAACATCGTCACGGCGGAATATTTCCGCGGCCTCGGCGACCGGCTGACCCCGGCGGCGGTGATCCCGATGCATACGCCCGAGGAGGCCATCGCCGAGCTCGAGTTCGTGACCAAGGAATTGGGGTCCAAAGTCGGCATGTTCGGCAGCGGCGTCGCCCGCCGGCTCAAAATCGCCGAGAACGTCGACCCGGCGCTCGCCCGTTTCACGGTCAATTTCGACCAGCTCGGCATCGACAGCCAACACGATTACGACGCGGTCTGGCAGAAATGCCGCGAGTTGAAGATGGCCCCGACCTTCCACACCGGCGGGCGCAGCTTTGGCCTGCGCAATTCGCCGTCCAACTTCACCTTCAACCACATCGGCCATTTTGCCGCCGCCGGCCACGCGGTCGCGAAGGCGCTGTTTCTCGGCGGGGTGACCCGGCGCTTCCCCGATTTGCGCTTCGGCTTTCTCGAAGGCGGGGTCGGCTGGGGCTGCCAGTTGTTTGCCGACCTGATCGAGCATTGGGAGCGGCGCGGCGCCAAGGGTTTGGCGTTTATGCACCCCGACAAGCTCGACCGCCCGCTGTTGCGCCGGTACGTCGACAAATACGGCTATGCCGAGATTGCCGCCGAGCTCGACCGGCGTGACGGGTGGCCGGCGCGCGAAGAGGACACGGTGGACGGCGGGGTTGCGGTCCACGACGACTACGCCGCTTGCAACATCACGAAAAAGCAGGACTGGATCGACCTCTACGCGACCCCGTACTACTTCGGCTGCGAGTCCGACGACCGGCTGAACGCGGTCGCCTTTAGCAAGATCAACCCGTTCGGCGCTCGGATCAACGCGATCTTCAGCTCGGACATCGGTCATTTCGACGTCCCCGACATGCTGATGCCGGTGCCCGAGGCCCACGAGCTGGTCGAGGACGGCCTGCTCAGCGACGAGGACTTCCGCGACTTCACCTTTGCCAATGCGGTGCGCTTGTGGGGCACCCAGAACCCGCGCTTTTTCGAGGGCACGCGCATCGCCAAGGAGGCTGCCGCGCTCCTCGCCGAGCCGCATTCGCCCTTGCAGGCCGCCGCTGAATAGGCAAGCGCGCGATGCGCCGCGGGGCGCTCAGCGGCCCTGCCCCTGAACCGGCAGGATCGGCGGCAGCGGATTGAAGTTGAGCGGGGCGGCGTTCTCGATCTGCCCGCGGCCAGGCAGCTGCGCGGCGCTCCAGCCGCCGCCCAGCGCCTGGATCAGGCTGGCGCTGGCGACCAGCCGGTCCTCGCGGATGGTCAGCGCCGTCTCGGCGTCGCCGAGTGCCGTCTGTTCGGCGACAATGACGCTCGTATAGGCGACGGTGCCCGCTAGGTACTGGTTGTTCAGCACCCGGACGGCCTCGCGCGCCGCGACGACGGCGGCGTCCTGCACGGTTGCCTCGTCCGCGAGAATGCGCAGCGCCGCGAGCTGGTCCTCGACCTGCTGAAACGCGGTCAGCACGGTCTGGCGGTAGGTGGCGAGGTCCTGGTCGAAGACCGCGACCGCCTCTTGCACCCGCGCGCTGCGCAGCCCGGCGTCGAACACGGTCTCGGCCAGAGTTCCGCCATACGACCAGAATTCGCCGGCTTTGCCGACGAGCTTGAGAAAATTCGCGGCGTTGGTGCCGGCATCGGCGGAGAGGGTGATCGTCGGGTAGAAGGCGGCGACCTCGACCCCGATCTCGGCATTGGCCGAGGCCATCGCCCGCTCGGCGGCGGCGATGTCGGGGCGGCGTTCGAGGAGGGCGGACGGCAGCCCCGGCGGGACTTGCGGGATTTGGATCGTATAGTCGGTCGATGCGATCGACAAATTCGCCGGCGGGACGCCGATCAATACGGCAATGGCGTGCTCGAATTGAGCGCGGGTGACACCGGTCGCGATCGACTGCGCCTGGGTGGCCTGCAACTGCGCCTGGGCCTGGGAGACGGCCGATTGGTCGGTCGTGCCGCTGCGATATTGGTTTTGGGTGATGCGCAGCGATTCGGCATAGGCGGTGGCCGACTGGTCGAGCAGCCGCTTCAGCTCGTCGGCGATGCGCAATTGCAGGTAGTCGCCGGCCAGCGTGCCCTGGGCCGAGAGCCGCGCGCTGGCGAGGTCGGCCGCACTCGCCTGGGCGCTGGCGACGTTGGCCTCGACCTGGCGGCGCACCTGCCCCCAGAAATCGGGGGTCCAGCTCGCCACGACCTGGTCGCTGAAAAAGCTGCCGATCTTGCCGCCGCTGCCCGAGACGAACGACGAACCGGTGCCGCTTGAGGCGCTCCCGCCGCTTTTCGAGCGCTGCGCCTGGAAGTTCACGGTTCCGGTCGGGAAAAAGCCGGCGCGCGCCTCGGCGACAATCTCTTCCGACTGGCGCAGCGCCGCCGCGGCAGCCTTGAGGTTCTGGTTCGAGATGTCGATGCGCCGCTCCAGCCCGTCGAGCACCGGGTCGTCGTAGATCGCCCACCAGGCGCCGCGGTTGAAATTGTCGCTGGGCTCGCCGAACTTCCAGCCCGGCTGCGGCCGCACCGCCTCCTTGTATCGCGCCGGAACCGGGGCGATCGGGCGCTTGTAGTCGGGGCCGACCGAACAGGCCGAAAGCAGCGCAGCGGCGGCTATGACGCCCGGCCACGGCCGGCGCCGCATCCCCCCTCCTTCGGTCATTCGCCGGGTTCGGGAATCTGACCGGCGGCGAGCCGCGGCTGACCTGTGCGCCACTGCCGCTGCGCCCACAGGCGGAAACGGTCGAGGTAGAGATAGATGACCGGGGTCGTGTAGAGCGTCAGCACCTGGCTGACCATCAATCCGCCGACGATCGAGATGCCGAGCGGTCGGCGCAATTCCGCGCCCTCGCCAAACCCGATCGCCAACGGCAAGGCGCCCAGCATCGCCGCCAACGTCGTCATCATGATCGGGCGGAAGCGCTTGAGGCACGCCCGGTAGATCGCCTCGCGCGAGCTCAGCCCCTGGCTGCGCTCGGCGTCGAGGGCAAAGTCGATCATCATAATTGCATTCTTTTTGACGATCCCGATCAGCAGGATCACGCCGATCAGCGCGATGATGCTGAACTCGGTGTCGGTCACGATCAGCGCCAGGATCGCCCCGACCCCGGCCGACGGCAGGGTCGACAGGATCGTGATCGGGTGCACGTAGCTCTCGTAGAGCACGCCGAGCACGATGTAGACCGCGAGCAACGCCGCGGCGATCAGAATGGGTTCGTTGGCAAGCGACTGCTCGAAGACCTTCGCAGTACCTTGAAAGCTGCCATGGACCGTCGCCGGCATGCCGAGCCCCCGGACCGCCGCGTCGATTGCCTGCTGCGCCTGGCTCAGCGAGGCGCCGGGCGCCAGGTTGAACGAGATCGTCGAGGCGACGAACAGGCTCTGGTGATTGACGGCGAGCGGCGTGTTGCCCGGGCCGAAATGGCTGAATGCGGAGAGCGGCACCATGGTTTCGGCTGCGGTGGCGACCGCGGCGCCGCTCGACGTCGCGCCGTGGCCGGTATTGGCGAGCGCGTTGTTCTGCTGGTTGCGCTCGGTGTCGCTGGCGATGGCGCTCGCTGTTGTGCTCGCAGCGGCGCTGCCGATCGCCGCATTGTTGGCCGCGGTGCTCGCCGCGAGGTTGGCGATCGCCGTCGCGGCGGGGTTGGCGGCCGCTGACGCCGCGGCGTTGGCGACGGCGGTCGCGGCTTTGTTGATGGCGCTGCTGGCGGCGGGGTTGGTCCTCGAGGACGCCGCCACGGTTCCGGCAATCGCATTCGTCGATTGCGTGCCGCTGACCGTGCCGCCGCTGGTGCTGACATAAATGTCGTTCAGCGTTTGCGGATTTTGCCAATACTGCGGGGCGACCTCCATCACGACGTGATATTGGTTTTGCGCGGCGTAGATCACCGATACCTGGCGCTGTCCAAATGCGTCATAGAGCGTATTGTCGATTTCAGCGACATTCAGCCCGAGCCGCGCTGCCGTGCTGCGGTCAATGACGAGATCGCTTTCCAGCCCTTTCTGCTGCTGATCGAGGTTGACCTCGGTGATCAACGGTATTTTCTGCAATGCCGCTTCGACCTTGGGCGACCATTTGTAGATCTCTTTCGAATCGTCGCCTTGCAGCGTGTACTGGTACTGGGCGTTGCTCTGCCGGCCGCCGACCCAGATATCCTGCACCGCCTGCAAGAACAGCCGCGCGCCGGCGACCTCGTTCAGCTTCGGGCGCAATCGGCCGATCACCTGCATGACCGAGATCTTGCGCTCGGAGAGCGGCTTCAAGGTGACAAACACAAAGCCGGAATTGGTCTGGCCGCCCCCCGTAAAGCCGACGATGTTCTCGACCGCCGGGTCGTGCCGGATGATGTCGACGAACCGGGTCAGCTTTTGTTGCATCAGCTGGAACGAGATGCTCTGGTCGGCCTGGATGCCGCCGATCATCCGCCCGGTGTCCTGTTGCGGAAAAAAGCCCTTGGGGACGACTGTAAACAAAAACCCGGCGAGCGCGATCGTCGCCGCGAGGCTCAACATGACGAGCCCCGGCCAGCGCAATGCCCGGCGCAACGAGCGGTCATACACTCCGAGGACCGCGTCAAAGGCGCGCTCTCCGGCGCGGTAAAGGCGGCCGTGCTCGTGCCGGCGGCCGTCGGCCAGCAAGTAGGCGCACATCATCGGCGTCGTCGTCAGCGAGACGACGAGAGAGATCAGGATCGCCACCGACAAGGTCATCGCGAATTCGCGGAACAGCCGCCCGACAATGCCGCCCATCAACAGGATCGGCGCAAACACGGCGATCAGCGACAGGCTCATCGAGAGCACCGTAAAGCCGACCTCGCGGGCCCCCAGGAGCGCCGCCTCCATCCGCGTCATGCCGGCTTCGATGTGCCGGGTGATGTTTTCGAGGACGACGATCGCGTCGTCGACGACAAACCCGGTCGAGACCGTCAGCGCCATCAGCGACAAATTGTCGAGGCTGTAGCCTAAGAGCCACATCGCGCCGAACGTGCCGACCAGCGAAACCGGCACCGCCACGCTCGGGATCAAGGTCGCCCGCAGATTGCGCAGGAACAGGAAGACGACGAGGATGACAAGCGCGATCGCGATCAGCAGCGCGCGCTCGACATCGTGCAGCGAAGTGCGGATCGTCGTCGTCCTGTCCATCATCAGATAGACATTGATTGCGTGCGGGATCGAGGCCTGCAGTTGCGGCAGGACCGCCTTTACCCGGTCGACGGTGTCGATGATGTTGGCGCCGGGCTGGCGGTAAAGGATGACGAGGACCGCGGGCTGGCCGTTGGACAGACCCTGGTTGCGTAAATTCTCAACCGAATCGAGGACTTGGCCGACATCGGTCAGGCGAACCGCCGCGCCGTTGCGGTAGGCGATGACCAGCGGCCGATATGCCGAGGCTTTGCTGGCCTGGTCGTTCGTATAGATCTGGTAGCGGCGGTTGCCGTCTTCGAGCGCCCCTTTCGGGCTGTGGGCGTTCGCCGAGGATAGCGCAGCGCGCACGTCCTCGAGCCCGATCCCGTATTTGAACAGCGCCTGCGGGGTGAGCTCGACGCGCACCGCCGGCAGCGAGCTGCCGCTGATCGCCACCTGGCCGATGCCGTCGATCTGCGACAATGCCTGCTGCATGATCGTCGAGGCGGCGTCGTAAATCTGGCCGCGAGTCAAGGTGTCTGACGTCATCGACAGAATCGCGATCGGCGCGTCGGCGGGGTTGACCTTGCGGTAGGTCGGGTTCTGGCGAAGGCTGGTCGGCAGGTCCACGCGGGCGGCGTTGATCGCCGCTTCGACATCGCGCGCGGCCCCGTCGATATTGCGGTCGAGATTGAATTGGAGGGTGATGCGGGTCGTGCCGACGGTGCTCGACGAGGTCATTTCGCTGACATCGGCGATGACGCCGAGATGGCGCTCGAGCGGCGTCGCCACCGTCGTCGCCATCGTGTCGGGGCTGGCGCCCGGCATCGTCGCCGTCACCGAGATCGTCGGGAAGTCGACCTGCGGCAGCGGCGCCACCGGCAATTTGAAATAGGCGAAACAGCCGGCGAGGGCGAGGCCGATCGTCAACAGGGTGGTCGCGACCGGCCGGCGGATAAACGGCGCCGACGGGTTCACTCGAGCGGTTCCCGGATCACGTCAAACCGCCATTCCCGCGCAAGGCGCAGCGGCCTCCGCGGAAAATCTTGCGGCGGCAAAAGGGACGGCGCCGGCTCTTTTCGTCTTGGCCGGGCTTGGCCCGGCCATCCACGTCTTCGAGCGCCCGAAAAAAGGCGTGGATACGCGGGACAACCCCGCGCAAGACGACCAAGAGGAGGGCAGGTTCCGGACCCCTCCCCGGAGCCTGGTCCGGGGATTGCCCGGGGGTGACGCGTCGATGGTGCGACCTGATGGAAACATGCGTTAAACCGCGCTCTCCGGTGCCGCGGCGCCAGAGCTCCCCCGCATCCAGGCGCCGAGCCGATCGAAGCCCAGATAGATGACCGGCGTCGTAAACAACGTCAGCATCTGGCTGAAGATCAGCCCGCCGACGATCGTCACGCCGAGCGGATGGCGCAATTCCGAGCCGGTGCCGGTGCCGAGCATCAGCGGCAATGCCGCGAACAGCGCCGCCATCGTCGTCATCAGGATCGGCCGGAAACGCAGCAGGCAGGCCTGGTGGATCGCCTCGCGCGGCGACTTGCCCTCGTGGCGCTCCGCGTCGAGGGCAAAGTCGACCATCATGATCGCGTTCTTTTTGACGATGCCTATCAACAGGATGATGCCGATGATCGCGATCACGCTGAGATCGCTGCCGTCGATCATCAGCGCGAGCAACGCGCCGACACCGGCCGACGGCAGGGTCGACAGGATCGTGATCGGGTGGATGAAGCTCTCGTAGAGCACCCCCAGCACGATGTACATCGTGATGATCGCGGCGACGATCAGGATCAGCTCGTTGCCGAGTGCCGCCTGGAACGCCAATGCGGCACCCTGGAACACGGTGATCATGCTGACCGGCATTCCGATGTCCTTCTCGGCCTGCTGGATCGCGTCGACCGCCTCTCCGAGCGAGGCGCCGGCGGCCAGGTTGAACGACACCGTCGTCGCCGGGAACTGGCCTAAATGCTCGATTTCGAGCGGTGCGGTCTGCTGCTCGACCTGGGCGATCGCCGACATCGGCACCTGGCCGTTCACCGCGGTCGAGGACGGCAGGTAGATCGAGCCCAATGACGTCAGCGACTGCTGCATCGTCGGGTCGGCCTCGAGGATCACCCGGTACTGGTTCGACTGGGTAAAAATCGTCGAGACGATGCGCTGGCCGAACGAATCATAAAGCGCGTTGTCGACCGTTGCCGGTGTGATGCCGAAGCGCGCGGCGGTGGCGCGGTCGATGTTGACGTAGGCCGAAAGGCCGTTGTCGGAAAACGTGCTGCCGACATCCTCGATCTGCGGGATCTGGTCGAGCCGCTGCAGCAGCTTTGGGACCCAGGTCGCAAACTCCGCCGCATTGGCGTCTTCGAGCACGAACTGGTATTGCGAGCGGCTGACCGTCGCGTCGATCGTCAGGTCCTGCACCGGCTGCATGTACAGGGTGATGCCGGAGACCTGGGCGATCTCGCCTTCGAGCCGGCGGATAATGTCGCTCGCCGACAGAGTGCGCTGATCGCGCGGCTTCAGGTTGATCAGAAAGCGGCCGCTGTTGAGCGTCGTATTAGTGCCGTCGACGCCGATGAACGAGGTCAGGCTCGCGACGTCGGGGTCTTGCAGAATGGCGTCGGCCAGCGCCTGCTGACGGTCGGACATCGCCGCGAAAGAGACCGACGGCGAGGCGACCGAGATCCCCTGAATAAGGCCGGTGTCCTGGACCGGAAAAAACCCTTTCGGGATTATGACATAGAGAAACACCGTCAGCCCGAGGGTCGCGAGCGCGACCAGCAAGGTCAGCGGCTGATGGTCGAGCACCCAGTTCAACAGCCGGCCATATTCGGCGATCAGCCGGTCGAACCACTCCTGGCTCTTGCGCGCGACGGCCGACATCTCCGAGGGCCGCTGATGGCGCAGGATCCTCGCGCACATCATCGGCACCAGGGTCAGCGCCACCACCGCCGAGATCACGATCGTGACGGCGAGGGTGATCGCGAACTCGCGAAATAGCCGTCCGACCACGTCGGGCATGAACAATAGCGGGATCAAGACCGCGATCAGCGAGACGGTCAGCGAGATGATCGTAAAGCCGATCTGCGCCGAGCCCTTGAGCGCCGCCTCGAGCGGCGGGTCGCCGGCCTCGATGTAGCGCGAGATGTTCTCGATCATCACGATCGCGTCGTCGACGACAAAGCCGGTCGCGATCGTCAGCGCCATCAATGACAGGTTGTTCAGGCTGAACCCGCAGAGATACATGACCGCGAGTGTGCCGACCAGGGACAGCGGCACCGACAGGCTCGGGATCAGAGTTGCCGACGGGCTGCGCAAGAACAGGAAGATGACGATCACGACCAGCAGCACGGCGAGGCCGAGCTCGAACTCGACATCGCTGACCGAGGCGCGGATCGTCGTCGTGCGGTCGGTGACAACCTGGACATCGACCCCGGCGGGCAATGCCGCCTTGAGCTCGGGCAACAGCTTCTGGATGCTGTCGACGACACCGATGACGTTGGCGCCGGGCTGGCGCTGGATATTGACGATGATCGCCTGGTCGCGGTTGACCCAGGCGGCAAGCTTGGTGTTTTCGGGCGCATCCTTGGCTTGCGCCACGTCGGACAACATGACCGGCGCGCCGTTGCGGTAGGCGACGACGAGGTCGTCGTATTCGCGCGCCTTTTGGATCTGGTCGTTGGCGTTGATCGTGTACGACCGGCTGGGTCCGTCGAAATTGCCCTTTGGCGTGTTGACGTTGGCGTTGCCGAGGGTGGTCCGCAGATCGTCGATGTTGAGCCCGTAGGCCGCGAGCTGGAGGTTGTTCGCCTGCACCCGGACCGCCGGGCGGTTGCCGCCCGCGAGGCTGACCAGCCCGACCCCCGGCAATTGCGAGATTTTTTGTGCGAGCCGGGTGTCGGCGAGGTCCTCGACTTCGGTCATCGGCAAGGTTTTGGAGGTCAGCGCCAAGGTCAGAACGGGGGCGTCCGCGGGGTTAACCTTGGCGTAGATCGGCGGCGCCGGCAGGTCGGACGGCAACAGGTTGCCGGCCGCGTTGATCGCCGCCTGGACCTCCTGCTCGGCGACGTCGAGGCCAAGATCGAGGCTGAACTGCAAGGTGATGACCGAAGCGCCGGCGGAGCTGACCGACGACATCTGGTTGAGCCCCGGCATCTGCCCGAACTGGACTTCGAGCGGGGCGGTGACCGAGGAGGTCATCACGTCCGGGCTGGCGCCGGGGTAGAAGGTCTGCACCTGGATCGTCGGGTAGTCGACCTCGGGCAGCGCCGACAGCGGCAGAAAGCGGTAGGCGAACAACCCGACCAGCATGATCGCCGCCATCAGCAGCGTCGTCGCCACCGGGCGCAGGATGAAGAGGCGCGACGGGCTCATTGGCTGGTGGGGCTGGCGCCGCCTCGCTGATGCCGGCGGTGGCCGGAATACGGCGTGCCGGCTGTTTGCGCGGCCGCGGCCTGGCCGGCCGATCCGGGCGGTGGCGCGACCGTGATCTTGGCCCCGTCCTTCAGCCGGTCGGCGCCGTCGTCGACGACCTGATCGCCCGCCTTCAGCCCGGAGCGGATCGCGATGTTCTGGGCGTCGGCCGGGCCGAGCTTCACCTTTTGCACGCCGACCGTGTGGTTGGGCTTGACGAGATAGACAAAAGTCCCGGGGGCGCCGCGCTGGATCGCAGAGTTCGGGATCAGCACGATGTTTTGCAGCGTGTTTACGAGGAGCTTGATGTTGACGAACTGGTTTGGAAATAGGCTCTCGTCGGGGTTGTCGAAGAGGGCGCGCAGCTTGACCGTCCCGGTCGTGGGGTCGATCTGGTTGTCGATGGTGTCGAGCTTGCCGACAGCGAGCTTGGTGGCGCCGGTGCGGTCATAGGCGGTCGTCTGCATCGTGGCGCCGGCATGATACTGCTTCAGCACTTGCGGCAAGTTGTCCTCGGGGAGCGTAAAGATTGCCGAGATCGGCTGCAGCTGGGTCACGACGACAATGCCGCTCGCGGGGCTGGTGGGCGTCACGTAGTTGCCTGGGTCGACCTGACGCAACCCGACCCGGCCGGTCACCGGCGACACGATGTGGGTGTAGGTCAGGTTGAGCCTTTGCGTGTCGATCTGGGCCTGATCCAGCATGATCTGCGCCCGGTCCTGGCCGACGGTCGCGATCTGGGTGTCGCGCGTCTGCGTCGCGATCGAATTTTGCGCGACGAGGGTGTTGTAGCGCTTGAGGTCGAGCTCGGCGTCTTTCAGCGCCGCCTGGTCCTTGGCCAGCTGGGCCTGCGCCTGCTCGAGCGCCACCTGGTACGGCCGCGGGTCGATCTGCGCGAGAAAGTCCCCCTTTTTGACATGCTGGCCTTCCTCGAACCCGACCGACATCAGATAGCCGCTGATCTGGGTCTGGACTGTCACCATGGCCAACGGTGTGACGGTGCCGAGCCCGCTCAAGGTCACCGGCATCTCGCCGGTCTTCGCCGTCGCCACGCCGACCGGGGTCGGGCCCGCCGAAATCGCCCGACCGCCGCCGCTCGGGGCGCGTTCGTGCGCGAGCCGCGGCAAATAGATCGCCGCGGCGGCGATCAGCACCGCAAGCAGCACCAACCACAGGACCACGCGCAGCCGCGAGCGGCGCCGGGGCCTTGTCTGCGTCTCGCGCGGCTCGACGAGGTCGCCCGCGTCGCGGCGCTGGTCGCCGTCCGGCTTGGTGCGTCCCTCGCGCGCCAGAATGTCGCTGTGCTGGTCGTCCATGGCGGCCTGCTCGATCGTGCTGTGCGAGCCTATCGCGTCCTGGCCCGCGCGTCCCGCGGGGCGAGAGCGCACAAAACCGGCCAGCCGATTATAAGCGGCGCCCCGCCGCCGCATCCCGAACCCGGCAAGCCTCTTCCGTCCGAGCGGCCGGCCGTCACAAAATGCCAGCCTTATCGGCAGCGCTCAAGGTCGGCCCCATGGCATCGAACCTCCCTCCCCTCAGCGGCGGCCAGCTTGTCGTCGCGGCACTGCGCGCCCATCGCGTCGACACGGCCTTTGGCGTCGCCGGCGAAAGCTATCTCGAAGTCCTCGACGCGCTCTACGACGCGCCGGAAATCCGGTTCGTCACCTGCCGGCAGGAGGGCGGTGCGGCATTTATGGCCGAAGCCTATGGCAAGCTGACCGGCCGGCCCGGGGTGCTGCTGGTGACCCGCGGGCCGGGTGCGTGCAACGCCTCGATCGGCGTCCACACCGCGTTTCAGGACTCGACGCCGATGGTCGTGCTCGTCGGCCAGGTCGCGCGCCACCAGATCGACCGCGAGGCGTTTCAGGAAGTCGATTTCCGCCGGATGTTCTCGCCGCTCGCCAAATGGGTGGCGCAGGTCGACATGGCCGAGCGGGTGCCCGAGCTCGTCAACCAGGCGTTTCAGGTCGCGACCTCCGGCCGCCCCGGTCCGGTCGTGCTGGCGCTCCCCGAAGACATGCTGCGCGACCGCGCCTCGGCGCCGGTCGCCGGCCCCTATCAGGCGGTGCGGGCGCATCCGGGTGACGCCGACCTCGCCGAGATGCGTCGCCTCCTCGCCGCGGCCGAGCGCCCGATCATGCTGGTTGGCGGCGGCGGGTGGAGCGATGAGGCCTGCCATGACATCGCGCGCTTCGCCGAGGCCAACGACCTGCCGGTCGCCTGCTCGTTCCGGCGCCAGGACATCGTCGACAATCGCCGGCCGTCGTTTGTCGGCGACCTCGGGACCGGCGCCGCCCCGGCCTTGGTCGCGCGGATTAGGGAAGCCGACCTGTTGCTCGCGGTCGGTGCCCGGATCGGCGAGATCACCTCGCAATCCTATTCGCTGCTCGGGATCCCCGACCCCGGCAAGGTTTTGATCCACGCCCACCCCGCCGCCGAGGAGCTGGGCCGCGTCTTCCGCCCGACCCTGGCGATCCAATCGGGGATGCCCGAATTTGCCGCCGCCGCCGCGAGGTTGGAGCCGGTGCCGGCGCGCCGCTGGGCGGGCTGGCGCGCCGCGGTGCGCGGCGACTACGAGGCGGGGCTCGTGCCCTCGCCCGCCACCGCCGGCGGCGCGCTCGACCTCGCTTCGGTCATGGGGTGGCTGCGCGACCGGCTCCCCGACGACGCGATCGTCGCCAGCGACGCCGGCAACTTCAGCGGCTGGCCCAACCGCTTTTTGCAGTATCGCCGCCCCGGCCGCCAGCTCGGGCCGACCAGCGGGGCGATGGGCTATGGCGTGCCGGCGGCGGTCGCCGCCAAAATCGTCCATCCCGGCCGGCTTGTCGTCGGGTTCTGCGGCGACGGTGGATTTATGATGACCGGCCACGAGTTGGCGACCGCGCTCGCCGAGCGGATTGGCCCGATTATCTTGCTCTTCAACAATGCGATGTACGGCACGATCCGGATGCACCAGGAGCGCCGCTTTCCCGGCCGCGTCGTCGGCACCGCGTTAAAGAACCCCGATTTTGTGGCCCTTGCCCAAGCGTACGGCGCCCATGCCGCGCGGGTCGCGCACACCGAGGACTTCGCCCCCGCCTTCGAGGAAGCCGCCGCCGCCGGCCGCGCCGCGGTCATTGAGCTCGCGATGGACCCCGAGACGATAACCACCCGCACCACCCTCTCCGCCATCCACCGGCATGCGCAGGCAGAGCGCGCCGCCAACCCCGCAGGGTGACGCGCAAGGCCGCGCCGCGGCGGTTGACATTCCCCTGCGCCGCTGCGTTATGGCAGGCGCATGGGAATGAGATGGCTCGGCCGTTGGGGAGCCGCGCTCGTGATCGCCGCGGCTCCCGGCATCGCGAACGCGGAAGCGCCGGTTCTGCACGTCTACAACTGGTCGGATTACATCGCACCCAAGACGATCGCCAACTTCGCGCGCGAAACCGGGATCAGGGTCACTTACGACGTCTATGATTCGAACGAGGTGCTCGAGGCGAAGCTGTTCGCCGGCCAGTCGGGCTACGATGTCGTCGTGCCTTCGGCGAGCCCGTTCATGGCGAGACAGATCGCGGCCGGCGTCTACCAGCCGCTGGACAGGGGCAAGCTCTCCGGCTGGAAAAACCTCGACCCCAAAATCCTCGCGCTTGTCGCCGCGGCCGATCCCGGCAACGCGCACGGCGTGCCTTATCTGTGGAGCGTCACCGGGCTCGGCTACAACCGGGCGATGGTGCGCGGCGCGCTCGGCGACCATGCGCCGGCCGACAGCTGGGCGTTGCTGTTCGACCCGGCGAATGCGCAAAAGCTCGCTTCCTGCGGCATCTCGCTGCTCGACACGCCGCAGGAGGTGGTGCCGGCGACGCTCGCCTACCTTGGGCTCGACCCGAAAAGCCGCGACCCGGGCGACCTCAACAGGGCGATGTCGGCGCTTGAAAAGATCCGCCCCTACATCCGCAAGTTCCATTCCTCGGAATACATCAACGATCTCGCCAATGGCGATTTGTGCCTGTCGCTTGGCTATTCGGGGGACGTAGTCATGGCGCGCAACCGCGCCCGTGAGGCGCATAACGGGGTCGAGATCACGTTTACCGTGCCAAAAGAGGGGGCGCAGATGTCGGTCGACATGCTCGGCGTCCCGGCCGACGCGCCGCATCCGGAAAACGCGCTGCGCTTTGTCGATTACCTGCTGCGCCCGGCGGTGATCGCCGACATTTCCGACGCGGTCTCCTACCCCAACCCCAACGTTCCGGGGACCGCTCTCGTCAAGCCCGCGCTCCGCGACGACCCGGCCGTCTATTCGCCGCCCGAAGTGCGCCGCCGGTTTTTTGTCGACCTGCCGGCGCCGGCCGATTACGAGCGGGCGCGCACCCGCGCCTGGACCCGGCTCAAATCGGGCGAGTGACGGGTCCGTCGTCGGCTCGGCGGGATGGCGCTGCTCGAAATCGCCGCGGTGAGCAAGTCGTTCGGCGCCACCGCCGCGGTTGACGACGTAAGCTTAAGCATCGAACGCGGCGAGCTGTTCGCCCTGCTCGGCCCCTCGGGGTGCGGCAAGACGACCCTGTTGCGGCTGATCGCCGGGTTCGACCAGCCGGATCGCGGGCGCATCCTTGTCGACGGCACCGACGTGACCGCACTTCCGCCCTACGACCGGCCGGTCAACATGATGTTCCAGTCCTACGCCCTGTTCCCGCACCTGGATGTCGCGGCCAACATCGCCTTCGGCCTGCGCCAGGAGCGGATGGAGCGCCGGCGCCGTGCCGCCCGTGTCGAGGAGATGCTGGCGCTGGTCCAGATGTCGGACTATGCCCGGCGCCGGCCGCACCAATTGTCGGGCGGGCAGCGGCAGCGGGTGGCGTTGGCGCGCGCCCTCGCCAAAATGCCAAAGCTGTTGCTGCTCGACGAGCCCTTGGCGGCGCTCGACCGCAAGTTGCGCGACGAAACACGGCGCGAGCTGATCGCGATCCAGCAGAGGGTCGGCACGACGTTCCTGGTCGTCACCCATGACCAGGAGGAGGCGTTGGGCATGGCCTCGCGCGTCGCGGTCATGAACGGGGGCGGCCTTGTGCAGGTCGGCTCACCGGTCGAAATCTACGAGCGGCCCAATTCGCGCTTTGTCGCCGGTTTTGTCGGCGAGGTGAACCTGTTCGAGGGCGAGGTGGTGACGGCGGATCCCGGGTTGGCGCTGCAGGTCGCCGGGCTCAACCAGCCGGTCCCGCTGCCGGTCGCGGTCATTCGCTCGCCGGGCGAGGCGGCCCTCGTGGCGCTGCGGCCCGAGCGGCTGCGTCTGTCGCACGAGCGGCCGGCCGGGTTCGCGCTCACGGCGACGGTGGTCGCCGCCGACTACCAGGGCGCCGTCTCGGTCCTGCGGCTTGCGAGCCCCGCCGGGTTGCCGCTGACGGTGCTGTTGCCGAGCGCCGCGGCCGCCGGGTTCGCCCGCGGCTGCGCGGTGTGGGCGAGCTGGCCGCCAGAAGACTTGGTCGTGATCGGCCGATGACCGGGATCGGCTGGCGCGGCCGGCTGGTGCTGGTTGGCCTCCCGTTCCTGTGGCTCGGGCTGTTTTTTCTCGTTCCCCTGCTGATCGTGCTGAAGATCAGCCTGGCGAGGAGCACGATCGGCGTCCCGCCCTATACACCCTTCGTCAGCGCCAGCGGTGCCGGCCTGTCGTTGCACGCGAGCTTGGCGAATTTCGCGCTGCTGACGCGCGACGACCTCTACCTGCGCGCCTATTTGGGCTCGCTCGCCAATGCCGGGCTGGCGACGGCCTTGTGCCTGGTGCTCGGCTACCCGCTCGCGCATGCGATCGCGCGCGCTTCGCCTGCCTGGCGCCCGCTGTTGCTGTTTCTGGTCGTGCTGCCGTTCTGGACGAGCTTCCTGATCCGGGTTTACGCGTGGATCGCGATCCTGCAGCCGAACGGGCTGCTGAACCGGGCACTGCTCGCGGCCGGGTTGATCCACACGCCGTTGCCGTTGCTGAACAACGGCTTTTCGGTCGAGCTCGGGCTGGTTTATTCGTACCTGCCGTTCATGGTCCTGCCGATCTTTGGTAGCCTTTCGGCGCTGGACGCGAGCCTGACCGAAGCGGCGGCCGATCTTGGCGCCCGGCCGTGGCGGCAGTTTCTCGGCGTCACCCTGCCGCTGTCATTGCCCGGGGTGGTTGCGGGCTGCTTTCTGGTGTTTGTCCCGGCGGTCGGCGAATTCGTGATCCCGGACCTGCTCGGCGGCCCCGACACGCTGATGATCGGCAAGGTCCTGTGGGACGAGTTTTTCGAGAACCACGACTGGCCGATGGCGGCGGCTGTCGCAGTGGTGCTGGTCGCGGCGCTGGCGCTGCCGATACTCTACGCCCAACGATGGCTCGACCGGGAGCCGGCGGGTGACCCGGCCGCGCGGCCCCGGCAATCTCACGCAATTTTCCTCGACAGGTCGGGCGAAGCTGGCCCTTAGCGGATGCCGACCGGTCGAAGCCGGTTGACGCGCGGCCGATCAACGGTATATCCGGGCGACAACTTTGATGGGGATGGAGCCTCCCCGAAACCGCCGCAAGGCTGATAGCTCCTGCTGCGCTGAGTAGAGCGGCGGGAGCGTTCCGGGTCCGCCGCCGAGGCAGGCCCGACCGCATTCCTCCTCGCTTGAACCGGTTCATCGCATGCCGTCGGCGTGACGACCCTGCGGCGTGCCGGCTTGGAGGAAATCATGGCGACGTGCTGGCCGCCGCGAGATTCGACGCGAACGACTTTCGAGAGCATCCTCTACCGGCGCGTTCCACCCGACCTGCCGGTTCGGGAGGCTCCAGCGCCCGCGCATTTTGGCGACCTGAACATCGATCAGATCGTTGCAGCGGTGACTGCGGGCCGTGACGAATACGATCTGAAACCGCTCTTTTGTCGGCCGCTCGGCGACCTGGCCGAAATCCGTTACCGCCAGCAGATCATGCAGGACGTGGAGCGCCCGGAGCTGTTCGAGCGGATCGTCGGGTTCGCTGACAAGATGCGGGACATGCGCGGCCAGCTGCGGGCGGCCGAGCAGGCTCATTACCGCTGGCACAAGAACGGATTGCTGCTCGGCGCCGCCGTGATCTACTGCGCGGCGGTGCATCGCCTGAGCGCCGATCTGGCACAGGCTGAGCCGCGATCGCGCGGGTTCAAGGCATTTCAAACTTGGCTGACCGGCTATGTCGGCTCGGTAGCCTTTATGGCGCTCGATGCCGATACCGAGTGCCTCAAGGTCGCGCTCGATGCGGTGCGGTACAACCTCGTGCTGCACGGCCTCGCCATCACCGTCCGCAAATATCAGGACGAAATCGACTATAGCGCTGAGATCGAATCCACGTTTGTCAAATTTCGCCAGGGTGATGTTAAGGATTACCTCGTCAAATTTTCCGAATACCCCGAGATGGGGCACGTTGAGGCGCAGATCGGCGAGCTGGTCGCCAAGCTGTACCCTCAGCTGTTTTCATTTTACGAGGGATACTGCGACCGTTACCACGATTTTGTTGAACCAGTCATACATAATTTCGATCGCGAAGTACAGTTCTACCTGTCCTATCTGCAATATGTTGGCCGGCTAAAGTCGCGCGCGCTGCAGTTCTGCTACCCGACCGTGGTTCGGGATACGAAAGCGGTTCACGGCGACGGGGTGTTCGACCTGGCGCTGGCCGCCAAGCTCGCCGCCGAGGGCGGCACCGTTGTCCCGAACGACTTCCGGCTGGAAGGCGGGGAGAGGGTGGTCGTCGTCTCCGGGCCCAACCAGGGCGGCAAGACGACCTTTGCCCGGACCTTCGGGCAGCTGCACTATTTCGCGAGTCTGGGATGCCCGGTGCCCGGCTCAAAAGCGCAGCTTTTCCTTTGCGACCAGATCCTGGCCCATTTCGAGAGGGAGGAGGACATCGCGACCCCGCACGGGAAACTACAGGACGATCTCTTGCGGATCCGGGCTGTCTTGGAGCAAGCGACATCGGACAGCCTCCTCGTCATCAACGAGATCTTCTCATCGACCGCTTTGGAAGATGCGATGTTTCTGGCGACTGAGGTCATGCAGAGGGTCCTGGCGCTCGGCTGCCTGTGCATCTGCGTGACGTTTCTCGACGAGCTGGCCGGGCTCGACCGGTCGGTCGTCAGCATGGTCAGCACCGTCGACCTGGAGGACCCGGCGCTGCGGACTTTCAAGCTGATCCGGCGGCCGGCTGACGGACGCGCCTACGCCATGGCGATCGCCGAGAAATATCGGCTCACCTACCGTTCTTTGAAGGCGAGGCTGGTATCGTGAAAGCTTTCCTGATGTATCGGGATCGTGATTTCGACCCAAAAGAGGCGCCGCCGCCCGGTTTCGCCGATCTCATACGGGACCTTGAGCTTGAGGTGCTGGCGGGGGCGATGCCGGCGGGCGACCCGTTCTTGCTGGAGGTGGCGAGGCGGGCCTTGCTGTCGATGTTGACCGACGTGCCCGCCGTCTCGTACCGCCAGGACATTCTCCGCGACTGTCTCGCCAACGCGGCGACCGTGCGCCGGCTTTATGACCTGGCTGTCGAGGCAATCGAGCGGGAAAAGAAGCACTATTGGGGCGTTTCCAGCCGCAACGCCGGCTTTTTGCTGCATAGCGCCGTCGACGTGCTGCACATTTTTTTGCAGACGCTGAAGAAGCTGCGGCGGGAGGCGGACGCGCACGCGCAAGGGTTTACATCGGACGGCTTCACGACCTTGTTCGCAATGCTGCAACAAGAGCTCGACGACGCCTATCTGGCCACTGTCGAGGCGCATCTCGCGCGGTTGAAATTCCGCGACGGGGTGCTGATCAGCGCCCGGCTCGGAAACGGCAATCTGGGCATCGGCCACGTGCTCCGGAAGCCAAATGACGACGAGCGCCCGTGGCTGCGGCGGCGGTTTGCGAGAGGCCCAGCCGGTTATACCTTCCGCATTCACGAGCGCGACGAGGGCGGGGCAAGAGCGGTTGCGGAGCTGCGAGACCGGGGCATCAACCATGTCGCCAATGCTGTCACCCAGTCCAACGAACACATTTTGAGCTTTTTTCGGCTGCTGCGGACGGAATTGGCGTTTTACGTCGGCTGCCTGAATCTTTACGAGAGGCTGGCGGCTGAGGGTCGTCCGGCTTGCTTTCCGACGCCGGTCGCCTGTAGCGAGCGCCGCTACACGGTCCGCAGCCTCTACGACGTCTGCCTGGCGCTCGCCAGTGGCCGGCCGGTCGTCGGCAATGATGGCGACGGTGACGGCAACGACCTTTTTGTGATCACCGGAGCCAACCAGGGCGGGAAGTCGACGCTTCTACGCAGCGTCGGGCTGTCCCAGCTGATGATGCAATGCGGCATGTTCGTGCCAGCGCGATCGTATTGCGCGAATTTGTCCACGGGACTCTTTACCCACTACAGACGCGAGGAGGACGCCAAGATGCGCCGGGGCAAATTCGAGGAGGAGCTCCAGCGGATCAGCGTCATCGTCGACCATCTGTCGCCGGACTGCATCGTGCTGTTCAACGAATCCCTGCAATCGACTAATGAAAGGGAAGGTTCCGAGATCGGCGGCGAGGTAATCCAGGCGCTGCTGGAAAGCCGCGTCAAGGTGTTCCTCGTCACCCATATGCACGCACTCGCGTCGCGCTTCCACGCCGGAAACATCGGGAACGCCCTGTTCCTTCGCGCCGAGCGCCGAGGGGATGGAGCCCGGACGTTCAAGATGATCACGGGCGCGCCGTTGTCCACCAGCTACGGCAAGGATTTGTACCGGCAGATCTTCAGCGAGCCGGTGTGAATTCGACGGCACCGGAACACCAGTGTGGCGGTTGTGAGAGGTAACCGTGGTGGCGTCGCGCTGGGCACCTGCGCACTCCTCCTCGGCTTTGTCTTCCTGTACGCGCCGATCGCGCTGTTGGTGCTCTATTCGTTCAACGCGTCGCGGCTGGTCGCGGTCTGGGCCGGGTTTTCGACGCGTTGGTATCGCGCGCTCGCGAGCGACGATCAATTCCGCAGCGCCGCCACGACGAGCATCGAGGTCGCGGCGATGGCGGCGAGCCTGGCGCTGGCGCTGGGCACGTCGGCCGGCTTCACGCTCGCCCGGTTCGCCCGCTTTCCGGGCCGGCGCCTTTTCGGCTTTGCTTTGCTCGCACCGCTGGTCGTGCCGGAGGTCATCCTCGGCCTGTCGTTGCTGCTGTTCTTTGTCGCCTGCGAGCGGCTGCTCGGCTGGCCGCCGCGCGGCGTCATGACGATCACGGTCGCGCATGCGACCTTTGGCGCGTCGTTTGTCGCGGTGCTGGTGCGCGCCCAGCTCGCCACGTTCGACCGCTCGCTCGAGGAGGCGGCGCTCGACCTCGGCGCGCGTCCGTGGGCCGTGCTCGCTCGGGTCACCCTGCCCGGCATCCGCCCGGCGCTGGTGTCGGGATGGCTGTTGGCGTTCACCCTGTCGCTCGACGACCTCGTGGTCGCGAGCTTTGTCACCGGCCCCTCGGCGACCACCCTGCCGATGGCGGTGTTTTCGAGCGTGCGGCTCGGCGTCAGCCCCGAGGTCAACGCTCTCGCGACGTTGTTCCTATGCGTCGTCGTCGTGCTTGTGGCGCTCGCTTTCCGCGTGATGGCGCGACACGAGCGCCGCACCGGCCGGCATCCCTAATCCGTTTCGTCGAGCTCGGGGTAATGGCGGAAGATCCCGTGCTCGTTGAACGGGATGCGGCGGTCGCAGGCAAGATAGGCCGCGATGCGCGGGCGCGCCGCCACCCGGTCGTGCAGTGCCGCGACGCGCGGGTATTGCGGTTCGAGCGCCGCCATCCGTTTAGGAAAGGCATAGCGCAGCCCGGCCACGGCCTGGAACAGCGACAGGTCGGGGTAGGTCAACGCCGCTCCGACCAGATGGCCGCCGGCGCCATTGCGCGCCAGCACGTTTTCAAAATAGCCGAGATATTTCGGCATCCGCGCGCGGCGGAAATCGGCGCTCCGGGCGCGCGCCTCGCCGCGCTGGTCCTCGTAATAGAGGCTGCTCGCGATCGGGTGATGGGTGTCGTGGGTATCGTCGACGAGATCGGCGAGCGTCAATTGCAGCTGGTGCGCCCACAGCCGCCCCGCCTCGTCCTGCGGCGCCAGCCCGTGGCGGGCCCCGAGATAGAAGAGGATGTTGGCGGTCTGCCCGATCAGCAGATCGTCGGCCTTGAGAAAGGGCGGGGCGAAGGCCGGGCGGGCGGCGTCCGCGCCCGTCATTAGCCGCATCATCTCAGCCTCGCCGCCGGGGCGGCGGGCGACATCGACGTAATCGGCGCCGGCCTCCTCCAATGCGAGCCGGACGAACTCGCCGCGACCCTGTATCCCCGGCCAGTAATAGAACTGGTATCGCATGCCGCGTCTCCTCGTTTGACCGGAACCGCGCCGGTCGGGGCCAACCAAATCAGGGGCGGCCCTCATTCGCAAGCGGCCTCGACGCCAAGCTCCGCGGCTTGCCCGCTTGACGCAAGCGCGACGGGCCGGCAGTTTCGCCGGACGGACGCAGGACATTTGCAAGGGAGGTGGGAGAGCGTGTGCGGCCTCGACGCCATGTCGTGCGGGACCGTTCGCCTTCCGGCGCCGACCCGATGAGCGGCCCGGCACGCGGCGGCAAGCTGCTCGAGGTCAGCAAGGTCGTGGTGCGGTTCGGCGGCATTGTGGCGCTCGACGGCGTCTCGTTCGATCTCGACGAAGGGCAGATCCTCGGGCTGATCGGCCCCAACGGCGCCGGCAAAACCACATTGTTCAACTGCTTGAGCCGGCTTTACACGCCGGCGAGCGGCGACATTTGCTTTGAAGGACGCTCGTTGCTTGGACGGCCGGCACACCGCATCGCCGAGATCGGCATTTCGCGCACGTTCCAGAACCTGGCGCTGTTTGCGCGACAGTCGGTGCTCGACAATGTCCGGATCGGCGGGCATGCACGGAGCCGCAGCGATTTTGTCAGCGACGCCTTGCATTTGCCGTGGGCGCGCCGGCAGGAGCGGATGCTGGAGGAAGACGCGCGCGCACTCCTGGACTTGCTCGACCTCGGCGCTGTCGCCGACGAATTGCCCGAGGGCCTGCCGCTCGGCACGCGCAAACGGGTCGAGCTGGCGCGCGCTCTCGCCGCCCGGCCGCGGCTTTTGCTGCTCGACGAGCCGGCTGGCGGGGTCAGCCATGGCGAGGTTGGCGAGCTCGGCGCGTTGATCCGCCGTCTGCGCGACGAGCGGCAGGTCACGGTGCTCCTTGTCGAGCACCACATGAACCTGGTCATGTCGGTCTCCGACAAGGTCGTCGCACTCGATTTCGGCCGCAAGATCGCCGAGGGAACCCCCGCCGAGGTGCAGCAGGACGAGGCCGTAATTCGCGCCTATCTCGGCAATCTTCGCGACGCGGCGGCCTGAGGGGGATGGGCGCCTGATGTCGCTTGCTGGCATGTCGGCCGTGCGGCGTCCTCGCGCGACATCCACCGACGCCTTAGCCGGGCTTGTCCCGGCCAGTCACGTGTTCCTTCCTCTGCGACCGGAAAAGGCGTGGATCACCGGGACAAGCCCTGTGACGACGAGAAAAGGTCGCGCGTCGCACCGCGTCGTCGCCGCACCCGCAACGGAATGCCGGCGATGATGCTCGAAGCGCGCGGGTTATGCGCCTTTTACGGGCAGAGCCAGGCGCTGCACGGGCTCGATTTTGCCCTCGAGGAAGGTGCGATTATGACCCTGCTCGGCGCCAACGGCGCCGGCAAGACCACCACCCTGCGCGCGCTGTGCGGCACGGTGCGCACGACCGGCGAGGTGCGCTTTGCCGACAAGCCGCTCGCCGGCCGCGCGACCGAGGACATCGTGCGCCTTGGCATCGCTCATGTGCCCGAGGGGCGCGGCACGTTTGTGCGCATGACGGTCGAGGAGAATTTGCGGCTGGGGGCGATGACGCGGCGCGACCATGCCGCGATCGACACCGACATCGACGAGGTCTATGCGCTTTTTCCGCGGCTCGCCGAACGGCGCCGCCAGCAGGCGGGCACGTTGAGCGGCGGCGAGCAGCAGATGCTCGCGGTTGGCCGGGCCCTGATGCTGCGCCCGCGGCTGATGCTGCTCGACGAGCCGTCCTTTGGCCTCGCGCCGCTGGTTGTTGCCGAGCTCTTTGCCGTTCTGCGCCGGCTGAACCGCGAGCGGCGGGTCGCGATGCTGATCGTCGAGCAGAACGCCGCCTTGGCGCTCGACCTCGCCGAGACCGCCTACCTGCTCGAAACCGGTCGCATCGTGATGGCAGGCCCGGCGCGCGAGATCGCCAAGGACGAGGCGGTGCGCCGCTCGTATCTCGGGTATTAGCGGATGATCCCATCGGCCCGCGTTACACCCAACCTTAAGATGCCAGGCTACCCCTATTCGGAAGCGGCGAATTCTTTGGCGACGGGGCCGCATAGCGCGTGCGCAGTCTCATGCCGCAGCTTGCAGTCGATAGAGATCCTCGCTTCACGGGGATGGTCATCAATGGATCCGTGGAGTCCTCCGACCGCAGCAGCGGGTCAGCCCACGCCGTGGCCCCTGAACCAGGCGAGCATGTTGGCCCAGCCGTCCTTGGCGGCATCGGCCCGGTAGCTCGGGCGGTAGTCGGCGTTGAAGCCGTGCGGCGCCTCCGGATAGATCTTGACCTGGCACGTCTTCCCGGCGGCTTTGCACGCCGCCTCCATTTTCTCGACACTGTCGACCGGGATGCTCTGATCGGCGCCGCCGTACAGCCCGAGCACCGGGCATTTGAGGTCGATCGCGAGGTCGATCGGGTATTTCGGCTGCAAGGCCGTACGCGGCCGGTCGATCGGGCCGTACCACGCCACCGCGGCCTTCAGATCGGGGTTGTGCGCGGCGTAGAGCCAGGTGATCCGCCCGCCCCAGCAAAAGCCGGTGACCGCGAGCTTTGCCGTGTCGGCCTTCCCGGTCGACTTGGCGTAGGCGACGGTGGCGTCGAGATCCGACATCACCTGGGCGTCCGGCACCTTGGACACGATCTTCGCGATCAGCTCCTTGATGTCGCTGATCTCCGCGGGATTGCCTTCGCGGGCATAGAGCTCGGGTGCGATCGCGTAGTACCCGAGCTTGGCGAGGCGCCGGCAGATGTCCTTGATGTGCTCGTGCACGCCAAAGATTTCCTGAACGACGAGCACGGTCGCAAACGGCCCGCCCGTGTCCGGCATCGCGCGGTACGCCGGGATCGCGCCGTCGGCGACCGGAACCTTGACCTCGCCGGCATCGAGCCCGTTCGCGTCGGTGTGGATCGTCTCGGCGGCGACCGGCTGCGCCGAGAGCGCAAATCCGGTGGCGAGCGAGGTCATGACAAAACCCCGCCGCGTCCATTGCGAGCGTGCCACAAACGCTTCCAATTCGCCTTCTCTGGCGTCCATTTTGCCCTCCCCAGGGTCGCGTGACCGAGGCGAGGATAACGGCGGGCGGGGTTGGTCAGAAGCCGCGGCAGCCGCGCGTCACGGCGAAGTGATCGGGGAAGAGGCGCGTCAGCGGCGCGGCATACGATCCGCGACGGCCCTTGCGCGACGGCGATCTGGCGCGCCGGCCGTGCTAGCATTCGCCGGGACGCTCCGCGTCGCCGGCGGTGGCGGCACATCGATCGACGTCAGGGAGAGAGCGATGGAACAGCGCAATGCGATCGTGACCGGCGGGTTGCGCGGGCTCGGCCGGGCGATGGCGCTGGGACTGGCACGCGCGGGCTGCCGGGTGCTCGCGGTCGGCCATATCGAGAGCGACGTGGCCAACATCGAGGGCGACATCGCGGGGACGCCGCTCAGCCGGCATGTCCATGCCCTCGTCGCCGACCTGCGGCGGCCCGAGGAATGCGAGCGCGTCGTCGCCGCGGCTGAGGCGCGGCTCGGCGGGGTCGACATCCTCGTCAACAATGCCGGGCTGACCTTTACCTACATCGACCCGGCGCGCTATCGCCGGCCGACGATGCAGCGCTTTTTCGAAGTCGGCGACGACATCGTCGACAACGTCATTGCCACCAACTATCTCGCCGCCGACCGGCTGGCGCGCCGCACTGCAGCCGGCATGGTGGCGCGCGGCTGGGGCCGCATCGTCAACGTGACGACCAAGCTCGACACAATGAACCGCGCCGGGACCCACCCCTACGGGGCCTCGAAGGCGGCGCTCGAAATGGCGACCGAGGTGTGGGCGAAGGAAATCGACGGCACCGGGCTCACGGTCAATATCGTCAATCCCGGCGCCGGCGCCAACACGCCGGGCATGGCCGAGGAAATGCGGCAAATGAGCCGCGAGGGCCGCGCGGCGCGGCTCGTCGAGCCCGACGAGATGGTCCCGCCCTTGCTTTACGTCGTCTCGCGCGAGGCCGACCGGGTCAACGGCTGGCGCTTTGACGCGAACCTGTGGGACGCGGCGCTGCCGCCCGCCGCAGCCGCCGACCGCGCCGGCCGACCCGCCGGCTTTGAGATGCACCCGGTCACCACCTCCGTGCCGGTTCTCGCGGGATGACGCCGAGGCGCTCGCGCAATTTTGGTTTGCAATGCAAACACTCGCCACCCAACCCCGCGGCCGGCGGTTGACCGGCAATCGGCAACATGGGAGCTGACGATGACCGACGATGCGCAGGGACATCGCCTGTCCGGTGCCACGGCCGCGGCCGTAGCGCCCTACGAGCAGGCGGTGCGTGCGTTCAACCTGGTCCACGGCGACGCCGTCGGCCTGTTCGAGGCCGCCCGCGAGGCCGCGCCCGAATTCGTGATGGCGCATCTGGGAAACGCCTGGGTGCTGGCCTTGGCGAACGACCCGATGCTGATGAGCGAGGCCAAGGCATTGGTGAAAACCGCCTGCCCGCTGACGGCGAACGAACGCGAAGAGGCCCATCTCGCGGCCCTCTCCCATTTGGTCGAGGGTGCGCGGGCCGCCGCCGTGGCGGTGCTCGACCGCCACCTGATGCATTGCCCGTTTGACATCCTGGCGCACCAGGCCGCGGTTTTGGCCGACGGCTTTCTTGGCCGCTTTCATTGGGTCGGCGACCGCTCGGCGCGCGCGCTGCCGCTGTGGCCGAGGGACCTGCCGGGCTATGCCACCTTGCTGGCGTTCCACGCTTTCGGGATCGAGGAGGCCGGCGACTACGCCCGCGCCGAGGACGAGTCGCGCGCCGCCGCCGAGCTCGAGCCGTTGAGCTTTTGGCCGCATCACACGGTGGCGCACGTCATGGAAATGACCGGGCGCCCGGAAGACGGGCTCGGCTGGATGTCCGCGCGCGAGGCGCTCTGGTCGACCCCGGCCCACGCCAACCAGGTCCATGTCTGGTGGCACAAGGCGCTGTTCCACCTCGAGCTTGGCCAGTACGACGCGGCGCTCGCAATCTGCGACGGACCGATCGGCGCCACCCAGCGCCCGTTGGCGCTCAGCCTAACCAACGCCACCGCGCTGTTGTGGCGGCTCGACACGCTGGGCTGCGACGTCGGCGGCCGCTGGCCGCAGCTGGCCGATTTATGGGAGGGCCACGCCGACGGGAAATGCCTCGTGTTTGCCGACATCCACGCGGCGATGGCCGAGCTGCGAGCGGGCCGCGAAGGGCTGGCGGAACGGCGGCTCGCGGCAATGCGCGAGACCGCGGCAAGCGGCGTCGAAGCCGCCGGCCTTTATCGCACGGTGGGCATCCCGGTGGTCCAGGGTCTCGCGGCGTTCCACAAGGGCGCTTACAGCGAGGCCGTAGAGCGACTGTTGCCGGTGCGCGTCGATCTGTGGCAGATCGGCGGCAGCCACGCGCAACGCGACGTGGTCGGCTGGACCCTCGTCGAGGCGGCGGTCCGCGCCGGCCAGCGCGACATTGCCCGCTCGCTCGCCTACGAACGGCTCGCCGCGCGGCCGCGCAGCGCGCCGAGCCGCCGCTTCCTGCAGCGCGCCGAGGCGATCGCAGCGAGCGAGCCAGCACGCCTATCTAACGCGGCACGCAGCTGACGCCCTAATCGTCGAAACCGCCGCGCCTGGCGGCGGCCGAAGCTGGCTCAGATGTCGTGGACGTCGACGATGCCGGGCAGCGACTTGACCGCGGCACGCATCCGCGGGTCGACGCGGAACCCGCCGGGGATCGCGATCTCGACCTCGCTGTCGTCGAGGTCGAGCACGACCGAAACCCGGCCGCGCCCGGCCCCCTCGCGCGCGAACAAATTCTTCAAGTGAGCCAGTGCCCTGGCCTCGCCCAGGAAGACCCGCAGCCCGGCCGCGGCGTGCGCCACGACATCGTCGAGCGGCTCGACCTTCTGGGCGCTGAGGCGCAGGCTGTCCTCCTCGCTGCGCACATCGACGGTGACGGCGAGCGGCCGCCCCGACTCGAAGAGCGCGCGCGCCTCCTTCAGCATCTCGGCGAACAGGGTCACTTCGAAGACGCCGCTGGGATCGGACATCTGCACAAACGCAAAGCGGTTTCCGCGCGCGGATGTCCGTTCCTTGCGCCCGGCGACGATGCCGGCGAGCCGGAAGCGGGTGTTGCCGTTCGCCGCCAGCGCGCTCGGCAAATCGGCCCAGCGCAGGATGCCGGCGCGTTCGAGGCTTTTGCCGTAGGCGTCGAGCGGGTGGCTCGACAGGTAAAAGCCGATCGCGGCGAACTCGTGCTGCAGCTTTTCGACGGGGGGCCAGTCGTCGACCAGCGGCAGCGCCGGCCGGTCGGGGAGCCCGAGGCCAAACAGGCTGCCTTGGCCGTCGTATCGCTCGCTCGCGGCACGGCTCACCTGGCGCAGCAGCAACTCGGCAGCGGCAAAGGTCTGGGCGCGGTTCGGGTCGAGGGGGTCGAAGGCCCCGGCCTTCGTGAGGCTTTCGAACTGCCCGCGGTTGAAGGTTTTGGCGTCGAGCCGCTGCGCCAGGTCGAAGAGGTCCTTGAAGCGGCCGTTCCCGTTGCGCTCCGCGACCAGCACCTGCATCGCCTGCTGGCCGACCCCCTTGACCGCGGCGAGTGCATAGCGGATCGCCGGTTTGCCGCTCTTGGGATCGGTCTCGACCGAAAAGGTCGGCTGCGAGCGGTTGATGTCGGGCGGCAGCAAGCGGATGCCGAGCCGGCCGAGCTCCTGGCGCAGCAGGTTCAGCTTGTCGGTGTTGCCGAGGTCGAGGGTCATCAGCGCCGCCATGAACTCGACCGGATAGTTCGCCTTCAGGTAGGCGGTCTGATAGGTGACGAGCGCATATGCGGCGGCATGCGGCTTGTTGAAGCCGTAGCCGGCGAACTTGGCCATCTGGTCGAAAATCAGCTCGGCCCGTGGCGGGTCGACCCCGCGCGCGACCGCCCCGTCGACAAATTGCTGGCGCTGGGCGTCCATCTCCGACTGGATCTTTTTGCCCATCGCGCGGCGCAGCAGGTCGGCGCCGCCGAGGCTGTAGCCCGCCAGAACCTGGGCGATCTGCATGACCTGCTCCTGGTAGGTCATCACGCCATAAGTCTCTTTGAGGATCGGCTCCAGCCTCGGGTGCAGGTAGTCGGCGCGTTCTTCGCCGTGCTTGACCGCGATGTAGCGCGGGATGTTCTCCATCGGTCCGGGGCGGTACAGCGCATTGGCGGCGACGATGTCCTCGAAGCGGTCGGGGCGCAGCTTTCTAAGCATGTCGCGCACGCCCTGGCCTTCGACCTGGAACACCCCGACGGTGTCGCCGCGCGCCAGAAGTTCGTACGTCGCGCGGTCGTCGAGCGCCAAATCGGCAAGGTCGAGCGTGACCCCGCGCGCCTTCAACAATTCCAGGCAGTGCGCCAGCACGGTCAGGGTCTTCAGCCCGAGAAAGTCGAATTTGACGAGGCCCGCCAGCTCGACCCATTTCATGTTGAATTGGGTCGCCGGCATTTCGGAGCGTGGGTCGCGGTACAACGGCACCAGTTCGACCAGCGGCCGGTCGCCGATCACGACCCCCGCGGCATGGGTCGAGGCGTGGCGATAGAGGCCTTCGAGCTTCAGCGCGATCTCGATCAGCCGCGCCACTGCCTCGTCGCTGTCGCGCGCCTGCTGCAACGCGGGCTCGCCGGCGATCGCCTTTGCCAACGTGACCGGATGCGCCGGGTTGTTGGGCACCAATTTGCACAGCCGGTCGACCTGGCCATAGGGCATCGCCAGGACGCGGCCGACATCACGCAACACCGCGCGCGCCTGCAATTTGCCAAAGGTGATGATCTGCGCGACGCGGTCGCGACCGTATTTCTGCTGGACGTAGCGGATCACCTCGTCGCGGCGGTCCTGGCAGAAGTCGATATCGAAATCGGGCATCGACACCCGTTCGGGGTTGAGAAACCGCTCGAACAGCAGGCCAAAGCGCAGCGGGTCGAGATCGGTGATCGTCAACGCCCAGGCGACGACCGAGCCCGCGCCCGAACCGCGCCCCGGACCGACCGGGACGCCCTCGCGCTTCGCCCATTGGATAAAATCGGCGACGATCAGGAAATAGCCGGCAAACCCCATCTGGATGATCGTCCGAAGCTCGTATTCGAGCCGCTCGCGATAGGGCGGCACCTGATCCTCCGGGACGCCGAGCTTCTCAAGCCGCAGATCGAGGCCGGCCGACGCCGCGCGGCGCAACGCCGCCTCCTCGCTGTCACCGTCGGCGGTCGGGAAGGCCGGCAGGATCGGCTGGCGCATTTGCGGGATGAAGGCACAGCGCCGCGCAATGACGAGGGTGTTGTCGCAGGCCTCGGGCAGGTCGGCGAAGACCTCGCGCATTTCCGCCGCCGGCCGGAAATAATGATGTGGAGTCAGCCGCTTGCGGTCGTTGTCGGCGACCGCCTTGCCTTGCGCGATGCACATCAGCGCGTCGTGCGCCTCGTAGAAATCGCGATCGGGAAAGTAGGCGTCGTTGGTGGCGACGAGCGGCAGGTCGTGGCGATAGGCAAGCTCGACAAGCCCCGGCTCGGCGCGCGCCTCCTCGCCGCCGCCATGCCGCGTCAGCTCGACATAGAGCCGGCCGGCAAACGCCGTTTTCAGCTCGGCGAGGACCGCCTCCGCCGCCTCGGTTTGCCCATCGGCGAGCAGCCGGCCGACCGGCCCCTTTGGCCCGCCGCAGAGGCAGATCAACCCGTCGTTCGCCGCGGCCAGATCGCCCAGCGCCACCGCCGGCTCGGCCGTGCCGTCGCCGTCGAGATAAGAGCGGCTGACCAATGCCAGGAGATTGCGGTAGCCGGCCTCGTTTTGCGCCAACAACACGACCCGGTCGAGATCGGCAGCCGGGCGGGCGAGCGCGCCGTTGCCGCGGCTCGCTTCGTCGCGCGGCCGCAGCGCGACCTCGCAGCCGATGATCGGCTGCACCCCGGCGGCCGCACAGGCGGTGGCGAATTCGAGCGCGCCAAAGAGATTGCCGCTGTCGGTGATCGCCACCGCCGGCATTTGCCCGGCCTGGCAGCGCGCGACCAGATCCTTGACCGTGATCGCGCCCGACGACAGCGAATAGGCGGTGTGCACCCGCAGGTGAATGAAATCGGCTAACGGCATGACGGCACTATCGCACCCCGGCCGGACGAATACACCGCCGCTCCTCAATCGGGCCATTTGCCGGCGGTCCATTTCTGGGGTTTCAATGCCTTGGCGGCGTCACCCCGCCTGTGGATGCGATTTGCAAGGCGCCGCGCGAGCCCGAGAGAGCCGGGCCTCCAGCCGCGCATCGACCGATCAGGATTTGCGAGAACAACGGGTTAGGTGAAAATCGGCGGCGCCGAATCAGCTAAGCCGCTGTGGGCTACCGCGTCGGCCCGATACCGAGGCGCGGCGGCGACATGGTAGAGTGCCGCCAAATGCCGAGCGACGTGATCGATCTGCGCGATTTCTACCAGACCGGGCTGGGCCAAGTCGCGCGCCGCATGATCCGCCGCGCGGTGCGGGCCATTTGGCCCGACCTGCGCGCGATGCGGCTGCTCGGCATCGGCTATGCGACGCCGTTCCTGTCGGCGATCACGGCCGAGACCGAGCGCACCGTCGCCCTGATGCCGGCCTCGCAAGGGGTGCTCGGCTGGGCGCCCGACGGCGGCAATGTCGTCGCCCTCGCCGAAGAGGGCGAGCTGCCGTTCGCCGACTATTCGATCGACCGCGTGCTGCTGGTGCACGCGCTTGAAACCAGCGAGGCCGCCGGGCTCCTGCTAAAGGAGATCTGGCGCGTGCTGGCCGGCGGCGGCCGGCTGTTGATCGTCGCCCCCAATCGGCGCGGGATTTGGGCGCGGCTCGACCGCACTCCGTTCGGCTCGGGGCGGCCCTACACGATGTCGCAGCTCTCGCACCTGTTGCGCGACGAGCTGTTCACCCCGGTCGGCACCGACACCGCGCTCTTCGTCCCGCCGTCGCGCGGCCGGATGGTGTTGCGCTCGGCTCCGGCCTGGGAGCGTCTCGGCAAGCGCTGGTTCCCGACCTTTGCCGGGGTCGTGCTGATCGAGGCGGCAAAGCAGATCTACGCCAAGCCCGCCGCCGCCAGGGCGCCGCGCCGCCGGCTCGTCTATGCGCCGGCAACCCACGGGCTGTCGCATCGCCAGGGCGGGCTGTAGGTCACGCCCGGCGCCGGCGTATGCCGGGGTGCGCGTGAGGGTGCGGCGCTCAGCCGATGGCGAGGCGGCCTTTGCCGGCGGAGCGCAGCTGCGGCCACTCGCCGATCGCCGCCGTATGCGTGACGAGGCCGGTTGCCTCGTTCCAGCGATGCAGCTGGTAGCCCGGGGGCTCGAGCGCGAAGCGGTCGGCCGCTTCGGGACCCAAATTCAGCACGGTCTGGTGCGCGGTGCTTGGCGCCGTCCCGGCGATCGTCCCGGCAAAGCGGCAATCGATCGGCCGGTGCAGATGGCCGCACACGATCCGCTCTATCCGCGGGTGACCGGCGACAATGTCGGCAAACCCGTCGGCGGTGAGCCCCATCCGGTCCATAAAGCCGATGCCGGTCGCGAAGGGCGGATGGTGCATCATCAGCAGGGTCGGCCGATCCGGTGCTGCGGCGAGGGTGCGCTCTAACCAGCCCAGGCGGTCCCGACACAGCTCGCCGCGATGCTGCCCCGGCACCAAGGTGTCGAGCCCGACGAGGCGCAGCGGCCAATCCTCGACGGTGAACTGGAGAAAACCGTCCCGCGGCAGGTAGCCGTCGCGGCCAAACGCGGCCCGCATCGGCTCGCGCGCGTCGTGGTTGCCCGGGATCGCGACAAGCGGCATCGGCAGCGGCGCCAGCAGCGCCCGCAAATGGTCGTACTCCTCGCGGAGCCCGAGGTCGACGAGATCGCCGGTCAACAGGCAGAGGTCGGGCCGGGGCGACAAGCCGGCGATCGCCGCGACGGCCTGCGCCAGATAGGCGCCGGTGTCGACCGCGCCATAGGCGAGCTCGCCCGGCCGGGTGACGTGCGTGTCGGTAATCTGGGCGATCAGCACGACGGGTTTCCGGACAGCACGAAAACGCCTTGCTCGGCGAGCAGGTTGGCGAGGCCGCCGCGCGGGTCGAGCGCGTAGGGCCGGCCATGCCGGTCGAGGGTGACGCTGCGCTCGACCTTTGCCCCGATCTCGTCGCACAGCGAAACAAAGTCGCGGATTGTGCACAGGTGGATGTTGGGCGTCTCGTACCAGGGATTGGGCAGCAGGTGCGACACCGGCATCCGGCCGCGCGTCAACAGGCCGAGGCGAACGCGCCAGAAGCCGAAATTCGGAAACGAGACGATGGCCCGCCGGCCAATCCGAACCAGCGCCTCCACCACCCGTCGCGGCTGCCGGGTAGCCTGCAAGGTCTGGCTCAACACGACGACGTCAAACGCCCCCGCCGGATAGGCGTCGAGATCGCGGTCGGCGTCGCCCTGGATCACCGACAGCCCGTGCCCGACACAGGCGTTGACTCCGGACTGGGAGAGCTCGATGCCGCGGCCGTCGACACCCTTGCGCCGCGCCAGATAAGCGAGCAGCGCGCCGTCGCCGCAGCCGATGTCGAGCACCCGCGCGCCGGGCTCGATCATCTCGGCGATCAGCCGCAGATCCTGCCGCAGCTCGTCGAGCGCCGCAGCGGGAAAGGCCGGCTGCGGCTGCGCCCGATCGAGGCTCAGGGTTTCCGCCATGCCGGCTATCGGGTCAGGCCGCGGTGCTCGGCGCAACCGGCGAGAAAGCCGCGCAATGTCTCGAACAGCTCGGGCTCGTGCAGCAGAAACGCGTCATGGCCGTTTTCGGTCGCGATCTCGACAAAGCTGACATTGGCCGCCACGGCGTTCAGCGCGTGCACGAGCTCGCGGCTTTCCGCCGTCGGGAACAGCCAATCGCTGGTGAACGAAATCACGCAAAACCGCGAGCGCGTCCCGATGAACGCCGCCGGCAGCGATCCGCCGCGCTCGGCCGCCAGGTCGAAATAATCCATCGCCCGGGTGATGTAGAGATAGGAATTGGCGTCGAACCGGTCGACAAAGGTGCTGCCCTGGTGGCGCAAATAGCTTTCGACCTGGAAATCGGCGTCAAAGCCGTAGGTTACCGCGCGCCGGTCCTGCAAGTTGCGGCCGAATTTGCGGTGCAGCGCGGTCTCCGAAAGATAGGTGATGTGCGCCGCCATGCGGGCGACGGCGAGACCGCGCGCCGGCTTGCGGCCGAGGCTCAGGTAACGACCGCCGCACCAGTCGGGGTCGGCCATGATCGCCTGCCGCCCGACCTCGTGAAACGCGATGTTCTGCGCCGAATGGCGGGCCGCAGCGGCGATCGGGACCGCCGAGAAGACGCATTCCGGATAGCTCGCGGCCCATTGCAGCACCTGCATGCCGCCCATCGAGCCGCCGATCACGCAAAACAGGCTGCCGATCCCGAGATGGTCGAGCAGGCGTTTTTGCGCCCGCACCATGTCACGAACCGTGATGACCGGGAATGACAATGCCCACGCGTCGCCGGTGGCGGGGTCGACATCCTGCGGCCCGGTGGTTCCCATGCAGCCGCCGAGCACGTTGGCGCAGATCAGAAAATAGCGCTCGGTGTCGAGCACCCCGCCGGGCCCGACAAGGGTTTCCCACCAGCCGGGCTTGCCGGTGATCGGGTGCGGGTCGGCGGCGTATTGGTCGCCGGTCAGCGCATGGCAGACGAGGATCGCGTTCGAGCGCTCGGCGTTGAGCGCGCCATAGGTCTGGTAGGCGATCGTAAACGGGCCGAAATCGACGCCGCAATCGAGCTGGAGCGGCTCGCGCACCAGGAGCCGATGACCGGGCCAGTGCTGATCGGAACGCGAGCGCTGGCGAAATGCTGCTGTCGACAACGGCGTGCTCTCCGGATCCGACCCGGTTGCGGCACAGCCTGCCACATTCGCCGGGTCAGGTCTGCGCTTGTCGCGATAGGGGGCCGCTAACTAGGGAGCAGCGGCGGGGCATGTCAACGTTTTCTTTGATTTCGCACGGCACCGCTTTTACTAGTACCCAGCCCCGCGGCAGCGAACCAGACCATGTCCGTGATCCCGTCCGATTTGGCAACTCTGCGCCGTCGTATCGACGACATCGACGACCGTCTGCACGACCTGCTGGTCGAACGGGCCGAGGTGGTTTGCGAGGTCGCAGCGAGCAAGAAGGACGGCGAGGTCGCGTTTTACCAACCGGGTCGCGAGGCGCAGATTTTGCGGCGGCTGGTCGCCCGCCACCACGGCGCGCTGCCGGTGGGGCCGGTCGTGCGGATCTGGCGGGAGATGCTGGCGGCGACCGTCCGCATCGAAACGCCGTTTGCGGTCGCCGTCTTTGCGCCTGCCGAGGCGCCGGGCTTCTGGGACCTGGCGCGCGACCATTATGGCAGCCACGCGCCGATGTCGGCCTGTCGTTCGGCCGGCCAGGTGATCCGCGCCGTTGCCGAGGGCGATGCCGCGGTCGGGGTCCTGCCCGTGCCGCGGGAAGGCGATCCCGATCCGTGGTGGCGCCATCTGGCGCCGCAGGACGACGGCGCTCCGCGAGTGATTGCCCGCCTGCCGTTCGGCCCCCGCGGCAACGTTCGCGACGACGCTGGCGACGCAATCGTGGTCGGACATTGCACCCAGCAGGAGACCGGCGCCGACCGCACCCTCTTCGCGAGCGAGACCGCTGTCGCGGTGAGTCGCGCGCGACTTTTCGACGTTCTGGCCTCGGCCGGGCTCGCCTGCACGTTTTTCGCCTCGTGCGAACATCGAGAGGGAAGCCTCAACCTTTTCGAGATCGACGGGTTCGTGCCCGCCACCGATCCCCGGATCGGGCGATTTCGCGCGCAGCTGGGCGCTGGCCTCTATCGCCTGCTGCCGCTCGGCGGCTATGCGCTGCCATTGGGCGAGGCGCCGCTCGCGCCCGGCGCGGAACAAGAAAAAGGCTAACCCGACATGGCTTCCCCCAGCGCGCCGGTGCCGCGTCCGGGCATCCTCGACATCGCCCCCTATGTCGGCGGCGAAGCCAGGATCGCGGGTGTCGAACGGCCGATCCGGCTCGCCTCCAACGAAAGCGCCTTGGGGCCGAGCGCAAAGGCGATGGCCGCCTTTCGAGCGCTCGCCGGCGACATCCACCGCTACCCCGAAGGCGGCGCCGACGCACTGCGCGAAGCGATCGGTCGGCACCACGGGCTCGATCCCGCCCGGATCGTCTGCGGCGCCGGCTCCGACGAGCTGATCGCACTGCTGCTGCGCTGCTACGCCGGGCCCGGCGACGAGGTTCTGTACAGCCGCCACGGCTTTCTGATGTATCCGATCGGCGCGCTCTCGGTCGGCGCCGAGCCGGTCGCCGCCCCCGAGCGGGAGCTGACCGCCGACGTCGACGCGCTGTTGGAGCGCGTTACCCCGCGCACCCGGCTCGTCTTCCTCGCCAATCCGAACAACCCGACCGGCACCTATCTCGGCCGGCACGAGCTGGCGCGGCTGCATGCCGGGCTGCGGCCCACGGTCGTGCTGGCGATCGACGCGGCCTACGCCGAGTTCGTCAACCGCAACGACTACGAGCCCGGCGCCGGTCTCGTCGACCGCGCCGACAACATCGTGATGCTGCGCACCTTCTCGAAGATCTATGCGCTCGCCGGCCTTCGGCTCGGCTGGGCCTATTGCCCGCTGGCGGTCGCCGACGTGCTGAACCGGGTGCGCGGCCCGTTCAACGTGTCGACCCCGGCGATGGCCGCGGGGATGGCGGCGGTCGAAGACACGGAGGCGCTTGCCCGCGCGCGCGACCACAACGACCGTTGGCTCCCGTGGTTGGCGGAGCGGCTGACGGCGCTCGGCCTGCGGCTGACGCCGAGTGTGGCAAATTTCGTGCTCCCGCGCTTTCCCGACGAACCGGGATACAATGCCGAAGCCGCCTTTGCCTTCCTGCAATCCCACGGCATCCTGACCCGCAAGATGGGTGCCTACGGATTGCCCCAACATCTCAGAATCACCATCGGCACCGGCGGGGAGATGGAAAAAGTGGCGGCGGTGCTCGGCGAATTCATGGCGGGGCGATGAAAATGTCCTTCCGATGCTCGGCAATGCTGTCACCCCCGCGTAAGCGGGGGTCCAGGGTAAAAAACGCGCGCTTTGCTCCCTGGATTCCCGCTTGCGCAGGAATGACGCGGCGTCCCGCGGCAGCCGGATCGTGAGCGAGCAGTCGTTCGGCCGGGTGGCGCTGATCGGTATCGGGCTGATCGGCTCGTCATTGGCTCGCGTCCTGCGCCGCGACAGCCCGCGCACGACGATCGTCGCCTGCGCCCGCCAGCCCGAAACCCTGGCCGCGGTCGAGCGGCTTGAGCTCGCCGACGAGAGGACGCACGACCCGGCGCAGGCCGCCGACGGCGCCGACCTTGTGGTGATCGCGACGCCGCTCTCGGCCTATGCCGAAATCGGCCGCCGCATCGCCCCGGCGCTCAAGCAGGGCGCCATCCTGACCGATGTCGGCTCGGTCAAGGAAGTCGTGGTGCGCGAGCTTGGCCCGCATGTGCCCCAGGGCGTGCATTTTGTTCCCGGCCATCCGGTTGCCGGCACCGAGCATTCGGGCCCCGAGGCGGGCTTTGCCGAGCTCTTTCGCGACCGCTGGTGTGTTCTGATCCCATTGCCAGAGACGCCGCTGGAAGCCGTGGCGCAAGTCGGCGGGATGTGGGAAGCCGCCGGCATGCGGGTGGTGACGATGACCGCGGCGCACCATGACCGGGTGCTGGCGATGACCTCGCATCTGCCGCACCTGATCGCCTATACGATCGTCGGCACCGCGACCAGCCTCGAAGAGAGCCTCAAATCCGAAGTGATCGCCTTTTCGGCGAGCGGTTTCCGCGACTTCACCCGGATCGCCGCGTCTGACCCGGTCATGTGGCGCGACATCTTTCTGAACAATCGTGAGGCGGTGCTCGACGTGCTGCAGCGCTTCAGCGAGGATTTGACCGCGCTGCAGCGGGCGATCCGCTGGGGCGAGGGCGACACTCTGCAGGAGCTGTTCACCCGCACCCGCGCCATCCGCCGCTCCATCATCGAGGCGAAGCAGGCCTAGCCGACCCATCGGAGCCGATACGGAGCATGTGTTCGCAGCACTCCGGCGCCCCTGCAAATTGTCTCGTCAGCCCGGCGAAAGCCGGTGGCCGGCGTGGCCGTAAATTCCGACCTGCGCCGGGAAGGCGGGATGAAAGATGCGGCACCGGCTCAGTTGCGCGATTTTCGTAGCAGCTCTGTCGATCCTCGCGCCGGCGCTGGCGGCCCCGCCGGTCGTCGTCGCCTCGAAGATCGACACCGAAGGCGCGCTCCTCGGCAACATGATCCTGTCGATGCTGGACCACCACGCAATCGCGGTGCGCGACCGGCTGGAGCTCGGCCCGACCGACATCGTGCGCGCCGCGATCCTCGCCGGCCAGATCGACGTCTACCCCGAATACACCGGCAACGGCGCTTTGTTCTTTCACAAGGAAACCGACCCGGTGTGGCGGAATTGGGCGCGCGGCTATGCCAAGGTCGCAACCCTCGATCGCGCCAAAAACCATCTGGTTTGGCTCGCTCCGGCGCCGGCGAACAACACTTGGGTCATTGCCGTGCGCAAGAGCCTCGCCGAGCATGCCCACCTCGCGACGATGAGCGATTTCGCGCGATACTTGAACGGGGGAGGCTATGTCTATCTCGCGGCGTCGGCGGAGTTTGTCGAGAGCCCGTCGGCGTTGCCGGCGTTTGAGCGCGCCTATGGCTTCAACCTGACCGACCGACAGCTCCTGACCCTGTCCGGCGGCAACACCTCGGCGACGCTGCGCGCCGCTGCCGAGGGAATGTCCGGGGTCAACGCGGCGATGGCCTACGGCACCGACGGCGCCATCGCCGCCCTCGGGCTCGTCGCACTCGACGACGACAAGGAAGCGCAGATCGTCTATGCCCCGGCGCCGGTGGTGCGCGAGGCGGTGCTGCGCGACTATCCGCAAATCCCGGGTCTGCTCGACCCGGTCTTCAAGAGCCTGACGCTCGCGGTCTTGCAGCATCTCAACGCGCGGATCGCGGTCGACGGCGAGGATGCCGCCGCGGTCGCGACCGGGTACCTCAAATCGCGGCGGTTTCTGCCGTGACCGCACGGGCCGAGCCGGCGGCGCCCTCGCCTCTGCCGGCGTTTAGGATCGGGGTCCGCAACCCGGTCCTGTTTGTCCTCGCCGCGGCGGCGCTCGTGGCCGCGCCGACCTCCGGGTTTGTCGCGGTGGCGCCAAACCGGCTGGTGTCGGGAAAGCCGATCGCAATTTGGAACGCGGCGGGCGGCGGCATGACCGCCTGCATGGCCGTCCTGATGGCGCTGCTGCTCGCGGCTTCGCTGGCCCCGCAGAAAAAAGCACTGTCAGCGGCGGCGGTGGTGCTGGCGGCGGCATTGCTGTTGACGACCCTGGGCGCGCTTGGGCAAGCCGCCCGGCTGGTCGGCGGGGGCGCGGGGCCGGCGGCCCGCGTCTCCGCCGCGACCGCGTTCTGGGTCGTCGCCGGCTCGGCAGCGCTCGCCGTCGTCGACGCCTTGCAGCGCCTGCGCGCCGGCGTGCCGCTGATGATCGCGGCGGTGGTTGCGATCAGCGCGGGGATCGCGGCGCTGGCACTCGCCGGACGCTTCGACACGCTGTCGATCGCCCGCGAATACGCCAGTCGCCACGCGCTCTTTGCCGCGGCCCTCGGGCGCCACATCGCACTTGTCGCCGGGTCGGTCGGGCCGGCGCTCGTCATCGGCTTTCCGCTCGGGGTCGCCGCCGCGAGGCGGCCGCGTCTGCAAGGGCCGCTGTTCGCGGTCCTCAACCTGTTGCAGACGGTGCCGTCGATCGCGCTGTTCGGCCTGCTGATCGTGCCATTGTCGCGGTTGGCGACGGCGCTGCCGCGGATCGCGGCGCTGGGGGTGGGCGGGATCGGCCCGGCGCCGGCGATCATCGCCCTCGTCCTCTATGCGCTGCTGCCGATCGTGCGCAACACGGCGACCGGGATCTCGGGCGTCGACCCGGCCGTGATCGACGCGGCGCGTGGCATGGGCCTGACGCGGCGACAGATCTTTCGGAGGGTCGAATTGCCGCTGTCGCTGCCCGTGCTGCTCTCCGGGCTGCGCATTGTGGTCGTCCAGACGATCGGGCTCGCCGTCGTCGCGGCGCTGATCGGCGCCGGCGGCCTCGGCACCTTTGTGTTCGAGGGGTTGGGGCAGGACGCGCTCGACCTCGTGCTGCTGGGTGCCTTGCCGGCGATCTTTCTGGCGCTCGCCGCCGATTTCGCGCTGCACATGGCGGTGGCCCTGTTGCCGCGGCGCGCGGGCGGATGATCGAGCTCGACCGGGTCACCAAGCGCTATGACGGCCGCACCGTGGTCGACGCGCTGTCGCTCGCCATTCCCGCGGGCGAGTTCTGCGTGCTGCTCGGCTCCTCCGGCTGCGGCAAGTCGACGACCTTGCGCATGGTCAACCGCCTCGTCGTCGCCGATGCCGGCACGATCCGGGTCGATGGCGAGGACGTGTCCGGGCTTTCAGCGGAATTGCTGCGCCGGCGCATTGGTTATGCGATTCAGTCGACCGGGCTGTTTCCGCACTGGACGGTCGCGGACAACATCGCCACCGTGCCGCGCCTGCTGAAATGGCCGCGGGAGCGCGTTGCCGCCCGCGTCGACGAGCTTCTCGAGCTGTTCCGGCTCGCCCCCGCCGGCTATCGCGGCAAATACCCGCACCAGCTGTCGGGCGGCGAGCAGCAGCGCGTCGGGGTCGCCCGCGCGCTTGCCGCCGACCCCGAGCTGTTGCTGATGGACGAGCCGTTTGCCGCGGTCGACCCGATCACCCGCGACGCGCTGCAGGGCGAGCTGGCGGGCCTGCACCGGGCCACCGGCAAGACGATCGTGTTCGTGACCCACGACATCGAGGAGGCGCTGCGGCTGGCGACGTCGATCGCGATCATGGACCAGGGCCGGATCGTGCAGCGCGCGCCGCCGCTCGAGCTTTTGGAGCATCCGGCGAACGAGTTCGTACGCGACTTTGTCGGCCGGCAGGGCCTCGGGTTGAAGCTCCTGTCGGTGCGCCGGGTCGCCGACCGCCTGCGCCGTGGCGAGGCGGCGGACGGCGAGCCGTTGCGCGAGGACGCGAGCCTGCGCGACGCGCTGTCGGCGATGACCGCACGGCGCACCGACCGGCTGCCGGTCGCCGACGCGGCCGGCCATGCCGTCGGCGTCATCACCCTCGCCGACCTTGTCCGCTGAGCGCCGGATGCGCCCGCCCAGCGTGCTCGCCAGCCCGCTCTTGTGGGTCGGGTTGCTGTTCGGCGCGCTCTTGTTGCGGATGGACGCGCTGCGGCCCTTCTTCCGCTGGGCGTTTCCGGGAACGGTCCCGGTCATCTACCCGCGGGCGAGCTTTCTCGAGCTCTTTCTCGCCCATCTCGCGGTGGTCGCGACGGCAAGCCTCGCCGCCTGCATCGCCGGCATAGCACTCGCGGTTTTCGTGACGCGGCCAATCGGGCGCGAGTTCCGCACGATGGTCGACACGCTCGCCGCAGCCGGCCAGACCTTTCCGCCGGTCGCTGTGTTGGCGATCGCGGTGCCGCTGATTGGCTTTGGCGCGCGCCCGACGGTGATCGCGCTGTTCGTCTACGGCCTGTTGCCGGTCGTCGAGAACGCCGTCGCCGGCCTCGAAGGCGTGCCGGCCCCGGTGAAAGAGGCCGCCGACGGCCTCGGCCTGTCGCCTCGGCAACGGCTCGTCGCCGTCGAATTGCCGTTGGCGGCGCCGGTGATCCTCGCCGGCGTCCGGGTGTCGGTGACGATCGCTATCGGCACCGCGACGATCGGCTCGACGGTTGGTGCATTGACCCTGGGGACGCCGATTTTCGACGGCCTCGTCGCCGACAACCTGCCCTTTGTGATCGAGGGGGCGGTGCTTGTGGCGCTCTTCGCGATCCTGACCGACATGCTGTTCGCCCGCCTCGACCGCCGCCTGCGCCGCTACGCACCACAATAAAATCGTGCGGCCGCCGAGCACGGTCTCAGCCACCCCGTCGAAACGCGGATGGCGGCCGACCGTAAACTGCGCGGAAAGCGTCGTTGAAGCGACGCACGCTGCCAAAGCCGGCCGCGAACGCGATGTCCGCGAGGGTTGACGTCGTACCGTCCAACAACCGCTTGGCCGCCTGCACCCGCCGGGTTGCGGCGATTTGGCTCGGCGTCGCACCGAGGTGGCGCAGAAACAACCGTCGCAGATGGCGCGGGCCGACACCGAGCTTTTCCGCCAGCTCGGTCACCGAGTCGAGTTCGAGAAACCCGTCCTCGATCAGCCGCATGCCGCGCGCGACCGTCGTCGCCGTGCCGCGCCATGCCGGGCTTCCCGGCGCGGCCTCGGGCCGACACCGCAGGCACGGGCGAAACCCGGCCCGCTCCGCCGCCGCCGCCGTCGCGAAGAAGCACGCGACATTCGCCGATTTCGCCGGACGCACCGGGCACACCGGCCGGCAATAGATCCGCGTGGTTCGCACTGCGGTGAAAAACATCCCGTCAAAGGACGGGTCGCGCCGCAGTCGCGCGCGGTCGCAGGTTTCCCAGTCGAGCTCCGGCGGCATCTCGCTCTTGGTCATTGGCTAAAAATAGGCGGCCGGGTCGCGGCAGGTAGCCGAAATCGGACGCGATCGGCGGACCGTGTCCGAAACCGGCCAGCCATCGCCCAACCGGACGAGCAACCTGCCGAGCATGACCAATCCCCTCGACATCGGCGCGGTGCCGCGCCCCGCGCTCTATCACGGATGGTTTGTCGTCGCGGCGGCCTTCCTGATCGCATTCTTCGGTTTCGGGTTCGGCTTCTACGGGCCTGGGGTCTACCTCGTGGCGCTCAGCGTGCGCCACGGCTGGCCCGTCGCGGCGCTCGTCCCAGCGATCACCGCCTATTACATGCTGGGCGCGATATTGCTGTTCTTCTGGGTCGGCCCTTTGTTTGACCGTTGCGGCGCGCGCAGGGTCGTGTCGGGCGGGGTCGCCGCGATGACGGTTGGCCTCGTGCTGCTGACCGAGATCACCCAGCAGTGGCAGGTCTACGCCGCCTTCGCCATCATGGCGATCGGCTGGGCCACGATGAGCGGCGCCGCCATCAACATCATCGTAGCACCTTGGTTCGACAAACGTCGCGGCCTGGCGGTCAGCTGGTCGCTCAATGGTGCCAACGCCGGCGGCATTCTCGTCGTGCCGTTGCTGACGTTCGTTGCCGCCCGCCTCGGGTTTGCCGCGGCATTGCAAGCGGCGGCTGTCGTTATGGTCGCGGTGCTGATCCCGGTCGTGGTGCTGGTCCTACGCCCGAAAGAGGCCGGCTAGCGCGACCCGGCCGACCGCGATGACGGACTTTCCGCAAATTTCGCCGAGCCCAAGGCAGCGCCCCTAACCCTGCAGCCGGTCATCCGCAGCGCGCGCTTTCTGACGATCTCCGTTCCCTTCGCGCTGGCGCTGATGGCACAAGTCGGCCTTCTGACCCACCAGCTCGCCTACCTGTCGCCGCTTCTAGGAGGAGGGCTCGCCGCCGGCTGGGCGGTCAGCTTGACCGCTTTTGCTGCGGTCGCTGGGCGGGCGATCACCGGGCTCTTTGTCGACAAGCTCGACCGGAGGATGACCGCATGCGGCAATTTTCTGATGCAGGCGGCGGGCGTGGCGGTCCTCGCCAGCGCTAGCACCGCGCCAATGCTCTATGCGGGCTGTTTCATGTTCGGTCTTGGCGTCGGCAACGCGACCTCGCTGCCTGGTCTGATCGTTCACCAGGAATTTCCCAACCGGTTGTTCTCGCGAGTCGTCAGCCTGGTCGTCGCCGTCAACCAATTCACCTTTGCGTTTGGCCCGAGCCTGCTTGGCTACCTGCGGCAGGCAACCGGCCATTATACGGCGGCGTTGGTGGCCTGCTTTGTCCTAGAGGTAGCCGCGGCGGCTATCGTGATCCTGCCTGTTCTGGCACGATCGGCGCGAACGCGTTCGCTTTTCGGGAGACGTCACACCGGGTCCTAAACGAAGCGACGGCTCGCCCAAGCGCGGAGTTTATTCGGCGCTAACCGCTCGGCGCCATCGTGCGCGCGGCGAGCGCGGTCATGATCAGCGACAGGCCGAGGAAAACCATGTTGATGCCGACCAAGAGGCCGATGGCCCAGTCGGCCGAGCTCGGCCAGCGGTCCCAGATCAGAAACGCGAGCAGCAGGTCGACGAGGCCGCTGAACAGGACCCAGCCCCAGCTCGACAGATGCCGGCGGTGCTCGAGCGCCAGCAGGATCGCCGAAATCCCCTCGAGCACGAAAAACACGATCAGCGCGAGCGTCAAGGTCAGGACGCCGGCAATCGGCCTCAGCAGCAGCACGAGGCCGAGAACGATCGCCAGGAGCGCGGTCGCAAGAGCCCACCCGAACCCCGGCATGCCGCGATGCTGGACCACCGAGATCGTGCGGAAAATTCCGCCGATGAAAAACAGCCAGCCGATGAAGATCGTGATCGCCAGGCTCGCGACCTCGGGCACGGCGATCGCCAGCAGCCCGAGCACCATCATGACGATGCCTTCGACCAGAAACAGCTTCCAATGGGCATGGATCGCCGAGGCCAGCCGGCGGCGGACATCGTCAAAATCCGGAATGGTGCGTTCGCTCATGTCTCCCCGCTTTGCCCGGCGCACCCTGCGCAGCAAACAGTCTCGCGCAAAATCACCCGAACTTAATCGCTGAACCTTAATCCCGTCAGCCGGATGCGCGTAGCGCTTATTCGGCGGGCTCAGCCCTGGCCTTCGGCGGCGTGGATCGCGGCCCGCGACAATACGTCGATTTTCTCGAAATCGAACTCGGGTGTCCTGCCCGCCGCCTTGCTGCGAATGACCGCGAAGACAATAAACCCCCCCTGGTGCCGCGGAGTGACGAAATATTCGGTCACGCGCTGCTCGTTTGCTTCGTTGCACGACAGCACGGCGCTGAATACGACGCTGTTCGCGATGTCGCTGCGAAATCGCGCGGCGGAAAAGTCC
>Ga0210390_10000287_pt1 | contig 55013 bp, 48 predicted proteins | sample IncBWH11OmetaG_FD_161050 | JGI IMG/M metagenome (GOLD analysis project Ga0210390, IMG submission 161050) | Forest soil microbial communities from Barre Woods Harvard Forest LTER site, Petersham, Massachusetts, United States - Inc-BW-H-11-O ... | reverse complement strand
CAACACCGACCGCGCACACCACGGCAGACTCACACAAGGACGCATCCCCGCAGACATCGTCTACCGGGCCCAAAAGATGGAGGCAAGATGAGCCGCACCTGTCGGCACATCTCGGAGGCTGCCCAGCCTAAGCGTCGACGGGGTGCAGATCTCGAGCTCTGACGTCGGCCCGCTGAGCTCCTCGCAGGTCACGCAGGGCAGCTACTTCACGCAGGCGGACAACACCGCGAAGGTGGCGATCGTGAGCTCCTCCTACGCCACGCAGCACGATGTGAAGGTCGGCTCTGACATAACAGTCGCGTCCAACACGCTGTCGGTTATCGGTATCGCGCAGGTCCCCAGCGGCGGCGCGGAAGTGTACCTGCCACTCGGCACCGCACAGAGTCTCTCCGGCCTGAACGGCGACGTCACCACGATCTTCGTCAGCGCCTCCAGCGCCTCGGGTGTCTCATCGCTGGCATCGAGCATTGAAAAGGCGGTCCCAGGCTCGACCGTGGCGACATCCGAATCGCTTGCCAACCAGGTCAGCGGCTCGCTGCAGAGCGCGTCCAGCCTCGCGACGAGCCTCGGCAAATGGGTGTCGATCGCAGCGCTTGCGGTCGCGTTCGTGGTCGCGGCCCTGTTGATGATGGCGACCGTCTCGCGGCGAGTGCGTGAGTTCGGCACACTCAAGGCGATCGGCTGGCGCACACGACGCATCGTCGGCCAGGTCATAGGAGAGGGTCTCGTGATCGGCATCACCGGAGGTATCGCGGGGATCGTGCTCGGCATCGCCGGCGCGGAGGTCATCTCCGCCGTCTCTCCGTCGCTGAGCGCAACCACCGGAGCGCCAGCCGTTAACGGCGCGTTCGCGAGCACGTTCCACCACGCGGCGGACGCCGCGCACACCGTGCTCGTGCACCTGAGCGCGCCGCTCGAAGGAGGCACGCTCGCCGTCGCCGTAGCGTTGGCGCTCGCCGGTGGACTGATCGCCGGAGCGTTCGGGGCATGGCGCGCCGCGCGCATGCGCCCCGCGGCGGCCCTCAGGAGGATCGCATGAGCACACAGATACCCAGCCCGAGAACCCCGACCACAGCGGTCGAACAATCACACGGAGACAAGGACATGCACCAGATGAACGGCAAGAACATCTATGAGCTGAACGGCGTCCACAAGCACTTCGGCAAGGGCGTCGACAGCGTTCACGCCCTCGCCGGCGTCGACCTGGACATCGCCGACGGCGAGTTCCTGGCCATCCAGGGGCCGACCGGGCAGGGCAAGTCGACGCTGCTGCTGCTACTCGGCGGCCTCGACCGCCCGAGCGCGGGCAGCATCCGTTTCGACGGGCGCGACCTCGCGACGCTCAGCGAGCGCGAGCTCGTCGAGCTGCGGGGCTCGGCGTTCGGGTTCGTCTTTCAGTCATTCAACCTGATCCCCACCCTGACCGCGAAGGAGAACGTCGAAACAGCGCTCGTGCCCGCCCGCACACCGTCGCATGAGCGCCAGCAGCGCGCCAGGGAGCTGCTGGGGGAACTCGGTCTTGGTGACCGCGCCGAGCACCTGCCCTCCGAGCTCTCAGGTGGCCAGCAGCAACGCGTCGCGATCGCCAGAGCGCTCGTCAAGAACCCCAAGGTGCTGCTCGCCGACGAGCCCACCGGCAACCTCGACGAAGAGATGCGCGACGAGATCGTCGCGCTGCTCGAGCGCCTCTGGCGCGAGCGCGGCCTCACGCTCATCACCGTCACACACGACAGCAGCGTTGCCCGCCGCGCGCAGCGCATCGCCGTCATCACCGGCGGCCGCGTCGGGCTTGGCGCGCCCCAACAAGCCGTCGAGGTCTCGGCGGACGGTCTGGATCTGGCGCTCGTCGCGCACTGAATCACAGCGTGGAATCGGCCAGCACCAGCTGATCGACACCCTTAGGAAAGGACACTCCCGATGACACTCCGCAAACCCACATCCCGACGAGCCCGCCGAGTGATGCTCGGCCTCGCCGGACTCGTCACGGTCCTGCTGATCGCGGTGGCGGTCGTCGCGTTCAGTGGCGGCTCCACCAGCAAGACGGCAAGCGCCAGCACCACGACCGCCACCCGCACCGCGTTCGCGCAGTGCATGCAACAACACGGCGTCACGATGCCGGCGCACACCCCGGGCAGCGGGCCGTCGACCCAGTCAGGATCGCCGCCGGCTGGCGGCGCCATCTCGAGCGCCGGCAACCCCGCGCGCCAGGAAGCATTCAAGGCGTGCGGAGCGACCGGCCAGCACTTCAGGCCCGGCTCCGGCCCGGAAGCGGGTGATTAGCGGCGCTGTCGCTGGACCGAGACCAGCAAGCCGGTGGTGCTCATCGCGAGCCCCCTTCGATCTCGGCCACGTCCTGGTCGGTCAGCTCCAGGCTCGCCGCGGGCAGGATCGGGTCGACCTGGTAGGGGCGACGGAACCCGACGATCGCGGCGTCGACGGCGGGGTTGCGCAGCGTCCACGCCACCGCCACGGCGCCCGGTGTGGTGTCATAGCGATCCGCGACCGTCTTCAGGCGCTCGACCAGCTTCAGGTTGCTCGACAGCCGCGGCTCCCTGAATCGCACGTCGCGCTTGCGCCAGTCGTCGTCGGGCAGGCTTTCGACGCGCTCGCGGGTCATGCCTCCGCTCAGCATCCCCGAGCCCATCGGCGAGTAGACGATCACGCCGATCCCTTCCCGCTCGACGAACGGCAGAATCTCCCGCTCGATGTCGCGCTCGATCAGCGAGTACTGCGGCTGCAGCGTCTCCACGGGCGCGATCTGCTGGATAGCACCCAGTTGGCCGACGTCGAAGTTGGACACGCCGATGTGGCGCACGAGACCCCGCTCCTTGAGCTCCGCGAGCGCCGCCCACCCCTCCTCGATGTCGGCGGCGGGAATCGGCCAGTGGATCTGGTAGAGGTCGATCGCGTCGACGCCGAGGCGCTCGAGGCTGTTCTCGGCCTCACGCATGATCGAGTCTCGCTTGAGGCTGTGCGCGACCGTACGGTCGGGGCCTTCCAGCAACGAGCACTTGGTGAACACGTACGGCCGCGCGGCGACGCCCTCGAGCGCTCGGCCGACGATCTGCTCGGAGCGGCCGAAGCCGTACGCGGCGGCGGTATCGATCCAATTCACTCCCTGCTCGAGCGCGCGGTGAATCGCGTCGATTGACTCCGCATCGTCCTGCGGACCCCAGCCGAACTCCCAGCCGCCGCCGCCGATCGCCCACGCGCCGAACCCCACGCGCGTGATCTCCAGGCCCGTCCGGCCGAGCTGTGTGGTCTCGATCGCTGTCTGGTGCATGGTCGCTCCTCTCAGGTTGAGATGGGTTTTGGTTGTGAGGATCGCGGCTGCCGCGGCGGCCGAGCAGCGTCGGCGCGCCGTTGGACGGGCTTCCTCTGAGCTGGGGTTGACTCACTCTGGCGTGCGTGGATGAGACGACGATGAGGGGGTGCTGTGCTTCCGGGCGGCCGAGGCTGCTATAAAGATCGGCTGATCGATTTATGCCGAGGGTGAGCGACGAGTACATGGCGCATCGCCGCGAGGAGATACTCGCCGCTGCTAGGGCGTGCTTCGCGCGCGAGGGCTTTCACGCGACGTCGATGCGCGACATTTACCGCGAGTGCGGGTTGAGCCCGGGCGGGGTTTACAACCATTTCGCGAGCAAGGAGCAGATCGTTCGCGCTCTCGGTGAGGAGCGGCTGCGCGACGCGCGGGCGCGACGCGAGGCGCTCGAGCTGATCGAGGATCCAATCGAGGCGCTGCGGCTTCTGGCCGCGGGCACGCGCGAGGAGCTCGTGCGTGAGGAGGATCTGCTGCTGGACCTACAGCTGGCGGGAGAGGCGCTGCGCAACGAGTCGATCGCGGAGGTTTCGCGCCAAGCGTTCGAAGCGACGCTCCAAACGGTCGTCGGGCTGATCGGCCGAGCGCAGAGGACCGGCCATTTGGATCCTCACGCCGACGCCGACGCGCTCGCGCGCGTCCTGATCGGCGCCTTCCAAGGGGTCGCCGTGCAGACGGCGATCGGCGCTCCGCCTGAGCGCGAGCGCCACATCGGGGCGCTGCGCACGCTGCTCGCCCCCGTGCTCTCCGCCGAGGCTCGTGAGCGGCTGAGCGAGTCACCGACGATCAGAGGAGGACGAGTGTGAATCCCGAGGAGCGCCGACGGTTCGTGGGCGAGCACCGCACCGCGATCTTCGGCTACCCACGCAAGGTGCACGGACCGGCGATGTCGATCGTCTACTACGCGATCGACGGCGAGGAGATCGTCGTCTCGACGATGGCCGCGCGGGCGAAGGCGAAGGCGGTGGCGCGCTCGCCGAAGGTCTCGCTGTGCGTGCTCGACGAGCAGTGGCCGCCCAGCTACCTGCAGGTGTACTGCCACGCGGAGATCGACAGCGACTTCGATTCGGTCGTCGACGTGATGATGCGCATCGCGGGCGTGATGGCGGGCACGCCGATGTCGGAGGACGTTCGCCCGATGGTCGCCGAGGGAGCGCGCCAGGAGCACCGCGTGGCGCTCCGGCTACGCCCGTACGCGACCTTCTACACGCCGCCGCGACACGTCCACCGCGAGTCGGACATCGGCCCCGGCCTGGTGCATGAAACCAGCGCTTCGGTCCCGTGGTGAGACGACCGGCAAGCGACAGAGAGGCTCGCCGATGAGCGCCGACACACCAATCAGGCCGACGTTCCATCACTTCAACCTCAAGACCACGCGGCTGCAGGAGCTGATCGACTGGTACGCGACCGTCGTCGGAGCGGAGGTCGTCTTTCAGGACGCAACCGGGGCATGGCTGACCAACGACGCCGCCAATCACCGCATCGCGCTGCTGTGCTTCCCCGGCTTCCTCGACGATCCCGACCGCGAGACGCGGACCGGGATGCACCACAGCGCGTTCGAGTACGCCAGCTTCACCGAGCTGAACGACAGCTATCTGCGGCTGCGCGATGTCGGCATCGAGCCCGACATGTGCATCGACCATGGGATGACGCTGTCCTACTACTACAAGGATCCCGACGGGAACCGCGTCGAGCTGCAGGTCGACAACTTCGGCGACTGGGCGGCATCGAGGGAGTGGATGCGCACGAGCCCCGACTTCCAGGCGAACCCCATCGGCGTGTTCGTGGACCCAGCCCGAATCGCCGAGGCCGCCGCCCGCGGCGAGTCGCTCGCTGAGGTACACCGCCGCGCGATGGCCGGCGAGCTGGGTCCAGCCTAGCCGCCGTCGAGTCGGCGACGCAGTCTCATGGCCCTCTCATCGGGCCACGTGAACGTGTCGCCCATTGAGCATCGTCACGGCTCCATCGAGCGGAGGGACGTTCGCGGCCCTGGCGGTCCCCAACTTCCGCCGATTCGTCAGCGGCCAAGGTGTCAGCCTGATCGGCACCTGGACGGAGACCGTCGCGCAGGCGCTGCTCGTGCTTCGGCTCAGCCACTCGGGCACCGTGCTCGGACTGATCACCGCGGCCCGGTTCGCGCCCACATTGCTGCTCTCGCCATACGGCGGCGTACTCGCCGATCGATACCCAAAGCGCCGGCTGCTGTTCGTCACACAGGTGGGCCTGGCGCTGGTGTCGCTCACGCTCGGGCTATTGGTCATCACCAATGCCGTGAGGCTGTGGCAGGTGGCGCTCCTCGCAACGCTGTTCGGCGTGCTGGCCGCGCTCGACAACCCGACTCGGCTGTCGTTCGTCGGGGAGATGGTCGACCGCCAGCTACTGCGTGACGCGGTCACGCTCAACACCACCATGGTCAACGTCGCGCGGGCGATCGGGCCCGCGGTCGCCGGCGTGCTCGTCATCACGGTCGGCCTTGGCGCGTGCTTTCTGGTCAACGCCGCGAGCTTCGTAGCGGTCGTGCTGGCACTCGCGACGCTCGACGCCAGCCAGTTGCATCCCGCCGCCGCCAGAGCGCCCGCACGGGGGTGGCTACGCGACGGCCTGCGCTACGCGCGGGCGCGGCGCGTGATCCTCGCGCCGCTACTGATGATGACCCTGATCGGCACGTTCGCGTATGAGTTCGAAGTCTCGCTGCCGCTGCTCGCACGGAGCACATTCCATGGGGGGACCACCGCCTACAGCTGGCTGCTCGGCGCGTTCGGATGTGGAGCCATCTTCGGAGCGCTGCGAGCCGCCAAGCGCGCTGCCACAGGTATCCGTGCACTCGTGGGCAGCGCGACAGGCTTTGGTCTCGCCACACTGGCGGTGGCGCTGGCGCCATCCTTCTGGATCGCGGTCGCTCTGCTGCCGCTGGTGGGCGCCACCAGCGTGACGTTCCTGATCACCGGCAACAGCACCGCGCAGCTCGCCGCCGCGCCGGAGTTCCGCGGACGGGTCACGGCGCTGTGGTCGACCGCACTCGTGGGCAGCACACCGATCGGCGCACCGATCGTCGGCCTGATCGCCGACCACTTCGGGCCGCGCTCGTCCCTCGCCCTCGGCGCCGCCTCCTGCGGCTTTGCCGCCCTGGTCGGGCTCGCGCTGCTGCATCGCGGCGCGCGCTCACCGAGCCACCAGTCGGCATGAGGCAGCGTTCAAGGGAAAGAGATGTGTGCTTCGCCGGCGCGTGATCTCGAGCTCGCACCGGACCGTGACGCGGATCCCGCGGGCACTCGCCCGCGGTGGAAGATCAGCGCGGCCGCCGCGACGACCCCCACGCTCACTGCGAGTGGAAAGACCGGCGTCCAGTCGCGCACTCCGTTCAGCATCAGCAACCCCCCGAACAGCGCGCCCACGATCAACGCCAGGATCACCCCGGCGAGCCGCCGGCGCTCACCGCGCGACTGAGCCCACCCGGAGAGGTCGCCCATCAATATCCCCCACGTGGCCGTTACCGCCGTGGTGAACACGGCGCGCACCCCGAGCGAACCGACCGCGGTCGTCTGCAGGCCCATCGCGCCGGCTGAGATCGCGATCAAGACGTCGGCTCCTTCACCGGAGGGATGTCCGCCGACTCCGAGCCAGAGGCCCAGGAACAACGCCTGAAGCAGCAGCCCCGCCGCGACGCCAAAGGTCACCCCACGGCTCCAGACGACGGCCGCATCTGCGGCACGTGCGGCGCGCCTGTGGAACTGCCTGATGATCAGCCCGCCCACGAGCGCGCCGGCGCCGAAGCCGAGCAGCGCAGCGACGGTACGCGGCAGGTTCGGCCCGGCATTCCCCGAGACACGTATCCCGAGGACCGCCATGTTCCCGGTCTGGGCCACGGAGAAGACATGCCCCAGCCCGAGATAGCTGATCGCCTCGACAAAACCGCTCGCGAGCGTCAGTGCCACGATCAGCACGTCGCGTATACCCTCGCCGTGAGCGACTGGATCGATGTTCGCTGAGGTGGCCATCGCGTCTCCTTTGAGCTCCGCTTTCGTGCGTGGTTCGTGCGCAGCGCCCGCCCATCTACGCCGTGACGGCCCTGTCAAGCTCGTAGATCGCAGCCAGGTCCTGATCGACGAGGTCCTCGCCTGCGCTCGCGAAGCGCTCGAGCACCACGTCCAGCAGCGGCATCGACGCTCGTGCGCTCTGCTCGACCTCGCGCACGAGCTCCAGGTCCTTCAAGGCGAGCCGGACCGGAAAGCCGGCCGGGTACTCGTGACGGCGCATCTCGTCGAGCTTCTGCATGGCATAGGCCGAGCCCAGCGGCCCGCCGTCGAGCAGCGCCACGAACTGCTGCTGATCGAGCCCCATGGCCTGACAGAGATGCATCGACTCCGCCAGCGCGGTGACCATGCTGATCATCCAGTGGTTCGCGGCCAGCTTCAGCCGCGAGCCCATCCCGGCCTCCCCCACCCACAGCACCCGCGACGCCAGCGCGTCGAAGACCGGCTCTACAGCAGCGCGCGCCGAGTCGGGCCCAGAGGCCAGGATCGTCAACTGGCCCTCCTCGGCGGGATGCGTGCTGCCCGAGACGGGCGCATCGACGAGCGTGACCCCGTGCTGCTCGGCCGCCCGCGTCAGCTGGTCCGCCTCGGCCGCCCCCACGCTGCTCATCTGCAGCCAGACGGTGCCCTCGGGCCAATCCTCGAGCAGCGGCTCCACGACATCGAGGACGGCGGTGGCGGTCGGGAGCATGGTGATCACGACCGTGGCGCCGCTCAGCACCTCGCCCGGCGCTTTGACCGGCTCGCCGCCGCGACCTTCGAGACCGCGAAGATGATCGAGGTCGCGGTCCCACGCGCTCACCGCGATCCCCCGATCGAGCAGCCGATGGGCCATCGCGGAACCCATCAGCCCAACACCCAGCAATCCGACGCGAACGTTCACAGGGGTCATTGCTCACCTTCTTTGGCGCTCGATTCATATGGACATGCGACGAGGTGGTCCACCTCATCGCTGTGGGTAGGCTCGCGTGCACTGATGAGAAGGACATGAGTGTTCGCGCCGGGATTTCGGTCCAGCTCCGGGATTTCGGTCCAGCTGTCACCTTGGGGCGGCGGCTCGCTTGATTTCCCCGTGTGCGCCTGGGATGCTCGTGGGCTCCGTGCGAGTGCTGGTCGTCGAGGATGAGGTGAAGCTGGCGTCACTGATCCGCAGGGCGCTGCGCGAACAGGGCATGCTCGCCGACGTCGCGATCACCGGCGAGGACGCTCTCTGGATGGCCGGAGCGACACCGTATGACGTGGTGGTGCTCGATCTCAACCTGCCCGGGATCGACGGGTTCGAGACCTGCCACCGCCTACGTCTCGATGGGGTTCGAACGCCGATCCTGATGCTGACCGCGCGCGACGGCATCGACGACCGCATCCGCGGGCTTGACACCGGCGCGGATGACTACATGGTGAAGCCGTTTGACTTCAACGAGCTGTTCGCGCGGATCCGCGCGCTCGCGCGGCGCGGGCCGGTGGAGCGCGGGCCGACGCTGAGCGTCGGGGATCTGAGCCTCGACGTGGCCACCCACGTGGTCATGCGCGGAGATGTCGAGATCCAGGTCTCGACGAAGGAACTGCAGCTGCTCGAGGTGTTCATGCGCCGGCCCGGCCAGGTGCTCTCCCGCTACGACCTGCTGGAGGGAGCCTGGGAGATCGACTACGAGAACCGCTCGAACGTCGTCGACGTGTACGTCCGCTATCTGCGTGAGAAGATCGACCGCCCATTCGGCGTGGAGACGATCGAGACCGTCCGCGGCGCAGGGTACCGCCTGCGGCCCGACGCGGGCTAGGTGCTGGGCTCCTGGCTCGTCCCTGTGGGTCGGGATGCGCGCACCATCGGAAGCGTCACTCGGAACACCGCGCCACCGTCGGGGGCGTTGCCGGCGTGCACTTCGCCGTGATGGGCTTGAACGATCGCCTTGACGATCGCCAGGCCCAGGCCGGATCCGCCTGGTCCCCGGCTGCGTCCTCCCTCCGTGCGCCAGAAGCGATCGAACACCCGGTCTCCGGCGTCGGCCGGCAGACCGGGTCCGTGGTCGCGAACCTCGAGTACGGCTCGGTCACCCTCAGGCCGAACGCTGACCTCGATCGCGGTTTCCGCGGGCGTGTGAATCGCCGCGTTGCGGGTGAGGTTGGCGAGCACCTGACGCAGTTGCTCGGGATCTGCCAGTACTCGGACATGGCCGTCTGTCGTGAGCCGAATCTCACGCTGCGGAGCGATTGCCCGCGTGTCCTGCGCGGCCTGTTCGGCAAGCTCGCGCAGATCCACCGGGACGAGTCGCATCTCGGGCAGCTCGTCGAGCCGTGCGAGCACGAGCAGGTTCTCGACCAGGACCCCCATCCTGGTCGCCTCGGCCTCGATCCGGGCCATCACTCGCTCGAGCTCCTCGGGCTCGCTCGCGGCGCCGAGGCGGAACAGCTCGGCGTAGCCGCGGATGGACGCGAGCGGCGTGCGCAGCTCGTGCGAGGCGTCGGACAGGAAGCGGCGCAGGCGGTCCTCGCTCTCGGCGCGAGCTTCGAATGCCTGCTCGATCCGTACGAGCATCTCGTTCAGCGACGATCCGAGCCGCCCGACCTCCGTTCGCTGATCGTCGGGACTGACGCGACGCGTGAGATCTCCGTGCGCGATGTCGCTGGCGACCCGTCCCATTCGCTCCAGCGGCCGCAGGCCCACTCGGATCACGACCCATCCGAGGGCTATCAGCGCAAGGATCACGCCAGCACCGACCAGCAGCTCGACGAGGATCAGCCGCTGTAGCGTCTGATCGACTTCGCGCAGCGGTACCGCGATCACCAGTACGCGGCCACCGGAAATCGAGAACGCCGCCACGCGATAGCGCAGGCCCGCGCCGGACTTCGAGTCGACCGTGATCAAGGCAAACCGTGTCGATTTGAACTGCGAGATCGGCAGCTTGGCCGGCAGCGCCGGAGCTGAGGGCGCTTCCTCGCCGTAGGTGAACGAGTGAATCTCGATCACCTTGCCGCTCGCGTCGAGCAGCACCCCGTAGGTCCCGGAGGTCTGGAAAGTGCTCGGCGCCTGACCGGAGGTGGTTCCTGAACCAGCGTGATCGGTTTTGGACTGGCCTGGGTTCACGAGACCGAGCGCGACGGACACGGGGAGCCTGGAGTCGCCCACCTGCTGATTGACCCTCGTGAGTAGGAACGAACGCTGCTCCTCGTATGTCACGATCGCGGCGGCGCCGAGGCCGACCGCAGTCAGCGCGACGAGACCGATGAGCAGGCGCGCGCGCAGCGACAAGCGCGTCAGCCCTTTGGGAGCCGCAGGGAGTAGCCGACGCCCCGCACCGTGTGCACCAGCGGTGGCCCGTCGGCGTCGATCTTCTTGCGCAGATAGCTGATGTAGGTCTCGAGCACGCGCGCGTCGCCGTTGAAGTCGTAGCTCCAGACGTGATCGAGCAGCTGCGCCCGTGTGAGCACCCGCCGAGGATTGAGCATCAGGTAGCGCAGCAGTCGGAACTCGGTCGCCGTGAGCTCGATCGGTCGACCGGCTCGGGAGACCTCGAACGTGTCCTCGTCGAGCTCGAGGTCAGCGAAGCTCAGGCGGCTGGAGGACTCCGCGTAGGCACCCGTGCGACGGAGGATGTTCCGCAGCCGCGCGATCAGCTCCTCGAGGCTGAAGGGCTTGGTCACATAGTCATCGCCGCCGGCGGTCAGGCCGCGCACCTTGTCGGCGGTGGTGTCCCGGGCGCTGAGGAACAGGATCGGGACCTCAGCGTGCTCAGCCGACAGCCTCCGCGCAACCTCGAACCCGTCCATGTCTGGCAGCATCACATCGAGCACCATCACGTGCGGACGCCACCTGCGCACCACCTCGAGAGCCTCCTTGCCGCTCCCTGCCGCCTCGACACTGAATCCATGGTGGCGCAATGCCATCGAGATAACGTCGACGATGCTGGGCTCATCGTCCACGACGAGGACACGCGCGCTCTCCTGCTGATCTATCACATGTTGAATTATCGACAGCCCGGCTGAGAGAACCATGAGAGTACGCGCATAAGCAGCTGGGAGACGCGATCTCTGGAGATCCTCAGGATCCTCTGACAATGCCCATAGGAACTCCGAGCATAGTGGCACTCACACCCGGGGACGCCCCGGCCACTACAAGGAGCAACCATGATGTTGAAGCGACTCAAACAGCTCGTGATCGGTAGCGCCGTCCTCCCGGCCGCGCTCGCCGTCGGAAGCTCGGCCAGCGCCGAGGCCGCGACGGTCAACAGCAGCGGCCCGTCGTCGACCCCTACCACACTTCAGGAAGGCAGCGCCAAGGCCAGCGCTGTCGGGCTCGCCGCCGGCCGCGGAGGCTCGGCAGGCGCGATGAGCCATGTGCGGGACAGTTGGATCCACGACCTCCACCTGACCGATCACGAGCACTACGTCAGACACCACGAGCGCCTGGCGTCTGAGCGCTGACGCCAGGGCGCCGCGCGCCGCATCCGCTCTCTCAGGAATGTCCCAGCCCCCTCCCAGCGGGGCCCCAGCGTGAATTGCGACGCTCGGTGTACATCCACCCAAACGAAAGGAAGCGATCCCAATGTTCTCCCGCAAGCTCACCAGGTCTCTCGCCATCGGCGGCGCGGCCATCGCGATCGGGGGCGGCGCCTACGGCATCGTCGGCGCAACCGCCAGCACCGGCTCGGGCGCCGCGACAACAGCCACGCCCGCCGCGGCCATCTCGAGCCAAGTCGTGCCCCACAGCGGAGGATCCAACGCTAGGTCTGGACCGGCCGCAGGGGGATCATCCGGGACGGTCGACAGCGTCTCCAAGTCGAGCTTCACAATATCGACCTCAGCGGGTCAGAAGGTGACCGTCAAGAAGACGTCCTCCACGAAATACGACAAGGGGTCGAGCTCGAGCTCGACCAGTGCCGTCAAGAAAGGCGTGAGCGTCCTCGTGCTTGGGACGACCAACGGAACGACCATCACGGCCAGCAAGGTCGTCGTGCAACCGACCGAGGGCGGACCTGCACCCTCCTCGACGGCAGAAGTGGTCCCCTTCCAGAAGGGCGCACAGGGATCGTCGAAGCAGGTCGGTCAGATCCCAGCCAGCTACAAGCAGGGGACGGGTACGATCGTCAGCGGAACGACAGCTAACAAAGCGACCGAAGCTGCACTGGCCGCCTACCCGGGAGGCGTCGTCGACCGTGTCGTGAAGCTGAGCAACGGCGATTACGAGGTCCACAACATCGGCGTCAACTGGCCGCACCACATCTTCGTCAACCAGGAATTCAAGGTTATCGGCGCCGACGATTAGGCGATCGATAGGGGCGAGACGCGGCGGGTCTCGCCCCTTTGCGGAGGAGGGCTCTCATCTCCCTCTCATCTAGCCACGCGAACGTGGCGGGCCCCGCGTTTGTCGACAGGGGGGGAAGCACTCTGCCATGAGCGCCGTGCGTCATCAGGAAGCCGGACCGACGTCAGCCACTGACCTGGCGATTGTCAGCCCGGTCGCCGTGAGCAGCCTCACGGCCAGTTCACGGAACTCCGGGTCGTCATCGACGACGAGAATGGATTGCGGCACGCGCCCATAATCGCCGCTCCTCCGACGCCGTGTGGTAGGGAAAACCCGAAACTGGTGTGCCGGCTCTCGAGGAGTCAGTGGCGGCGTGAAGTCGACCCGGTGTCCTGTGGCCTATCAGCTGTCGCCGGGCAGCAGGCGATATCCCGAGCCGCGGACGGTCTCGATCGTCTCCACGCCGAATGGGCGGTCGATCTTCTCACGCAGATAGCCGACGTAGACGTCGACGACATTCGAGCGGTTCTCGTAGTCCATCTCCCACGCGCCTTCGAGCAGGTCGTAGCGCGTGAGCACTTGCCCCGGCCGGCGCATGAACACCTCGAGCAGCTGCAGCTCCTTCGTCGACAGCTCGATCTCGACACCCGCGCGCGTGACGATGTGCGTGGCCACGTCGAGGCTCAGATCCCCGACGGTGAGCGTCGGCCCGCGCTCCACCGGCCCGCGCCGCGCAAGCGCGCGGATACGCGCGAACAGTTCGTCGAAGTCAAACGGCTTGACCACGTAGTCATCTGCACCGGTATTCAGACCGGTGATGCGGTCGTCGACGCCGTCGCGCGCCGTCAGCATCAGGATCGGGGTTCTCACACCATCCGCACGTAGGCGATGGCAGACCTCGAACCCGTCGATCCCCGGCAGGTTGACGTCGAGCATCAGCACGTCATAAGGGGTTGCCGCAGCCATCCACAGGGCGTCCTCACCTTTGATCGCCACGTCAGCGAGCATGCCCTGCTCGCACAGCGCCTTGCGGATCAACGCCGCCAGCTTGACCTCGTCCTCGACGACCAGCACTCGCACGTTGCCATTCAGCATCCCACGCGCGGAGTGCACGCTCAACTCCACCCTCGCACGACGGCGCCGGTACGGGGCACTTGGTGAGCGGTCATCTCAGCTCGTCCTTGTCCATGAGCCTACATGGCGATCTTGTATTGCGTTGATGAGATGAAGATGAGCGCACGCGACCGCGATCGCTCGCTTCGGCACAGCCACTCATGGCTCTCTCATCCAACCACGCCAGAGTTCGACCGAGTCGCCCGAGGCTGACGATCGTGAGCGCGGCCTCAGCGGAACATGACACTCATAACCGGAGGGATCCCAATGACGACGATACCCATCACAGCCAGCAAGCCGCCCTCACGCGTAGGGCACACCGGCTTTTGGTTTTGGGTGGTGGCAGGCCGGAGGCGAGGATCGCCTCAAAGCCGGCGGCCTGCCAGGACATGCCGGGGTGGGGATGGTCGCCGCGAGGTGGCCGTGGTTCCCGAAGAACGCGAGTGCCAGCAGCGAACCGCACACCGCCGCGCCGCGACGACCAGCCACAGGCCGCAACGACAGCACCAACGCCGTGTCCCAGGGCTGCAGCGACTGGCCGCCGTAGCGGGCAAGGACGGCCGCGCCTCCGGAGAGAATGTCAGCTCCCCTTGCCGCTGCCCGCCAGGTCGGCCGACCCGCCCTTGGTGAGCGCGAGCGGGTCGACGACGCGGTCGTAGAGATCCTCGCTGACACCATTGGCCAGGGCGGCTTCCTTCAACGTCAGATCCTTGTCGACCGCGTAATGCGAGATGACCGACGCCTTGTCGTAGCCGATGATCGGCGAGAGCGCCGTCACCATCATCACCGAGCGTTCTATGTTCTCCTCGAGCCTGGGCTTGTTCAGCTCGGCGCCTTCGACCATGAACTTGCGCAGGTGGTCGCACATGTCGCCCATGATTCGCGCAGAGTGCAGGTAGTTGTCGATCAGGATCGGACGGAAGGCGTTCAGCTCGAAGTTACCCTCGGCTCCGCCCATCGTCACCGCCACGTCGGAGGCAATGATCTGGATGCACACCATCAGCATCGCCTCCGCCTGCGTCGGGTTGACCTTGCCGGGCATGATCGAGGAGCCCGGCTCGTTGGCGGGCAGCAGCAGCTCGTGGATGCCCGTGCGCGGACCCGAGCCGAGCCAGCGCAGATCATTGGCGATCTTGTACAGCGTCACCGCAGCCGCCTTCAGCCCCGCATGCGCCCGTACGATCCGGTCGAGCGTGCCCTGCGCGGTGAACTTGTTCGACGCCGTCTCGAACGTATAGCCCGTCATCCCGGTGATCTGCTCAGCAACCTCCCGGCCGAAGCCCGCGGGGGCGTTCAGACCCGTGCCGACAGCCGTTCCCCCCATCGCGACCTTCAGCAGTCCGTGCGTGGCGTGCTCGACCTCGGCGACGGCGTCGTCCAGGGCGCCGACGTAGCCCGACCACTCCTGCCCGACGGTCAACGGCGTGGCGTCCTCGAGGTGCGTGCGGCCGATCTTGACCACGTCGTCCCATTTCCGCGAGCGCTGCTCAACCGCGTCGCGCAGCCGCCTGAGAGCGGGAATCGTCTTCTCGACGGCCAGTGTGTAGGCCGCGATGTGCATCGCCGTCGGAAACGTGTCGTTGCTCGACTGGCCCATGTTCACGTGGTCGTTTGGATGTACGGGCTCCTGCGAGCCGAGCGTTCCGCCGACGAGCTGGATGCAGCGGTTTGAGATCACCTCGTTGACGTTCATGTTCGACTGCGTCCCAGAGCCCGTCTGCCAGACATACAGAGGGAAGTCCTCGTCCAGTTCGCCGGCGATCACCTCGTCGCACACGCGCTCGATCAGCTTCCCCTTCCACTCCGGCATTCGCCCGGCGTCGGTGTTGATGATGGCGGCCGCCTTCTTGACATAACCGTAGGCGTGGTAGACCTCCTTCGGCATGCGGTCGTCGCCGATGTCGAAATGCTCGAGGCTGCGCTGGGTCTGGGCGCCCCAGTAGCGGTCGGCGGGAACCTCGACATCCCCGAGGCTGTCGAACTCGCGTCTTTTGCCCGCCGCGTCGAGACCGATCGGCAGGTCGAGGATCTTCGGTGAGACGTCGGTGGAGACACGCATCTTTCTCGCTCCTATGAAGGTTGGGATCGGAGGCCGCGGCGTAGGCGTCGGTCCGCTCGATGCCTACGCCACGATTGAATGAAGGCAACCCTCGTCCTCACACCACCCACGTCTCGGCCTTGGGGAGTTTGGCGATCACCTTGTCGTCGAGGTTCAGATGCGCCTTGACGAGCTCGGGCGGCAGCACCCCCATCCACTGGGAGAGCGAGATGTCGGCGTAGTGGTCGGAGCGGAACAGCCCGAGGAACGCGAGTGGCTCATCGCCGGTGTTCTCCACGTAGTGGCCCATCGCGCGCGGCGCGTAGCCGACGTCGCCCGCCCGGTAGTCGAATGTCCGAGCTTTGCCGCCGGAGGCGAACACGGTCATCCGTCCCTGGCCCCGCAGCCAGTATTGCCACTCGTCGGCGTTCGGGTGCCAGTGCATTTCGCGGATCGCGCCCGGCTCGACCTCGATGAGCGCGGCGGCGATCGTCTTGGAGACGGTGAAGTTGCGCGAGTCGGTGATGCGCACCTGGCCGCCAGGACCTTTGTTGGGCTCCTGTGCGTGCATGTGCCACGTGTATGACTGTGGCGGCTGGGCGACGGGCGGCGCGTCCGCTGCGAGCGATGGCGGAACGGCGCCGGCGAACATGTAGCGCGTGTGCTCTATGTCCTTCGGCAGAACGTCGAAGGTGGACTCCGAGACGCGGAAGTTCTTTGCCAGCACCTCGCGCGGCGTGTGCTCGAACCAATCGGTGATCAGGAACGTCTCGTTCTCGGAGAAGTTGCCGGAGTCGAACGCGAGCAGGAACTCGACGCCGTCCTGGAGCGCCTGAATCGAGTGGGGGAGCCCGGACGGGAAGTACCAGAGATCGCCGGCTGCCACGTCGTCGATGAACAGGCGGCCCTCCTCGTCGAGGATGCTGACACGGCAGCTGCCTGCGATCACGTACGCCCACTCCGCCTCCTTGTGCCAGTGAAGCTCGCGGATGCCCCCCGGGGTGAGGCGCATGTCGACGCCCGCGATCTCGGTGGCGACCGGGAGCTCACGGACAGTGATCTCCCGCGCGAACCCACCGGAGAGGACACGGTTGCGCGCCATCGCGTAAGAGAACTTTAGGTTCGGGATGGTGCCGGCATCGGTCACCGGCGAGACCAGGACGTCGGGGTTCTGAAGCTCGAGGGGCACGTTCTGCGGCCCCAGGATCGTCGCGCCGCGACCGTCGGCGACGGGCTGCGGGCCGCCTTTGCCATTACCGGTGTGCTGGAGTGTGCTGCTCATAGCTGCCTCCTCGACAGTTGCGGGATTGCCTGGCGAGCGAGACCTTCCCACGGCCGAATGAGGCGCAGATGAGAGCCGCGTCGCTCTCATGCGCGCCTAGCTCGCGGCATGCGCGGTTGCGAGACGTGCCGGCTCGACGATCACCCTCTGCAGCCGACGGGCCGCATCCAGATGATCGCCCGTCCAGATCATGCGTATGGCGGTCCTCGCCTCGCCATCGTTGCCGCGTAGGTCGCGACGCACGGCGGCGAGGAGTCGCTGGTCGGCAACCCTGTCATCAGGGAGCGGCTCGCGCGGCGCCGCTCCGGTGGCGAGGCTCACGGCGAGGTCCTCATACCAGTGCTTCACGAGCTCGCTCGAGACCAGAACCTCGTGGCGTGCGGCAGACCGATCGCCCGTGGCTGCGCCGTCACCATGCTGCCACAGGTCGAGAATCGCGTCGGCTGCGAGACGCAGGTTGGTGACACCGGTCAGAAGACGGGTCACCTCGGCGAGCGGGACCGGCTTGGCGCCGTGCTCGGCCAGATAGCCACGAAAGGTGTCGTCCAATCGCTGGACCGCTGCGGCGGCACGGGCGGCATCGCCCGTCGGAGCGGCGGGAGAGGGAGGGCTGACCTCGCAACAGCGCGTCCCGAAATCGACGGCGCGGGCGAGGTAGTCAGCACTGTCGGCGTACGCCTCGGACAACGCTCGGCGCAGCGCAGCCCCCGCGCCACGCGGCCAGAAGAGCGCCCCCACGAGCACGCTCACGCCACACCCAAGGGCAACATCCTCCAGTCGGTACAGGCCCACCCGCCATCCGGTGGGCGCGAGTATGTTGAAGAGAAACACCACCATCAGGGTGAACGCGGCCTGGCCCACCACGAACGAGATCGCGGCGGGCGTGACCGCGGTGAGAAAGATCGCCAGCGGCAGAAGAAACCACAGGAGCGTCGTGTTGGTGCCGATCAGCGCGAGTATCGCTGCCCCTACGATGAACCCGGCGACCGTGCCCAGCACGGCACGAAGCGCGTTCTGTCCGGTGCTCAGCGCGTTCGATCGCAGCACAGACAATGTGCCAAGGGCCACCCAGAACGCGTGCTGCGCTCCGGTTCGGTCCGCGACATAGACCGCGATCCCCAGTCCGATAGCGCCGCGTACGCTGTTGTGCAGCCACACCGAACGTCGATTCATGTGAGCGCTCGCGCGCTCGCGCGCGGCCGATAGCGTCCCGGCAAGACCATCCGGTCCGCGGCCGAGAAGGCGTTCCAGCCAGCCACGTCGCTCGGCTGACGCCGCGAGGTCGATGTTGCCCCCGATGCGCGAGACCGCAAAGCCGATCTCCTGCGCGTGGAAGCTCGGATCAAGCGATGTGATGAGCTCGGTGATCTGTTGCTCGACGGCCGCCGAGCTGTGCGCGGCTGGTGCACGCGTGACCGGCAGGTCGGTGGCCCTCGCTTCCATTGTCCTCATCGCCTCGCTCAGCTCGTCCCTGGCCCCTTGCAGAGCATCGCTGTCCATGCCCGTCCGCTCGAGTAGATCTGCCCCCCGTTCGAGCACGGCGGCAGCCGCGAGGAGGACCGCACGCGCCGCATCGCTGACTGAGCTCTCGGCATGCTGAACGGGCCGAACGACGACGATGCCCAGCCAGCACAGGTCGTCCACCAAGCGCACGGTCGCCCTTGCGCCGGTGCTCAAGCTGGTCGGCCGGTAGGGCGTCGCGAGGAACCCGCGGTGTAGCGCTGCGACCGCATCGCTCGCCTGCGCAACGGCACGATCGTAATCGCGCGATGCCTGCTCGTCGTCGTCGCTCACCAACCACGCCACCCGCGCACGCATGCGCGCCGCCAGTGCCCTGCAGGCGGCGGTGGCGGCGGAGAGCAGCGGCCCACGTGTCGGCGCAGGCCACAGCAGTCCGACGGCGATCAGCGAGGCGCCGCCCGCCAGCGCCCAGCCCGCCAGCCGGTCCGGCAGCGCGGACAACGGCGCGGAGAGAGTCGCTGGCAAGACGAAGGCGAGCAGAAGCGCGGTGGTGGCTCCCGCCAGCACAGAGCTGACTACGCCCACAAAGAGCACCACGAAGCCAACGACCGCCATCGTTGCCGCGGCGAGCCAGGCGTCCCGACACACCAACGTGCCGAGGCAGATCAACGCGCAACACGCCACCACGAGCGTGGCCTGGTTGCGCAGGCGGTTGAGCATCGGGTCGTGGAAGTCGACCAGCACCAGCAGCGCAAACGACCCAAACGCCGCGAACAGCGCCGTGGTCGGGTCACCGATCACCTCCTCGCAAAACGCGAAGGCCGCCGGCATCACGATCGCGGCCCGCCCGGCACGCCGCAGCGCGGCAAGGTCGGGGTCGCGCCGACCGAGCCATTGCAGTGGATGCTCCAACTGCCGTCTCCTGACCGTCCGATCGGTGGAAGCGCCCACCGCAACGCGCGATGCCATGTCCTCTACGACTTTCGTCGGCGAGGGTATGAGCGACAGATGAGAACCCCACCGCGCTCCGCCACCGCCGCCACTCAATCCACCTCCAGGCTCGGGTAGCTCGCCTGCCACATCGCCCGCTGGACGGCTTGAACCGGATCGGAGAGCTTGACTCGGGCGACCCCATCCCTGGCCGCCTGTTCCGCCACGGCGACGGCGACCGTGGCTGAGCTCGTGCGCAGGTTTTCGACCAGCGGCAGCACGCCGGCCCCGGGTGGGGAGACGTCGACCAGGCCTGCGATCGCTTCCGCCGCGGCAAGCAGCATGCCGTCGGTGACACGGCTCGCGCGTGCGACGATCGTGCCCAGGCCAATTCCAGGGTAGACGAGGGCGTTGTTCGCCTGACCGATCTGGTGGTCAATGCCCTTGTACGGCACCGGTGGCCAAGGAGTGCCGGTGCCGACCAGGCCGCGCCCGTCTGTCCACTTGATGACATCGGCAGGCCTGGCCTCGATCAGCTCGGTCGGATTGGACAGCGTGAACACCATCGGGCGCTGCACGTGTGCGGCGATGTCTTCGATGATCTCCTGCGTGAACGCGCCACCCTGGGTCGAGGTGCCGATGATCATCGTCGGATGAACCCGTGCGACGACCTCCGCCAGGCCGATCGACCTGTCGCGTTCGTTGGCCTTCCAGCCTGCGACCTCAGATCGCGGCCGCGCATATGGGGTCTGGAAGTCGCGCAGATCCTTCATGTCGTCGACCAGCAGCCCCTGCTTGTCGACGCACCAGAAGCGGCGCGTGGCCTCGTCTCGATCGAGACCGTCACGCTCGACGACCACGCGGATCTGGTCCGCGATTCCAATCCCCGCGGTGCCCGCGCCGAAGATCACCACCCGCTGCTCGCGCGGACGAGACCCGGCGATTCGCATTCCCGCCAGCGCAGCCGACAGCGTGATCGCGCCCGTCCCCTGCACATCGTCGTTGAACAGGCAGGCTTTCTCGCGGTACTCTTCCAGAATCCGCCGCGCGTTCGAAGGGCCGAAGTCCTCGAAGTGCAACAGCGCATTCGGGAAAAGCCGGCTCGCGCAGTCCACATAGGCCGCGATAAGCGCGTCGTAGCGCTTGCCGCGCGCACGGCTGTGGCGATTACCGACATAAAGCGGGTCGTTCAGCAGCGACTCACGGTCGGTGCCCACGTCGAGCATGACCGGGATCACGCGGTCCGGATGAATGCCCGCTGCCGCCGTGTAGACGGCCAGCTTGCCGATGGAGATGTCCATCCCGTTGGCGCCCCAGTCGCCTATACCGAGGATCTCCTGGGCGTCGGTGGCGACGATCAAATCGACATCGTCGGCGCCAAGCCCGTAGTCATGAAAGGCGGTCTCGATGCCATCCAGGTCGTCGACCGACAGGTACACACCGTCCGGCCGACGAAACTCATGACTGAAGCGCTCTATCGCCTGCGCCACCACCGGGTCATAGACGACCGGCAGCATCTCCACAAGGTGATCCTGCAGCAGCTTGAAGTAGAGCACCTCGTTGCGGTCGTGCAGCGCCGCGAGGAAGGTGTTGCGCGCAAGGTCGTCGGGCTGGCGTCCGTATTGCTCGTAGGCGCGCCGCGACTGCTCCTCCAGTGATTGAACGCTCACTGGGAGCAGTCCGTCGAGACCCAGCGCGTTGCGCTCCTCGACCGTGAAGGCTGTGCCCCGGTTCAGACGCGGGTCCTTCAGCAGATCCCGCCCGCGAGGCGTCGAATGGATGGTGGTGGACATTCTCCTTCTCCTTTGCAGCGTTAAGAGAGTGACCGTCGGTATCGCCGGCAGCTCGACGTGGGGATGCTCCCAGTGCCGGATGAGAGGGACATGAGGGCCCGATCGTGCCGATTGATCTGAGGCCAGGGACGGATCAGGCGCGTGGGAGTGTGATCGAGACGTCGGCGCCGCCGTCGCGGCGGTTGCGTGCGTGTGCGCGACCGCCGTGGGCGAGCGCCACCGCTCTGACGAGCGCCAGCCCGAGGCCGCTGCCCGGCTCGTTGGCCCGAGCGTGTGAGCCGCGCCCGAACCGCTCGAACGCTCGCGGGAGCAGCTCCTCGGGAAAGCCGCGCCCCTCGTCGCTGACGTGCAGCTCGACATGCTCAGGCTGTCCCCGGAAGCTCAAGCTGATGGTGCCGTCGCCGTAAAGCAGCGCGTTGGTGATCAGGTTGTCGAGCGCCTGCGCGGCACGGTCCGGGTCCGCGCGAACCACGCAGTCCTCGGCGACCTCGGTGACGGCGATAGAGCGCCCCCTGACCTCAGCGCCGGCGTGTGCGCGTAGCGCGGCGTCCTCGAGCAGCGCGCGCGCCGCGAGCGGCTGGGGATGCAGCGGCAGGCGGCCCTGGTCCGCGCGTGCCAGCACGAGCAGGTCATCCGCGAGTCGCGACATGCGCTTGGCCTCCTCGGACGCGGATTCGAGCGCCGCGCGAAGCTCGCTCTTGTCGCGGTCGCCCATCAGCGCGAGGTCGACCTCGGCGCGCAGCGTCGTCAGCGGCGTGCGCAGCTCGTGGCTGGCGTCGCTGACGACTCGCCGCTCCCGCGCGACGGCTTCCTCGACGCGATCGAGCATCGCGTTCAACGTCCGCCCGAGCGCCGTCACCTCGCCCGTGTCATCAGACACCGGTAGACGCGCGGAGAGCTCGCGCTCGGTGATCTGCTCGGCCTGCGAGCGCATCCGCTCGACCGGACGCAGCGCAGCGCGACTCTGCGCGTTGGCGACCGCCATCGCCACCAGCTCCGTGAATCCCGCGAGGCGCGCCTCCGTATCGGCAGGCAGCGCCTCGCGGGTCGAGCCGACGGATAGCCCTCCCCACAGGTGGCCCTCGACGATGATCGGCGTCCCGACCGCCGAGCTTACGCCCGCCTCGCGGATGTGATCAGCCAGCGGTCCCGTGGCAATGACGTTGTCGAGCCGGCATGGACGCCCGGTCTCGAACAGGATCGTGGCGATGTTCTCTCCCCCCATCGGCAATCGGCGGCCAACAGGAAAGCGCTCCCCTGAACTGGCGACGATGGTGAACGTACCGTCGGATTCAAAGCGGGCCAGATTCGCCACGTCGGAAGGAAGCAGCCGCTCGACCTCCTCGGTGACCGACGCGAACACCTGCTCAGGCGGGTCGCCCCGGGCAACCAAGATTGCGACGCGACGCAGCGCCTCCTGCTCCTCGGCCAGCAGGGCGAGACCAGCGCGGCTCTCTGCGTTGCCGATCGCCATCGCCACGAGATCGGTGAAGTCCACGAGGCGCGCCTCGATACCGGCCGGTAGTGGCGGGGCCCCCAGCGTCGAGCCAATGGTCATCACCCCCCACAGACGACCCTCCACGACGATCGGCGCCCCAACCGTGGACTGGATACCCCCCTCGCGTGCGGTGACGCCGATCGTGCCGGAGGAGCTATCGGGATATCCGTCCACTCGCGCCGGACGACCCGTCTCGAACACCAGCGTGCTGGCGTTCTGCCCCGCGAGGTCCCAGCGCGTTCCAGCGGGGAAGTGCTCCACGGAGGAGCCCCAGCCCGAGATGAACGCGAGCCTGTCGTCACGGTCGTAGCGGCACAGAACCGCGAACTCGACCGGAAGCAGCCGCCCGACCTCCTCGGTGACGGCCGCGAACAACTGCTCGGGCGGCACCCCACGCGCGACCAGCGTCGCGACCCGCCGCAGCGCCGCATGCTCCTCGGCCAGCACGCTCGAGTCCAGATCGCTCAACGGCGCTACCCCATCCTTGCGCATCGGCTAGCAAGCGTAGACCCGCGTGGCCGCGTCCGCAAATGTCGGCTTCAGATGCAGGGGCGCGGGGCCCTTTTTCGTCTTCTATCGTCTGCTCGACACCGGCTTCGCGGCCACGGCACACGTGTGGAAGACGAGCGTTACCTTGCGCGTTTCGCCGTTGGAGAGCGTCGCGATCAGCGTGAGCTCATAGGGGCCCTTGTGCAGGCCGGCGAAGTTCACCACGGCGACCTCCGCCGGGCCGCTCAGCTTGGCCACGACGCGCCCTTTCAGCAGGATCCTGCTGCGCTCGAGCGTCGTCCCCGCCGGCATCGTCACGTGGTACGCCACGTGCACCGCCACCTCTCGGTGGCTCACGCACTCGCGTGGCGCGACGACGGTGTACAGGAAGCTGTCCCGTGAGCTCTGGCCGTCGCGGCTCTTGGCGGTCACCGTATACGTGTACCTGCCGGGCTTGGCCGTGTCGAGCTTGCCCGAGCCGCCGTCGGCGCCGTTGGAGTCCACGCAGGACGCCATCCCCGGTCCGCCCGAGCCCTCAGCGCAGTCGAACCTTGTCTTGACCACCGCGCCCACGGTGTAGGAGCCGCCGCCGGCAGGCGAGACGATCGTCGCGGACGGTGGCGCGACTGGGGCGGTCGTGACGGCGGGCGGGGTGGCTGGCGGTGAGAGAGCCTGTGGTGTCCCGACGGCCGGCACGAGCGGGTCGACGATCACCCCATTGACTTCGCCGTCTTCGTCGTCGGGTCCGCCGTCCACCAGCGTCAATTCGATCACGTTGCCCGTGATCGTGTAGAGCGAGGAGGGCACTTCTTTGTATTCCTCGCCTCCCCCGGCGACGTGCACGAGCTTGTAGAGCGTCGTGGGGTCGCTGCCGGGCGGCAGTTCGATCTTCACCCGCGCGCTGGCGCCGGGCGTCACGTTGACTGTGAATTTGAGCGAGCCGACGATCTGCTCCACACCATTGGGCAGCGCGACGCTCCCCGGCAGTTCTTCGGCTTTGAACGCGCCGATCGTCGCTTCCGGCGTGTCGGTGCTGGCGATCACCAGACCGCGGGGCGCCTGCGCGGACTGCGCGAGCTGCACCTTGACGTCCTCGCCGTAGCTGGTGCCGCCCCAGGTCTTCACGACGATCCGCTCGTGGAAGCTGCCTTCCGGCGTCCAGTTCGCGATCTTCGCCGACACCACGACCGCTTTTTCGGTGGCGAGGGGGATCGCCGAGCATGCGACGCTGTGGCCATAGTATTCCGTTGAGCCGTATTCGAAGACGCACGATTCAGCCACGCCGCCGTTGGGGTCGACTTCGCCCCGGACCGTCGCTTCGGTGACGCCGATGTCGTTGCTCGGCGTCAGCGTTTCAGCGTTCGGCGCCCTCGATTCTGAGAGCACGTCACGGGTCAGCTGCAGACGGTTGAGCGTCGATTCGACCAGCGGCGAGGACTCGCCGACCGCTTCCGTGCCGCTTTCCTTGAAGCCTGGAACCTTGCCTTCGACGTAGGGCTTGAGCTGTTCGGTGATTTCACCGGTCCACTTCGACGAGCGTTCGGCGACTTCGCCGATCAGGTTCTTCTTGACCAGCTGTTCGACTTCTGGCCCTGAAGCGTTTTTGAGGTGTTTGACCCAGCTGCCGACGAGGCTCGTCAGCTCTTCCGGAAGCGGCCGCGGGGATCCCGGTTCCGGGTCCAGGAATTGCGCGCCGACGCCCTCGACGTCGCTCTCGAGCACGGGGTCGCTGTCGACGGCCTGCGGGAAGCCGAGCTTGACGTAGCTCTGCACGAGCGCCCTGGCGCCCGCGAGGCTGAGGGACGGGTTATTCGCGGGCAGGTTTTCGAGCGTGCTCAGACCTTCGTCATACGCGCCTTCCTGGAGCTCGCGCAGCTTCTCGTCGATGTCTTTGACGATCGTCGGTTCCGCCGAGGCGAGCGCTTTTTCGCTTGCGCTGTAGTCCGCGTACTCGATGCCCGCCTTTTCTTCGCTGCCTTCGTGGGGACATTGCGTGCCTTCGATGGCGCCTTCGGAGTGCGTCCAATGCAAGGTGTTGCCTTCGAAGGAGAGACTTTCGATCGTGCCGACGTGGCGATCGTCTTCGAATTCTCCGCCGAAATACGATGTTTCGTCCCAATCCCCGTGGGCGCCTCCGGTCGTCGGGTCCCAGGATTCGTCGTAGCCTTTGCCTTTCCAGAACAGCGAGGTCTGTTTGCATTCGCCGACGGACGGCGCAGCCAGGGTGGCGCCGCCTTCTCCCTCCTGCAGGGTCAGAGTCTCGTTGACGGCTTCGGCTTCCTTTTCCTCGGTTGCTTCAGCTTCATAGAAGACACGGCAGTCATTGCCGACGTCGACGCTGCAGTCTTCTTCGTATCGATTGGCGTGTGTCGTGCTTTCGCTCGAGATTTTCTTGGTGATCGTGCGACACCCTTTGAGGATGAGCGGGTCGCCGGAGCCAGGGGCGCCGACGACCCCCAGCCTGACGCCGTCGACGAGCGCCGCCGGCAGGCTCGCGATGAAGCCTTCGGGCATCAGCGCCGTGGGATTTTTGCCGACGCCGCCGCATTCTTCCCATTTGAGGGCTGGATATTTGGCCGCCGCCACCTGGCCTTCGGCGAAGGACTGTTCGGGGCCACCCCACAGTTTGAGGCTAGTCGGGTTGCCCGCTGACGGGCTGCCGGTGATCAGGTTGTGGGTCACGTACTTTTCGGCCGCTTCTTCGAGCAGTCCCTTGATCGAGCTCGCGCCGCCCGCGCCTTCCCCTTTGGCCTGTTTTTCGAAGCTCACGAGGGCCTGGTCGAGGATCGCGTTCCCTGTTTTGGCGCCAGCGGAGGGAGCGGACCACGCCGCCGCCGCGTTCTCGAGCGTCACACCTTCTTTTTCGAGCGCCTTCAGACCGTCGACGTCGGGCGCGGTCGCGTGGCTTGCGTTTTCGAGCAGCAGCTGCGCGTAGGCGCGCGCGCTTTCCGACCAGAAGGTCGTGTTGGCGAGCGACGCCGGCGCGGCCCCGGCCACCCAGCCCTGTTCCTCCGGGAAGCGCCCGAGGTAGGTGATGTCTTCGTTCAGTTCCGCCGGTTCGCCGGTCGTTTTGCTCGTCAGCTGCAGGGCGGCACCTTCGAAGGTGTAGGGCTGGGTCTCCGCGTTGTTGACGAGCGCGCCGTTGGCGATTTCGGTCGCGTATTTTTTGAGCGCGACGAGCGATTCCTGGACCTTCGGCCCGGACAGCGGTTCACCGGTGCGCCGCAGCCAGCCGACGCTGTCTTCGATCGTCGTCTGCAGGTCGGCTTTCGTCTGGGCGGAGAACAGTTCCTTGACCTGATCCTGCAGGGCGAAGATCGTGCCCTGCTCCTTCTCGAGCTTTTCGCCCAGCGCGCCGAGTTCTTCTTTCAGTTCGTAGTTTTCCCGCGCCATCTGCGATGTGAGCTGTGCCAGCTGCGTGTTGAGCGCATGGAAGGCTTCCTGGGTGTACTGCTGGAAGCCGGCGAGCTGCGTGCTGATGTCGGCCAGGTCTTCCAACGTGATCTGCTGGGGGCCGGGCGGGGGATGCGACAGCCCTTCTTCGGTGTGTTCGTAGAGTTCGAAGCCCACGCCGATCAACCCGCTGATCCCTTCGGAGTAGTTCCCGGTGGCGATCGCCAGCACCGCGGTGCCGCCCTCGAGGCCGCTTTTGACCCCGCCTGCGATCGCTTCCTTCTGGGCCTTTTCGGCTTCGTAGTTGGCGTACGCCGTTTCCTCTTCGGTGATCTGCGTCTGCGCCTGCGCCGTAGCCTGCTCGAGCGCCGCCGCCGTGTTGTCGGATGGCCGCAGCAGTTCCGCCGCGGCGATCATCGCGGCGCGCTCTTCGGCGATCGCTCTGGCCTGCTTCTGGGCGTGCGTCGGCAGTTCTGCCAGTTCCTGTTCGCATGCTCCTTTGCTGGGGCATTTCCGCGCTTTCGAGGCTTCATCCAGCGCTCCGCCGCTGCACTGCAGGCGAGGGACGCCGCTGATCGAGTTCCCGCCGATTTCTTCTTCTGGGCCCCCCGCGTGTTCGCAGGACTGTTCCTGGGTCGTTTTCTGGTCCGCGGTGAACAGCTCGGCGAGTTTCGTCGGTTCCTCGGTGATCGTGCCGTCGCCTTTTTCGACCGCTTCGCGCAGCTCCTTCAGCGCTTCGGAGTCGAGCACCTGCTTGCTTTCGCCGAGCAGCTCTTTCCATTCGGAGAAGACGCTCTCTTCGCTGGCCTGCGCCCACAGCGCGTCGCGGGCTTCCCCGAACGGCCTGTTGACGGCGGCCAGCTCGTGCGTGGCCCGCAGCACGGTCGCCGGCGCGAACGTGGTGTAGGTGAGGTTGGTGCGAGCGTCGGCCTCTGGTTCGAAATACTGGGGTTCTTCTGCGTTCGCGAAGATGTCCGACGCGCCCGACAGCGCCACGGCGGCGAGATGTGTGACGGCGAGCCTCGCCGCCGGCTGCAGTTCTGAGCCCGGCGAGCCGGAGGGGCGCTCCAGCGCCGCGAGCAGCGCGACGATCCGCTGGTTGCCGGCCATCAGCCGCAGGCTCGCCTGCGACGGCGCCGAAGGGGCCGCCAGCAGGGCTTTCATCTCACCGACATAGCCCTCGGCGGTAGCCGGAGCGAGGGCCGGTTCGTCGGCGTACATCTGCTGCAGAGCCTTCTCCAGGACGAGTTCCTCGCTGCCGCCCGGGACCTTGCTCAGCCGGGCGATGTCGCCCGCCACGAAGAGCGCTGTCGAGACTTCGGCCGGCTGGACGGTGACCGGCGTTTCAGCCTGAGCACGGGCGCTCGACACGACGAGCAGCAGCACGGTTGAGAGCACGAACCCCACGAGCGCGCTCCGCGAAACGCTCCCCCCGCGAAATGCAAGCCAAGCGTGACTCGCCTGGACAGACGCCCCATCGGACGGCTTTGTGGGACGCTGCGCGCTCATGCGGCGGGCACGCTAGCAGGGCAGGGGGTTGACATCCCGTCAATCTCGACGAATAGCAGCCTTCAAGCGTCGTGAAGCGCGCTCAGCCCCAGCGCGGCGCGCAGCTCAGCCGGGTTCCGCGTCGGGCACCGGCCCAGTATGCGCGCTCGGCCGCTGGCGCGCGGGCTACTCCTGCTCGTCGGGCGGTTGGCGCCCGTTGCTCGCCGGCGCGGGCCACACGAGCACGGGGCCGCGTGCGCTGAGCCCGACGCTCGCGCCAGGCGACAGACCGGCGTCTCCCAGGGTGCGCACCGTGAGCACGCGCTCGTCCTGCCCCTCCCCGATCTGCACCCGCACGACGGCGTCGTGCCCGTGATAGCCGCAGCTCACGATCAGTCCGGTGGCGGCCTCTCGTCCGTCGGCAGGGTGCAGCTCGATCTGCTCGGGGCGGATCAGGATGGTCACCGGGCACGGTGTCGGCAGCTGCCCGTCGCGCCACTCGGCGGGCAGCCTTCCCAGCGGCGTGTCCACGAGCGCGCCGTCGAGCACGCCGTCGAGCAGGTTGGCATCGCCGACGAAGCGCGCCAGCTCGTGATCGACCGGGCGCGCGTACAGCTCCTGCGGGGCGGCGCACTGGGCGATCCTGCCGTCGCGCAGAACCGCCACGAGGTCGGCGAACGACAGCGCCTCGTCCTGATCGTGGGTTACCAGCAGCGTGGTCGTCGAGGATGCGCGCAGGATCCTCGCGACCTCCTCGCGAACGCTCACGCGCTGATGCGCGTCCAGCGACGCGAACGGCTCGTCCATGAGCACCACCTCGGGCTCGATCGCGAGCGCCCGCGCGAGCGCGACCCGCTGCTGCTGGCCGCCGGAGAGCTGGTGGGGGTAGCGGCGGGCGAGGTCGCCCAGCCCGATGAGATCGAGCAGGCTGCCCACTCCTTCCCGGCGCGCCGCGCGCGAGAGCCCGAAGGCGATGTTCGCCTCGACCGTCAGATGCGGGAACAGCCCCCCCTCCTGCGGCACGTAGCCGATGCGGCGCTGCTCGGGGTGCACGTGGGCGCCCTCGCCGTCGACGAGCCGCTCGCCGATCCGCAACGTGCCCCCGTCGGGCGCCTCGAAGCCCGCCAGCAGCCGCAGCAGCGTCGTCTTGCCGCTGCCCGAAGGCCCAAGGATGGCCGTCAGCGCTCCGGCGGGCACGTCGAGGTCCAGGCCGGTGAGCACCGCGTGCCTCCCGAAGCTCTTGTGCAGGCCGCTGATGCGCAGGCCGCTCATGTCGCCGTCAGCGCCCGCGAGGGGAGCCTGTCGAAGAAGCGGCCGAGCACGTAGCTCGGCACCGCGGCGATGGCGATGATCGCGAGCGCGAACGGCGCCGCCTGTCCGTAGGCGAGGTTCTGCTGGTAGGCCCAGAACTGCGTCGCGAGCGTCTGCACGCCCGTCGGGATCAGGATCAGCGTGGCCGTCAGCTCCGTCGCCGCCGAGAGGAACACCAGGCAGAAGGCCGCGGCCAGCCCGGGGCCGATCAGCGGCAGCGTCACGCGCCACAGCACCGACAGGCGCCGCTGGCCGAGCGAGCGCGCGACATCCTCCAGGCCGACCGGCGCCTGCGCGACCGACGCGCGCACGCCCACCAGCGCCAGCGGGAAGAACATGATCGCGTAGGCGAGCACCAGCAGCGGCGCGCCTTGGTAGAGAAACCCGTTGGCGTAGCGCTCGGTGAAGTACGACAGCGCCAGCGCGATCACCAGGCCGGGCATCGCCAGGACCAGGTACGTGCTGCGTTCGAGCAGCTGATAGCCGCGCCCGCGATGGCGCAGGGCGAGCAGCGCCACCGGCAGCGCCATGACCGTCGCCAGCGCCGCCGCGACGGCGCTGTAGGAAGCCGTGTGCCAGGCCGCGTTGACGAGTGAGACGCCGGCGAGGAACGAGTGCCCCGCGTCGAGCATCCAGTACACGCTCGCGCCGATCGGCACCCCCAGCGCCAGCCCGACGAGCGCGACGAAGCCCACCAGCACCACCGGCTTCGCCCGTCCCAGCCGCTGTGGCGCGGCGACTCGCTGGGCGAGCGGGCCGGAGCGGCTGAGGCGACCGCGGCCCCGGCCCCGCGCCGCCCCCTCGCCGGAGAGCGCCACCAGGCTGAGGAGCACGAGCACCAGCGACAGCGCCGACGCGCTCGCCACGTTGAACGAGACGTCGAACTCCGTGAAGATCTCCGTCGTGAACGTCTGATAGCCGACGATCTCGAACGCGCCGTACTCCGCCAGCAGCACGAGCGCGACCAGCAGGCAGCCGCCGAGGATCGCCACCCGCGCCTGCCCGATCGTGACCCGCCAGAACGTCGCCAGGCGTCCCGCGCCGAGGCTGCGCGCCAGCTCCTCCTGACCGGGGTCGGCGTTGCGCAAGCTCGCGGCGACGGGCAGGTACACCAGTGGATACACCGCCAGCGTCATCACCAGAACAGCGCCGCGAAAGCCCTCCACCCATGTGCTCAGCGACGACCAGCCGAAGCTCACGACGAAGTCGGGGATCGCCAGCGGCACCACCACCAGCACCGCCCACACGCGCCGGCCCGGCAGGTCGGTCCGCTCGACGAACCACGCCGCCGCCGTGCCGATGACTGCGCACAGCGCCGTCACGACCACGGTCAGCCGCACCGTGTTCCACACCAGCGTCGCCGTCAGTGAGCGGAAGATCAGGTTGACAATCGTCGAGGTCCCCGCGCCGTGCGCCTCGATCAGCAGGAACGCGAGCGGCGCCACCAGCACCAGCGCCACCGCCAGGCTGAGCGCGAGCAGCCACCGCGGCCGCCGCGCACGCCGCGCGGGCACACCCGCGCCGGCGACCTGCGGCGATCGTGCTCGGGGCAGGACCGGCGCCGGCGCGCTCATCTCAGATCTCCCGCGGAGCCTGACAGCGGCTCACAGCAGCCCCGCCTTGCTCAGCAGCGCGATCGCCGTCGACCCGTCACCGAGCTCTGGGATGGTGATCGGGTTGGGCTGCAGATCGGCAAAGGGGGTCTCCGGCGCCGCCGTGGTGACCCCCGAGGCGATCGGGTACTCGTAGCTCAGCGAGTGGGCGATGATCTCCTGGCCCTGTTTGCTCACCAGGAAGGCGAGGAACTTCTGCGCGGCGGCGTTGTGCCTGGAGGACTTCAGGATCCCCGCGCCCGAGACGTCGATCACATAGCCGGGGTCGCGCGGGGCGAAGTACGCGATCTTGGAGTGAATGCTTCCCGCGCCGAGCTCGGCGCGCAGTCGATACCAGTAGTACTGGTTGATCACGCCGAACGCGACGGCGCCGCGGTTGACCTCGTCGGAGATCGTCTCGTTGTCGGGGTAGACGTGGCCGGCGGCATTCGTCTTGATCGCTTCCAGCCACCTCAGCGTCGCCGCTTCGCCGTAGGTCCGGTCCATGGAGGTGACGATCGGCTGGAAGTCGGTCTCGCCCGCGGCGAAGGCGAGCTTGCCGTCGTACCTCGGTTCCGCCAGTTGCACGACCGAGCTCGGAAGCTGACTGACGCTGATCAGGCTGGGGTTGTAGATCAGCACGCTCACCCGCGCCGACACGCCGACCCAGTCGCCCTGCGGCGAGTTGTACCTGCTCGGGGTGAGCGCCAGCGTCGAGGAGTCCACCGGGGCGAACAGTCCCTTGTCCTGCAGGTACTCCAGCGCGGGCGAGTTCTCCGTGTACACGACGTCAGCCGGCGAGTTGGAGCCCTCCGTCTGGATCTCGTCCACCAGCGTGTCCTCGTCGTCGCTGCGCACGTTCACCGTGATCCCCGTCGCCTTCTCGAAGGCCGCCACCAGCGCGTCGGTCGTCTGCACGTGCTGGCCGTTGTACAGCGTGAGCGACTGGCCCGAGCCCGATGAGCTCCCGCACCCAGCCAGCGCCGCGCACGCGAGCGCCAGCCCGGCCACGAGACTGGCCATGCGAGGTGTTCTGCGGGCTGGCGTCGTCATGGCTTCGCACGGGCTTCCGGGAGCAATATCCGACAGCACAGCTCGGATATCCCGGCGGGGACGATACCACAACTTAGGTGACCCTAATTCGTGTGCGTTCAGTCCTGCGGCGCCAGCCCCACGACCTTGCCGACGGCGCGGTCGGCCTCCATGTAGCGGTGCGCGTCGGCGATCTCACTCATCGCGAACACGCGGTCGAGATTGACTGCGTAGCGGCCGTCCTGCACAGCCTCGATGATCTCCTGGAAGACCGCGCCGTAGCTGTCGCGGTTGATCACGCCGCTGCCGAAGTGGCGCAGCTGTACCCCCAGCCGTCCCGCCTGCGCCTCCACGCGCTCGGTGTTCCAGTCACCCTCCAGGAACCCCGTCATGCACACCCTCCCGCCGGGTGCAAGCGCCGGCAGCGCCTGCAGCAACGCACCCGGTCCGATCAACTCGCAGATCCCGTCCACGCCGTCGGGCAGCAGCTCGCGCACCACCGCCGTCACATCGCCGGCGCTCACGATCACGTGCCGCGCGCCGGCCGCGACCAGCGCCGCGCGCTTGGCCTGCTGGCGCGTGGTCGCGAGCACCGTCAGGCCGCGGTCGGCGGCGATCGCGATCGCCGCCATGCCGACCGAAGATGTCCCCCCGTGCACGAGCAACGACTGCCCCGCGCTCAGCTCCAGCTGCTCGAGCGTGCCCCACGCCGTGCCGAAGCTCTCCGGGATCGCGCCCAGCTGTGGCCACTCGAGCGTCGTGCGCACGGGGATCGCCTGGCTTGCGGGCAGCAGCGCGTACTGCTCGTAGCCGCCGTCGAAGTCACGTCCCATCCCGCCCATCGCGGCCACGATCCGCTGCCCCGGCGTCAGGTCCGAGCCGGGCGCCAGCACCACCTCGCCGACGCACTCGATGCCGAGCACCCGCGGAAAGCGCACCGCGTCGCCCGAACCCCCCGCGCGCGTGATCAACTCGGAGTGGTTCAAGCCGAACGCCCGCACACGTACCAGCACCCAGCCAGAGGTCGGATCGGGGATCGGACGCTCCTCCAGCTTCAGCACCCCGGGCCCACCAGGCTCGTGCACCACGACCGCCTGCATCGCATTCGACTATAGACGCGCGCTTACCTTCTCCCAACCGCGCCGGCTCACCGGCGATTCGCGATAGATACGCTGGGGCCGTGAAGCGCGAGAAATCCCTCACCAGCTCGATCGTCGAGCTCGTCGTGATAGTCGCTGTCGCGCTCGGCCTGGCGCTCGCCATCCAGGCATTTGTCGTCAAGCCCTACCGCATTCCCAGCGGCTCGATGGAACCGACGCTCAAGGTCGGCCAGCGCGTGCTCGTCAACCGCATAGGCACGGATTTCAGCGAACCACACGTAGGCGAGATCGCGGTGTTCCACCCGCCGGAAGGCGCCGAACAGCAGCTGTGCGGTCCGACGGCGCATTCTGTCGATCCCGGGGGCGCAGCCTGCTCGCAGCCCTTGTCCAAGGAGGCGAGCGTCAACTTCATAAAGCGGATCGTCGCCGGACCGGGCGATGAAATCTACGTCAAGGAAGGCCACGTCTTTCGCAAGGCAGCCGGCAAGAGCCAGTTCGTGGCCGAGCAGGACTCCTACATCAAAGCCTGCGGGTCAAGCTCTGAGTGCAACTTCACCACGCCGATCAAGATCCCGCCGGGACACTGGTTCATGATGGGAGACAACCGCGGCAACTCCGACGACAGCAGATTCTGGGGACCGGTCCCCACCGGCTGGATCATCGGACAGGCGATCGCCACCTACTGGCCGCCCGATCGCATCGGGATCTTCTAGCCGCTCGCGCGAGAGGGCTGACAGTGGCGAGCGTCGTGCGACCGGGGCGCCGGGGCGCGTCAGCTCGCGCTCGCCAGCAGCGATGCCACGAGCGGTCGCGCGCGCTGCGCAGCGTCCGGGTCCGCGCCGCACGCGCACACGATCGAGCCGACCACGATGATCTGCAGCTGGTAGCCGGTCTGGACCGGATCCTTCACACCGGCCTGCTGGGCGTAGCCCTCGAGCACCCCGCGAACGTGTCCCATCTGGCGGACCGCCTCTTCGTGGACAGGGCTGTCGGCGTCGGTGATCTCCAGCAGCGTGTTCACGAACGAGCAGCCCTCGAAGTCCGGGCGGTGAAACCACTCGTCCAGCGCATCGAAGACCGCGAGCGCGCGCCCCTGCGGGTTCGTCGCCCGGCGCTCGGCTTCCACTTCCAGCCAATCGTGGATCCAGCGCTCGTTGCGGAGCTCGAGAAAGGCGATCACCAGCGCCTCCTTCGAGGGGAAGTGGTGGTACAGGGTCGCCTTTGCGACGTCCGCCTCCGCGATGATCCGATCGATCCCAACCGCGTGGATGCCGTGGCGCGAGAACAGCGCGTAGGCGGTATCTAGGATCCGCGCGCGCGCGCCGTTGATGCGCAGGGGATCGCGATTGTGATGCTCCTCCCGTGCGGCCGCGCCTGCCTCCCTGGCGGTCATCTACGCAAGGTAGCCAGACAGGTATGTATAGTCAACTAGACAGACCTGTATGTCTTGCGGACGAGCCCCACGCCATCAGTCCCGCGAGCGCCTGGCCCGTTCCGAGATCGACACCACCCGGCGGCCCAAGGCTGCTCTAGACGACGCCGAGCGCGAGCTTGCCGTCCTGCTCGCCGTGCTCACGTCGCTGACCGAGTGGGACTCCTTCGAGCACGGCAGCGAGCGCCTGCTGGCTGAGCTCGCCGGTGCGCTGGGGCAGATGGCGGGCGCGCTGTGGCTGCCCCACGAGGAGATGATGGTCACACGCGCGATCTGGAGCATGCCGATCATCGACCGTGAGGCATTCGCGCACGCGCTCGACGGGCTGCGAGTTCCCAGAGGCGTCGGCCTGGCCGGCTGTGCGTGGGAACAGCGCGAGGCGGTCGATCGGCCGACGTTCGGCACCCGTGGCTGGCCCACACGCCGCGCGGACCCGCCGCATGGCCTGCGTCCGTCGATCGCCCTCCCCTGCTTCAAGGACGACGAGGTGCTGGGGGTGGTGGAGCTGTACTCGACCGCCCAAGCCGAGCTGAGCGTCCATCTGATGCATGTGCTCGCACACGCCGGGCATGCGCTCGGCGCGTTCTTCGCACGTCGGCGGGGTGAGCTCAGCCTGTCTCCGTTGAGCCCGCGCGAGACACAGGTGCTGGCGCTCGCCGGACAGGGCCTGCCCGTGCGCAGGATCGCCGAGCACCTCACGATCAGCCCCGCCACCGTCAAGACCCACCTCGAACACATCTATCGCAAGCTCGGCGTCCGCGACCGCACGGCGGCGGTCGCCATCGCCCTGCGCGGCGGGCTGATCGAATAGTCACTGAACGCGCCTCGGCGGGCCGACGATCACGCGGCCCAGCCCGATGACCTCCATCTCCGTGTGCGGCGCGCACACGGCGAGCTCATTGGACTCGCTGCGCAGCAGTCGGCGCAGGAACACGAAGGCGATGGCGCCGAGCACCGCGGGCACCCACAGCGCGATCGCGCGATAGGCGAGCACGGCCGAGGCGGCCGACGTGATCGACACGCCGTACAGGACGAAGGTTCCCACCAGACCCGCGTCGATGCCGCCGATCCCTCCCGGAACGGGAATCAGCCCCCCGAGCTCGCCGATCAGGTAGGCGATCCACACGATCGCCAGCGGCGGCGCCGGGCCGAAGGCGCGAAACGTCGCCCACAGGACCGTCAGGTCGAAGGCGAGGTAGGCGAGGAGCCCGACGATCAGCCAGGCGTTGCCCTCGCGCAGAAGCGACACCGCCTCGTTGACGCCGTCGGCGCCCGCGACGAGGGCCTTCAGCACGACCGTCGTGCGGCGTGAGCTCCCGCCGGCTTCGGCGCGTGCCAGCCGCGCGTGCAGGCGTGCGCCGGTGCGCCCCGCGAGCAGCGCCGCCACGATCGACATCGCCGCGATGGCGGCCGGCAGGAGCGTCAGCGCGAGGTTGCTCTCGCCGGGGAACACCCCCAGCGCGAGGCCGACCCCGACGGCGACCACGCCGACGACGTTCGGCACGCTCGTCAACAGGAAGAAGGCGACCGTGCGCCGGGCGATCTCGCTCGCGGGCATGCCGCCGCGTTTCAGCGCCCAAGCTCCGAGCGCCAGGCCGCCGGCGCCGCCGGTGGGGAACAGCGCGTTGGCGCCGAGCTCGGACATGCCCACCTGGTAGCTCACGCGCCAGCTCATGCGCCGGCAGAACACCATGCGAAAGACGGCCACGTATCCCAGCCCGGAGAGCACCTTCAGCCCGACACCGAGCGCCAGCCATCCAGGCCGCGCGTGCGACAGGTGGGTGCGCAGGCCTTCGAGCCCCGGAAGCAGCGTCACGATCGCGACGACCGCGAGGATCAGCGCGGCCAGCAGCGCCAGCCGCGTGCGCAGCTTTCGCCGGCTCAGCTCTGGAGGCGCCTCCAGGTCATCGGAGGAGACGCTGGGACGGCTCCGCTGTTCGACATCCACGCTGTCCATAGTGGCATCGGCCCCCTTCGGCTCCTCTGCGAATGCCCGTCGCCGATGAACTGATAGTACGTAGACGATGCATGTCGACGCCGACACTTCGGCATACGCCGGGCGGACGGCGTGGGCGCGCAACCTGGCAGCGCCGGTGCGCGACTTCCTCGGCACCGAGACGGGCGGTGCGAGCGTGCTGCTGGCGGGCGCGATCATCGCGCTGGCATGGGCCAACTCGCCCTGGTCGCATTCCTACGAGTCGCTGTGGAGCACGAAGCTGGCGATCACCGTCGGCGGCGGCGGCGTCTCCACGGATCTACGCCACTGGGTCAACGAGGGGCTGATGACGTTCTTCTTCCTCGTCGTCGGACTCGAGGCCAAGCGCGAGCTCGACCTCGGCGAGCTGCGCGAGCGCCGCCGCGTGGCGATTCCCGTGTTCGCGGCGATCGGCGGCATGACGGTGCCGATCGCGATCTACCTGGCGTTCAACGCCGGCGGTCCCGGCGCGCACGGCTGGGGCGCGGCGATGTCGACGGACACCGCGTTCGCCCTCGGCGCCCTGGCGCTGCTCGCGCCGCGCACGGCCACGAGGCTGCGGGTCTTCCTGCTGACGCTGGCGGTCGTCGACGACCTGTGCGCGCTGCTGGTGATCGCGACCGTGTACACGACGCACGTGTCGATCGTCGCGCTGGCGGTCGCGGTGGCGCTGTTCGGCGTGATCCTGCTGCTGCGCTACGCACCTGTTGGACGCCGCCCCGCGTCGTGGGTCGTGGCGATCGGCCTGTGGATCGCGATGTTCAAGTCGGGTGTCGATCCGGTGATCTCGGGACTGGCGGTCGGGCTGGTGACGAGCGCCTATCCGCCACCGCGCGAGGACCTCGAGCGCGCGACGGTGCTCGCGCGCTCGTTTCGCGAGCAGCCCACACCGGAGCTGGCCCGCTCCGCCCAGGAGGGATTGATGTCGGCGATCTCCGCCAACGAGCGCCTGCAGTACAGCCTGCACCCGTGGACCAGCTACGTGATCGTGCCGCTGTTCGCGCTCGCCAACGCCGGTGTGCACATAACCGGGGGGCTGCTCAGCGACGCGGTCAGCTCCCCGATCACGATCGGCATCCTGTGCGGCTACGTGATCGGCAAGCCGGTGGGCATCGCCGGCGCCTCGTGGATCGCATCGCGCCCGGCTCTGCACGGGCCGCGCTCGCCGCTGAGCGCGCCGCTGCTCGCCGCCGGCGGCGCGTTCGCCGGGATCGGCTTCACCGTCTCACTGCTGATCTCGAGCCTAGCGTTCACCGGGGAGCATCTCGACGAGGCCAAGCTCGGCGCGCTCGTGTCGGTGCCGCTCGCGCCGCTGCTCGGGTGGACGGTCCTGCTGGTGGTCAGGCGCCTGCCGCCGGCGGTGCGTGCGCGTCAGCTCGCGGGCACGGCCGAGGACATCCTCGATCTCTCTCGGGAGGTCGACCCCAGCCGCGACCACATCCGCGGGCCCGAAGACGCGCTCGTGACGCTTGTGGAGTACGGCGACTTCGAGTGCCCCTTCTGCGGACAGGCCGAGGGGGCCATCCGTGAACTGCTCGCGGCCCACGACGACGACGTGCGCTACGTCTGGCGCCATCTGCCGCTCACCGACGTCCACGCCGAGGCCCAGCTCGCCGCCGAGGCATCCGAGGCCGCCGCCGCCCAGGGGCGCTTCTGGGAGATGCACGACACCCTGCTCCTGCACCAGGGCGAGCTGCTCCCCAACCACCTGGAGGAGTACGCCAACGAGCTCGACCTCGACGCCGATCGCCTGCTCGACGAGGTGCGCCGGCGCGTGTACGCGCCGCGGGTGGCCGAGGACGTGGCCAGCGCCGACGAAAGCGGCGTCGCCGGAACGCCGACGTTCTTCGTCAACGGGCGCCGCCACTACGGCGCCTACGACATCGCCACGCTCACCGACGCCGTGCGGGCGACGAAGCGGCGCGCGTACCTGACGGCCGCCGCGTCAGCGAGCCCGTGACCGCAGTCCAGCCGGCATCGCGCGGAGCGTCTAGGATCGGTCCATGTCCCACGCGTCCGCACTGGTCGATGAGATCGCCAACGAGCTCGACACGTGGCCCGGCGTCAACGTCGAGCGCCGTGCGGACGGCGCCGCGCTCGTGCGCTACGAGCAGCTCGAGCTCGGCGTGCTCGATCCCGACCGCGGCGTGGCGGAGCTGCGCTTCTCACATCCAGAGCACGACGAGCTGGTCGAGCACGGCGACGCCCAGCCCGCCGCTCCCACTCCCTCCTCCGACGCCGTCAGCCACGAGGTGCGCGGGCCGGCGGACGTGACCGCCGTGCTCGAGCTGTTCGACCGCCGCTACCGCGACCTGCGCGGCGACGACGATCCGTACAGCTCGCAGGATCCCGCCTGAGAAAGCCTTTCACGATCTCAGGACTCGTTCTGTCCCGAGCCCTTCTCCTCGAGCTGGCGCATCACCTCCCGCAGCCTCGCCTCAGCCTCCTCGGCGCGAGTGAGCGCGTCGTGGCGTTCGATCTTCATATTGCGATTCTGCTCCCTCGCAAGCGAGAGCTCACGCTCGGCGAGCCTGCGCAGATCTTCGATCAGCCCGATCTCCCCACGCACACGCGGCCGGCTGAGATCGAACTCGCGCGCGAACTCCGCCAGCAGCCTCGCATGCGGCTCACCGTCGAGCGCCAACACCACTGGGTGCTCACCCGCGCGGCTATGCGGCGACAGGCCCGGCCACCACACCCGCACGCCCCCGACAGGCAGCGCAAGGACACGCCCGAGCATCCTCTCCAAAGCCTCCAGCGTCTCCACGTCGGGCAGGTAGTAGATCCGCGGGCCGACCCCAACGATCACCCGCACATCAGCCGGATCCAGCACCGGCCCGCCCGTCTCCAACGACCGCGCAATCGCTACCACCGGATGCTCCCGCTCACCTGACCGCAGATACGCCACCAGGCTGCCGACAGCCGGCGTGCCGCGAACGACGCTCAACTCGACATCCTCGCCCCCCGCCGGCGCCTCCCGCTCACCGGCGCCCCGTTGCTTGCCAGATGGCGACCCAGAGCACGCGCTCAGCAGCGCACGGGGACCTCTCTCAGCCTGCATCCGCGAGCCTGTACTGACGGGTCCGCGGGTCGCGCTCGAGCAGCCCCACAGCCAGCAGCGTGGTCACGTACCGGTGCGTGGTGCTCGGGCTCATGTCGAGCATCCGCGCCAGCTCCGCGATGCCTACGTAGCTCCTGTCGCTCGGAAAGGACGCAAGCATGAGAAGCCCGGCCAGCAGCGACCGCGACAGCCGCGCATTCTCCAACTCATCGGGCCTGGCCGCCAGCATCGCCCGCACGTCCGCGAGCCCGGAGAAGAGCACCGACATGCTGCCGCCGTCTGAGACCGCGCGGACCACCTTGTCAACCTGAGCCGCCGACAGCTCGACACACACCCGCTCCCCGGCGGAGCTCCCTCCGCGGGCCGGCGAACAGCCAAGCTCAACCACGGCCAAACTCACGCACGTCGCTCACGAGCCTGTACTTCCGTGTCGCGGGATCGCGCTGCGCCAGCCCAGCCGCCACAAGCGTCGTGACATAGCGGTGGACCTTGCTGTTGTGCGGTGCAGACGAGGCTGCAGCGCCGGCGCGGCGCGCGGCTCATGCGCTCGTCGAGATCGGCCTCGCTCCTCGGCGCGTCGCATTCCTGTCACGTTGCCAGTCCCGGCTGCTGGAAGTAATGCAGTTCTTGAGGGCTCAGGTTTCTGAGGGTGCTCAGGCCGGCGGGCCTCATGCTCTCTACCACGCCCGACGGCGGTCGCCGAGGAGTAGAATTCTTCGCATGACGAGGCGAGCGAGGAGCGTCCCCTCATGGTTGAGGGTGCTGGCTCGCGCTACAGCCACGGTGGCGCTTGCCGCGGCGCTGCCCTCTGGTGCCAGCGCCAAGCCGCACGCGAGGGCGCGGACGGCGCGCTCCGCGCGTCTCACGATCACCGCCCACCTGCGTTATGTCGACGCTCGGGGCTCGTACTTGATCGAGGAAGGTAAGGCGGCCGGGCCGCTGGCTGGTCTCGTGAAGGCGCGGATTCGGGTCACGGCCGACATTTCCGGCTCGTTCACGTTCTACCCGTATGGTGGGACGATCAGCGGCAGTGGCGTCGGCCAGCTGCACGAATCCGGGCGCTATGCGAGCTTCGGCGGCACGGTGACGGTGGACGGCGGTACCGGTCGCTACGCCCACGCCCGCGGCGGCGGTCGACTCTACGGCGTATATGATCGCGACACACTCGACGTGACCATACAGACGACCGGCAGTCTCTCCTACTAGCGGGGCAGCCATGGGGACAAGCTTGCGGCCTGCTGGTTTTCTTCTAGCCTCCTCGGTCGCGGTGTTGCTCGCGACGTGTTCCTGCGCCGGCGCGGAGGCGACGCAGGTCGCCAGCCTGCAAGCGGCGTTCAGCCCCGATCGCCTTGGGGTGGCCACGACGATCTCCGTTGGGTTTCAGATCTCGAGTATCCCTGTGGGGAACCCGATGCCCCTGACGAACGTCAGTCTGTTCCTGCCGAGCGAAATGGGCCTCGCGACGAGCGGTCTTGGACTTGAGAACTGCATGCTCTCTCGCTTGGAAGAACTCGGCACGGAAGGCTGCCCGTCGGACTCGCTGATGGGACGCGGCACGGCGACGGCGGAAATCCCAATTGGAGGCGAACCGGTGGTCGAGAGTGCGCAGATCGAAGTCTTTTCAGCCCGTGTGCAGGAGGGTCGTCTGGCTCTGATGGTGTACGCGAACGCTCTGTCGCCGGTCTATGCCCAACTAGTGTTTCCCGCGACGGTGATCCCTGCCCCTCTGCCTTACGGTGAGGGCATCGACACCAATGTTCCGCTTGTTCCAACCGTGCCTGGTGCTCCCGACGTCGCGGTTACACGCTTTCAGATGACGCTCGGCACGACAGTAGCCGGCCCAGACCGCTTCGTGTACTACCGCTCAGTGCATGGGCGGCGGGTCGCCTACTCCCCACGCGGACTTATCCTGCCCCCGGTCTGCCCCTATGGCGGCTTCCCTTTCAAGGCCCAGTTCACTTTCCAGGACGACACCGTGGCGACCGCCCATACCTCCGTTCCCTGTCCGCGCCGGCCGCGTCGCGTATAGTGTCCGCACCCGCTTCGCCAGGCGCCAGACGTGCAAGCTCGCGAGCGTTGGCGTGATCAGCGGGCGCAGCTGGTCGCGAACCCGTTCGGTGACCGGACGCGCGGACTGTCTCATCGCGCTTCGCTGAGAGGTGTAGTAAGCGACGACGCCAGCAAGGATCACCGCATGGTGAGGGCCATTGGAAATGGTGCGTGTGCGCTCCATCACTTGACCGGCGATCGTGGTGATCTCGTGAGCGAGGATAGAGTGTGTGTCGTAGAGGTATAGGTAGCTCTGCTCGCCCGTGAGCGCGTCGCGTTCGTGGTCCACAAGGTGGTCGAGCGTCGTGGTCAGAACACAGATTGATAAATAGGTGGAGTCGAGCTCGCTGGCCTGCTCGCGCGTCGTGCGCTCGTCGGCTGCGGCTACGATGAGCGCGTTGGCGGCGAGGACGGACCCCATCGCGCCGAAGACGAACTCACGCCACTGAAGCTCGGTGTCCGCTGCCTCGTGCGTTGCCCAGCATTCTAGTTGTGCGATCCCCAGTAGGGCGGATGCGTGTGCGCGAACCTGTGCCTCTGCGCAGCGAGAGGCGATCATGGAAATGACCTCCGCGACGGCGTCGATGGCTGGCAAGCGCATCAGCGCAGCGCGTACCGTGACGGCCAGGTCTGCGAGATAGCCTGCGTCGCCGGCTCCCGGGTGATGGGCGTAGTAGTTTCCCGCCGGCTCCGCAGACACGGTCACCGCGTCGGTGAAAGCCTTCGAGAGCTGCAGGCCGTCGCGTATGGGGTCGGTGGCCAGCCGCTCTGTCAGCGCGTCGAGGTAGTCGAACATCACCTGAAGCGCCACGACCGCTTCCACCGTGCGTTCGCGGTGGTGCGATGGCGCGATCGTCGCGACCATCGCAGCGACCTCGACATTGAAGCGCTCGTTTGCCAGCTTGCCACACGCGAGACCTCTCAGACGTGGGTCGGGAATCTCCGCGGCGCGAGATTCCCATCGGCGCAGTTGACCGCGCACGATCGGCGCGACACTCGACCAGTAGCGGGCGTGCGCGAGCGCCAGCGCCCACCCGGCACGCGCCGAGAACTGTCGATCACCTGTGCAAGGCATGGCCGGTCACCCGCAGCGTACCCGCCTGTTCCCGATGCTCAACATTACTGTCGCGGGGAGACGGCTACTCCTGGAGCGCGACGCGCGCTGATACGCGTGCCGTGAACCAGGCTGGGATCGCCGAGACGGCCAGTGAGGCGATGAACACGACCACGAGCACCTCGAACGGCCGCCAGCTGGCCTCGAGACGCATGACTGGGAAGCCTGTCGAGGCCGTCAGATAGCCATCGAGCGCGACCTGGCCATAGATACCCCAAGCCGCGCCTGTGACCGCGCCGACGCCGAGCATGACCGCCGATTCGAGCAGCAACAGCCTTCGCAGGCGGGACGACCTCACACCCGAGAGCTTCAGCGACGCGAGCGTGCTTCGCCGCTGCCAGATCGCCGAGGCCAGCGCGGCGGCCATCGCCAGGATCGAGGCGAGCACCAAGAGCGTCGATATCGTCGCGAGCTGGCTCAATCCTTCCCGTGCCGAGCCATTGATCTTCGCTTCTCGGTCGTGCGCAGTAAGCACTTCGAGCCCATTGCCGGGGCCGAGGGCGTGCTCTATCGCGCCCTGCACGACTGAGGGGTTGACCCCCTGTCGGATTTGCACCGCGAGCGCCGTCTTCTGCGTCGTATCCCAGGCGTGCGCATAATCGGTGGTATTGAGCAACACCGCTCCCGGAGTCCAGCCAAAGTTCGTCGTCAGCGCGGCGATTCTCACGCGTAGCTCACCCGTCGGCGTGGGCAACGCAAGGGCTCCGCCAACTCCTGCGTCGTGTTCTGCCGCGAGCTGCTGTGAGACGGTAGCCCAGCCACCTGCGCGCAACCGCGCGACCGCCGTCGCTAGGTTGCCCTTGATGATCTGGCCGTCCAGCAATGCTAGGCGACTGTTTGATGGCCACGCGAGAACCCATATCCGGCGGTTTCCGACGTCGAGCATGCTGCCACTCAGGGCGTCCACACTCCCGACCCCGGGAAGGCCAGCAACGCGTTGCTCACGGTCATTTGACGAGAATGCGATGACCGACTGGTTATCGCCAGGCGTAACGACCCAGATGCCCGCCCCTCTCGAGTAGTGGGCAGCGAACCCGCCGATTCCGCGTACCAGGTCGTCGCGGGCACCGCCGAGCGCGACCGCGCCGAAGAGGGCCGCGGCGCCGGTCGCCACGAGCGCAAGCGAGCGCAGCGTGGTCTCCCTGAGTGATTCCAGCGCCAATGGCAGGAGCTTGAGATGAGCCTGGAAGCGCCGCGCGATCGCGTCGCCAACCCACAGGGCGCTCCTGAAGAGGATGGGGACGCAGAGAACGGCCGCGAGCGCCAGCATGGCGGTCCAAGCCAGAGCGAGGGACGGCCACAGAGAGTTGGCTCCCATGCGTACGATGACGAGTGCGACGGCGATGAGGGCGAGTCCGAGCGCTGCCCGGCTGCCGAGCGCGTTTCCGGGCTCGCCGTCCTCGAGATACACAGCGTTTGCCGCGCGGCTACGGCGCAGATCGAGCAGCGGGACGATTGAGGCGAGGCATGTCGCCAGCACGCCCCCGATTCCCGCGACCAACAGCGGAGCCACGCCGACGACCGTGCTGCTGCCGAGCGTGAATCCCTTTGCGAGATAGCTGGGCGTCTGTGCGAAGACGTCGACCGACAACCCATAGCCGACGAGCAATCCCACTGCCGTTGCTATCACTCCGAGGCAGAGCGCTTGGAATAGGACCATCTGCGCTATCGCGCTGGACGAGACGCCTCGCAGCCGCAGGTCCGCGATTGCGCGACGGCGCTCAGGCACAGTCAGGAGGAACGCGTTGAACGTCAGCAGGAAGCCGAGCAGTGCGCTGATCGCGGCGAAGAACAGGCTCGCCTGTTCGCTGGGGCGCAGAGCCACGTGCAGTAGCCGCACATCCTGATTGGCCGGCGCGACGGTAAGCCGTCCGGCGGCAAGTGCCGTGAGCTCCGAGCGCACGCGTGCCTGCTCGCCCGGCGCGCTCTGCACGAGGATGCGCGTCAAGCGATGAGGCAGACCAGCGAGCGCCTGTAGGCGTTCAAGCGGCATGATCGCTACGCGGGCTTGCGAGAGCGCCCCGAAGGTTTCGGCTCCGAGCACGGTGTTGACCGGTAGGCGTATCGCGTGTCCCCGTAGCTCGAGCCGTACCGCAGGCTCAGGCGACTGCGCCTGCGCGCGCGGCAGCCGCAGGGCTTCGGCGCTGGCCTTGCTCAGCCCAATCCCTTCGCTCGAAAGCGTCGATATCGGCAGTGTGTGCACGAGCCCGTCAAGGACCGCCAGGCTGACGTCGGTGCCAGCGAGAGTCACCGGCACACTGGCGCCGCCGTGTGCCACGATCGTCGCGTCCTCTTCCAGAAGCGGAGCGGCGTGCCGCACTCCCTTGAGATCTTCCACGCGGCCAAGCATGTGTTCAGCGAGGCCTTCAGGGCCACGCGCGCGCAGTTGAAGCGTGGCAGGCCCAACCAGCGTGCGATTCACTTCTTCAGCCGAGCTCGCGATGCTCTGACTTGCGACCGTCACCGCGAACAGCAGGGCCACCGCGACCGCGATCCCCAACCCTGCGAACAGCTCCTCGACGCGCTGCTCGCGGAGGCGCTCGCGATAGAAGAAGAGCAGCCCCGGCAGACCCATGAAGGTCCGGGGCGGTACGCTCTCGAAGCGCGCCATCCCGCTCAGTCCCGCATCGCTGATGAGGCAGGTGGCGCGCTAGAGCTCTCGTCGCAGAGCAGCTTGCCGTCGTGCAGCGTGTAGCAGCGGTCCACCAGGGCGGCCACGTCCCTGTCGTGTGTGACGAGCACGACCATCGCGCCGCGGTCGTGGGCGATCGAGCGCAGCAGCTCCACGATCTCACGGCTGCGCGCGCTATCGAGACTGCCTGTCGGCTCATCAGCGAGGATCAGCCGCGGCTCGCACGCGAGCACTCGCGCGATCGCCACCCTCTGGCGCTCGCCGGCGGACAGCTGCGCCGCGGCATGCTCGAGGCGTTCGCCGAGACCGACACGCTCGAGCCACGGGATCACCCGCTCGCGCGCGTCCACAACCCCGACTCCGGTCGCGACCAGCTTCTCCGACGCGTTTCTGACAGCCGAGCTACGGGGCCACAGATGGCTGTGCTGAAAGACGAACCCGACCTCATGCATCAGGTATCCAGAGACCTCGCGCTCCGACAGCGATGCGAGGTCTCGCTCCCCGTATCGAATCGCTCCCGCTTCGGGTCGCAGCAGCGCGGCCATCAGCAACAGAAGCGTCGTCTTACCCGAGCCGCTCGGCCCCAACAACGAGACCATCTCACCCTCGACGACGGTCATGCTCACGCCATCGACCGCCCGCACCTCCTCGCCAACACCACGGTAATGCTTGACGACCCCCTCAAGCTCGAGCCGACGCAAATCGCGCCGACGCACGGGGGCGTTCACGCCGCGGTGCTCTTCCCCGCCCGGCGCTGCAACGGGAGGACCTCCCCGATCTCCGGGCTCGTCCTGCCACGCAGCTCACCTCCAGCCAGCGTCAGCGCACGATCGGCATCTGAGAGCCCACTGCCGTCACCATCGCTGAGCAGGATCGCAATGCCTTCATCGGCCAGCGAGCGCAGCAACAGCACGATCTCATCGCGCTCCAACAGGTCAACGCCCTTCGTCGGCTCGTCTATCACGAGCACACGCGGCCCAAGGACCAGCGCGCACGCGATCGCGACCCGCACGGCCTCACCCGCATCGAGGTCTCCCAACAGCAGCTCGTCGGATCGCTCAACCCCTACCCGCCCCAGTGCCTCATGCGCACGAGAATCCGCGACAGCCACCGCCACCCCACGCGCGAGCAAACCAGCACGCACGCTGTCGATCACCCTCCGCCCACCGGCTACACCAACGCCCTGGTGGCAATAGCCGACCCCATCGCCCAACACGCTCGCGCCCCGAGCAGCCAGATCCCTCCCTTCGAAGAACACCCCGCCGGTATCCGGCGGGTCGATGCCGGCCGCCACCGCGAGAAGCGTCGAACGCCCCGAGCGCCGCAGACCCCAGACGGCCACAAGTTCGCCAGCTTCGACCTCCAGCGACACATCCTGCAGCACCCGGATGCGACGCGACCGTCGCGCATGGGACTTGCTGACGCCCCTGAGCTCGAGCAGGCTCATAGCGACCGAGGCCTCCTGCCGGCAAGAGCCGCGAACTCGCGGCGCGCGTAATCGATCCACCCGAATGTCGCCGCCATCACGCTGCGACCGTACGCGGACGCCAGACGGTCCGCGAGCCCCGGCACGACACGAGCTGGAAACTCACTCACCGTCGGGGTCTTCGCCCCCTTGTCATCCAAGCACGCCAGCTCATACCGCTCGAGAATCCCCAGAGCCGTCTGCGGCTGCTGAGCAAGAGCCCCCAGCTGGCGCGCGAACAACAGCGAGCGACGATTATGCTCACGCGCCTGCGCGATCACCCACGCCGCGTACGCGTCCACGCCCTCAGCCGTGGCACGATAGTGCGGCTTCGGCTGGCGGTTAGCGCCAGAGCCGTCCCTCCGCGGCTCCCTCACCCCCTCGATGAACCCCCTGTCCCGAAGCGCGTCGAGCGCACCATAGACATTCGACTCGCTGCCAATCGGCAGCACATCGCCATACAGTCGCTCGAAACGAGTCCACAACTCCCACCCATAGCTCGCACGTTCGATCACAAGACCCAAAACGGTCCAATTGACCGAAGAACGCATCAAACGCTCCCTCTTGACCCGCTCCCCCATAGGTCAGAATCGTAGTCAAATCCCGGATTCCACGTGCAGCGCATGTCGCTCGTGACCTGGCACTTCAACGTGGACGAGCGCTCGAGTCGCTCAGCGCGCCGACCAACCCGACCAGCGCTCGATGTCGATCGCCAGCACCGGGCCGGTGGCGCGCTGGCGCGGGTAGCGCTCCGCCAGCAGCCGCACGGCGTCGCGAGCCCCAGGCTCGGTCAGCTCCAGCACCCGCGCGACTCCGTCGGCGCGCACCCACCACAGCGCGCTCCAGTCGGCGTCGTCGTAATGATCGACGAGCACCGAGACATACGGGTTGGAGCTGACGTTCCGCAGCCGGCGCAGCTCGGTCGTGCGCTTGGGCTTGGCGTCGACGACGCTGTAGATCGTCTCACCTGCCAGCGCGAAGACGATCGGGACGAGATGTGGCCGGCCGTGCGCGTCGACCGTCGCCAGCCGTGCCACGCGCGCCGCGGCGAAGCGGGCCCGCGCGTCCCGCGCGGTCACTCGCCGTGCAGCTCGGCGATCGCGTCCTCCCAGCGCTCCAGCGCCCGTTCTACCGGCCCCAGCGTCGCCGAGGGGATCCAGCGCACGACCCTGCGCACGCCCGCGTCCGCGAACTCCTCCAGCACGGCGGCCTTCGCCGGCGCGCCCATGATCATCACCTCGATCGGGCGATCGGCGCGCCCCCACAGCTCGCGTGCGCGCGCGACCAGGTCTTCGCCCGTGTTGTTGGGCATCCACGCGTCTCCGAAGCTCAGCACGCGGTCGAGCACCGTCGGGCCGTTGCCGCCCACCAGCACCGGCGGATGGGGGCGCTGGGCCGGCTTGGGCCACGACCAGATGCGATCGAAGTCCACGTACTTGCCGTGGTAGCTGGCCTCCCCTTGCGTCCAGATCTCCTTCATCGCCTCGACCCGCTCGCGCATGACCTCCATGCGCACACGCGGGTCGGTGCCGTGGTTGCGCATCTCCTCCCGGTTCCAGCCCGCGCCCACGCCGAACTCCATGCGCCCGCCGGAGAGGTGATCGACGCTCGCGACCTCCTTGGCGGTCGTGATCGGGTCGCGCTCGATGACCAGGCAGATCCCGCTCGCGATGCGCAGCTTGCTCGTCGCCGCGGCGGCCGCCGTCAGCGCGACGAACAGGTCATACGTGTGGAAGTATTTGCGCGGCAGCTCGCCGCCGGCCGGGTATGGCGTCTCGCGGCCGGCGGGGATGTGCGTGTGCTCTGGGAAGAACAGCGACTCGTGCCCGCGCTCCTCGACCAGGCGCGCGAGCGCCCCAGGGCTGACGCCGTCGTGGGTGGGGAAGTAGCCGACACCGAAGTCCACGAGTCAATCCTAATCGCTCACGGCCAGCCGGGCGCGGCCCTTGAATAGCCTTTGGGAGCACAGCGGACTCCGTAAGGATCGCGCGCTATCCTTACAAAGCAGACCAAGCTCTGAAAGGAACGCGATGCCGCCCGCCACCGAGAGCGCGGCCAGGAGAGCTCTTGGGCGTCACGAAGAGCGGTACTGGCCGGCCGACCCCACAGCGCCCCTCGGCGGCCAGCGTGGCGGGGCCTACGAGGTGTTCATCCCGGATCCGATAGCCGCACACGAGTTCACGCTCGATGGCGAGACGGTCGGCGCGGTTGCCGAGGCAACGAAGGCATTGGGACATCTCAATGACACTCGCCCGCAACTGACCTCGCTGGCGGCTCTCGCGCGTAACCTGCTGCGCGCCGAGAGCGCGGCGTCATCCCGCATCGAGGGAGTGAAGATCTCGCACAAGCGGCTGGCACGCGCGGCGTACGCGAGGGCGGACGCGCGGGCAGGCGCTCGACGCGGCGACAATCGCGCCGCAGAAGTCCTGGGAAACGTCGAAGCGATGGAGCACGCCATCGACCTGGGCACAAGCGCCGAGCCCTTGACCATCGCCGACGTCCAAGACATACATCGAAAGCTCTTGCGGTTCACCGACGACCGCGAGATCGCCGGCGTGCTCCGTACCAAGCAGAGTTGGATCGGCGGCAACGACTACAACCCGATCGGCGCACCGTACGTAGGTCCTCCGCATGAGCACGTTCACGCCCTCGTGGAGGACCTATGCGTGTTCGTCAACCGGACGGACCTCGCCGCAGTGGCGCAGGCGGCGATCGCCCACGCCCAGTTCGAGAACATCCACCCGTTCATAGATGGGAACGGCCGCACCGGGCGCGCGCTCATATACACCGTCCTGCGCCGTCGGGGAGAGATCAGCAACTACATCCCTCCGATCAGCCTCGTGCTGGGAAGTCAGCCAAAGAGCTACGTTGGCGGCCTGGGTGCCTATAGCCGAGGAAAGCTCAGCAGCTGGTGTGCCCGATTCGCGCACGCGACAGTGCGCGCTTCCAGCGAAGCCGAGCGACTCGCGCAAAACATCGAGGAACTACAGGCCGCGTGGCTGAAGCGCCTGGGTGAGCCACGCCGAGATGCCGCCATACGTGAACTCGTCCGGGCATTGCCCGAACAGCCGATCATCGACGTGGCCGCCGCCCAGCAGCTCACCGGGAAGTCTCACGTCGCCGTCGGCAACGCGATCGCCAAGCTCGAGGGAGCCGGCATCCTGAAGAGGCTCAACGAGCGCAAATGGGGACGAGTCTGGGAGTGCGGCGAACTACTCGCGCTCGTCGATGCCTTCGAGAAGAGCGTCTCGACGTCCTAGTCGGCACGACGCGCATCTCCACTGCGTGTGGCGTTGTCGCGCGGTGAGCGGTGGCGATCGCGCAGATGCCGCTGGAGATGCTGGGCGGTGGGAGCTGCTAGAGATGAGCGAGCGGCCAAAGCGGCTGGTACGACGAGCTCGCCCGCGGCCTCGTCACGAGCGAGCACCACTGATCGACTGGAGAGGAGCGCGAGCATGGCGAAGGTGTGGTTCATCACGGGAACATCCAAGGGCTTCGGGCGAATCTGGGCCGAGGCGGCACTGCAGCGGGGCGACCAGGTCGTGGCGACGGCGCGCAACGTGGACACGCTCGCCGCGCTCACCGAGACATACGGCGACGCGGTCCTGACGCTGCAGCTGGACGTCACTGACAAGCCCCCCGTCGATGCGGCGGTCATCGCCGCACACGAGCGCCTCGGACGCCTGGACGTGGTCGTCAACAACGCCGGCTACGGGCTGTTCGGGACGATCGAGGAGGTCAGCGAGGAGCAGGCGCGCGCGCAGATCGAGACGAACCTGTTCGGCCCGCTGTGGGTCACGAAAGCCGCCCTGCCGATCCTACGCGAGCAGGGATCCGGTCACATCATCCAAGTCTCCTCGATCGGCGGCGTTGCAGGCGTTCCCGACCGTCGCTCTCTACAACGCCTCGAAGTGGGGCCTGGAGGGCTTCAGCCAGTCGCTCGCCGCCGAGGTCGCCGGCTTCGAGATCAACGTAACGATCGTCGAGCCGACCGGCTACAGCACCGACTGGAGCGGCCCATCCGCTGTGCACGCCGAGCCGATCACCGCATATGAGCCCGTACGCGAGCAGGTTGCGGCAGCCTTCGGCGCGGTGCGCAGCCGCCGCGGCGACCCGCAGGCGACCGGCCCGGCGATCCTGGAGATCGTCGATGCCGAGAACCCGCCGCTGCGCGTGTTCTTCGGCGACGGGCCGCTGCAGATCATCCGTGAGGAGTACGCGCGACGGCTCGCGCTGTGGGAGGAGTGGGCCGAGCTTTCGGTCCGGGCGCAGGGGGCAAAGACTGAACGTCGAGGAAAGACCTCACTCGACGTCTGCTTGCTTACGCAGCGCGAGGAATGCCGACGTCCAAGGGGCTCCGTGTCCCTTCAGCATAATGTGGGGCCATTGCTCCCCTGTAGCACTTTGCGTCAGGCTCCCGTCCTCGCTCCACCGAAGCACGTTGTCATAGCTATCAGCCGATATGCGCACATCGAGCGGTTGGACGAGCTCGAGCCCGGTCGGGAGCACGATATAGCGCTCAATCTCATGCGGGGTAAATGCATCGACCACGCGCCTGCGCAGCGTTGAGTGCCCGCACCGTCGCCCAAGAGTCGCCATGCGAATCGCTAGCTGCAGGGGAGGCCAGTCGAGGATGTGACTCGCCACTAGACACTCAGTCGTGATCACCAGATGCCCTCCGGGACGGAGAACGCGACTCATCTCCCGTGCGGCCTCTGCCGCAGCTCGCGGACCCCCAAAGTGCTCGATAGAGGACAGCGAGAAAACGATGTCAAAGCTTGCGTCGGGAAAGTCGAGGTGGAGAGCATTCATATCGCGTACCTCCAGGTGATCTCGACGATATGCGTATGGAGCGAACGATGCGGGATCGGTGAGCATGGACGAGTCCGCCTCGCGTGCAGAAAAGGAACCGTGCCCGTAAATGTCAGTGGCCACCATTCGAGCGATCTTGTTAGCCATCCAATACAGTGGCGCCTCGTGTCCTGCCGCGACCGACAGGGCCGTAGCGTCGTCGCGCAGCGCGCCAACCTCCTGTAGGAACAACCCGAGCATCGCATATTCCCAATACTTCCGGTGTAGCTCTTCTGTCGGACTGTGTCCGGGTGCGATCTCCCGGAGCACCGCTAGAAACTCCGGGTCCTCGAAGTCCGGGCGCTCGCACAGCTTCACATACTGCCGCGAGAGATATCTAGGACCGGGCTCTTGAGCGCTCATGGCCGGGAAGTCTTGCAGATCGCGACGCGTATTGATCCCGATCCCGATCCCGATCCGCAGAGCCCTTCTCGGACGAGCCGGCCAGCTCGTGCGCGGTCTCCCACTCGGGGGAGGAGCACCCAAGCGTATCCGATGCTCCTCCGCCTTCCGCCTTTCCGTTCTCCTGTAGTCCGGCGGTGTCATCCCATTTCGCCGTAAAACGCCTCCCAAAGAGAGCCTTCGCCCCCCTCCCACCAGACCTCCTCTTCGTCTTTTGAGTTTACCGCGGCGGCGGGCTGCGCCCCTAGTGTCGCCATCCCCGGTATTTCGACTGGGCCGTGCCATGTGCCGTTGTAGTAGCCCTTCAGAAGGCCACCGTTCTCACCCTTCCAAAAGACAAGCTGTTCGTCACCTGAGGTTATCGCCGCTGACGGCGCAGAAGCTAGACTTTTCATGCCCAAGGCGACCGGCCCATGCCATGTACCGTTGTAGTAAGCCTCGTAGAGCGAGTTTTCGCCGCCCTCCCACCAAACGTTTTGTTCACCGCTCGGGGAGTCGGCGACCGTGGGCTGCGATCCCATCACTGCCATCCCAGGCACTTCGAGCGGCCCATGCCATGTACCGTTGTAATAGCCCTCCCAGAGCCCACCGTTCCCACCCTTCCAAAACACGACCTGTTCATCTTTCGAGCTGACGGCGACAGACGGCTGCGAGCCTAGAACCGCCATGCCCGGTATTTCAAACGGCCCATGCCACGTGCCGTTGTAGTCGGCCTCCCACAGCCCACCGTTCCCACCCTTCCAAAACACGACCTGTTCACCACTAGGCGTGATCGCCACGGTCGGCTGCGAGCCTAGAACCGCCATGCCCGGTATTTCAAACGGCCCATGCCACGTGCCGTTGTAGTCGGCCTCCCACAGCCCACCGTTTTCACCCTTCCAAACCACAACCTGTTCGCCGCTCCCAGTAACGGCTGCGGCCGGTCCGGAGCCCAGTGTTTTCATGCCAAGCGCAAGTGGCCCATACCACTGCTCCGGAGGATTGAGACCGTTCCCGCCGAAGTGCCATTCAGTTCGCCCAGCGTTTATGTCGCCTATTGAGTAGAGCGACGAGTTCGTTGTGTATGCTTCCAGTCCGGTGGTCTCATATGAGCTTTCACTTAGAAGTATGACCGGTGCTGTCATCGGCGTCGCATTGGCGCTCGCGCCGGGCTGGCCGTCTCCCATCTGCGTAGTCGGGTCCGATTCGCGGTCGAAGACCTCGCCATAGTTGGACTCTGACGTCCCTTTGGTGAAATGATCACCCCATGCGCTTCCAGACACGTACCCAATCCACTGTGTTCCAGCCCAGATCCACCAGTTTCCGCCCGAATACTTGACTCCGATCGTGAAGTTCGTCGTGCTTGGTTCAAGTGCCTCGCCTGGTGTGATTTTGGCTTCTGCAGCTGGAGTAAAATGGCAGTCGTAGCAACTTTCGCTTCCGTATTTGTCTGGGTTGACGAAGATAAAGAAATGCGGATTCGCGGTTGACGACGTAAAGTACGCCGGATCCACATCCCAACCAGCCTCGATTGTATACTGATTGCCTTCCGTCCCAGCGCCCACAGCTAGCTGGTCGATGGAATGAGCAAGACCGAACGAAGAGACATGCGGCTCTGACACCTCTGTTGTGTATTCCATTCCGATTGCGGTGCCTAGAAAGGTGTTTTCAGCCCACCAGTAGCAGCCTTCTTCCTGGCACGAGCACCCCTTGTTTTTCCCTTCGTGCGCACATGGCGAGGTGGCACTTTGTTCAGACGGAACACTCGTCCCCCTCGGCGCGCCTAGTGCGGTCGTGGTTTCGGTGGCCGGCGTAGCATCGGGGGACACCACGCCGCTCGTGGTGATGGCCGAAGGAACCTGACCTTCCGGACAAAGAGACTTGGTCGCGTTAGCAGTCGCCATTTCGGCTGCGCTCGGCCTCTTTCCAGAGAGTTCCCAGAGAGGCGGCGGACTGGGAATCTCATTAGCCGCCGTGGCGGCTTTGCAGGTAAATGTTCCCGGGGCGGCAAACGCGGGTGACGTAGCCGCTGACGCCGAAACCGGGGAGCTAATGAGCATCGCGAGCGCGACGAGTAGGCCGATCGGCGCACCTGCGAACTTCCGGAGCATTGCTTTCTCATCCCCTTTCGATGGATCACTGGCGTCTTACTGCGCCCTAAAGCACTCAGCGTGGAGCGACGTAGTAGCGCTGACTTGATGAACCGTCACGCGAGAGCGTATTGCGTGCTTTTGTCTGTGTCCAGCCCCAAAAGGGGTGAATTGGGGGCATGAAACGTGGGGGCCTATGTACGAGATAGTTATCAGGCCATCCCCCGGTCGGACGAGCCTGACAGCTCTCTCCCGATGAGCTGCTGGCCGTTCTGCACGCCGAGCTTGCGATAAATCGACTTAGCGTGACTGCGGACAGTCTCGACGCTGATTCCCATCTCGAACGCGATTACGGACTGGCGAGCACCGTTGCTCAGATGCCTGAACACCTCCACCTCACGTCTAGTGAGCGTTTGCGTACCGCCGTGACCTCGGGGTCGACGGCCGTCGATGCCCACAAACACCCGCTCGCCTTGCGCGCTCTGGTGGACCGCAGAGAGGATATCTACGACAGCAACACTCTGCGCTAGGCAAGTTGCGCCGGCGGCCAGCAAAAGCGTCCCCAACTGCGGTGTCGGGTCGTGTGCGATCACGACGACAGCCGTCGTTGGCCGGCTCGATTTCAGGCGGGCCAAGAGGCTTGCTTCCGCGGTTTCACCAACAATGGCGACGCGCGGACCTCGCAGCGCGACGGCGCGCTCCAGGGCGTCGCGGTTTAGACTGGGCTGTCTCCGGGTGCTCCCGACAGTTGGGGGCTCGATAGGTCTTTGAGGTTTGGACGGGTTCCCCGGCCGGGGAACCCGTCCGTGCCTCGGCTCAGGCTGCCTCCTTCACCGCCAAGTGAAGAG